>Ga0247837_1003695_pt1 | contig 26172 bp, 20 predicted proteins | sample LaCtaG_2_FD_187115 | JGI IMG/M metagenome (GOLD analysis project Ga0247837, IMG submission 187115) | Freshwater microbial communities from meromictic Lake La Cruz, Castile-La Mancha, Spain - LaCruzMarch2015_14.5m | ecosystem: Environmental > Aquatic > Freshwater > Lake | place: Spain: Castile-La...
TAAAACAAAACAAATAATGATTTTTTAGGGCAGAACAAACACGTTAACTGCCTTAGACGTAAAAATATACAACAAATCATCTTAAAACGTTATTATTCAGAAGTCTTAGTATGAACGATCGATAGAGAGCTCAGGAGCCTCTACGCGATCCAAACTGGTCATACATTAATGTAGGCACGCAGATTGTTTCTAGATTTTGAGGAAAGATTCAGGAAAAAGTCCGATGCACAGGATTCCGCCAGCTAACGCGGCAAGAAGAGTGATTTCTCCAAGCCCGATATCTCTGATATTGCCCCCACAAGTCCGTGGCTTTCCCCATATTATTCTAACGTAGAAAACCATCATATAAGCCGCAGATAATAAAGTGCTTATGAGCATGAAGCCTCCGATGATGGAGTGATGCCCCCTAAATAACCCCAATAAAATCTTAAACTTTCCAATAAAGCCGGAGGTACCGGGCAATCCTACCGCGCTCATGGTAAATAATGTGAACAGGAAGGTGAACCTTGGCATCGTTTTTGCAATACCAGAAATCGAGCTTATTTCTCTTGTTCCAAATCTATGCGCAATGTACCCGATACATATAAATAATGCCGCAGAGGTAAGACTATGACTGACCATTTGTATTAATGCCCCGTCTAAAGATTCAGTTTGTAATGCAAATATACCCAGAACGCTATATCCCATTTGCCCGATGGATGAGTATGCGATAACAGACTTCATGTCTTCCTGCATGATTGCTATAACCGAAGTATATATCGTCCCAATCAGCGTCAGGATAAGAACATAGTTAGCTAGATAGTCCGATTCTACTGCGAATGTCGGCAATAACACCCTTATTATTCCATATGCTCCCATCTTTAAAATTGTCCCAGATAAAATAACGGATGTACCGGTTGAGGCTTCAACGTGAGCGCTTGTGAGCCATGTATGTATTGGTAAAAGCGGCACCTTCACCGCAAAAGCTATAAAGAAACACAGCCAGAGATAAAGACTTTCGGATGAGCTAAACGAATTGCTTTGTGAGAGCAAATTTGCACTACCATTGACATTAATCATGTACAACACCCCAATCAGCATAAATATCGAGCATGAGAGTGAGTAGAGGAAGAATTTATATGCAGCAGACTGACTATCACCATAAATACCAATTAATAGAAAGGCCGGGATCGTTACTGCCTCAAAGGCCATGTAAAACATCATGAGATCCAAAAAAGAAAACACCCCCATCAAAAGAGACTCTATGAGCAAGAATAAGCTGCAATATCGGGCTGGATTCCTTTGTTTAGATTGGTATTCCGTAATGATAGCGATCGGGGTTAGTATGGCATTCAGAATGAGGAAGTATAGCGACTTCGTATCTACGCCAACGAGATATGATATCTCCTTAAGGCTTCCTATCGGATAATGCTCAATAAACTGTATAGCATGTTCTGAAAAATCGAATCTAACATACAGAGCTGCGACCAACAATCCCTCAAGAAGCGAGACAAAAAGGGCTATATATAGAGAATATGGAATCTGAGAGAGCTTTTGTATAGAGAAAGTCCGAACTTCGTTATCTATCCGTCCCCCACTTACAAAATGCCTACAAGACAAGTAATTCTCTAAAAAGAAGATAAGAGCGGATCCCACAAGAGGAACGCACAAGATTAGAGACAACATATCAATACCCCAATAAAGCCCAAAACCATCCATAACGCATATGTTTGGGTTTGCTCGCTATGTGATTTGGATATAGCTCGACTTAGAGACAAAGCGCAATGTGTCAGTCCATTCCTTGCCTGATCGATATATCCTAAATCGATTTTTCTCAACATAATGAGGCTACAAGATTTAACATAATGTGCAATTTTGTCGTATACGCTATTTATGTAATCATGTTCTGGTAATTCTTTCGAATATACGGGCCATGCCTGTAAAAGGCTAAAATTTCTCTTGGTCCCTAAATACCCCATAGTCACGCCCAGAATCGTTGGTATTGTGGTCCAATATTGGGCTATGTCTGGATTTGGCTCAAGTAAGTTATGTGTCATTTTATAAAGGGGGAGAAGGATCGAATTTTGGATCGCGCCCGCATAAATACCAAGAATGCCAGCATTAGCCCAATAGCTTGCTATGATTACAAAGAGGGTGGTAATGAAGAATGCTGCATTACGGAACCACTGCAATCTATATCCCAACCTACATACCTTCTCAGCGCCCTTTAATTCTCCGTCTTTATGGCGCATAAAGAACAGATAGGTGATCAATCGAGAGATATATGCTGCGCTCAGGAACGATATAATTCCAAATATAGTGTATACAGCTTTATATCGAAAAGAATTAGCAACGGCATTAAAAATCAGTTTTTTTGCTATAAATCCCGCCGTTGGAAAGATTCCTAACATTGTAGCTCCGCTTATCAGCATTGCCACATAAGCAATCTTGGATTTTACTCTATGAAGACTCAATATATTTTGCTGATGATCATTCAGCTTTGTAAGCATGCCCACACAGAGAAACATGAGCATCTTAAAACAAGCATGCACAACCAAGTACACTAGAGCAAATCCATATGCCGAGGCTCCTAATGCAAGAAACATTATACCAATTTGACTAAACGTAGAATATGCCATCAACCTCTTTATGTTGTGCGTGCGCCATGCGAGATATCCCCCTAAAATCGCACTTGAAGCCCCGATTACCGCCATATAGCCCAATATTACGGAAGAGCGTTCAAATAGTGGGGCACATTTTGCAATCAAAATTACCCCAGAGACAACCATAGTAGCGGAATGGAGCAACGCAGAAACAGGGGTGGGGCCGACCATTGCGTCAGATAACCATGTGTGAAATCCAATCTGAGCAGACTTTACCACAGAGCTTAGTAATACTAGTGAACATATTAGGGCCACAGAGTGATTATACGATAATCTAAAATCACCAACCACGCCATTGGCTATCTCAGAACTCCCAGAGGAATAAGAGGCTAACGTCTTTGATATCGCGCTAAATTGCAATGTACCAAAGAGATGAAAAATCAAAATTATTGCGGCAATAAGGGCTATATCACTAACTTTATTGATCAAAAATATTCTCAACGCACATTTCTGGACTTGTTCTCGTTGAAAGTAAAATCCCACCAAAATAAAGGAAGTAAAGCCCATTCCTTCCCACGCAAACAAAGATTGAAGGAAGTTATCGGACATTACAAAGAGTAGCATGCAAAATACAAAGAAGGAGATATGGGAAAGGAATCGCGAAAATGCGAACTCCTTCTCATGTGTCCTGTAATCCGAAAGGAAGTACCAATATGAGAATATGTATGTTGGCAGCGTAAGACCGGAGACAAGAGTGGCTAGTGCTAAGGAAAGCAAATCCATGTGTATAGCTAGAAAAGATTCTGTTTGAGGGAGACTAATCCAGCGCATCAACGGTATATCGAGGATACAGAAGGGATTTTTAAATGCCGTTAAGAGAAGGCCTGCGGATCCAAGACTTAGCACGGAGCTTACTGTCAATGTCAAAATTGCCGCTCTAGAGCTCCGAATAAAACGAACAATAATGCTGTTGACGAGATAAGGAGCTAACACTACCAGAGCTAGAAAGGGCTTAGCATCCATTACACACAGACCTTCTTCACTTGTTTTTTCATTACCTCATTTTATTGAGACGAAGCAATGCACCTTAATCCTCGTTTTCGAGAACCTTACTAGAGAGCTATTCCCAAAGCCCAAAGTATGGCCCTTTATATAATTGGAATTCATATCTAGCCCGGCTTTGACTCTCTCCATACGAGATTCATTGCTAGTGATTTCGGATGCTATTCGCTGACTCAATATAAGATCTCAATTTTGATATTGCGCGTTCTTCTATCTGTCGTACCCTTTCTTTTGAAATTTGGTGGACTCCAGAAATTTGCTCTAACGTTTCGGTTTTCTGGGATAAATTCCTTCTTGTCAAGATATCCCTCTCTCTGTCCGAAAGTTGCTTCCATGCAGTTGTTAATGCAGATCGCTTCAGTTCGATATCTTCCGCAATAATAGCGCTTTCTTCTTGGGTCAATCTTGTATCTGGTATAAAATCTATGAGTTCGCACGTTTCACAATAAACGTCGTTAAGAGATAAACTCTGATGAGCGGCCAAGTTGGCTTCGCCAGAACTAGCCTTCGGCAAAAACATCCCTTCTTGAAGAGCAATGTTTGTTCCGTTACTAGTAATCCTTCTCATCTCCTCCTTTTCTAGTCCGACAGAGAATGATTGCAGCCGTTTCTTCGCCGCATTGAGCCCGCAAAACAGTTTTTGTCTCAAGGCATTGCCTCCCAGTTTCACCAAAGACCAGGATTTTAGTATATAGTCCTGTATAGTAGCCTTTATCCACCATACCGCATATGTTGCAAGTCTACACTCCATCGTCGGATTGAACTTTTTTACAGCTTTCATTAAACCAATACTGCCCTCAGATACCAGGTCTGCTAACGGAAGCCCGTATTCTTTAAACTGGAATGCAACCTTGACCACTAACTTCAAATGCGAGGAGACCAGAGAGTGCGCGGCTTCTATATCCTGGTTGTAGTACCACAGCCTAGATAAGCGGATCTCTTCCTCTTGCGACAATATTGGAATCTTACATATGTGCCGCAGGTAGCTCGTAAGGGAGGAATCCACATAACTACCAGCCATTGGGACTGACATAAACGCTCTTTAAAAAATCTACTCAGTACCTATATATACTAACACTGATAATTTTTCAAGGAGAACGTTCCCACAATGAGAAGCCGCCCACATATTTAACTCGAAATCATCTCGACTATCTAATGGGGGCCTTAATCTTGCTTAAAAAGAACGTGCTTGAGTTCGGAAAATCTTTCTAAAACCATCCCCGTACCCCTCACAACACATGTTAAAGGATCTTCGGCAACTATGACCTTGAGACCCGTAGCTTTTTGTATAACGACATCCAGATCCATTAGCTGCGCGCCGCCTCCAGTTAAGACCAAGCCTCTATCCCCTATGTCAGACGATAATTCTGGTGGCGAAGATTCCAAAACAAACTTTATAGCATCGATTATTTGGTTTATTGGATGTGTTAAGCTTTCAAAGACTTCATTGGCGGAAATAGAAATCTCTTTCGGTACCCCGGTTAATAAGTCGCGACCTTTTACGGGGCAGCTTTGCGCTTTATTATCGGCGGATCTCAAAGCCGTTCCTACTGTTTTTTTAATTCTCTCGGCCGTTGGCTCTCCTATAAGTAAGTTATAGGACTTCTTAATATACGCAACAATGGCTTCATCCATACTATCCCCGCCAACCCTCACAGAGGTTGCTGTGACTATACCGCTTAAAGCTATTACTCCTACTTCTGTTGTGCCCCCCCCTATATCTACCACCATGCTTCCGGTAGCTTCTGTAACCGGTAATCCAGCTCCTATAGCGGCGGCCATCGGTTCTTCTATCAAATAAACATCTCTCGCTCCCGCACTTTCTACTGCCTCCTCTATAGCCCTTCTCTCTACCGGGGTCGAGCCGTATGGAACGCAGACAATGACCAATGGCTTAACGAAATGCCTCTTCTTTTTTTGAGCCGCCCTAATAAAGGCCTTTATCATTTCTTCTGCCGCTTTAAAGTCCGCAATAACCCCATCTTTAAGGGGTCGAATCGCCGTTATGTCGGCAGGAGTTCTTCCGAGCATCTTCTTAGCCTCCTCACCAAAGGCATAAGGAACCAGAGATCCTCTATATCCCATCATGGCGATTACTGAGGGTTGATCAAAGATCACGCCATGTCCCGGAGTGTATATCAAGGTATTAGCAGTGCCAAGATCAATTGCAATATCACAGGAAAACATCTTGAATAACCTTGCCAGCATACGTCAATTGCATATATTAAGTTTTACTCTATGAAACGATGCCAGAAATAATCCTGCATCCATCGAAAGAGATCCATTCTCGTGAAGTCTTAGCAGATTTTGGGATGCTTTGCTATCAGAAGATTCTAAAAAGGTTTCTAACATCAAGTAAATCAGATAAACAACCCTATAATAGCAGTATGCAGATTATGGTATTTAGGATTTCTACCCAGAATTAAGGAGTACCAGTGGGTTAGTTTTTACACCCAGTTTTTTGTCCAGCTCTCCGTGAATTCGGAAATTCACGGCAGAATTCGAAGCCCTTTCTTCTTGAGCTGTTGTTTTTTTAGAAAAGAGACTTTTCAATATAGCGCGAATGGTGGTAAATATGTTCCTCGGGGATATGTACCCAGATATAGAGACCTTCTTGGTTTCGAAATCTACCGTCCCTCGGCTAGTGATATCTACTGTATGCCCCCCCAATTTACATCTATCGAAAGTCAGTTGCTTATCTTTGTATCGCGATGGACATTGGAATGCGTTAAAGGAAAGCCGGCCTACTTTTAAAAGATCGCCAAGACTTGCAAAATTGATTGAGGTCAGAGAAGTTAGTTTTAGTAATTGACCCAAAACCGGAGCTTCAATAACATCAAATTTTTCGATGCTCAGTACGCCTTCAACAGATTTATCGGATTGAATTTGCCCCTTCAACTCTAATTTACCCAATCGCATATTGTGGTATAGGTGGAGGGCATCTAATGTTTCCCCGGCATTATTAGATGCGATTGAAAAGACGGGGAAATTGTAATACGCTATGAAATAGCCGCCCTTTTTTTCCCAATATCCCTCAACATAAGCCTTAGTACACCTCGATCCAATGCAGTTTACGTGGATTACAGCATCCATTAAAACATGAGACCCCGGTAGAATAATTTTGCTAAATGTTGACTCGAAGTCAATCGAAGATGTGGTGGCTGAGTTGGTATTATCAGACTTCCCTGAAACCGAAAAATCTAAGACCTTCCAGTGCTGATTATTTAGATGAAATTTACTAAGATCTAAAATATCTCCTTTAAGCACAATTTTTTTCCGATCCTCTTCGATTGTACTAGATATTTGCGGCATGTCTTTTATCTTATTCGGCCTTATCAGGTTTATTTCGCTGTTTTCATAGGAGACGCTTCCCTTGCTGTATATAGTCTCTCCTTGTAGAGAGTAGTCAATTGTTACATTTGAGGAATCTTTTAGCTTGTTTTTGAGCAAAGCCTCTAAGTTTAACGTCAGGTTATCGCCTATCAAACGGGTCATCCCTGGTACTTCGGAAAGTTTCAGTGATGCACCAATTTTTGCCTCCCCGCCGGCAACATCATAAGCCTCGATATTCCCAGAAGCTAGATAGGATTCTAACAATCCTTCAAGTCCGGTTTTCTTCCTGAAAAGAGAGATAGCTTTTGCAAAGTTAACGTCTTTAAATTTTATCGATATTTTTAAAGGATTCTTGTCAGCCATCTTGTCTGATAGGATCACTCTTTCTTGTATGCCTAGATCCATATCGACAGAATCATCTATTTTGCAGAAACCATCTATCGATATTATCTCATCTTTATATTTTACGAATAGAGCCGAGCTTTCTAAAGTATGGTCTTTTAGGTTATCTATTCGAATATTCTGGATTTTGCCTTCTAGCTCTATTTCTTCCGCTTTTTTCGGAATTTGAGAATTGTGCACGACATTACTGGCCTGAGATGGGCCTAGTAGTGATTTTGCGATCTTAATAGCGAGATTTACCTTTCCTTTACCTTCCCGAAGCAAATTTAGATAAGGAATCGTGTGATTGGTATTTATGTCGTATGGGATGTGTCTTTGTAGAGCCCCGATAAATGTTGTAAGTGGTCCTACGACATTTCCACTAAGCTCAAGTAAGGGGTCTTTTATCGGGTTAAATATTTTTATTTCAAAATCTGTTAGGTCTAAGCCTTCGGTTTGAGCGCTCTTAATTTTTGCATTGAGGTTTTTCTGATCGAAAAGGATATTTGCGGCATCAATATGAATGTTATGCCCATATGGCGTTTCTTGTTCGGATTCTGAGTTATTTTGAGATACTTGTGGGTATTCGTATCGTAAAGTAGCGTTTGTTAAGTCAAAATTAGCATTTACAGATTCAAACTTATAATCTTTGGAAATTTTAAACGCTAGATTACCGCTGTTTATTGTCGCGACACGTAAATTTTTAGTTAGCCACTGTCTTGCAACCTTTCCGTATAACGCAGGCCAATAAAAATATACCCTCTCTATTGGCATAGGTTTCTCCAGGAAAAGCTCGATAAAGGAACTGGAATTTTTATCTAAGTCATAAAATATCCTGCCTTTTATAGACGAATTCAGATTGTCTTTGTATTGTATTCCAGTAATAGTTATGGAATGTTCTTGTATATCGTATAGCCCTGCTCCGCTTAAGGATATGTACAGGGGCTTATCCTTGGTAGAGGGGCTTACTTGTAGCTGGGACGAATTCAGTATCAATTCCAGTTGCTTTAAATGTGACCCGCTATCTAGATAAAGGTGGAATTTCAGATCTCCAGAAAACTTTATGTTATTAAGTAGAGAGGCGAATCTGAAATCCCGAGGGAGAAATGATGGCTTCAATGATTCATAGGAAAGATCTGAGAGTTGGCCGCTCAAAAACAATACCTGTGATTCATCTCGATAAAAAGCTGTAGAGTCTTCCATATTAAGGGAGATCTTTAAATCGGATGTCGTTTGTCCAATTTTGATTTTTGTTTTTACATCAGCGACTGCATCTACTTCTTCCAGCACTATGTTATCTAGACTTAATTCCAAGTTCTGTTCAGTCCCGTTTACCCATATGGGAATATAAAACTGTATGTTGCTGAGGTCAATTTTATGCAAAAATCGTAAAATCGATACTAGACGACGTTTCTTCCCTTGCAGAGTTGGAACTTTGCCAGACGGATGCTTTTTCGTATCGCTGGTAGTATATGCAAGCATTTGTCTGAGATTCACGCTTTCGTTTTCTATTGTAATTGTGAGAGAGCTTTGCCTAGAATCTAGAATCTTACTTAAGTCGACTGACAGGATGAGATTTGGTACATGCATTAATCTGCCATTAATGTTCGCCATTATCTCCTCGAATTCAATCTCAAGCAGATTGTTAGAGTATTCGAGTTTTGCTTGCTTTGATACGACGTTAATTCCATCGTCATCTAAATAGTGACTGATTAATTTGGAGATAGCTATTCCTAAAACATTAGAGTGGATAGGCCCTTTAAGCTTTAGCGCGAATAAGCTGCAGGCAAAGAATGTCAATATGAAAGATAGGGCAAGTACGATATTTCGACAAACTGATTTCGCAATTTGCTTATAATGTGCAATCACAATCTACAAAGCTTTCAATTTCCAATCCAGTACTTGATCGATTCTTTACTTTAACCATAAAGCCCTGTATATCACAATAACAAAATCATCTGAAGCGTTTTATGACTCAGGGTTCTGGACAATTTAATGTGTTACACTCCCAATATAGTTGGGATCAATATTTTATGACCATGGCATATCTAGTGTCGATGCGTAGCAAAGACCCTAGTACAAGGGTTGGGGCTGTCATCGTAGATAGCGGCATGGGGGTCCGGGCTACTGGATACAACGGCTTTCCAAGGGGGGTCCATGATTATGAAGAGCGATACCTGAATAAGGAGTATAAATATTTCGCAGAAAATCATGCAGAGGAAAATGCGATCTTACATTGCGCTAAAGTTGGTTTGTCGACCGTAGGATGCAGCATATATTCAATATGGATGCCATGTGCACAGTGCGCAAAGACAATAATTCAGGCCGGGATAAAAAAAGTCGTGTATGATCAATATTTTCCAGGAAATAATGTAAAATTTCAAAAGCCGCATTGGCTACAAAGTCTCAAAATCTCATCAGAGCTGTTCAAGGAAGGTGGTGTGGAGGTAGTTAAATTTGGAGATCCTCTATTAGAAATTCATGGTTTGTATTCCGAAAGGGATTTCGATCCATTTAAGCGAGATTCAGAGATTGAGACTCTGGTATAACAAGGCCTCTGCCCAATTGTCTTTATTCGAGTTTGGATATTTTTCATAGTATAAAGTCTCAAGGAAGCCTTCCACAAAGGCGAAATTTTGTCCCAAAAATCGTATCGAGCTTTCTCATCCTTTGCGTCGATTAAGGTGACTATACATGCAGATTCGGAACATTCGAAAATTTGCGATGATCCATAATGCCTAATTTCCAAGCTCCCCCGTTTTTCGCATCAATCAATCGTGTCTCATCATACAAAAGACCCCTCTCTTCCTGGATAAACCCCTTAAATCCTTGATCTGCAGCCGCTATATTCCGGGCCACGTGGCCTTGTGTCTATAACCACTGCAATATCAAGTTTATCTTCCTAGAAAAAGCGCTTTTTCTTTCCGCCACTGTTTCCGCCATCGCTACTCCGCTCATCCTTCTTTCCGCCAGAATCCGGGGTATTGTTTACGGTAGGTCCGTTTCTTTTGCTTGATGGCCTGTCAGTTTCGGTAGGAGATGAGCTATCTTTGCTGCTAATCGTCTCTTTATCTGATTTTTCAGATGCAGCCAGGGTCGCTCTTATACTGAGTTTCATTCGACCTTGTCTGTCGATTCCAATCAATTTTACTTGAACAGCCTGTCCTTCTTTGATGAAATCGCCGATGTTTGTTATACGGGTATCTGCAATTTCGCTAATATGGACAAGGCCTTCCGAGGTAGGCGTGAATTTTACAAATGCTCCAAAATCCGTTACTTTTGTGACGGTTCCATCGTAGAGCTTACCTACTTCTGGCCCCACAGTTATTGCTTCTATAGCTGCGATAGCTTTTTCAACAGCAGCTTGTGATGCGCCCATTATGGTAATTTTCCCAGATTGATCTATCTCTATCTTGGAATTTGTTTCTTCACATAATTCTCTTATAGTCTTTCCTCCGGTGCCGATTACATCTCGTATTTTGTCTTTTTGGATCTCGATAACAGTAATTCGTGGGGCATTCGGGCTTAATTCGGGCCTTGGATGCTCTATTGCATTATTAAGAATGCTCAGTATGTGGTTAAGTCCTTGTGTCGCTTGGTTTAACGCCTTTTTCATGATTTCTAAGGTAACTCCGCCAATCTTGATATCCATCTGCAAAGCTGTAATTCCTTGTTTACTTGCCGTCACCTTAAAGTCCATATCTCCTATATGGTCCTCTTCGCCAGTGATGTCAGACAGCACGATATATTCTTCGCCATTTTTCACTAATCCCATAGCAATTCCTGCGACATGCTGTTTAATGGGAACTCCGGCCGACATAAGGGCCAAAGAGGTTCCGCAGACTGTTGCCATAGAAGAAGATCCATCTGATTCCGTTACTTCTGATAGAATCCGCACCGTATATGGAAATTTTAGTTTGGATGGCATAACGGCTCTGAGAGCTTTAAAGGCCAATTTTCCATGGCCAATTTCACGTCTTCCCGGGGCCCTTAGCATCTTTACTTCGCCGACTGAATATGGAGGAAAAGTATAGTGCATGATGAAGTTTTCCATCTTGACGCCAGATAAATCTTCGCTCATCTGTTCGTCGTATCCAGTTCCTACTGTGGTTGTGACTAATGCTTGTGTGTTTCCGCGAGTAAAGAGTGCCGAGCCATGTACTTTAGGCAAAAAGTCGATCTCGCACTCAATTGGACGGATATCTTCTGGCGATCTGTTACCGACCCTTATTTTTTTCTCAATGACCAAATTTCTAAGAACGTCACTCTGACAAGCATGGAAAGCTGTATCTATATATTTTTGGTGATATTCTCTCTCACTAACTAATTTATCTATTAGGGCTCTCTCTAATACCGAAAAAGCCGTCATTCTAGCTTTTTTGCAAGGAAGCCGGAAGATTTCAGCGATTTTATCGCCAACCTCCGCCTTAACCGCAGCCAAGACTTCATCGTATTCGGCGGATTTGGTGCACGGCTCTCCACAATGCTCTTGTGTTGCGCATGCAGGAGTAACGCGGCCTGCCTCAGCGGTGAATTCGTGGATGAATTTAACTACCTCTCGAACTTTTTCGTGGCCATAAGCTATCGCCCCTAAAACAAGTTCAGAATCCAATTCTTTTATCTCAGATTCAACCATCAGCACAGAACTATCTGTGCCAGCAATCACTAGGTCCATCTCGCTTTCTTCCAAGCTTTTTCGAGGTGGGTTCATTATAAACTCTCCCTTCACATACCCAACCCTTACGCCCGCAATTGGCTCTGATATAGGTAATCCCGCCAGCCACGTTGCAGCAGAAGCCCCTATAAGGGCCGCCATTTCCGGTTCGTTCTCTCCATCATATGCGAGAACGGTGCAGATAATCTGCGTTTCTTTTGAGTATTTTTTCGAGAATAATGGACGTAATGGGCGGTCTATAAGCCTCGATATAAGGGTCTCCCTATCAGTCGGTTTAGTTTCTCTTTTAAAAAAACCCCCTGGAACTTTCCCAGCAGCGCATAAATTTTCCTTGTAGTTGACCGTTAAGGGCAAAAAGCCCCGAGACTCGATCTCCTTTTTTTCGCTAACAACGGTTATTAACACAATCGTTTCCCCTAACGATGCAACGATTGATGCATCTGCCTGTCTGGCTATTTTTCCAGTTTCCAGCCGCAGTACGCTCCCACCCCAATTGATCTCTTTTTGTATTATCTTAAACATCTTTTTAAACCATTTTCCATTATGTTAAAATCTCCTTTATTGAATTCATTGATGCATACAGAATTAATTAAAAATATATACAGAAGTATAAACAAAGGCCTCCGAATACCAACGATGTGTATCACACACAAAATGACAGTGCGGCCCACGTAGTAAAACACGGCATTGTTAATTATGTCAAGTTTTATAGGGGGTTGTTGACAGGTAAATTCAGCCACTTTATGCTCTAGTTATAGGCGATGTATGCCTGCCAAACAATGTTATGATGAAGAGGGTCGATGCAAAAGAGAAGGGTATTAGTCACTGGCGGTACAAAAGGAATAGGAAAGGCAACTTCTGTGGCCTTCCATAAAGATGGACATCGAGTTGCTGCGATCTATGATCGTGATGATGAATCAGCTCACAATTTCGCTAAAGAAACGGGAATAGAGGTCTTTAAATTTGATGTCGCAGATTTTGAGCAATGCAAAAATAACATCTCAAAAATAAAAGAGTCTCTGGGAGGAAATGTAGAGATTTTGATTAATAATGCGGGTATCGCAAGAGACGGAATGCTGCATAAACAATCGTATGAAAATTGGCTATTAGTAATTAACACAGATTTATGCTCCGTCTTCAATATGACCCGCGCAGTAATTGAGGAAATGCGTAGTCAGAATTTTGGCAGGATTATCAACATCAGTTCTGTGAATGCAAACGGTAGGCTTGGCCAAACTAATTATTCGGCTGCAAAGGCTGGCATAGAGGGTTTCACGAAAGCTCTAGCCTTAGAGGGCGGCAGATGTAATGTTACTTGCAATGCAATTGCCCCCGGATACACGGATACAGAAATGGTGGCAAAGTTGCCGCAGGAAATGTTAACGGATCTCATATCGAAAGTGCCTCTTGGCCGCCTAGGAAAGCCAGAAGAAATAGCTTCGGTTGCGTTTTTTTTGGCCGGAGAGGGGGCTTCTTTTGTCAATGGCGCGGTTATCCCGGTGAATGGAGGATATAGGACCTAATTTTGTAGTGCTTCTGGCAAAGGACCGAATTCTGTTACGCAGAACCTTTTAGCGTTAAGAAAAATCTCTGCCATCCAGCATGCTCCAGGTTGTATTTAGATCTGGTGTATCTGGATTATTGCTACATATTGAATAATTGGCGCTCATGGTAGCATTTTCGACATTTTCTTGATATGGGTGATGCGTGATATTTTCTTGGAACAATTGGGGATTCCCTTGGAATTCTTGCTGATTTTTTTGCTCTTCTACCTCATTGTTTTGTTGCACCTGTTGCTGTTGCTGTTGTTGTTCGGTGGCGGGTTGGTTCCCTTGCCCTTCTTGATAAAAATTACCCATGAAGTTGAGTACCTCTAAGCACCAAGCTTTAAGCTCATTTTTGACTTTGCATCGGGGATGGCTCATTAGCAGCAAAAACTCTTGCTGGATCTCATTTAGTCGCGGATCAATCAACTTTTTAAGTTCTTCTGGGTCGATATCTGATTTAGTTATTAGTTTTAAATGACGCAGCTCCTCATTCATTTGGGGGCCTGGTATGATGGGATGGCTTAAAAAAACAGATTCGATCCAATTTTTTACATCCGCCCCAGTTGGATTAAGAAATTCGTAATATTGAGATTGTTGCATATGTTGAGGGATATCGCCTTTAAAGCACTGCTTAAGTCTTCTGTCTATATTCTGAAAAGTGCCTTGAATTAGGTCTATGCACGACTGCCCGATATTTTCAGGTATCTCTTTACGATCATACATAAGGAACCCCTGAGCTATCTCTGTATATCGATCTTTTATATTTGGATTCTGGAGACGCTCTTCCCGAATCTGGAACTCTTGCTGCTCCGAAATCTGTGTGTTTTGCTGATTCTGTTGCTCCTCTTGTAATAACGTCTTCTGTTTCTTTTGCTGACTACAGCACAAAATCCCGGCGTGTTGCCCGCTTTGCTGAGGGTCAAATTTTTTTTTGGCGAGTATCTGCTGCTCTTCCTGGTTAGTAAGGCTGATCAGAGACGAAGAATAGTGTTGTTGCTGTTGCTGTTGCTGCTGTTGCTGCTGTTGTTTTAATGGCATATTTTTAATATCGCTAGTTTTCGGATTTTTACTGCAACACAATAAGCCGCCGCCCTGCTCATCAAATGCTTGGGATCCAGAAACGACGAAATTTTCGCCTCCCTGCCCCTGAAGATTGATTGAACCCCCTGGAATTGATATTTGAAAGTTATTCGTATAGCGCTCATCAATGGCGGAGAAGACCTCTGCGCACAAATCATTGTATGCTTGTTCTTTTGATATTGTGTTAAGGCTTGTAACAAATTTTTGCTGGAAATTAAAAGATAGCTTTGAAGAATCCCCATCCCATAAGGATTTGCATTCATCTTTGGTATATTGAAACATGTTAACTAGCAGGACTTGGAGCCCCTCCAACAACGTTCCATCCCCCTTCAGTATATCCCAATTAGGTATGTTTTGGTATTCGTTTGGATCTATGTACTCGAAACACTCTTCCAATATCTTGATCCAAGAGGAAAACGTCTTAAAAAACACACCTTGTTTCAACATATTAAGGCAGCCTAACTCTGCTCGAGCCATTTTTTGGCTTGCAGCATCAAGTATCATCGTACGTCTTTGTTGCATAATCAATCTCCCTTAAATTGCGCCACCACCTTTCTGATGCACCCTAGGATTGTATAGACAAGATTAATACGTGGTCAATGGGATTTTTACTTTATGTCGATAAAGACAACTTCAACCACTCTTTTTCTCTACGATAGAAATTCCCAACTCCTTCATTAGATTCCTATCTATTTCGCGCGGCGCATCGAGCAACAAATCTTGACCCCTTTGGTTTAATGGAAATGCTATGATTTCTCGTATATTTACCTCGTTTGCCAAGAGCATAATTATCCTGTCAATGCCGGGAGCAATTCCGCCATGTGGTGGCGCACCATACTTAAAGGCGCTAATCAACGCCCCGAATTTTTTATCCACATCCTCTTTGGAATATCCCACAATGGAAAAGGCCTTATACATAATGTCTGGTTTGTGATTCCTAATCGCTCCACTCGACAACTCTATGCCGTTACAAACTATGTCATACTGAAAGGCCTTGATTTTCAATTGCTTTTCCAAAGAATCTGCTGCCTCTAAAGTTTCCAGGCCACCTTGCGGCATTGAGAATGGGTTATGACCAAAATCGATCCTCTTTTCATGATCGTCCCATTCAAAGAATGGAAAATCAGTTATCCAGCAAAATTCATAAACTCCGGTTTTTATCAGGTTCAGGTCAAGCCCCAATTTTTCGCGAATTCGGCCGGCTGCTTTCGTTGCAACCGACTTTCTTTCGCATACAAAAAATACGGCATCTCCCTTTTGCAGTTGCAATTCTTGGCATAACATCTGCAATTGTTCTGGAGTTAGGAACTTCACTATTGGTCCTTTAGCGAGCCCGTCTTCATCGAACGTGATGTATGCAAGTCCTTTCATTCCAAGCTCTACTTGAGCAAAAAGCAGCATCTTATCAAAAAAACTTCTCGGCTCTTTTCCTGCTTTGGGTGCTGGGATAGCTCTCACAACCCACTCTTTTTGTACTGCATCTCTAAATATTGTAAAATCAGAATTTACAAATATCTCTGATACGTCGCCAATCTTAATCGGATTCCGTAAATCTGGCTTATCAGACCCATAGAGGAGCATGGCGTCTTCATACTTTATCTGTGGGAAGGGATAGCTTGGGATTTCGCATACAGAAAACTTTCTAAAGACGTCATATATGACTGGCTCCATCGTTCTAAATATGTCTTCCTGCGTAACAAAGGACATTTCCACATCTAACTGATAGAATTCACCTGGAGCTCTGTCAGCTCTTGAATCTTCGTCCCTAAAACATGGGGCTATCTGGAAATATCTATCGAATCCGGCGACCATAAGCAGTTGCTTGAATTGTTGCGGTGCTTGCGGTAATGCATAAAATTTTCCAGGGTGCAATCTGCTGGGCACAACAAAATCTCGAGCCCCCTCTGGCGAAGTCGCGGTCAAGATAGGCGTTTGAAACTCACTAAAGCCTAATTCATGCATTCTCTCGCGAATATACTTTATTACCGCGCTACGCAGCAAAATCTTCTTTCGCATTCCATCTCTGCGCAAATCCAAGAATCGGTACTGCAAACGAATATCGTCTGGGTAATGCTGGGCATTATTGACGGTTAATGGCAATGGCTCAGACAATGACTCAACGTTAAACGCGGTTATGATAATTTCTACCGCTCCTGTCGGTATATTGTTGTTTGTCGTTTCTGGCGAGCGTTCGACAACAACCCCTTCAACCGTTATAACCGTTTCGCACGGAAGGCTGCTTAGCTCATTATATTCTTCAACTGGAAACTTATTCAACCTATCTTCTTGGTCTGAACTTACTAGCTGAGTGACGCCATAATTATCTCTCAAATCGATAAAGAGAACTCCTCCATGATCCCTTTTGCTGTGTATCCAACCAGAGAGTTTGACGCTAGCTCCAACATGGGTGGTGCCCAGTTCACCACAAGTGTGAGAACGATATCTGCTGGCTAGTGACTTCCTTCCTTCTGCAGGATTCATCTTGTTTGAGGATAGACCTTAAAATCATGCTAGATTCTCTCATCACAATTGCTAAATTGCAAGCGTCGTATTGCGTTTGTTATAAAAATCGACATGGCTCTGACACTAAGCAAAACGCTTGCACAATATCTCGATGCCATAGTATATATCGTCAGATGATTTTGGTTCATTAACCCTGGAGATTTATGAGTATAGAAATATTGATGCCGGCGCTATCTCCCACAATGACAGAGGGTACGTTGGTAAAGTGGAGAAAAAAAGAGGGGGATGATATAAAGCCAGGAGATCTGATAGCGGATGTCGAAACTGATAAAGCTATTATGGAGATAGAGGCAGCCGATTATGGTGTGTTAGGCAAGATACTCGTTAACGATGGCACCACCGGGGTTAAGGTAGGCGAGCTTCTCGCCGTAATATTGGAAGAGGGCGAAAGCTTGGACAAGGCGGTCACTCAAGGGAAAGTAGCGAACCTTCCGCACGCGCCCCTGAAGGAGACACGGCCAAATTGCTGTAACGAAAATCATTCCCAATGCAGTGCCAGCCCTGAGATGAGTCGAGATTACGTCGCTTGTTGCAATAGCGCCACTAGAATGGTGCCCGGGATTTTGGATCAAAGAACTTCAGGAAAGGATCCCAATACCCGAATTTTTGCCAGCCCTCTAGCTAGGGCAATCGCGACCCAAAATAACCTAGACATTCTTTTCTCCAACATTAGCGGATCTGGTCCAAATGGACGGATCATGAAAGATGATATCCTTAAATTTGTTAACACCAAAAATACACAAGGCAGCAATTTCAATGCCGACAAGGGCAATGAAAACAAGAGGCCGGAAGAAATCTTGCCTATCTCGCCTATGAGAAGGGTTATTGCGGAGCGATTAACTTACTCTAAGCAGACAGCTCCACACTTCTATCTGACAACAGAATATGACGTAGATGATTTATTGGTTTTGAGGGCAAAATTAAATGAAGTCGCGAAAATTGAATCTAAGCAGGATGTAAAAATATCAATTACCGATGTAATTATAAAGGCTATTGGATTAAGCCTTGAAAAGGTTCCGGCAATGAAGGTTTCATGGAAAAATGACCACATTGTCCAATATAGCCATTCAGATATAGCGATAGCCATCAATATAGAAGCAGGCCTTGTCACCCCGGTTATTCAGGATATCGCAAAAAAAACATTATTTGAAATTTCGCAAGAGCTAAAGATTCTTGTGCAAAGAGCAAAAAATAAGCAATTGAATCAAAAAGAGCTTCAAGGTGGAAGTTTGACCCTTTCAAATTTAGGGATGTTTGATGTGGATAATTGTTACTCTATCATTAATCCGCCACAAAGCACGATATTGGCCGTTGGTAGCGTTAAAAAAAGACCCATTGTTAAGGGGGATTGTGTCGTGGCGGCAAACACAATGTTCGTGACACTTTCGTGTGATCACAGGGTTATAGATGGGGCAGTTGCGGCCCAATTCCTACATTTCATGCGCCAGTACCTAGAAGTACCGGCGTTACTTTTTGTATAAATTTTATATAAATTTGCATAATTAAGATTCGGCATTTGGGAGGTGTCTATATTATGCTGTTAGGACTCTATGAATTGCCATGCAGCAAGTTGTTCCTCCTTAAGACTTCTGAATAATAACGTTTTAAGATGATTTGTTGTATATTTTCACGTCTAAGGCAGATATAATCAATCCAATTGACATAAGGTGTTGGCTATGCTAAAAGCTACAATGAGAGGAGTTTATTAAGGACGTCATATAAATGGCCTCGAAGAATGGGCGGGGTAATACAGAGCTGTGCCTACAATCCTCTATAGCCATCCTAATTGGCACAGTGAGCGGGAAGCAGAATCACGACCTCGTTCAATAAAAAGCCTTTAAGTAGTCGATTGGGTCTTTAATGCTCTCAAGAGCTACATCTACAATAACCTCCCCCTTCTTTAACAAAACGATCCTATCTGAGATTTTTGTCAAAAAATCCAGATCATGAGAAGCAATCAGCATGGTCACCCCCATATTTCTCACGGATTTTAAAAGCGCAACAACATCCAGTATTGTAGCAACATCTAACCCAGAAGTGGGTTCGTCACAAAGCAAAATATCCGGCTCCATTAACAAGCTTCTCGCTAGAGCGGCCCGCTGCTTTTGCCCTCCGGATAATTGGCTGGGATAACTATGAGATTTTGATGCAATACCTAAAGTCTTCAAAAGATTACTGGCCTTGGCGCTATGATCTTTATTTTTGTGAATCTTTGGAGCGTACGTGATATTTTTCAAGATCGTCATATGGGGAAAAAGCTGGAAATCCTGGAACATAAAACCAGTTCTGACATCGCACTCCATAGAACCAGAATCAGGTATTTCTAATCGCTGGATTAACCTTAACAAAGTAGATTTGCCGCTACCAGATGAGCCAGCAAGGCCAACAATACTGGCTTTCTCTATATCTAGATTTATACGATCCAAAACCTTGATACCGCAAAATGTTTTTGATAGGCCTTTAATTTTTAGCATAGAACTCTCTTTTCTCGAATTTTTTAGAGAAGTATTCAATAAGTAAAGTAAGTAAATAATAATAAGCCCCAGCGATACACAGTGGTATAAAATATGTAAATTGCTCTGCCCCCAAAATTTGCGCCATCCTCATAATATCCATACCACTAATCGTGCCAATCAAAGCGGTCTCCTTGAGCACGGCAATGATTTCATTCACCAAGCTCGGCCAAATATTTCTTATTATTTGAGGCAAAATAATGTCCCGCCACATGTAATAAGGAGGTATTTCCAAAGTCTTAGCAGCTTCAAATTGCCCTTTTGAAAGGCTTTCTATACCAGATCTCAAAATTTCTGCAATATATGCAGAGCTATTAAATCCAAAAGCCAAGATACCAGCACACAGCACACTTACTCTGACCCCCACCAAGCTAGGTAACGTGAAATAGACGAGGCTGAGTTGCAAAATGAGCGGCGTACCCCTTAAGATAGAAATGAACCCACCAATTACTGGTACAGCAATCTTGTTATACCTTAATACACTTAGGATCGTTCCTAGGATCATTCCGATCGCTAAGCCACCAACTAATAGATGGAGGGTGAAAAAGATTCCTTGCCCTATAAAGAGGATGTGATGAACTAACTCTTCCATTTTACGTTATCAAACCATTTTTTTCTCAGCTCCTCAAGCACCCCTTCCTTTTCTAGGTGCCTTAAAATCTTGTTGACCTTGTCTTTTAACGGAGACCCTTTTTGCATGACTATCGCATATCCTAAATCAGATTGAGCAATGACAGAATAATACAATTTGGGATTCTTCTGACAAAAAGCCCTCGCTTGGATGCTGTCAATGAACACCCCGTCAACATAGCCAGATTTTAGAGCTTCTATAGCTTGACCGTTATTGTCCATTGAAGAAATCTCGGCATCCAGTACGTGATTCTTGAGCCAAATCTCCATAGTCGTTCCCAATTGACAGGCGATCTTCTTTTTACTTAATTGAGCTTTATCAACTAAAGGTCGATCTTTTGGATATACGATTGCCAAGCTTTCTTTGTAATAGCTATCAGAGAAGTCAAAATTCTTTTCTCTTTCTTCTGTGGTCGTGATAGTTGAGATTGCTGCATCAACAGAACCGCTCTGTAAAGCCCCAAGAATGGCACCAAAACGCATATCTTCAAAGATAACCTCCTTTCCCAACTCCTTTCCAATGAACCTAGCCAAATCGATGTCAAAGCCCTTAATTTCCCCATTTTCATGATACTCGAATGGAGGATAATCCGCTGAAGTTGCAAATTTGATCCGATGATCTTGTTTATCATCACCACACCCACCCAAAAATACCGATAAGAAAAAAATAACAATATGACTGAATGTCTTCATAATAAAGGGTATCATCCTAAAATTTTCATGCAGTACGATATTGTACAAACAGATCTGGAAAATAGCAATAGAGAGACTTGCGTATATATGTATATACACGTTCATGAGGTCCAAGATTAGCTAAGTAGCTAATAAATCTCTAAACCTTATGCTCCACTTTTTCTTTAAATTAGCGCCCGTCCAGCTCAGTTACCACTAAGATTTCCAGGTATAGCATTCGACCAACGACGAGTAAGTCATCCGTTCTCGCGCATAAAATGCTTGCATTTAGAGGTAAAATATCTCTAACTAGTACCGAGTGGAGAGATGGCTGAGTGGTCAAAAGCAGCAGACTGTAAATCTGCCCGTGTTACACGTTCGTAGGTTCAAATCCTACTCTCTCCACCAGCTTTATTCATGTAGTTTTAGGGTGCTAGAGTGGCTCGCGTTGTTGTTTTTGGAAATGAAAAGGGCGGTTCTGGTAAGACAACAACCGCGATGCATACGATTACCTATCTTATGCTCCTTGGTTTTAAGGTCGCGTCGTTGGATTTAGACCTACGCCAGGCCTCTTTAACTAGATATATTGAGAATCGAGAGAAGACAAAAAAAGAGCACGGTATCGAACTGAAGATCCCCTTTCACAGTACGTACCCTGTCATGGTGAATGGACAAGTAGCCCCTAATCAAGTACCCTTTCATGAATTCTTGTCATCATTGATGAACCAGACAGATTTTTTGATTATCGATACACCCGGCAGTTATACCGAACATAGCTGTATTGCTCACTCTTACGCAGATCTTGTTGTCACCCCTATGAATGACAGCTTCCTTGATCTAGATCTCATAGGGAAAATTAACCCAAATAATTTGGAAGTTGTTTTTCCGGGCGTGTACAGCGCAATGCTTTTTTCCCAAAAACTTGAACGCGCCGCCAGAGATCGAAAGGAAATTGACTGGGTGTTGGTCCGCAATCGTTTATCCTCATTAGAAGCAATAAACAAGCGAAATGTCGAAAGTGCTTTGCAGAAATTATCCAAGAAAATGGGTTTCCGCATCGTCCCTGGATTTGGAGATCGCGTTATTTTCAAAGAGCTCTTCTTGTATGGACTAACTCTACTGGACGCCGGAACGCTTCCAGTTGTTCGAATCACTCCGTCAGTTCTCGCGGCAAGACAGGAATTAAGGACCTTTATATCGACTCTCGGATTAATAAAAGAAAGCAATACCGAGGAAGCTTCGGCCTTATAGATCTCTAGACCAAAACCAATCTCGGGTGGACAAAATTCCACGCGTCGTCTCTATCAAACTAGCCCTGGACCAGAAATGGGCGCTCTATAACAACATAACGGGGTTTCAGTAAGGCCCCCTGTAGAGCCCCGAATTAGTATCTACGTTGGGATATAATCGAGGATATAAATCGGGTCGAGAGGGGGTGACAAGGGCTAAGGCGACAAACGAATTCAAACAGATCTCTGATTTTCTAACAAAAGATGGCAGAGATTTCAGCATCCCATCCATCAAAGCTCCCCAATATACCTTACTCCTTTTTATTATATTTACAGAGAGGGGGTATTTAGAGTATAATTTCCGTGTCATCGAACACACAAAGTAGTCAGATATATGAACTGGAAGCGATATTTTTTGCGTAAATCTATAGAGGAGCTTGTTGAGAAAGCATCTTCTTGCACAAGATTAAAACGCTCCATGGGTCCGGTGCAGCTGGTCTTGCTTGGAATGGGAGCAATTATAGGTGCTGGTATTTTTGTCTTCATAGGCCAATCAGCAAGCAGCGCAGCAGGACCGGCAATTGTTCTTTCTTTTGGATTGGCTGGAGCTGCCGCAGCATGCGCTGGTTTATGTTATGCGGAGCTTTCTTCGATGATCCCAGTTTCTGGCAGTGCGTACACTTACGTATCCGCAACCCTTGGTGAGTGCGCTGGTTGGTTAGTTGGCTCTATGTGGCTGGTTGGCGCCTTGTTAATTACTAGCTCTGTAGCGTGCGGATGGTCTGGATATGCTATGAGTCTTTTGGCTGATTTTGGAATTCATTTTGATCCCGCATGGACCAATACTACCGGAACACTAGTATCTCTTCCAGATGGCTTGAAAACAGGCGCATTCATCTGCTTACCAGCCGTACTCATATGTATATTCATTGCGTGGATATTGTGTTTTGGGATCGAAACTTCTTCCATAATAAACGCATTGGTAGTTGCTATCAAAATGTTCGTGTTGGGTACTTTCGTCGTTGTTGGTATTCCAAAGATTGATGTTAATAATTGGATCCCATTTATCCCGGCTAATACGGGTGAGTACGGTAAATTTGGCATCTCTGGTGTTATAGGTGGTGCAGCGATGATATTTAGCGCTTATAACGGGTTCGACACAGTTTCGACCGCAGCGCAGGAGACTAAAAATCCACAGAAAAATCTACCAATTGGCATTATCGGGTCCATCATTGTATGCACAATAACTTATATATTAATTGCAGCAGTCTTGACCGGAATTGTAAAATATACCGAACTTAATACCGCTGAACCGCTAGCTCTTGCTGTTGATAGAATGGGATTACCATGGTTTTCAACTCTCTTGAAGTTTGGAGCAGTCGCTGGTTTGACTTCCGTCATGTTGGCGATGATATATGGCATAGTCAGAGTGACGTTCACCATTACACAAGACGGACTCCTTCCTTCCGCGCTTGGAAAATGTCATCCGAAACATCAAACACCCTTCGTGATAACAATTCTTGCTTCTGGTTTGGTCGCTATTGCCGCGGGGACCGTTAAACTTAACAGCTTGATTCAATTGGCAAGTTTCTGTCTCATGTTCGTTTTTGCCATAGTTTGCTTTACATGTATTGTTTCCAGATACACACAACCGAATCTAAAAAGAGTATTTTTATGCCCTTGGATGCCGTTTATTCCAATATGTGGCATTTTATTATTCATTCAGATAATGTACCCTTTATTTTTAGACGCCTATAAGCAAGTGGGAATATTGGTTATATGTTCTTTGACTTTTTATATGGTTTATGGACAACGTCATAGTCTACTGCAAAAATCATCCTTATTGACAATGCAGTAACATAGCACTCACCTCGTTACTTAGTGAGTCATAACCGAATTTGTAGGGAAGGACAGATTGGATGCGTCATACGAGCTTGCTTAATAATTTCGGATTAATATCAGATAAATCGAAGATCGCCTGGTTACGCCTTGCCCGCACAAGAAATATAGGGGCGCGGACATTCTTTGACTTACTTAGAATGTTTGTTACTCCAGAAGCCGCTCTTGAGCAATTACCTAATATGGCAAAAAGAGGTGGGGCGAAAAAATTTACAGTCGCCTCCATCGACCAAATAGAGCGCGAAATAGATTACTCAGAAAGGTTTAAGGCAAAGATTATTTTACTTTGTGAGGACGAATACCCATTCCTTTTGCGACAAATCTTTGATCCTCCACCTGTAATTGTTGTAAGAGGTGATGTTTCTTTGTTGGAAAAAAAACAAATAGCAATAGTGGGCGCACGGAATGCATCAACAAATGGATGTATAATGGCAAAAAGGCTAGCACAAGATCTGAGTCGGGGCGGTTACGTCATTACCTCCGGGCTTGCGAAAGGAATCGATGCATCCGCACATGCTGGAGCTCTAGCATGCGGTACGATAGGAGTAATAGCCGGAGGTATAGATCATGTTTACCCAAAAGAGAATGAGTGGATATACAAGCTACTGTATGAAAAAGGCTTGGTTGTAACAGAACAAGCAATCTCTCAGTTACCAATCGCAAAGTATTTTCCACAGAGAAACCGTATTATCGCAGGTATGTCTCAAGCTATCGTGATAGTAGAGGCGGCTAAAAAGTCCGGTACATTAATTACTGCCAGACTAGGCCTGGAATATGGGAGAGAGGTTTTTGCTGTACCAGGATCTCCTTTAGATCTCCGATATCAGGGCACCAATGGCCTAATAAAACAAGGAGCCGTCTTGGTTGAAGACGCCGAGGACGTATTAAGGGAAATGGTCACCAATACAAAATTCCAAGAAGGGACAGCTTGCGCGGAGTCAGGAAGCAGCTTTAGTCCCGCTAAACAGCGCGTACCAACGGAATCGGAATTGGAAAAGTATAGGGGAACAGTATTGAACAAACTCTCCTTTTCACCAGTTTATTTAGAGGATTTAATTGAAGATTTAGCGAATGTCCCCACCAAGATAATTCACTTATTGTTGTTGGAATTAGAATTGGCCGGCAGGATAGAAAGGACCTCTGGGAATCGGATTACTTTGATTGCATTATAAAGACTTCTGAATAATAACGTTTTAAGATGATTTGTTGTATATTTTTACGTCTAAGGCAGTTAACGTGCCTGTTCTGTTCTAAAAAATCATTATTTGCTTTATATTTGCATTTTGCTTTATTTTGTCACCATTTTTCATTATTTCGATTACACCTCCAACATTCCAGCTGCCTTTAGCAGATTGAATGTTATGGCCTTCATGAGGGCTCTGCTCTGACTTTAGCAAGGGTCATATACGATGCTCTATCCGACTTAAATCGTCGTTTTAGCGTTCCGAACGCCTGTTCTATGGGATATCTTTTCCGACTAATCATGCGATTAAATAATTTTTGCCCCTTTGTAAGCGGCTTATTCTTTACAGCTTTATGCATTATGCCATCTTTGATACCACTAAGGCCTAACAGCTCTCGATTTTCTGCACTCGCATAGCCTTTGTCGGCATATAATCTTGCTGGACGCAAAGGGCCGATCGCTAGCTCCATAGACCGTACTTCCGATACATTGGCAGGTGTCACATCTACATTCAGGATAAATCCATGTTTTGCATCTGCACACACAAATGCCTTATAACAAAAATAGCTCCGGTTGCCCTTCTTTAGCCATCTAGCGTCCGGATCGCACGATATAGTCATACCAGTTGACGCAAGGAATGAGAAAACTCTATAGACCAGTTTGTACGCATAACTCAAATTCTCAAACGTCGCTACACCGTCCTTATGTCAACTGGCATGGCTATAATGCGGTATCACCGCAAACAACCTCAATACTCTCGTCCTCACGCCGATCAATCGCAATTCCATCAATTTCTTTCCTTGGTCTGGCCGCAGATTCTATGATCGTTGTGTCGATTATCGCGCCAGATGCAGCCTTGATCT
>Ga0247837_1003697_pt1 | contig 26162 bp, 26 predicted proteins | sample LaCtaG_2_FD_187115 | JGI IMG/M metagenome (GOLD analysis project Ga0247837, IMG submission 187115) | Freshwater microbial communities from meromictic Lake La Cruz, Castile-La Mancha, Spain - LaCruzMarch2015_14.5m | ecosystem: Environmental > Aquatic > Freshwater > Lake | place: Spain: Castile-La...
AAATAATTTCAGAAAAATTTGTATTCAAAAAATTGTTTACGATACTCAATGGGTTTTTACAATTAGTAAATTAGACGGAACTGATAGTAACACAGTTAGAATTAATAAAAAAGCTTTTGGTGGTAAATTATTTGCTTACTATAACTTAATTAATAACACTGTAATTGACAGAGAACCAGTTGCTGCCAACCAATGGAATTTATTATTTACTCGTTTTAAAGCTTTAGTTACCTTAGGACCTACAACTATTATGTATCCAGTTATGGGTGTTTTACAAAACATGAATACAATGGCTTATAAATTAACAGGTACAAATGCTTTTACTGCAAACTACGATACCATGAAATTTATTCCTAAAACCAGAACAATTGATTGGGATTGGAAAGTAATAACTACTGCTCCTGGCGAATGGCCTATAGTAGATACAACTGTTTATTTTACTAAAACTGCTAACCAAATTCACAAAATAAAATTCACCCAATATTATGCTGGAAGCGACAGACAAGTAATAGTATTCAATAAAACAAAATACGATGCTTTGGCTGTAAATGAATCAATAAAAAACAAATTACAAGTAAGCGTTTATCCAAATCCTGCTTCTGAAAATTTGTTTGTTGAATTAGATTCAAAAACTAAAAATGCACAAATTGTAATAAGTGATATAAGTGGTAAAACATTTATCAATGCTACATTGTCAAATCAAAATAATATTGACATCAGTGGTTTGCAATTAGGAATGTATATGCTAACAATAGCTACAGAAAATGGTAGCCAAACAGTTAAATTCATTAAACAATAAATTATAGCATTTTATAAAAATTGAGCACTTCCAAAAACATATTTATAAAAAGCATCAATAAGGTAATTTTTACCTTATTGATGCTTGGAAGTGTTTGTTTTGCAAATGCTCAAACTCCAGTAGATACAATTAAAAGCAGGGGTTTAAATGAAATAATAGTAACTGGACAAATAGGTGAAAGCACCCAAAAAAGTTCAGTTTTAAAAGTAAAAGTAATTGATATAAAACGCATCAATTTACAAGGCGCTTATAATTTACCATCGCTTTTAGCCAACGAGTTAAATGTTAGAATAAATTATGATCCAATGCTTGGAAATAGCATTAGCTTACAAGGAATTTCAGGCCAGAATATTAAAGTAATGATTGATGGAGTTTCGGTTATAGGACGTGAAGGTGGAAGTATTGATTTATCGCAAATAAACCTTTCGAGTGTTGAAAGAATAGAAATGATAGAAGGACCAATGGGCGTAAATTTTGGTTCGGATGCAATGGGTGGTGTAATAAATATTATTACAAAAAAAACAGTAAAAAACTTAACAAGAATTTGTGCTGGTACTTACGCTGAAAGTATTGGTCAATATAATTTTGATTTACAAGCAAACACAGGATTTAAAAAGTTTGGAATACAAACTAATTTTCAAAGAAATTTCTTTCAAGGTTTTGCAACTGATGAAAAATCAAGAGTAAAAACTTGGAAACCAAGAACACAATATTTGGCTGATTTAAATTTTTCGTATTTCCTTAAAAAAGGAACTTTAAGATTTAACAACAGCTTTTTTGATGAAAAAACAACTGACAAAGGATTAGCAACCATTAACTCATTTGAAGCAACTGCTACCGACCAGTATTATTTAACAAGAAGAATGGGAAGTAGCTTGTTTTATGATGTAAAATTGAATAAAAAATGGAGTCTAAATATTATTGCTTCATTTCAAAATTACAGAAGAATCCGCAGGTCTGTTTTTGTTCACTTAAACGATACTATAAAAGAAGAGTTGATAAATGATGCAGAAATGCAAGACACCAGTTATTTTAACTTATACATGAGCCGAGGAATTTTAACCAACAGAACACTTAATAAAAAACTAAGTTACCAAGTAGGTTACGAAGTTAATATTGACGAAGTTACTGGAACTAAAATTCAAAATGGTTATGCCAATATTGGTGATTTTGGTTTGTTTGGTAGTGCAGAAATAAAAGTAAACAAACAGTTATTGGTTAGACCTTCGGCTAGATATATTTACAACACTCAGTTTATTGCACCAATTATTCCTTCGCTAAATATAAAGTTTGATTTTAATACAAATTGGGCCATGAGAGCATCTTATGCTAGAGGTTTCAGAGCGCCTTCGTTAAAAGAGTTGCATTTGGCATTTCTTGATCCAAATCACAACTTGCGTGGTAACCCTAATTTAAAAGCTGAAACAGGACATAATTTTCAATTGGCTTTTACCCGCACAACCAAAATTTATAAAAATTATACTTTAACCATTGAACCCATGTTGTTTTACAACAAAATAAATAACATGATTGATTTGGTTCGTTTAAATTCAACTACTGTTGCTGCGCAATACAATAACATAAATAATTTTGAAAATGCTGGATTTAATTTAAATACTGGCGTAACAAGTAATACAGTTACCATGCAAATTGGTTATGCTTTTAGTGCAAGGCAAAACTCAATTATGGAACAATTAGGAACCAATACTTATTTTTATACCAACGAATTTAGAGCCAATACAAGCTATACTTATACCAAAACAGAAACTAGTATCAGTTTATTTTATAAGTACAACGGGGCTTTGCAAAATTACCAATACAATATGGTTGATAATAGCATTATTCTTGGAAATGTTGCAGATTTTAGTTTGTTAGATTTTACTGTAAACAAATATTTTTTAAAGCGTAAGGTAAATGTAACTTTAGGTTCAAAAAATATTTTAAACACAACAAGTGTTCAAGCTAATTTAGTAACAGGTCCACATGGAAGTTCAGGAAATAGTGCTTTAATAGCTATGGGAAGAACCTATTTTGCTACACTAAAAATCAATTTGGATTTTGTATCAAATTCCAAAAATTCAACAAATAACTTAGAAAAAGCTGTTTCTAATTAATAGTAACCATTATTTAAAAAGAAAAATATAAACGTGATAAAATATAAATACATAATACTTATAATTACTGCTACATTGCTTACTTTAACTTCGTGCGAAAAAGCAGAAACAGCAATTAAATTACCTCCTCGAGGCAATACTTCTTTTGTTTCTATAACACTTGGAAAAGATTTTGAAAAGCAAGCTTTTTATAATTTAAAAGATAGCCAAATAACTTTGGTTGACAATAAAAGTTGGGATTTAGCCTTCGAATCATCTCCATTAGGAACTAGAATTACTTTAAATGGTGGAACTGATATGTATGCGGCCAAAACAAATAGCAAAACTTTTATTACTACCAATAATCCTGATACATTTAATTATAAATGGGATGCTCCATGTGGTTGTTACGATTCGTTAGCTATTAACAGTTTACAAAATTATGTATATATTATAGATAGAGGTTTTAATTATACAAACGATAGGTATTTTCAAATAAAAATGTTAAGTATTTCATACAATCAATATTATTTTGAATATGCTAGTTTAACTAATCCAAGTGTAGTAACAAAAAAACTAATAGATAAAAACCCAACAAAAGTAAATGTGTATTTTAGTTTTTCTACTCCTAATTCTTATCTAGATTTTGAACCTTGTAAAGAAGATTGGGATTTTTGTTTTATAAAATACAGACATGTTTTTTACGAAACTACACCTATTACAAAATATGTAGTTAGAGGAATTTTAATAAATACAAGTAAAATAGCAGTAGCTGTTGATAGTACTCAAAATTTTGAATCAATTACTCCTAGCTATTCTAACGATAAATGTAAATATTCAGGCTTTAGAGATGCAATGGGCTACGATTGGAAAGTTTATAATTTTACAACTGGCCAGTACAATGCAAGAACTTATGTAAACTACATGATTAAGAGACATAATGGTGATGTTTACAAATTACGTTTCCTTGATTTTAACAATAATGGAATAAAAGGAACTCCAAAATTTGAGTACGTTTTATTGAAGTAACTTTCCTTCTTTAATTAGTTAAAGCTAACTCCTATTCATTTTTGCTTATTGCCAATTGCCAATTGCTATTTTCCTTTATAACTCTCAATCGAATTTCTAACATTACCATGCTTTTTCAGCAATTGTTTTGCTTTAGCTTCGGTAATATTTAACTCATCCATAATCATTTTTGTACCACGGTCTATTAGCTTGTGATTGCTCAATTGCATGTCAACCATTTTATTTCCTTTTACTTTTCCAAGTTTAATCATTACGCTGGTACTAATCATGTTTAACACCAGTTTTTGAGCAGTTCCTGCTTTCATTCTGGTACTTCCAGTAACAAATTCAGGTCCTACAATTACTTCAATTGGGAACATGGCTTCGGCAGCAATAGAACTATTTTTATTACAAACAATACAAGCCGTTTTATTGCCGTTTTTGTTTGCTTTTTGCAACGCACCCAACACATAAGGAGTGGAGCCACTTGCAGCAATTCCAATGATAAAATCGTTAGGCGTTATTTTATAACTTTCTAAATCTTTCCAACCTTGTTTGGTTTCGTCTTCTGCAAATTCTACCGCTTTTCTAATAGCTTGGTCGCCTCCGGCAATAATACCAATTACCAAACCTTGAGGAACACCAAAAGTTGGCGGACATTCACTTGCATCAACTATGCCTAACCTGCCACTAGTGCCAGCTCCAAGGTAAAAAATTCGGCCACCTTTTTGCATTTGAACAGATGCTTCGTTAATTACTTTTTTTATTTTTGGCAATACTTTTTTTATTGCCAACGGCACTGTTTGATCTTGTTCGTTTATACTTTTTAACAACTCATCGGTACTCATTTTTTCTAAGTTATTATAAAGTGAGCTTTGTTCTGTGGTTCTTGAATTTTTTATTGCCATAATTTACTAAAAATAAAAATTTTTATAGGTTTAAAAGGTCATTATACTTCATAAGCAGCATTGCTTCATTTGTATTGATAAATCATTTTTTAAAACAATTTATCATTATAAATGATATTATATTTGCGCAGCAATTTAAAAAATAATACATGAATAACAGTTTTCAAAAGTGGCAACCATTTATATACGGAACATTAATAGCATTAGGAATTGGAATAGGTTTCATACTCAGACCTTCGGGTTCAGCAAAAATGATTGGTTCACAAAATAAATTCAATGAATTATTAGGAATTATTCAAAGCGAATATGTAGATACTGTGAATTTAGATGAAATAGAAAACCAAACCTTTAATGAATTGTTGAATAAATTGGATCCACATTCTGTATATATTCCTGCCAAAGATTTGCAAGCTGCTAACGAACCTTTAGATGGAAATTTTGAAGGAATAGGAGTGGAGTTTAATATTGTAAACGATACCATTATGGTAGTTTCGGCCATCAGTGGCGGCCCATCTGCCGATTTGGGAATATTAAGTGGTGATAGAATTATAAAAGCCGATACTACCAACTTAGCAGGTGTGAAAATTACCAATGAGCAAGTAGTTAAAAACTTAAGAGGTAAAAAAGGCAGCAATGTTTTGGTTACTATTTTTAGACCAAGTACTAAGCAAAAAATTGAATACAATATTTCAAGAAATACCATTCCTATTTATAGCGTTGACGCAAGTTTTATGCTTGACTTTGAAACAGGATATATAAAAATTAGCAGATTTGGAGCTACTACTCACCAAGAGTTTATTGAAGCCATTGCAAAGCTTAAAAAACAAAATATGCAAAAATTGTTATTGGATTTAAGAGGTAATCCTGGTGGTTATTTAAAAGCAGCAAACGATATTGTAGATGAATTATTAAACGATGGAAAACTAATAGTTTATACCGAAGGAAGAGCAAAACCAAAACAAAGTTATTCAACCGAAAAATCGGGAGTTTATGAAGATGGAAAATTAGCAGTGCTAATTGATGAAGGTTCGGCAAGTGCCAGCGAAATTGTTAGTGGAGCTATTCAAGATTGGGACCGTGGATTAATTATTGGCCGAAGAAGTTTTGGTAAAGGTTTGGTGCAAGAGCCTTTTGAATTAAGCGATGGAAGTGCTATTAGGTTAACTATTGCTAGGTATTATACGCCAAGCGGCCGCTGTATTCAAAAAAAATACAATGAAGGTTACGATAAATATGAAGAAGATTTATTGAACCGATTTGAAAATGGCGAGTTAGAAGACGAACTAAAAACAACCATTAACGATACTACAAAATATTACACTAAAATAAAAAACAGGGTAGTTTATAGTGGTGGTGGTATTTCGCCCGATTTTAAAGTAACCATTGATACTTCGTTTAACTCCAAATTTTTAACGCATGTAGCTGCTTCGGGTTTATTAAATAAAACTGCTTACCAATTTGTGGATGCAAATAGAACTAATTTGAATAATTATAAAACAGTAGAAAATTTCATTGCCAAATTTGAAGTTGGGAATGAACTCATCAATCAACTGATAACTTTGGCAGAAAATGAAAAAATAAATAAACCTACTGCTGCTGATTTAGCCCGTTCTGAAGGATTTATAAAACAACAATTGAAAGCATTAATTGCTCGCCAAATATGGCGCGATGGTGGTTATTTTAAAGTAAATAGCATGAAAGATAAAACCATTCAAAAAGCTATTTTGGAGTTAGGGAAATTATAAATTACGAATTACAAATTACGAATTACGAATTACAATTGGGAATATAAATTCGACACTTCGACTTCGCTCAGTGACCGATAAAATCGAATCAAAGATCCTAAATTCTAAAAGGGAATAATAAAAACGACACTTCGACTTCGCTCAGTGACCGATAAAATCGAATCAAAAATCCTAAATCTGAAATCAAAAATCCGAGATTGTTATTTGCTTCTTATAGCATCTACAGGATTTAGTTTTGAAGCACTTAATGCTGGTAAAAATCCTGAAATTACACCTATGCAAATGCTGGTAAATACGCCAATAAATATATTTTTTGCGCTTAAATAAAACACAAAATCAAAAATACTACCTAATACTAATACAATACTCCAAACTAGCAATAAACCAATTGCGCAGCCCAATAAACAAAGTAAAATTGCTTCAATCAAAAACTCAATGAGTATAAAATAATTTTTAGCACCTAAACTTTTTTGAATTCCAATTTGATTGGTTCTTTCTTTAACGCTCACAAACATAATATTGGCTATTCCAAATCCGCCAACAAGCATGGCAAATAAACCAATAATCCAGCCTGCAATATTTACAACCGAAAAAGTTTGATCTAACTGTTGGGTAATTAAAGTTGTTTTATTCAATGCAAAATTCTCTTCTTGTCCTGGCTTCAATTTTCGTTTGTTTCGCATAATTCCATTTAGCTCTTGTTCTAAAGCGGCTACGCTACCATCACTGGCTTTTACATGAATTCTACTATTGCATCATCGCTATTTATTCTTATAAATTTAGCAGCAGCATTTACCGGAATTATTGTTAAATTATCTTGAGAATTTCCTATTAAACTTTCACCTTCTTTGGCAAAAACGCCAATAACATTGAATTTTATTCCCGAAACTTTTATGCTTTTATTTATTGGGCTTATACTTGGAAACAAAGTTTGCGCTAAATTATAACCAATTATACAAACCAAATTTCCGTTTGCCGATTCATTTTCAGTAAAGTATCGGCCTTCAAATAAGTTAAAATTTCTTACTTGGTCATAATCGTGAGTTACTCCTTGAAGTTCAATGCCACTTGCACTGTTAGAGCCATTTTTCAAAGTTCTTCCTCCAATTGATATCGTTAACATTTGCCCTTGCGATAGTGTAGATTTTTGTGCAATGTTTTTCATCTCATCTATCGATGCATTTGGCCTATTCATGTATTTCCACCACTTATATCCTGGTCCAAAAGTCCAGGGCCATTTTTCAACAAAAACCACATTATTTCCCAAACTTTCAACGCTTTGGTGCAAACTAGTTTCAAAACTTTCAACCACAGCCAACACAGCAATAATGCAAAAAATTCCGATGGTAATTCCCAATGTAGAAAGCAAAGTACGCACTTTGTTCAAGTACATGGTATAAATAGCCGAACGTGCACTTTCTTTTATTTGAGTAAATATTATTTGAAAACTTTTCATTGTAATTATTTTCAAAAATGAACTATAAAAATGCAATTACAAAGTTATTTTGATAAAAGGTTTGGCAAGGCGGATGGCAACTAGCAACTAGCTTTTGGCAAATAGCTTTATGACAGAAGCTAGAAGCCAGTAGCCGAAGGCCAAAACTTACTCCACCTTTAAAACCAAAAACTCTACCCTTCGGTTTGCAGCTTTTCCTTCTTCTGTATCATTGGTGGTTATTGGAACTCTTTCGCCATATCCTTGCCATGTTAATCGCTTAGGATTGATGCCTTTTTTTGTTAAATATTTTACACAAGCCATGGCCCTGTTATTTGATAAAGTAACATTGTATGCATCAGAATTTTGGCTATCGGTATGGCCCATAATTTTGATACACATTTTTGGATATTCGCGTAAAACATTCAGCAAATTATCTAATTCTATGTATGATTGCGGCAGCAAAACATACTTGTCTAAATCAAAGTTGATATTGCGCAAAGCATATGTTTTTCCTACTTCAAATTTGGGTTTATAATTATACATGGTATCTCTACAATCGCAGGAATTATCGTTCCGCACTTCGGCCAAACACAAATCATCGTAGTATAATCGTACATGAAAATAAAAAGGATTCAAATAAATTTCATTCACCGAATCCAAAGCATTGTTGGTTATTATTTGAACATCAGAAAAAGCTGCTTGCATTTCTTTCCTATTGTTATCAATAAAATTAAACATCAGTTTTTTCTGTTTTTTTATGTCTTTTTTACTGGTTGCTTGCGCTGGCAATTCAATTTTTAGTTTACTAAAACTGTCCCTTATTTCATTGTATTTTGCTTCTCTTTCTTTAATCAACCTTTCCTTTATACTAATCAACCTATCATACAAACTATAAGTAGAATCGTTATGAAACCTACCTAAATAAAAGTAATCGCCACTGGTATTTGCAGTAAAAGTTAATGAATGATATTGCCAAAAAGGACGGGGTCTTTCGGTATTTGAATCTATTTGGAATATAGCTAACGGAACCGCTTTTATTCTAATTCTTATTGGAGTTACTTGCTCGTAATAAGGTAAAACAGCACATTCAAAATAACCTAGTTTTTCTATTCTATTCCAATTTTCATCTTTTACATAAGTTTTTATTTTTAAATGATAGGTTTTACCTTCAACTATTGCTTTTTTTAGTTTTACACACAAATACTCGCTTGGCAGTGGCATTATGGTACAAAGTCCATGAATATAGTTCGAAATTTCATTGCCATTGGTATCTACCAACATGTGTTCGTAATGGTAAAAATCGCCTTTGGGCTGTGTCCAAAAACTAGGTTTTCCATCCTTCATCCTTTCTTCAAATCCTGGATTTGGAATTAAGTTCTGCGCTTTTATTGCAAAGCAAAACAATAGAAATAAATAAGTAAATAGTGGTTTCAGAAATATATGATTTGCAGCAATTATACTTTGATAATTTAGTTTTTAAAAATACTATTTTATTGGTTTTGACATCCAAAACCCATTTTACCTTATTTTTGAGCTATGTGTTATTTCACAATTTTTACCTAAGGAAACACACCCTTATTTTTGAGGATGCCATTTCTTAGCTGAGGAAGTGCTCCTTCATTTTTCAAGGTGTCATTCCTTAGCTGAGGAAGTGCTCCTTCAGTATTTAAGGTGCTATTCCTTAGCCGAGGAAGTGCTCCTTCAGTTTTTAAGGTGCTATTCCTTAGCTGAGGAACTGCTCCTTCACTTTTTTAGGTGCCATTCCTTAGCTGAGGAAGTGCTCCTTCATTTTTCAAGGTGTCATTCCTTAGCTGAGGAACTGCTCCTTCACTTTTTTAGATGCCATTCCTTAGCTGAGGAAGTGCTCCTTCAATTTTTAAGGTGTCATTCCTTAACTAAGGAAGTGCTCCTTCAGTTTTTAAGGTGCCATTCCTTAGCTGAGGAAGTGCTCCTTCAATTTTTAAGGTGCTATTGTACAAAATTTTTAAAATGATAAAAAAAATGACAGGTTTTAGCAAATAGAAAATAGGCTAATTAAAATATGTAGTGCAATGAAAGGGTGTTTTAAAATAAAAATCAAAAAAATAATTATTTAAAAAACACAGGAATTTACCATAAAATTTATTAGCATTGAACTAAACAATATTCATAAACAAATTAAGTTATGTATTTAATTTAAATAGTTTTGTAGCAAAATTATGAAACTGAAAATTATTCAATCCCAATTATTTAACAACTACTTGATTAAGTTTCCTCCTAACTTGAAGGAAAATTTTGATTTGCTCAAAGATGCGGAACTATCAACCAATACTTTCAGTTTTTACACTTCAGTCTCTTCGGTATTTAGTAGTAAAATTGAAGGTGAAAACATAGAGTTAGACAGTTATATAAAGCATAAAAGAGATGGCATTGATTTTTTGCCCAATTACACTAAAAAAACAGATGACTTATACAATGCTTATACTTTTGCAAAAACCAATTTGCTTAATCAACAAAATGTTTCTATCGTTCATCGGTTACTTACCAAAAATATTTTACCAACAGCACAACAAGGAATTTATAGAACCCAAAATATGTATGTTGCAACTGATGATGGTAAAATAGAATATGTAGCAACTTTACCTCATCAAGTTGCTTTAGAAATGGAAAAATTTTATGATGATGTTGATTTGATTTTAAAAACGGAAACTTCTATTGAAGAAACATTTTTTTTCGCAGCCATGATTCATTTGGTATTTGTAAAAATACATCCTTGGAACGATGGAAATGGAAGAACAGCTAGGCTTTTAGAAAAATGGTTTTTAGCACAAAAATTAGGAGAAAAGGCGTGGTTTATACAAAGCGAAAAATACTATTACAACCATCATAAAACCTATTACAATAACCTAAGAACACTTGGAATTGAATATGCTGAGTTGGATTACACAAAAGCACTTCCTTTTTTGTGTATGCTTGCGGAGTCAGTTGAAGGTTAATATACCAATGTTGAAATACTATTCATGTAACTCCTAGTTTGAAAATATTTTTTGAAAAAAACTTCAAATTTCAGTATAAATTTATTAGCATTGAACCATGAGTTACGAAACAATTTTATTTGATGTAAATAATGGAGTGGCAACGCTAACACTCAACAGACCTGATGTATTCAACGCATTTAACGAGCAACAAAGTTATGATGTAATTGATGCTTTAAAAAAATGTGCGAAAGATAAAACCATTCGTGTGTTGGTTTTATCTGGAGCTGGTAAAGCTTTTTGTAGTGGTCAAGATTTAAAATCGATTGCGGGAGCAGAAAACAGAAGCTTGCGCGAAAGCATCGACAAACGTTATAACCCCATGATAAAAGCCATTCGTAATTTACCAATTCCAGTAATTTGCAGGTTAAATGGTGTAGCAGCAGGTGCAGGTTGTTCATTGGCTTTAGCCAGCGACATGATAGTGGCCAGTGAAAACGCCATTTTAATTGAAGTATTTATAAATGTTGGTTTGGTGTTAGATTCAGGTTCTTCTTATTTCTTACCTCGATTGGTAGGTTCTGCTAGGGCGTTTGAATTAAGTACCATGGGTAGTAAAGTTACTGCGCAACAAGCTTTTGATTGGGGAATGGTAAACCGAGTTTGCAAGCCCGAAGACTTAGATGAAGAAGTAAAAAAATTGACTGATTATTATGCCAATGCTCCAACAAAAGCCATTGGTTTAATGAAAAAAATGTTGAATAAATCGTTCAATAGCGACTTAGATACCATGCTAGAATATGAAGCTTATTGCCAAGAAATAGCTGGGCGCAGCAAAGACAATAAAGAAGGTGTTACTGCATTTATTGAAAAAAGAAAACCAGTTTTTACTGGTGAGTAAAATTTTAAATAGCCACAGATTCACTGATTAAAAGAACAATTTTAGTTGTAAAAATCTGTGAATCTGTGGCAATAAAAACACAAAACAGCCACAAATTCACTGATTAAATGAATAAGTTTAGTTGTAAAAATCTGTGAATCTGTGGCAAAAAAAACAAAAAAATGAAATTAGCTGCAATAGATATAGGCTCAAACGCTGTAAGATTACTGATAGTAAGGGTAAATGAAAATCCGAACGACAAAGAATTATTTAAAAAATTAGAGTTTGTTCGTGTACCCATTCGTCTGGGCGATGATGCGTTTAAATTTCAAAGTATAAGCAAAGAAAAAAAGAAAATATTTAAAAAAGCCATGCAATCATTTAAACTATTGCTCGATGCTTTTGAAGTAGATCATTACATGGCTTGCGCCACAAGTGCCATGCGTGAAGCCGATAATGGAGAAAAAATAGCTGAAAAAATTTACGAAAAATGTGGCTTGAAAATAAATATAATAACTGGTGTAAGAGAAAGTGAAATAATTTTGCGTTCCATCAAAGATTATTTTAAACCAAATACCAATTATTTAACCATTGATGTTGGTGGTGGAAGTACCGAAATGGCAGTGATTAGAGATGGTAAAATATTGAACTCAGCAAGTTTTAATATTGGAACTGTGCGAATGGTTGATGGGGCAGTAAACGAAAAAACTTGGCAAACCATTGAAAGCTGGGTAAAGCATAAAACCGAAGATATTCCTGGTTTAGAAGCAGTGGTTACAAGTGGAACAATTAATAAAATTTCGTTCATGCTTAATCCAGAAAATCCAGAAAATTTTACCCGTGAACAACTAAAAGATTTTCATAGAAAAGTAAGTAAAATGAGCATTATTGAACGCATGGATAATTTAAAACTAAATCCTGATAGAGCTGATATTATTGATGTTTCGGCCGATATATATTTACGAATTTTAAATTGGTGTAATATTGAAATTATTCATGCACCAAATGCAGGTTTAAAAGATGGAATTTTAAATGAATTATACGATAAATTCTACTAATTTTAAATGAACAAAAACTTAGAAAATTTACAAAATTGTATTGGCAGAAGCACCAACGATGAAGGCCTTGGAGCGGTTAGCCGATGGATAGATGGCACTTTAATTTTTGCTGAAGAAGGACACTTGAAAATTACTTTTAAAGTGTTGGATGCTTGGTTAAATCCGGCCAAGACTTTACATGGTGGAATGGCTGCTACTTTAATAGATGATGTAATGGGAATGACAGTTTATAGTTTAGGAAACGAAGTTTTTTATTCAACAGTAAACCTCACCTTAGACTTTTTATCGTTTGCATTGGCTGGCGATGAAATAACAGTAGAAGCCAAAGTGGTGCGCAAAGGAATTAGCGTAATAAACATTGAAGGATTTATTTATAAACGCAAAAAGTTATTGGTAAAAGCTTCCTCCAATTTGGTAAACAGCGGTAAGAAAGTTTTTTGACAATGCGAAATGCGAAATGACAAAAGTGCGAAGTGAATTGCAAAAAGTGCGAAATTCGGAGTACCAAAATTGCGAAGTGAAATTTTTTAAAGGTTTTGCAGAATTCTGCAGATATTTTTTTTAAACAAATAGTAAAATGAATTTTGAAAAACGAATATAATCCAGCCCTGAAAGGGCAAAACAACAAAACATAGGGTGAAGCCCTATGCTAAATACTTAAGCGCAAATGGAACCCTGAAAGGGTGAAATAAATTACCCACATTGAAAATCAATATCAGCCACAGATACCTTAAGCCTTTTGTAATTCATGACAAACTATCAACTATCAACCATCAACTAAACACTATTTGTGCATAACTTGTGTTTTGTAACATGACCTGCTCGGCTATTTTTGAACCTTTACGAAAAGTATGAAATTTATAGTAAATAGTAGCACGCTGTTAAAGCACTTATCAATGATTGATGGAGTAATTGTAGCCAAACCAATTATCCCAATATTGAATAATTTTTTATTCGATATAAAAGATGGTAACCTAACCATATCATCAACCGATTTGGAAACCACCATGACCACAAGCATTAAGGTAGATGCAAGTGAAGAAATTTCGGTAGCGGTTCCTTCAAAAACTACTATCGAATTATTGAAACAATTACCCGATCAACCTTTGGCTTTTTCTATCAATTTAGAAAAAGGTTCAATGGAAATAAAATACGGAACTGGTAAGTTTAAATTAACCGTTCAAAACGGTGATGAATTTCCTAAAAATCCTGAAGTTGATAGCGATCAATCATTTACTATTCCAAGTAGAGTTTTACAAAAAGCAATTACCAAAACTGTGTTTGCCAGTAGCAACGATGAATTGCGTTTGAACTTAACAGGCGTATATGTTCAGTTATTCGAAAAAAGTATCACTTTTGTAGCTACCGATGCTAACCGTTTGGTTCGTTATACCAGAACCGATGTAAAACCTGGAGTAGAAGAAAGTTTTATTATGCCTAAAAAAGCATTGAATTTATTGAAAAATTCATTGCCAAGCGATTTAAGCGAAGTAACTGTAAACTTTAATAAATCGAACGCATTTTTCTCTTTTAGCGATTTTAGTCTAATTTGTCGTTTAATCGATGAAAAATACCCTGATTATAAAGCAGTAATTCCTGTTGAAAACAACAATGTTTTAACCATTGACAAAGGCGAATTTCAATCAGCAGTTAAACGTATTTCTATTACTTCAAACAAAACTACTTATCAAATTCGTTTAAAATTTGTGGGAAGCGAACTAACAATTAGTTCCGAAGACATAGATTACGAAAATGAAGGTGTTGAAAAACTAGCTGCCAACTTTGAAGGTGAAGATTTAGAAATAGGTTTTAACTCAAAATATTTAGGCGAAGTTTTAGGTGCCATTGACGCATCGAACATGACATTAGAAATGAGCCAACCAAACAGAGCAGGTGTTATTGTTCCTACCGAAACAGAAGATGGCGAAGACATTTTGATGTTGGTAATGCCAATGATGTTGAACAATTACTAATGAATAAAATTAATTAATTCCAAAAAGCTTCCATACAAAAATTTGGAAGCTTTTTTTTGTTTAAAAAAAATCAACTTGTACCATTATTAGTTAACTTTGTAAACGATTGAACATGGATAAGCATAGACAAATAGTTTATTTTAAAAATTATTTCAAAGATTTTTATGATGAATTAGATGAAAATATTAAGGAGAAAATTGATTATGTTTTATTTTTAATTACAGTAACAGTCAGAGTTCCTAAAAAAATTCTTAGATCATATTTCTGGAACAGATGGATTGTTTGAAATTAGAATAGAATACCAAGGAAATATTTATAGAATATTTTCCTGTTTTGATGAGGGAAGGGTTGTGATTTTATTCAATGGCTTTCAAAAAAAATCACAGAAAACACCTTCAAATGAATTGAACAAAGCATTGAAAATTATGAATGAATATTTTAAAGAAAAGCCAATAAAGAACAAGCATTAAATACAAAACACAAATGAAAACAAATGAAAACAAATGAAAATATAACCACTTTTGAGGAGCATTTGGATACTAGATATGGCCAAATTGGTTCCTTTAAAAGAACAGAATTTGAAATAAAAGCAAAAGCATTTGCCATTGGTGAAATAATTAAAGAAGAAAGAAAATTATGTTCGATGACTCAAGAACAACTTGCAGAAAAAACAGGAACAAAAAAGAGTTTTATTTCTAGAATCGAAAATGGTAAAAGCGATATTCAACTTTCAACGCTTTATAAACTTTTAGAGTTAGGACTTGGTAAAAAAATATCCTTTGTAATTGAATAATTCAAACCCATGAAAAAACACATTTTCTTTTATTTCATATTGGTGTTAGGCATAAACGGTTTTGCACAACAAACCAAAACAATTTCATTAGCAAAAATAGTGGCAGGTCCCATGTTAGGCTATGCTGAACATAAAGAATGCTTGGTTTGGATTCAAACCAGTTGCAACAAATCAGTAACTATAAAATATGCAGAGTTAAACGGATTAACCGAAGGCGAAATGGTGATTTCCAACAAAAATGAAAACCTTTGTTTGCCTTGGATATCAAAGTTTGTCATTTCCGATTTAAAACCAAACACCACTTATACCTACGAAATTTTATTGGATAAAAAACCAATTTCATTTCCTTACGACTTGCGCTTTAAAACCAAAAAAGTGTGGGCTGAATGGAGCAAAGAAGATGCTTTTGATGTCAATTTTTTGTTGGGTTCATGTAATTACGTAAACGATAGTTTGTACGATAGACCTGGAAAACCTTATGGACAAGTAAGCGATATATTTAGTAAAATGGCTGAACAAAGAACTGATTTTATGCTATGGCTTGGCGATAACACATACACACGAGAAGCTGATTTTAGTAGCGCTAGCGGAATTAGGTACCGTTATTTACATACACGCAGCGATGCCAGTTTGCAAAAGTTTTTAAGCCGACAAAACAATTATGCCATTTGGGATGATCATGATTTTGGTGAAAACGATGCCAATAAAAACTTTGAGCTAAAAGACATTAGCAAAGAATGTTTTGTGAACTATTGGGGAAATAAAACTTATGGTGAAAACAGTAAGGGAATTTACTACAGTTTTAAACAAAGTGATGCGGAGTTTTTTATGTTGGACGACAGAACTTTTAGAGATGAAAGCGAGTTGATTGAAGAAAAATATCCGAACAAAACTCAATTGGGCGAAGTGCAATTAAGTTGGCTAAAAAACAAGCTAAAACACAGCAGCAGTGTATTTAAATTTATAGCAGTTGGAGGTCAATTTTTAAACACTGAAACCAACAAAGAATCGTTTAATTTATACAAACACGAACGTGCCGAAATCATTAAATTTATTGCAGAGCAAAAAATAAGTGGCGTAGTATTTTTAACAGGCGACAGGCATCATACTGAACTGTTAAAATACGATCCAAACAGCCAACCTGATTATATCAATTCTTATCCTTTATTCGACTTAACAAGCTCGGCTTTAACTGCTGGAGCTAGTAGTATTTTAAAAAACAAAGAAGCAGATAATCCATATCGAGTTCCAAACACTTTGGTAGCCGAAAACAATTATTGTGGTATAAAAATAATGGGTGCACGTGGCAATAGACAACTACAAATTACTTGTTACGATAAAAGTGGAATTGTAAAATGGACGTATACAATTAACGAAAGTTTATTGAAAGCAAAATAGTACATGCAAACTTTTACAAAAAGCCAATTGGCTTTACGAAACGGGCAAGACAAAGATGAAATATGGGTGGCATATAAAGGAAAAATATACGATGTAACAAAAAGTAGATTGTGGCGAAAAGGCATGCACTACGAACATTGGGCTGGCCAAGATTTAACAGCCGAACTTGTCGATGCACCTCATTTAGATACCGTTTTCGATAAATTTGATTGCATTGGAGAACTGGTATGATAACTCAACAAAAAAAGCCATCCGAATTTCGAATGGCTTTTTATAGGTTATTATAACTCGATTTGTATTTTCACTTTTCCACCAAATCCTTTTTCAACAATATCGTATAAAGTTTTAAGCGTTAGGTTACTTCCATTGTTTTCAATTCTTGAAATATATTCTCTTTTTTTATCAACCAAATCTGCAAGTTCAGTTTGTGTTAAGTGTTTTTCTTCACGAGCTTTTTTTAGAAGTAACCCAATTTTAAAACCTTGGAATTCTCTTTCAAGTTCGTCACGTCTATCTGTTCCTTTTTTACCGTAAACATTGTTTTTTATTTCTTTCCAACTTTTAGTTTCCATAATTATTTAGTTTTTTCTTGGTAATATTTAGTCATTAGTTTCAATGCTTTTTCTATTTCGTTTTTTGGAGTTTTTTGCGTTTTCTTTTGAAAGCCATTTAATAAAATTACAAGTTTACCATTGTCAAAAAAACAAAAAACACGCCAAATGTTAGAGCCAAGTTGAATTCTTGCTTCAAATAAGCCGTTTGTACCCTCCAATGACTTTAAATAATTTGAAGGAACTCTTTCTATAGTTTCAATTGCCTCAATTATTTTGAATATTTTATCTTGAACCTTTTGTGTCTGTTCAAGAAGAAAACTTTCAAAGTGATTTTCGTAAGCTATTACTTCACGTACTTTCATTTATCAAAGGTAACTTAAAAGTTACTAGCTATCCAAATATTTCCATAGTTTTCTTTTTATATGTAATTTTTGAAACTATATCTACTAAAGTTTCAATGGCGATTCAATGTCATGCAACACTTCGACCAGCTTAAAGGAATCCATACCGTAATTATAAAATACTTGCTCCTATAAAGCGAACAGCCACAACTATCTGTATCGTTAACGAAGCGTTGTAAGGATTATAAATGAAATTCAGTGTAATTGACACAGGCTAAAAAACGAGTTTGATTCCGATAGCTATTGAAAACTTTCCTCATTTTAAATACTTGGTACAATAGTTATTGATACTTGCAATTATAACTTAACTATAACTCAACAAAAAAAGCCATCCGAATTTCGAATGGCTTTTTTGTGTAATTGTGTTCATGGTTGTTGCCCTCACCAAACCATTTTTCCATAGGTGATGAAAATTACACTTCGGTAAAAATAAATTGGCTTCGTTTAATCCTTAAATGTTAGGGATTTGCTGTTAACTACTATGCATTAAATTGTCTTAAATGGTGGTCGTTATGTTTATATGCAAAAACCCCAATTTGTTCTTTTGTCATTTTACCAAAGAAGTCATGAACAAAATTATCGTTTGAAAACTTTTCATAGGCTTTTATCTGGTCTATCCAAATTAATTTTAAATTTGTTAAGTCACCAACACTTTCGGTAACGGTAAATGTTTTCCCTGCTGGTATATTTTTACCAATTGGCTTGTCGTTTTTTGTATTGCTCATTAATGCCATTTTGCCAAATATTTTTCCAATAAAATCTTGTTTGTAAACAAAATCTTTCTTACCTAAAACCCACTCATTCCATATTGAGCAGTGCTTGGACATTTGATAAACATTCATCTTACCCCAAAAAGGTTTATTATTTTCATTTAGTAAATTAATTCTTTGAACTAATTCATCCCTTGTAGATTTGTCAAAAACCGTTTTCATTTGTCAAAGTTGTTTAAAGGTTGTAACGAAAAATAGTTACCCGAATCATCTTTAAATAAAGCTTCTGTACCATAGAACTCTTTTGTAGGTGGTTTAATAAATTCTACTCCTTTTTCTTTCAGTTCTTCGTAAGTAGCAAAAATGTCATTACAAGTCAATACTCCACAACCGAATATACCTTTTTTTATAAGGTCAATTAAAGATTCTGCAACTTCTTTTGGAAACATTTTGCTTACCTTAACTGGAAATAATACAAGTTGTAAGTCTGGTTGTTCGGGTGGTGAAACTGTAAGCCAACGAGTATCTGGTCCCATTGGGATGTCATCCACAAGTTTGAATCCTAATTTGTTTACATAGAAGTCATAGGCACTATTTTGGTCTAAGACATGAATGTTTGTAATTGTCAATTTTGTTATCATTGCTTTATATTTTAAATTGTTAAACTAAGTACAAAGGTCAGCAATGATTTATTTATTCTCATCTTCAAAATTGCTATTCTTTATCCAACCGTGCACAAATGTATAACAATTTGGTACAAAAGCTAATGGTGAAGTTTCTATTTTTGTTTTTCTTTCATTGTATTGGTTTGCGTAATCGGATGGTGTTATGCCAACTAATTTGGTAAAGAGACCGCTAAATGTACTTGCACTATCAAAACCAACCAAAAAACAAACTTCTTTTACAGATTTGTTATGCTGCAAATGTAGTTTGGCTTTTTCTATTCTTACTGTTATGAGATATTGATGAGGAGTTTTTCCATAGATAGATTTGAATAATCTTATAAAATGAAATTTGGAAAAATATGCTTCGTTTGAAATATTGATAAGGTCTATTTTTTCAGAATAGAATTTATCAATGAAGAGTTTAGCTTGAACAATTCGTCTGTACAGATAGATTTTTGGATATTGTTCTGATGCCATATTCTTGTCTTATAAATATTTATAGGGGTGCTCTATAATAATTTTTCATACTAAAACCAACAAAAAAAGCCATCCGATATTTGAATAGCTTTTTTGTTTTATTTTTTATAATAAATTATTGAGCAACTTCTTCAGCTAACTCAGGATCAACTAACACACGACCACAGTTTTCACAAACTATAATTTTCTTACGTAATTTAATATCGGCTTGACGCTGAGGAGGAATTCCTGCAAAACAACCTCCACAACTTTCGCGCATAATTACAGCTACACCCATTCCGTTTTTCATACTTTTTCTAATTTTATTGTACGAAGTAACCAAACGTTCATCGGCAACAACTACCGCTTTTTCACGGTCTTTGTTTAACAATGCTTCTTCTTTTTCGGTATCAGAAATAATGCTTTCTAATTCACCTTTTTTATTTTTCAAATCTTGCTTACGGCCAACTAATTCTAGGTCTAAAGCAGCAATGCTGTTTTTCTTTTGCTCCGCATCCAAATTTGCATTTTTAATACGTTTGTCAGCTGCTTGTTGTTCTAAACCTTGAATTTCAATTTCTTTGTTTAAAGCATCGTATTCACGGTTGTTTTTAACACCTTCTAATTGTTTTTCGTATTTTTTTGCCAATGCTTTTGCATCAATAATGCGAGTTTTGTTTTGGCCAATACTGTCTTCAATAGCTTTTATTTCGTTAGCCATATTAGCCAAACGAGTTTCAATACCAGCTATATCGTCTTCTAAATCGGCAACTTCGTTAGGCAATTCACCTCTAATTGCTTGTAATTTGCTTATTTGTGTATCAATTATTTGAAGCTTGTATAATGCTTTCAATTTTTGTTCAATGCTTACTTCTGTAGCTAATGCCATATAGTTTAATAATAATAATTTACTGGGTTGGTATTTGTTTTACTTAAAAGGACGGCAAATGTAGGATTTTTTTTCATAATTAAATCAAACATAAGCTCTTTTGTGAATTTTTCGCTTTCATAGTGTCCAATGTCAGCAATCATAAGGCTTTTCTCGGCATCAAAAAATTCGTGATACTTAAAATCTGAGCTTATAAATGCGTCTGCTCCTTGACTAATTGCATTTTTTAACAAAAATTGTCCTGCTCCACCACAAAGAGCCACTTTTTTTATTTTTTTTGTAAATGGAGTATATTTTATAACATTTAACTCCATTTTCTCTTTCAACATTTTTAAAAATTCATTTGGTGAAACTTCGTTTGTTAGTTCACCAATTAATCCACTTCCTATTCCCCAAAAAGTATTTTCAGTTGCTATTAAATCAAAAGCTACTTCTTCATAAGGATGAGCTTGGAGTAATGTTTCAATTATTTTATTTTGTAAATAAATAGGAACCAAAGTTTCAAACCTAATTTCATTTTCTGTATGTCGTTTACCTTCTTCACCAACAAAAGGCTTCGCTAATTCATTGGCTTTAAAAGTTCCATTTCCTGGGTTACTAAAACCGCAATCTGTATAATTTCCTATATGTCCGGCTCCAGCTTCAAACAATGCGTTTTGAACTTTTTCAATGTGCGATGCTGGAATAAATGTAGTAAGTTTCTTAAAAATAGCGCTTTTAGGTGCTAAAACTTTAGTGTTAATTAAACCAATTTTGTCCCCAATTTTTCCATTCACACCATCACTCACATTATCCAAATTAGTGTGTACGGCATAAATAGCAATATCGTTTTTAATGGCATTAATAATTACACGTTCTACATAATTATTACCGTTTATTTTTTTTAAACCACTAAAAACTATTGGATGATGTGCTATAATTAAATTACAATTGTTAGCAATTGCTTCATCAACTACCTCTTCGGTACAATCTAAAGTGATGAGTATATTTGAAATTTTCAGTTGCTTGTTTCCAGTAATCAATCCACTGTTGTCGTAATTCTCCTGTAACTGACTTGGTGCGTAGTTTTCAAAAATATTTATAATATCATTTACTATCATTATTGGCAAATATATTTCTTTTTTTGCTTCTGGCAATTAGCAACTAGCAACTAGCAATTAGCAATAAGCAATTGGCAATAATCATTAAGCAATTCAACAATCCAACAATTCATCAATTTAACCAATCAACTTTGTAATCTTCCAACCTTGTAATCTTTCAATCATACAACAAAATTTGCTGCCATACTGACATAATTTTTATATATTCGCAGCCGTAATTTAGAATTTTATACTAACGAATGAGAGGCGTAACAGCAGATATAGCACCTAAAAGTGCAACAAGAAATTTATATATTGAAACGTATGGCTGCGCTATGAATTTAGCTGACAGCGAAGTGGTTGCTTCTATAATGGCAACTAAAGGATTTAAAACCACCACCGATATTCAACAGGCAGATGTAGTTTTTGTAAATACATGTTCTATTCGCGATAATGCCGAAGCACATGTTTGGGGACGATTACGTGAAATAAAACACCAAAAGAAAACCAATCCAGGAATGATTGTAGGTGTTTTAGGTTGTATGGCTGAAAGATTGAAAACGCAGTTTTTAGAAAAAGAACAAATCATCGACATTGTAGTTGGGCCAGATGCTTACCGCGATATTCCTCGTTTAATTGAGCAAGTGGAAGATGGACAAAAAGCAATGAATGTGCTTTTAAGCCGTGAAGAAACTTATGCCGAAATTGTTCCTGTAAGGTTAAGTAGCAATGGAGTATCTGCATACATTAGCATTATGCGTGGTTGCGATAATATGTGCTCGTTTTGCGTGGTTCCGTTTACCCGCGGCCGCGAACGTAGCCGCGAGCCAGAATCAATAATTAAGGAAGCGCAAGAATTATACAATCAAGGTTACAAAGAAGTAACGCTTTTAGGTCAAAATGTTGATTCGTATAAAATGGAAAATGAGCAAAACGAAGTGGTTTTTACTTTTGCTCAATTGTTAGAAAAAGTAGCTCAAATTGCACCAGATTTAAGGGTACGTTTTACTTCATCTCATCCAAAAGACATTACAGATGAAGTGCTTTATACCATCAAAAAATACCATAATATTTGCAATTATATTCATTATCCAATGCAATCGGGAAATACCCGTATTTTAAATATGATGAACCGAACTTACGACAGAGATTGGTTTAAAATGCGCTTGGATAAAATTAGAGAAGTAATTCCTGATTGCGGAATTTCAACTGATATTATTACTGGTTTTTGTACCGAAACCGAAGAAGAACACCAAGATACTTTGACCATGTTTGATTATGGAAAATTTGATTTTGCTTTTATGTATAAATACAGTGAAAGACCAGGAACATTGGCTGCTCGCAGGTATGTAGATGATATTCCAGAAGAAGTAAAAGGACGCAGGTTAACTGAAATTATAGATTTACAACATAGAAATAGTATTGCTAAAAATACCAGTGAAATTGGTAAAACCCATATTGTGTTAATTGAAGGCGAATCGAAAAAATCGGATTTGGATGCTAAAGGACGAAACGACCAAAATAAAATTGTGATTTTCCCAATAGAAAACTACAAAAAAGGTCAATATGTAAAAGTTTTAATTGAACGTGTAACCATTACAAGTTTAATTGGACGAATTTTGGAAGAAGTTAAATTCTAATATTTGGTGATTCAAATGAATTTTTTTAGCAAAAATAGCCGACATCAGCAAGTTTGGAATGTGCTTGAAAAATACAATTTGTATTTTAGAAATTTAAGCCAAAAAGGAAAACTCAAGTTTATAAAACGTGTTTTAAGTTTTGAAAAAGAAATGGCTGTTATTGGTAAAGGAATTTCTATTACCGATGACATGCGTTTGATTTTGTATTCATACATTACTCAACTAACTTTTGGTTTAAACGATTACTTTCTTTCTGGTTACGATTATATCAATGTTTATCCCGACTCATTTTCTTTAAAAAACAACGATGAGTTTAGCGATGGAGTTACCTACAATAACAAGATTATTGGTATTTCATGGAAAAAATTTAGCGAAGGACATTTGTTGGTTGCCGATGGTGAAAACTTGTTCTTTTATCAGTTGGGAATAGCATTGGTTCAATCGGTAAATAATGGTGCAGCATTCGACCAACATTTTGGAAGTTATATTGACAATTGGTTTGATGTTTTTAAAAAAGAAAGCAAGGGTAAAAGCCAAGTTTTAAATATAATTGGAAACAATAATGAACTAGATTTTGTATTTGCTAAATTGGTAGAGATTTTCTTTGAAAAACCATTAACATTTCAGCAAGAAATGCCCAATACTTTTGCTCATTTGTGTTTGTTATTGAATCAAAATCCTTTGCAAATAGACCAAGATTATGATTATAAAATGGAGTTTTTTAACACAGAAAACTTAATTTATAGTTTACCCAAAAAAGTAAAAAAAACATATAAATATAATAGTAGCCATTGGAGCTATTATTTACCATTGTTTACTGGTGTTTTTGTATTTATTTTTATTTTTCATGTAATGGAATTTGTGGTAATAAATTGGACTGAAATATTTTCAATAGTTTTAATAGTAAGTGTTTTAACAGCCATTGTTACTTATAAAAAAATAAAAGAAAAAGCAATTTATTATAACTTTATTGAGTATTGGGTTATTCATTTATTGGGGTTTGTACCAATTGGTTTTTTATTGGTAGTAACCTCAGGATTATGGATAAATTTCAATCCAAAAGTATCAATTCATGAAATTGAAAGCATTGACATAAATGAAATTAGAACACGAAGACAAGGAAAACAAATTGAATCGTTTACCTTTTACTTTAAAGATGGTTTTTTAAACAATTATCCAACTACACGAACAATAGATATTGACCATAATGAAATGTATCAAAATGTTCAATTGCCAGCTAAAATGAAATTTACAATTTGCAATGGAATTGCAGGATTTGATATAATAAAAAACAAAGAAGTAATAACAAACAATAACTAACAATAACAAACAAATGAATATTCAAGACATTAAACAACGATTTGAAATAATTGGTAATTCGCCATTATTGAACTATGCTTTACAAACAGCAGCCAAAGTAGCACCAACCGACATTACAGTTTTAATTAATGGCGAAAGCGGAGTAGGAAAAGAAGCTTTTTCAAAAGTAATTCATGCTTTAAGCTCTCGCAAACATGGGCCGTTTATAGCAGTAAACTGTGGCGCAATTCCCGAAGGAACCATTGATTCGGAATTATTCGGACACGAAAAAGGTTCGTTTACTGGTGCATTAGATACCCGAAAAGGTTATTTTGAAACAGTGAGTGGTGGAACTATTTTTTTAGATGAAGTAGGGGAGTTGCCTTTAGAAACTCAATCGCGTTTGTTACGTATTTTGGAAAGTGGTGAATTTATAAAAGTAGGTTCTTCTAAAACTCAAAAAACCGATGTACGAGTAATTGCAGCTACTAACCGTGATTTGCTAGATTACTCATCGCAAGGCAAGTTTAGAGAAGATTTATATTATCGTTTGTCAACTGTGCCAATTCGTGTACCGCCATTGCGCGAGCGCAAGGAAGATATTAACTTATTGTTCCGTAAATTCAGTGCCGATTTTTCAGAAAAATACAAATCAAAACCTGTTATTTTAGATGCCGATGCACAAAATGTTTTAGCTGCATACTTATGGCCAGGAAATATTCGTCAGCTTAAAAATATTGCAGAGCAATTATCGGTTTTAGATGAAGATAAAAATGTAAATGCTTACGAACTATCGCAGGTTTTACCTGTTGATAAACCTCGTTTGCCAGCTTTATTAGGAAATAATGCCGATGCAAACCACATGAGCGAGCGCGATATTTTTTATAAAGTATTATTTGAGCTTCGCAAAGATTTAAGCGACTTAAAAGGGGTGGTTTTTGAAATGATGCAAAACGGAAAATCGAGCATGAGTGCCGAAGATTTTGGTGCAAAACAAAACGAAAACATGAACAGTATTTTTAGTCCTGGCGTTTATCAAAATAACAGTAACCAAACTCATAATATACATACCAATCACTCAAACAATCAAGGATTTTCAAATCCAAATGTTATTGAAATTCCAGTAGTTCAAAATCAAGAACCCGAAAGTTTATCAATAGAACACAAAGAAATTGAATTGATAAAAAAAGCATTGGATAAATACCGAGGACGCAGAAAAAAAGCCGCCAACGAACTAGGAATTTCTGAACGCACCTTATACCGCAAAATTAAACAATACGATTTGGAAGATTAGGGGTAAATTCGAAATTATAAAAACAAAATTCGAAAAAACACTTGTTTCAAACTGAAAAAGCCCTGAAAGGGCAAAATATCAAAGCATAGGGTGCAGCCCTATGAATAAAAGAAAAACATATTCAAACG
>Ga0247837_1003700_pt1 | contig 26154 bp, 24 predicted proteins | sample LaCtaG_2_FD_187115 | JGI IMG/M metagenome (GOLD analysis project Ga0247837, IMG submission 187115) | Freshwater microbial communities from meromictic Lake La Cruz, Castile-La Mancha, Spain - LaCruzMarch2015_14.5m | ecosystem: Environmental > Aquatic > Freshwater > Lake | place: Spain: Castile-La...
GCACTGATAATACGCTATTAGGCCAGACCTCAGTTCCCCGGTATATTTCTACGAGCTTGGCAAATACACCATTAGATGTGTATTCTGGCAGTCTGCATTGCTATATGAATAGACTTTCGACCTGCAAAAGGCCAAATCTCAGCCTAATTCAGCAGAAAACCATCCAATTGAGCCTCTTTTTCAGCACTCCGGCCCTGAAAAGAGTAAATCCATCGTTTATTCCCACCTATTACTCGTGTAAATATAATTAGCAATGGCGGACCCTATTGCCCTGCTGCAGACCTTCGTACAAGACCGCAAGGCCGTCCTCTGCAAGGGCAACTGCCTCTATTTCGACCTAGTAAAGGTGCCAGCCGCCTATACAACCGCCTGGCGGTCCACAGCCTCTGGAGAGTCCTACACTATTGGAGACATTTGGCTGTTTCTGCACCATAAAGGCCTGGGTTCGGACCGGACTGAGTACATAAAGGACTGCCAAAGGAAGGGGTTTAGCCTCGTTTCCACCCCTGATCAAGACCTGGTCCTCAGCTTCTTCGAGACCAACGCGCCCTTTTCCGACCCCGCGGCCTGCCTCAGCCTTTCCCAGCAAGGCAAGGCCCTGGAGCGGCCTTTCTGCACCAAGGAAATGCTCCTGAGCAGCAGTACCAGCTTTAAGTACCTACTGGAGCACTGTAGGCCCTACTTGCAAGAAGCCAGGCCAAAGGTGTTCACTCAGAGGTATACAGTACTGGAGTGGATTACTCGCTATAGTGACCTGGACCAGTCCAATTTGATCCTGGTGGTGCCTGCTTTGGGAGTGCCTGGGAACCTGGCGCTCAGCAACTCCAGGCAGTTCTTGGAGCAGGGCAGTTACCAGGCTCCCGGCTCTGAACCCGTCTCTCAGCCTGTGCTGGTTTCTAGGCAGATCCGAGACCGCTGGCTGACCTTTGAGGTCTACGACCGAGTATCGACCTTTTCCCCTCGACAGTGGTCTCGGGTAGTGGGTGTTTTTGTGCATGCTCCTAAGTACCAGTTCAAGGACTGGACTGGGTACCAGACGGCTAGTAGGATATTCGAGCAAGTGAGAGGGTTTCACTTGAAGTACCAAGACGTGGGTGTGGAGGAGGAAGTGGTGAAGTGGGCGGTGAGGGTGTTGGAGGTGGGGAGGAGCAGGAGACACTTGGATAGGGTTGCGCAGACGGAGTTTTGGAGGGAGATGGAGGCGTTTCTGTGGAGACCGAGGGACTGGTAGTAATTCGCATGGTTTGGGTGCAAGGTGACATAGTAATGTGGCCAGTCCGGAATGCAAACGGACTACTCTGCTGCCTTGCCTACTACACAGTCCTCCTCTCTTCATCAAGCATCACAGTGAATACCGCCCTGCTTCCCTTAGGGTCAGCAGGACTGATCTCCACCTGGCTCTGGCTCCCTTTGTATGCCACCCTTGTTTGTCTCTCCGCCTTTTCCCACTTCCAATGCATGACCACCGACCCCGGCTTCCTCCCGCCCAACTCCATCCCCCCTGGCTTCCAATCCAGCAGCCGCATCTGCTCCAAATGCAACTGCCTCAAAACCATGCGAGCCCACCACTGCTCCCTCTGCCACAAGTGCATCCTCAAGATGGACCACCACTGTCCCTGGGTCAACAACTGCATAGGCGTCCGTACTGCCAAACTGTACTTACTGTTTCTTGTGTACTTGCTTGTGAGTTGCTGGCTGTCGGTGGGCTTGTTGGGACTGAAGGTGGGCGGGTGCTATTGGAGTTATGGGGAGCTGTGTGAGGCAGGGAGGGATTGGAGGGTGTTTTGGGGCTTTTATGCAGGGTTTATGTGCTTTACGTTTGGAGTGTTTTTGGGGTTTTTGCTGAAAGACCAGGCGAGACATATCATAACTGGGACCACTGCTATTGAGGACTTGCAGAAAATCGCCTATTCCCAGGTAACGTTTCCCTAGAAATCGCTATGGGAACAGTTGGGAACTACCTTTGGAGGGCCTATCGGCCTGCGCTGGCTGCTTCCTTTGCCAATTCCCTACCCGAAAATCGAATATTAGTATTTCAAGCCTAACTCTCTGCTAGACTTATAGCTTTTCTCAGTTGACAAATTGGCAACACTTCGAGAAAGTCCGCCTTTTAACAGCTATTTGGCTGTCCTAAGAGTTGCTACTTGGACTGGAACTCAGGCTTACTCTGTTTTACCACAAATATCACATTCGCCCGTTCCTCCTGACCTGGCACATGTCTTTTATGCGGCCTGGGCAGTGCGTCCGTCATAGTCCCACAGTGCTTGACAGCAGGCGCCCTCCTTTCCAGCTGAGTCTGTGGACTGCAGCGCTGTAGTGCACTCGCCAGTGCATTCATCTCCCCATTGACTTCCCGTACGGCATCAATCGGCCTTCCCCAGCCTCCACTCATATATGGCCGACCTGTAATGCCCTCAGGACCCATTACTACCTAGCCCTGCTGCTAGGCGAAGAAGCTGCTCTCGAGCTGGACTCCTCCTTCGCCGGCAGTCTCCAAGACCACGTCCGAGCCATATCTCCCCTGGAGTCCAGGTTCATGAAGCGACTAAGGGAGGTGCTGGTGCGGGTGTGCAAGACTGTAGGGGCGGAAAGTGCGGCCCAGCAGCTGCGATTGCCAGTGGTGGTGGGACAGTATTACGTGGACAAGTGTGAAGAAGCGGAGTTGACGCCGAGTCAGATGAAAGTGGCAGGGGTCATGATGAGGCCAGTAATCGCCACTACTGAGGAGGAGTCCAAAACAGGGGTCAGTGAGGAAATCCGGGAAAAGGTCGTGCGCCTATATAAGAAAGGCGTGAAAGTGCAGTACTTGACTGAACTGTTCGGAGTGGAAAGTCCGCTGCTCGTCCACAGCTGGGGCAACTGGGTGCGCAGACCGCCTGCAGAGGCCGAGTGCAACCTGTCCCGCAGAGCCCAAGTCCTGTCTCTCCTGCGACAGGGCGAAATGCCCAAGTCTATATGCTCCGAACTGCACATCAAGCCCAAAGTCTACCGAGAACTCATCGGACAGTGCGCCGGACAGGTCTTTTCCAGAGCCATGTACGACTCAGTGAAGCAGCAAATGGCCATTTTGAGGATCAAAAACATCGTTAGCAAAAACACCGGCGTCTCAGTCTACATCATCAACAAGTGGCTGGAGGAGAAGGACGTCCCTGGGGAAGACTTGGTGGTGAGCGACGACACAGGACTGAGAGACACTAAGTTGGAGGCGATTGAGCTGTTTTACGACACAGGGAGCACTATTGCAGTGGCCACTAGTCTGGGCCTGGAGCCGGGCTTGGTGAAGCTGTGGGTGCGGGACTTCCAGAAGGCAGTGGATAGTAAGTTCGGTTTAGAGTAAACAGGTAAATTTGTATTGGGTATACATCGGGGACTAATGGGAGGATAGCGAGTGTGGATATACACCAATAATGGGCTGTTTGGAAAGTGGCCGGTCTGAAGCGATTGAAATAACACTGCCTCCGGAAGAACGCTATTTCACCAGAGAAGTGCTACTCAGGTTCGAGAAAGTGCCTGCGGATGGACTCTTTAAAGCAGCCTCCCACCATGGGTCCCTCAACAACCAACTCACCTTCCCCAAACTCAAGCAACTCCTCAACGCCATAGGACTGGAGACCAAAGGCCTCGACACACACGAATCCCCAGTCCGCAAGTTCTACCTAAGTTTCCTGAAAGACCGACTCTACGACTGCAGACAGGTCAAACTCCTCGGGATCCTGCTTTCCCCAGGGTCTGTGAGGATGAAAAGCCAGCTGTTGTTTGACGAGTTCGACAACAATGGGAGCAAGACGCTGGATGTGGCGGAAGTTACGGCGATGGTGGGACTGCTGGTGCACATAGCGCTGGTGCAACTGCCGGTTTTCTCGATGGAAGTCGCGAAAGCGGAAAAAAAACTGGAGGAGTATAAGGCTATGCAGAGTTATAGTGGCAAACTCGCACTGATCAAGCCGAAAGTGACGAATTACATCAGAGGACTGATTTGCACGTCCAACTCTGTGACTTATGAGGAATTCATAGATGTGTTGGCCAGTACCAATGCGAAGGCTCTGTTCAAAGCCTCAGTACTCAGGGCTTTGTGCATGAACTTGGAAGTGCTGGATCAAGAAGTGAAGACAAATGTAGTATTGAACAAGGAGGAGACCAGGGCGGCAAGGAAGAAAAGGACTATACCTGAGTCTGTTAGTTAGCAGTAAGTCTCTCTTACTATCTCTTCAGCACCTAGGCACTGCTCCTTCCCTTCCATCCCGCAGTCCCTAGAATCATGCATGCACACACTAATTGGTCCTAAAAGAAGTTAACGTTTAGACCAGCCTCCTTCGCCATAGTGGAAACGGTGCTCATGACCACCGCCTTCTTCGCAGCTTCCTCCATATCCGTAGTCACAATGCAGCGAATTCCACTGTTCTTGATCAGCTCCATGGCTTCTGCAAGGTTCGTGCCCTTGAGTCTGGTCACGAGAGGCTTGTTCAGGCCGAGTTTGCGAATGGCGGCTATTAGGCCTGCGGCGATTACGTCGCACCGCATGATACCGCCGAAGATGTTGATGAGGATGGATTCCACGCGAGGGTTTTCTTGGAGGATGCGGAGAGCTTCGACGATTTGGTTTTCTTTGGCGCCGCCGCCGACGTCTAAGAAATTGGCCGGACTCCCCCCGAACAACTTGATCAAATCCATCGTCGCCATCGCCAAGCCCGCCCCATTGACCAAGCAGCCAATCGTCCCGTCCATCCCAATATAGCTCAAGTCGAACTTCTGAGCCAGAATCTCGTACTTATTTTCCTGCAGCGGGTCCCGCTGGGAGTAAATCGCTGCTTGTCTGTGAGTGGAGTTGTCGTCAAAGTTCAGTTTCGCATCACATACGATGATCCTTCCATCCGACACGACGCCTAGCGGGTTGATTTCCAGCTGTAATAGGTCGCTTTTGATGAAGCAGGTGTAGAGGTGGATTAGTATATCGACCATTGCTTCGGACTGTTTTCCTTGGAATCCCAGACTTGAAGCGACTGTTTGCGCGGTTTCCTTGGTCAGGCCAGTGCGAATGGGGACGGGAGTGGTGAGGATTTTGTCGGGTCTGGTGGCTGCGACTTCCTCGATGTCCATGCCGCCCTCGGTGCTGGAGACTATGACGGGGCCTCCGTGATTGCGGTCCAGTAGGTAGGCTAGGTACAGCTCCCGCTCTAAAGCGAACTTTTCGACGACATACAGCGAATTGCAGGGCTTTCCCTTCTTCCCAGTCTGCTTCGTGACCAAATTCTGCCCCAGCATCTTCCCTGCGACCTCCGCAGCCTTATTGACCGGAACGACGTGCACTCCTCCCTGAAAGCCATTGGTGAAGGCGCCCTTGCCTCTGCCTCCCGCCAAAACCTGCGCCTTGAGCACTACTTCAGAGCCGCCTAGCTCTCCAGCTTTTAGAGTTTCCTCGGGAGTAGTGGCTAGGAAGCCTCGAGGGACGGGGACGCCGAAAGAGTTCATGTGCTTGAGACTTTGATACTCGTGTAGGTTGTACGCCCTGCGTGGGGAGAAAACCAAGGGACGGAAGTGCGAAGCAAACCTCTGCAGCATGGAAACTACACCACATGCTCAATTTCCTGCTTATCTATGTCGAACTCAGCACTTGACTCTCAGTCTGAATCTGCTTCCTCCCGGCCAAAACGCCACTGAACTCGGTCCATTTTGCTTGGTCTTCAGTGCTTGCGAGGGTAATGCAGCCCTCTTGCGCATATTGTGCCCTATACTCGTAGTCCTTACTCGTAGCCGGCAGGCCTAAATTCACCACCAAAAGCGCCCGCTCTATCGCCAGCTTCCTCGCACTCACTTCCGTCATAATCAAAACCTTGCACAAGCCTCTGGCGAACTTCCACATAGTGCGAGTTACGGTCTTTTCAGACAATTCACTATGAACAATTGCACAGGTGAAGTCGTTTTCTTGAAGCAACATCGCAACTTTGTTCACTTGTTGATGGAAGGGACAGAAGATTATGCATTTGCTGGAGGAGATTTTACGCTTGCGGGTTTGGAGAGTGGCTAGAAGCTGGGAGTGGAAATTGGAGGAGTTGGTAGGGACGAAGCTGTGTTTTAGGCTTTGCTGTGCGAATCGGTTCATTTTCTCTATTTTTGCGCCGGCAGGTAGCACCAGTCCTGCACTTTTGTAGTATTTCAATAAGAAGGCCTCGGCCTTGTATGAACTGGCAGTGGAAAGAACCAGTCGAGCCTTAGGCACAGCCGCTGGAGCGATTTCACTCATCGTCCAATCCCTAACCTGCTCAAAATCATCCACAACGACATTCTCTGTATGGGCACATGATAGAGACTTCAGGCTGTCTGGAGTGCCTATGAACAGGTCAAACCCATCTGACAGCTTTTGCGATATACTGGAAGGACTCTCGCCTTGGCTGACCACTGTGGCTCTCAGCTTCAAATTCTCTGCAATTGCCTTGAGCGACCAGGCCAAAACCTGCGCTTTCGTCATAGACGCCACCACTACAAGGGCTCTCGGACTGCCGGTGTTCGGCTTCTCATCCCTGCGGCGGATGTCCTCAAGTCTCATCCGGTGTAGCAAGGGGAGGAGCCAGGCGAGGGTTTTGCCCTTGCCGTCCTCGGCTACTAGTAGGTGGTGGCTTTGGGAGGAGAGGAGGATGGGAATGGCTTGCTGCTGGATGAAGGTGGGCCGATGGATGTGCAGTTTGGGCAGGTTTAGACACAGGGAGGAGAGGAGGCCGAGGGAGGCGAAGGTGGGCTGGACGGCCATTTCTAGTAATGCACGATAGACCTAACAAAGACTCTAACCTCTAATATACCTGGCTTGCAGGCTACCCTACTTAATCTGCTCATCCGCAAAGTCCACATCCGTCAAAAACCAGTGATCCATCAACATTTGGCTCTGCAGCCACACCGACATCCTCTGTGTGGATATTTTCGTAAAGCGCAAAACGTGGTAATTCGGCTCTATCTCCCCGTCTATCTCCTCCTCCCGCTTATTGCGCAGGACTATGGCTTTGGACTGCTTGCTGTATGCGAGTATTTCAGTGCGAACTGTGCCCACGTTCTTCAGATGCGTCCAGAATAGCGACATGCTGCTGAGTTCGTCAGCTGAGAAAGGCTCGCCTCTGCGACGTTTGAGGACTAGGTGCGCCAGGTCAAGCTTGAGGCTAGCCAGGGAGTCCACTACATTCGTTTCCTCCTCCTCCGGCCTCACCAGCTTCATAATGTTTCTCTTAAAAGACAGTGATTTGGCTGAGTATTGGAAGTCGGGAGGCGGCTCTAGCTCTGGGAACATCAAATGCGTCCCGTAAGTCTCCTCCTCACATATGACTCTGAACACTTCGGGACTGCCTTTGTCCACTAAGCTCATCTTCACGCCTGCGCTTTCCAGCCTCACAAGGCTTTTGTCGCATTTGGCGATAAGGGAGTGAAACACTGTCGAGACCAGATTCTCAGTAGTCTTGGAAAGCAGGTTAGTGACGAAGTCGCTGTAAATCTCCTTGAGATGGGCTTCGTAAGGGGAAGTGAGGAGACGATGGAACAGCGGCGTAGGCGGAGGGTCGTAGGCACCGAATAGAAAGGGCAGGTAGGGGAGTTGCTGCTGAGTCCTAGGGACCTTGAAGATGTGTAGAGCGCTGTTTTTCGCACTCGCTAGCATTATGGAGCCTGTGAGGTAGGACATAATGGCTACGTTCAAACTGTGGCTTTGCTGTTTCTCCTCTCAAGAGCCGGAGTCGACTCCTGCGCCCGCCAGCAGTTCGCAGGACCTTTCCTTGATGCTGCAACCTGCCAGTCCTCCCCCTAGCGCTCCTCAGCCAATTCTGACTCTCGAAGTCCTAGAAAGCCCGATTTTGCCTCGAAATTGCCATATAGAGGTGAATAGCAGTGGACTGGAGTTCGGACGCAGAGGAGTGAAGGACGGCTGTGCCTACTTCGGCTCTGCTCTAATGAGGACGAAAAGCCCTGGAAATGACTATGTCTGGCCGAGTGAGGAGGAAGGACTGGGAGCCCAGCACTTCGCGATCAAGTTCGACAAGGCAGGTCAGCACTTTCTGCTGAGGGATATGGGCGAAGGCAACGGCACTTTCCTCAGAGTCCGGAATTGGCGTGCGATTTCCTCCAAATCCGTCATTTCCTTCGAGAATTCCCATACTTTAGTGGAAATCCTCAGTGAAAACCGTCTCCAAGTCGATTTCCTCGAAGGTCCACTTTCCAGTTCCACCTTCATCTTCAGTCCCACAGACAGATGTATCTACATAGGCCGTATGGCTGACTGCCGAATAAGCATCCCGGAAAGCCAGAGTCGCTATGCTGCGACCTTCAAACACACAGTGCAGGGCTGGGTGGTGGGGGATGGGGATGGAAACACAGGGTCGGTGTGTGGAGTGTGGGTGTTTGTGGACTGTGGACTGAGACTGGTGGACCAGGGAGAGTTTAAGGCTGGGCAGACTAGGTTTAGAGTGAGGGTGAGAGTTGAGTAGAGACTGTTTGAGGGGTTAATAACTGGAAGTACTAATAATTGTGCGAAATTGCTGAATTCGATAGGAGAATATACGAAGTTATTTAGATTTTTAAAGCAAATAAGAGCTCTAATTGTCTATTTAACTAACAAAACAGTCCAAATTTCCTCCCCTTTTCCCTCCCTCTAGGGAAGACTCCAATTCCTCCCTCTCCCCAAATAGCATTAACTTGCACTAGTCCCCAGTAATACAGCATGGAGAGCGGGACCACAGGAGTGCAATGCAGCGGTGAAAGCGACTCCAGGGGTCTGTAGACACAGGAAGTCGAAATGAGGTCTAACCGAAGCAGCGCTAGTTTCCTCATTACCTCTCGGCCTAATTCCCTGGAAATCGCACTGTGGGAGGCCTTTAAAAACACAAACTGTGAGTCGGACTTATCAGGGAAATTCCTAGGCGAGATAGAGAAATACGGGGACTACTTGGTGATTGAAGAGACCTGTGAACACTATGAACTGCATGAGGACTCAATTCCGCCTTAGTGTGTAAGCAGAGGCCCTGCACTTCCCCACACACAAATAGCATAAGGAAAGGTGGTAGGGAAATTTGCCTTTCTTAGGCGCATCCTCGCCTGTGTCTCTCGACATTTTGGCCTGAAAAGCTGCAGAGTTGTACTCAGACGCCCTAGGCTTCACAAACTTCCCATTCTTTACCCCTAAAGCCAGATTAGTTTCCTACTATCGCGTCCTTTCTGCAACAACCCACTGTTGCTTCACTCTGGTCACCCAGCACATCTACCGTACACTAGAAAACTGACTGCGACTGTCCTACAGCTCTTAAAGTACCCAGCTAGGAAACACGATATTCCGATACGGCAGTTACTTGAGCGTGCATTACAAATAACGACCCAAATCGTATGTGACAATTTCCTCCCATTGCTAGTTTTACTCTCCTAAAGTGTCTTTCTTCCTGCTGAACAGTCCTATAATCGCTGACAATACCTTTCTTCGGAAAGCCAAAATGGACGCAAGAATGTCGATATCAAAGTGCACCCGGGCAGTCCGCTGCACCCAGGCCAAGTTCCCAGCCACCCAGCACACTCCCAACGTACCCAGCAGCCTGCTATAAACCGCCACTTTCACCCCTGCCCACGCGAATACCAGTACCTGTGCTCCTTTCAGCTTCCTATGCAGGCCGCTGCACAGGGCGTTGACTCGGTCGTAGCAGTCGGAAACGCTCGGAGCAGGGAGAGATGTGGGGACGATACAAGCAGTTTGGAGCAGTTTCAGGACTAGGAGAGTGCTGAATACGAGATATAGGAGTGCTACTAGGATGTAGCTTTGGTAGCGTACGACTTGATACATCCCTCCGTTCCACACAACAAAGGTGACCACTGTCCGTCCCCACCCTGTAAGTCCCCCCATTACTTGCTGCTTTCCCCCTTGGAACCCTATTAATCGCCACAATGAAGACTGTGCTGTTTGCCCTGGGCCTCGTAGGCGCAGTCCTTAGTCTCGACGCAGAGCCGCCGACCTATCAGGTGGACCTGGACCAGCCTGCGCATCTCCGCTGGAAGCACGCATTTGCACCCCATATTCGCACTCTCCAGGCCCTGCATGAAGAGCTGTTAGTGGCTTTGACCCCTCACCAAGTCCGTCTACTCGCCATTCTACTGAAAGCGACCTTCCTAGATGCTGAAATAAAGGAGGAAATCAAAGCGGCTGCAGACCAGACTGGAATCGCTCTGGAAAGCTTTGTAGTGCTCAGCTTTTTCTATGAATTGCGCGCCTATTGCACCTCCATTCTCGTCAAACAGCCAGACGGAAGTATCCTACATGGTCGCAATCTAGACTATGTAGTTCCCAAGGCCATGCGTGAGCTAGTAGCCAACATAGAATTCCTCCGAAACGGCCAATTGCTCTACCGCGCCACTACATTTATCGGGTATTTCGGCGTTTTGACGGGTGTTAAGCCCGGGGCCTTCGCAATATCGCTGGATCAGAGAGTCCCGAAAGGGTCAATTTGGAGGAATATTGCGAATGCGGCTATTGGAAATACGGGAAACACCTTTGCGATACGTAAAGCTTTCGAGACATTTGCTACATATGAGGAAACAGTGCAATACCTATGCGAAGTTCCACTGATAACAGACTCCTACTACATCATATCCGGGGTAAGTGAGCTCCAAGGCGCAATTATCACCCGCTTTAAGCATAGTTTAGTTGACATTCGTCCAATCTCCCCTACCAACTGGTACCTCGTGGAGACCAACTTCGACCCGTGGGCCCACGACCCAGCAGTAGACAGCCGCAGAACCAAGGCCGAAGAGCACCTTCAAGCCTTGGGCGCAGGCCAAGTTTCCCAACCCCAGCTATGGGCGGTTCTCTCCACTCCCCCGGTTTTCAACGTCCGGACGATCTACACGACTGTTATGAGTGCAAGGACGGGGACGATGACTAGCAAGATTAGGGGCTTGAAGGGTAGAGAGGAGTTTGGGTAGATCGGCTGCTTTGCAGCGCCTCGTAACGGATATAATATGAAGATAGAGGTGTTGGTGCTGATGCTGGTGGGAGTGTGGGCGCTCAATGAAGAACTGCCGACGTATAGAGTCAACTTGGATGACCCTCCAGAGACCCGTTGGCTCCACATCTTTCCCCTATATATCGAGCCACTCAAGGAATTCTTCGAACTCTCCCTCCTGGGAAGAACTCGCGCAGAGGCCAAAACCCTGGCCTTCATGATCGAAAGAGCCGGCATCATCGACGACGATACAAAGGGAGAACTGCAATCTCTAGCCGAAGCGACGGAAGTGGACTATGACATTGTGCTAGTGAGTCACTTTTGGTACGAAAACGTGCACAGGTGTCTCTCGACTCTGGTGAAGCAGCCAGACGGCAGTATACTGCACGTAAGGAATATGGACGGGACGCACTACCCTTGCTACAATCAGCTCGCTTCCTATGTGGAGTTTTACAGAGATGATGAACTGGTCTACAAGGCTTCGATGCAGATAGGCACGTTTGTGCTGCATAATGCTGTGAAGCCGGGGAAGTACGCAGTCACTCTCAACCACAGAGACCCAAGACAGTCCTTGTTATGGACACTAGCCGGGGGAAAGGAGGCGGCCTCCGCACTCCGCAGAGCAGTGGAAACATACGACTCTTTCGATGATTTGGTGGACTACATCCACCAGGAAGCCTGGGCTCAGGACGGATATTTCATCATATCCAGTGCTGACGGCAGGGGAGTGGTGCTAACGACTCTCAACCATGGAGCTGTGGACACCGAGCCAATGACGGACTGGTACCTCATTCAAGTCCTAACAGACCATTGGAAGCCTGAGCAGACTCCTCACGGAGACCGCAAAAAGGCAGTAGCCAGTGGCTTAGAGGCCTATGGAGAGGGACATGTAGGGCCTGAGGAGGCCTGGATGGTGTTTTCCACACCGCCCGTTATCATTGACGACACTGTGTGGACGTCTATGATGAACGCCAAACACGGGTGGATACACGTCAAAACTCGCAACAATGGCCTTGATTCAGACGATATTCTCCCTTAAATAATTACATTCACAGCTAGTTTGGCCTGCTGCTGCTACCCCCGTTCTTCCCTTTCCCCCCTTATAACAGGGTTAAGTCTGGCCTGGGGCGGAGCCATTAGGCTGGCCGTTGCATAGTAGTGGTAGTAAATATGCCGCGGTACTCAGACGTGGTGCAGGGCGTCTTCCAAGAACTAAACGAACTGCGGCGAAATCCCTCCGGCTACGCCAACAAGCTGGAGCACTTCCTGAGTCAGTACCACGGCTCAGTGCGGCACAGAGCAGAAGAAGTGCCAGTAGTGACCAAAGAAGGCCCCGAGGCTGTCAACGAAGCAATTGCTGTGCTGCGGGAAAGAACAGCTCCCTTGCGGACTTTCACTTGGAGCGAAGCACTCAGTTCCGCGGCGCAAACCCACGCCAACGACCTCGGACCCCGGGGTCTGGTTGGCCATAAAAGTTCGGAAACGGAGAAGTCGCTGCAGGAGCGGCTGGACGGCTTTGGGAAGTGGAGTGGGCATTTGGTGGAAGTGCTGGACTTCGGTGCAGTCTCGGCCACGGAAATCGTCTGTTCTTTGCTTGTAGATGACGGCATGCCTACACGAGAGCACCGGGAAGGACTGTTGACGGCGGATTTGCGGCAGGTGGGGATAGGCTTTGGGCCGCATGAGGAGCAGAAGACGATGGCTGTGATTATTCTTGCGAGCAAGTTCCAGGAAAGTACTGACTATGAGAGAGTGACTGCGTCCACGGAGGCGATTGAGAGCACTTGGGAGGCGAAAAACTGGATGGAAGGGGCTGTCAAGCTGACTTGCGAAGTATCCAGTGAGACTGAAGGCGACGTCATGAGAAAGAGAGTTACGAAGCGGTGGGAAATGGCTGACGGCACCGAACGCGTGACCGAGGAAATAATCTACAACTAGCCTAGTTCCCATAATGGGGCAAGCCTGTCTCAGCAAATCAGCCCTCCCCCCTCCTCCCACCAACTTCCGCCTCGAAGTCCAGCGCAGTAGCGACATTCTCCGCCTGCAAGAGACCGAAGTGGACCAGCAAACCCTCAAAGCCGGCCTCATGCTCAAGCAGATCTCCGTCCTTATAGCGTCCAGACCAAGGGAAAAGAGTGTGTTGCGACATAAATCGCCTGTTGATACTATCAGGCCGTTGCTGGAACTCAGCGAAGAAAACCTTGGGACTGTCCAGGAGACCAATTCCGCGTGTCGCCAGGAGTGCAGCAGTCTGCGGGCGCAGTTGAAGCTTGTGACTGCTAGACTGGAGGCGAATCCTGGCAGTTCGGGGGTGTCCTTGGAACTGCAGACGGTTCAGGTGCAACTGGCTGCAGTGCACCACAGTCTCACGAATACACATAATCACTTGAAAAGGATGGAAACGGATATTGAGCAAGTCTTGGAGATGAGGCAGGAGCAGGAAATGACCCGGCTATACAGTGTCCAGCAAAGGACTAATCGATTTGAAGGGATACTGCGGGTACCTATACACTGGTTCGACAGTGCACTAATAAGAGCATTTTGGCTATGGAAAGCCGCTAGTGGCTCAAAACCCCCTCAAAACCCACTCTTGAGACCCAGCTTCAGTCCTAGCAAGGCAGGCAGGCAGTTCACAGGCCTGACGGAAGAGAGTACAGAGAGCGATATCGCCCCATATGAAGCCATTCTGGACGAAGGGCACTTCCTAGTGGCCACAAATCCTTTGAATTCAGCCATTTCAGACCTGGAAACTGTCGTTTCTTTGCCCTGTGAGCAGCTTTCAGAGCTACTTTCGCAGATATTAATGGAAAAGGCAAGGGAAGACGAGGGGAGGAGGGAAAGCGGGGGAGAGCCTTGGCTGTTTCCTCACTTTTTGGCTCATTTTTGTGCACAGAGTAGTCAGAAATTGAGGGAAATCGTAAAAAGTGTGGCTTTGATGCAGGCTGCAGGTAGGGAAATTGGATTATTATGGGCGGCTCTGCTCCATTTAGACGTCAAAACGACCGTTTTGACCCAAACCTCCCACAACCTCACCCGACTTCTAGCCCCTTTCCAAGCCCTTTCCAACACAGAAGCCGCCACATCCCCCTGTCCTCTCCTCGAAGAGCAAGCCTACCTAGCCGATATCATCTCTTTCCTAGGGCAAAAACTAGCTTCCGACCCTACTACTGGGGAAACTGTGCTCAATGCTATGAAGCCGGAAGGACTTACGGAGTTCCAATTTACCTGTTTCAAGTTAGGACATTGGATGGAACTTTTGAAGGTAGACGCTTTGGGCATATTTCGTCACTTGGACACTGAGGGAAAAGGGAGAATTGACATCCAGCAGCTTGCCACCGGTCTGAAAAGCTGCCTCGGTGTCTGGATGTCCGACCTAGAGCTCCTCCACCTGCTGGAGTACCTAGACACTGACCAAACAGGGGAGGTGACTCGACGGCAGTTCCAGTCTCTCAGTCGAAGTAAGTACCAGGAGCAGGCGCAGACTTATTTGATATCGATTCAAAGCTTTCTGTGGGGCTTGGTCAGGGCGGGGCTGAAGAAGGCTGTGTGGATAGTGAAGCAGGCCAGGGAAAAGCTGCAGTGGGGTGTGTATGTGACGGAAAGGCAGTTTCGAGAGAGGACGGGGAAGGCATTTAGTGGGTATGAGGAGAAGCAGGGACAATTGGCCTGGAAATACACTGCAGTCCTAATGGGAAAAGAAGCCTCCGAAGTCCCTGTATCAATTGCCCTTAGAGCCCTCCTACGCTACCCTCCAGCCTGCTTCTCCGACCCACTCCTCTTCCCTAGCCCCTAATTCCTTATATAGCAATGGACTCGACCAAATCCGAGCGAGTCCTAGTCCACGTCCGCATCCGTCCCTTCAACTCCTCAGAACTGGCAGACCCTGACCAGGTCCAGTCCTCCCTCCTAGGCATTTCCCAGTCTCCGCCTTCGCTACTCGTCAAAAAGGACTATGACAAGAAGAGCTTCCACTTTGATAGTGTGCTCACTGCGGAGTCTACACAGGAAAGTGTGTATCGAGAGACTGGGAAGTCTATCGTGCAGAGTGTGCTAACTGGGTACAATGCGTCGATTCTGGCATATGGACAGACTGGCACAGGGAAGACACATACGATGGTAGGGGAAGAAGAGGACAATAAGGGACTGATTCCCAGGGCTTTAGAGGATGTATTGGAAGCAGTGCATACAGACCCCGAGTTTTCCTACACAATCAACATCGGCTTCGTGCAGGTTTACATGGAAATGCTGCAGGACCTGCTTTTCCCTGACAGTCCCACTCCAATCCGGATCCGCGAAGACCCATCCGAAGGAGTGTACTTAACCGGCTCCACGTGGAAATCAGTCCATACCCTTTCCGACTGCATGAATTTGCTAAGTCTCGGCAACCAGAACAGGAACAGCGCTTTTACCAGTATGAACGCGCAGTCGAGTCGCTCACATGCAGTGTTTATGGTGAGAGTGGAGAAGAGGTATCAACGCACTGAGGACAATGAGAGGAACTCGGCGGTGATTTCGAGTCTGCTGAATTTGGTGGATTTGGCGGGGTCGGAGAGAGTCAAGAAGTCGAAAGCCACAGGACTGAGGTTTGACGAGGCGAAAAATATAAATTTGGCGCTGCTCGCGCTGGGGAACTGCATACAGGCTCTAGCGGACAAGAAGTCGAAATACGTACCCTACAGAGACTCGAAATTGACTCGCTTACTGGCTAACTCTCTAGGCGGGTCCTCCAAAACCTCCCTCATCATTACCATCGGACCCAGTCTCGCCCACGTCTCAGAGACCCTATCCACCCTCAACTTCGGCACCCGCGCCATGAAAATCGAAATAACCCCCAGCCTTTCCAAGCTAATCGACTACAAAGCCGCCTACGCCAAGCTAAAAGCCGAGCTCGAGCTCTCCCACGAGAAGTACAACGCCCTCGTCAAGACCAACTCTCGACTAGTGGAGGAACTGGAGGCCGCCCGCCTGGCCAAGGAGCACTTGGAGATAGAGAAACTGAAGGCGGAGACTGCGGCTGGGGAGTACTTGAAGCTGTTGGAGGGCACGAAGGCGAGGGAGCAGGCGGAGGTCGAGTTGGAGAAGCTCAATGAGCTGCAAAGGCGCTGCGAACTGCAGCTACGGCAGAAAGAAGCCGAGTACACCAAGTTACTATCAGACTTCGACCAGTTCATCCAGGAATCTGATGCGGAAAACGACCGTTTGCGCAAGGAAAAGGCCAATTTGTTGGAATCCAACCACAACTGCAAGGCCAAATTGGCACTTTTGGCTGGGGAAAGGGAAGTGGATAAATCTGCATTCGCTGCTCGCTTCGCTGAACTGTCAAAAGACAAGTTTTTGCTCCAAAGTCAGGCGGAAATGCTGAAAAACGACCAGAAAAATCAACAAATTCTCATGCAAACGCAAGAAAATAAGCTGAAGCGGCTTTTGGCGGAATTAGAAACTCTAAAAAAGAGCAAATCGCTGGGGAAAGCAGCTGTTGGGAGCACTTTAAGGGAAAAAGACGCTCAAGTGCATGAATTAGAAGCTGAAAATGCGAAATTGAAGGCAGAATTGAGGGATACGGAGATAATTGTAGGGGAAAAGAGGGAGGAAATCGAGCAATTGCGAGGGGAACTTATGAAAAGTGACGTGAAAATGCTGCGAAGAGAGTTGGAAAAGGCCCGCAACCAAATTGAAGGGTTCGGAACAGCGAAGCTGAGTCTGGACCTGCGGGTATTCGAGTTGGAAGCAGCGCTAAAGACCCAAGTGCCAGCCCCTGCCTCTCCGTCCTCCCTACAGGCCGAGAGCACACTGGTCTGTAGTGTGCTGCAGCCCTTGCTGGACCGAGTGGAGGTGGACTGCGAGGCTTTGGAGGCGCAGCTTCGAGGACTGATAGAGCAAAGTTCGGAAGAGGCAGTGGCTGAGTTTGCTGAGGCGCTATACACTGCCACTCACCCTGAGGCTATCGAGCAAGTCGCCGCTCTCAAAGCCCACATCTGCGACCTAGAAGACCAAATAAAAGGCGCAAACATGCGCGACGAAGCCCAGCGAGAGAAGCTAACCGGCGTCCTCGCAGACATGCAAGGCAACCACGACTCCTACGAACCCCGCCCAGACCTAGAAGTGCCCAGCTTCATGCGAGACAGCAGTGACGAAGAAGAAGCAGAGGAACTACTCGAGGAGTTCGCAGGAGGGATGGCTTGGTACCTCACAGACTGGCTGGTTCTGAAGACAGTGCTGTCGTCGGTGCAGGAAAGCTTTGCACAGGCGACGCACATGGTGCAGAAACTGCAAGTGGATAGGCAAGAAAGTGGGAGTAAGTGGTCTCCGGCTTGGCTGCAGCACGCTGGGAAAGTGGGTGGGGAGCTGCAGGAGGACTGGTGGGAGGAGGGAGCAGCCGAGGAAAAGCTATTCGGAGAGTATTTAATGACGAGTCTCGAAGAAATGATGGACGGATGTGAGGAAACCTGGGGAAACGCAGTGGCTGGAGAGGCCAAAGGACTCCCCGCCAGGCTTGGAGTCGCAATTAACACCGAAGACATAGAGGATTTCCCTCACCAGTGGAGAAACATCGAAGAAACAGTACAGAAACTCGTTCAAAACGAGCCTCAAACCCTGGAAACTCAAATAAACTCCCTCATTTCCACCCAAATCGCCACCATCCGCCCCTCTCCCCTACTTCTCCACTCCCAACCCCTCCTCCCAGCAGACGCCCCAGCCCTGGACCAGGCCTCTCTAGCCCTATACTACGCTATGAGGTGGAACGACCTTTTCCTGCAGCACCTGTGAAGCCTACTTAGACTGACTTCTTTAGCACAGCAGACTGCACTCCAAAGCCTGGCTATTGCACTTTGCAAGGCATACAGTCAGGAATTGCAGCGAAAGGCGAGTATTGAGGTAGCCGCTATATAGGCTGCAAAGCGGGATTTGGAGTCCAAATTGGAGAAATCCACGCTCCGCTTTTCCCAGTTTCAGCAGGAAAACGAGCAATTTCACAAATCGTTGGAATTTCGGAATGTTTCCGCGCTCAAAATTCAGCGTCGCTGGAGACTTTACCAGCAGTCCAAAATGCGCTTGCAAGCTTTTCACTCTGCTCGCGTACTCCCTACCTAGTCTCTGCATGAAGAAACGAAGTCTCTCCAAGTCCTGCTCTCCCAGACAAACGCCAAAGCCGGAGTGATGGCGATCCACTCCTCCCTGAAGTCACTAGAAAGCGGACTGACCAGACTCTCGCAGAGGTGGCTAACCGCCCGGTCGAACCTGCACAAGATATAAGAGAATGATAATAGGAGACTGAGTATGAGTGAAAGTCAGACTTCGAATGAAGCGGTCACTGGGCCGGTGCAGGGGAGTAAGCCGGTTCGTCCCTCGATTTTGCACAAGTTGGACCTGTTGATGCATTATCATAGACAGGAGCCGGCGGGGACGCAGCGTATCCAGAGCAATTGCTCGGTTGTGGGGGTCATTCAAAGCGCTGCAGAGTTACTATGTCTGAGTGCAACCCTAACCCTGGCCATCTACCGACTCGCACAGACCCAGCCCTGCTTCTCCCACATCACAGACTACAACTACGCAGTACTCGTCGGGTTCTGCACCGCCCTCGCAACCCTCGCCAAGGCCTTCCTCTTCCTCATCAGCCTCACCAAGCGAGCTCGTTCCCTGTTCTCAGAAGTCCGCTTCACGCTCTGGAAGGCTGTGGTCGCGACTTCATACTGCAGTCACAATTTGCCAGTGCTGCTGATCAATGCCGACACATGCGAGGGCGAAAATGCGATCTTTGCAAATAGAGTGGCAGGACTGACAGCAGTGCAGTGGTTCGTTATCGGCTGGTATGCAGTGCTGATCGGAGTTCCGACCAGTCTGTTCGTGCTGACCAAGTGCGCACCTAAGAGTTTCGCTATACAGAAGCACTCGGAAGCGTGGTTTTGGGCGTGTGTGCGGGCAGCACAGGCACTGGAGGCGTTGCTGTACCTGTTCACTGTGGTGGTGATGCTGAGTCTGCTGGACAAACGGATTGGAGTGATTTACGCGGAACTAGGGACTACCTGTCTGTACTTGCTATATGCCGCTGGACTAGTGGCTTGGAGAGTATGGTACAGAGAGCCGGAAGGCACTGCGGAAACTAAGTAGAAACCCACTAATTACACTGCTTTAGCAGACTATCCTTCCTAGCAGCCAATCCCACGCGCTGCCATTGTTTTCTATGACTTCTCAGCAGTTCCAAGCCAAGTTCCAAGACAAAGTGACTCGCCTAGGCAGACTGGGCGAGCTGGACTTGACTCACTCCAAGCCCATCTCACAAGCGAGATATCGAGGCGCCACGCAGTTCCAACAAGCAGCAACGGACCTGCTCCGTCTCTCAGCCAGCAACGCAGTGCCCAGGAGAAGTGTGGAAAGGGACGCTCTTCCGCTCTTCGCCAAGCCTATCCACATCGTGAAGCACTCTGGAAGCAGGGTTTTGATGGGTGTTGAACAATTGGAGACGCCGAGGAAAGGGCAAATCAAGCCGCAAAGCGAGCCTTCCAGCCTGCGTCTGCTCCGCTCCCAGGACTACGCCCAGTAAGAACTACTCAGGACTGATCGAGTGATGCAGGGCAGCAATGCAGTTCGTACAGGGACTGACTATGTGCCCTACTCTCTAGAGGACTACAGGAAGATCAGACTGAGGAGGTGGGTGATGCTGGGAGGACTGGGGCCTGGGAGCCAGGAAGCGGAGGGCTGGAAGAGAAGTCATTTGGTGCACAAGCGGAGAGTGGCGTATGCGCAGAAGCTGCAGCAGTTGCCTGTCCTTTAACTCTGTCTCTTAGCACTACCCTTTAGCCTCAACAGAGGCGCCTAGGTAGCAAGTGCAGAGCGCCAGACCCTCAAACCACTCCCTCACGAAGTCTTGGTACTTGTACGGCCTGCCGAAGTACAGCTTGCTCGCGCCGTATGCCTTCAGACACCTGATCAGCATACTGAGGATCTCCTCCTGTGTCACGCGACTATAGCCTTGGGTCGCCAAGAGGTCATTAAGCTCTCCGTCACAGGCTTCTAAGGTGGAAATTAGGAAAAAGAGCTCATTGCGCTGGTCGGAAATCCTTACTTCGCCTGTTTTTCTCCTAAGCGGCTTTTCCTCAGTAGTCGTCACTTTGTGGCAATGGCCACATTTAGGCATTTTTTCCTCAGTTCCAGACACTGTTACTCGAGCGAATTGAGATAAAATAGACATAGGCAACTGCACCAACCCGTCCTTACAGAGTGCTATTAACACGCTTAGAACCAGGCGAGAGCCCCACATGTAGTCCTCTGCGAGCAGACCAAACAGGACCTGAGTCCACACGGAGTTGTGGCTCTGGTAGTGTCGAAACACATTGGTGTAAAACAGGATTAAGTCGTAGGCAACTGAGGCACTTTGAGCGGATCTGCGAATTAACGTGGCTTCTATCACCCTTTTCCCTTCCACTGAGGAGGTATCCAGTAGGGAAAATAAGGCTAAGATGTGGGGATAGCTTTTCCCCCGTGTGGTTAATATGTGGTCGATGAAGTGGTCGAGGTCAGGCTGGAAATGGAGGTCGGATTGGACTGTATACCCCAGGGCAAATAGCTGTAGAAAGAGACTAGTAGACTGTCTGCAGACCTCATCCGCGCACCTTACAGACAAGACTTTGGGGGAAGGCTCGCAGGAAAGCAGTAGGGAAATTGAGGGAACTTTGAGGAGAGAGGAAAGGGTCAGGGACTGCTCGTAGGAAATAAGCGCTAGGAAGGAGAAGGAAAGGAGGGAGAAGTCGGGGGAAGGAGAGGCAGGGAAAGGGAAGAACAGGGTGGAGGAGTGGTCTTTATCGTGAGAAATGGTTTGAAGGGTGTAGCAGTACGTAAGTAACTGCAAAGGAGAATAAGTCTGCAGTGGAAACGCACTGAGAACCGGCTCTATGACTGCAGAAAGCCTCAAAGTGTCCCCTTTCAGCCGATTTTCCATATAAATTCGCATATCTCTCCCAAGTTCCTCCCTCCGACCTTCGCAGTACTCCAGACATGTCCTCATAACCGTCTCATTATATACCCGAAATAGCGTGAATAAGGCACTGGAATTGCCTCGAGGCGGTTCCAGCAGTCTAAACCCCGAGTCCAGTCCCAACTTCACCAATTCCCGCTTCCCTGACTTTATTGCACTCACTAGCGGGTACTCGACCAGCCGCTTTTCCTCTCCATACAGTTCCTCCCAGGTCTGCACCAAACCCATACTCACCCAAGCCACCCTCTGAATGAAGGCTATTGGCATCTCCAGCAGTGCCAAGGACAGCAGCGTATGGCCTGTCTTCTCTATAGCGGTGAAGGCGGCTGCTAAGTCACTAGGCGACAATACTCTGCAGATGAGGTCGAATAGTTGCCACTTGGTAGGGAGGTCTGTGACACGGTTAAGAAGGATGTGGTGCAGTAAGCTCCTTTGAGTGGCGTCGAAAAGGACATATGGCAGAGTGGAAAGCAGCTGGATTTTCCCTATATCCGCCTTGGGACAGGCCAAAAGCCGCATCAAGGGACACATCCCACTCATGTCACAGTAAGTACAGAGGTCCTTTTCCTGCTCAAACAGTGCACCCAGCACAGTAAAGTCCGCATTTAGGGCGATTTCATGCAAAATACTGATTTTCAGCTCCTTCATCACACGAATATCGCTAATGTTGCGGTACTTTGATCGAAGTTTCGCAGCGGAAATAAGCTGAAGTGCCTTTTTAGTTGCTGCTTTTATCACCGAATAGCTCTCAAAGTCCCCATTTGCCACTCTTTCCCAGCAAATCTTCTGAATTTCGAAAAACTTCTCATCGAATCGCGATAAAAACGACATTTCCTCCTTGTCTTGCAGCCAAGGATCGAAGTAGTCCGCATATTGAGCGAGTAGGAGACAGCCGAGGAACAGGGCGCCGTAGTCCAGCACCAAGTGGCCAGGCAGGCGCTGGCTGTGGTCACTCACAGCCAGGGCGCCGGGACAGTGCTTTAGCACACTCTGGAACACGTCTACATGCCTAGCAGTGGCCAGCAGGTGCAGCACAGTCTTGCCTGTGGCGTTCTGATACAGACCGACGATCTCACCCTTGACAAGGTAGAGGTCAATCAGCAGTGCGAACTGCTTTCGCTGGCAGAGTGCATGGCTCAGGTAGTCCCCGGACTGGTCTGAATAGGCCAAGTACTCGGGGTGAAGCTGCACTTCTGCCTGGAAGGCGGGGAAATCCAGTCCTGTCCAGGCTTCTAACACCTTGTCGAGGTCCATAATATGGGGAAACGGCATATGGGCTGCAGTGGAGGTATGGAAAATAAGCAAATTTGACTGGGAAAAGAGACTTTTATGCAAAAATACGCCTTTCTTTAACGAATTGAGCAGATTTCTTAATAACTACTCCAGGGATTTGACTATAACTCTAGTGCTAGCAGTTTCCTAATCCTCCCCATAGACAAACTGAAGAGTTTGAAGGAGCTCCCAACACTCACCAGCATCATTCTTTCCCCATAGCGAACACAGGCGTAGGCAGAAACTCCAGGCAAGCTCTGCACCAGCACTTTCAGCTGGTTTTGCCTGGGCCAATAGGCGCAAATCAGGTAATCGTAGTTATCACCCCCAAATACGTATATGTCCCCTGCAGGCGTCCAGCAACAGCAGCTGATTAGCGTATCAGGCAAAGGCTGGAAGTGGGTCAGTAGAGTGCGGTATTGCTGGGTCGTAGGGAGGTAAATGCCCAATTCCGTACTTGAGCAGATATAGAGCCGGTCTCGGTCCGCGATAGTCCAATATACATCCGCTAAAGGGAGAAAAGCAGCGTGGAAGAGGGCGAATCCCTGCTTGCAGGCGTAGTAGTCCAGGCGTACTTTCCCCCCGGTCTGTGCGAGTAGGAAGACTTGGTCGTTGAGGCAGAGAACGTGTTGGTAGGGCGCTGCGAAGGCTGCACGTCGCTCACTATTGGTGTCTGTATCGTAGAACCAGCATCGGAAAGCCTTGGGGTCTGATAGGTACAGAGCACAGGAGTAAAGGTACAACATAGAGGGGGATATGGGGCAAATGCTCAGGGGATCAGGACTGCAGCGGACTATGGATAGGACGGAGGTCTGCAGGTCGAAGCGATATACAGCCAGACCTTCTCCGTATGTATGAGAAAAGTAGACACGTCGGGCCATCCGCCATGCCCAGATGTAGCGTGCCTTCCACGAGTCCTGCCAGCCCAGCTGCTGATACCTCTCTCGCTCTATCAAGGACCGCCACACTTCCTCGAGCTCTGCTGCCCGTCGCCACCACTTGCACACTTGAGTGTACACCAAGGCTATGTCCTTTGTAGGACAGTAGGGCAGTGCTAAGGCGAGCGCCTTTTCCATATATACTATAGAGAGATTGGCGGACTGGGCATAGCAGTCAATGTCTCAACGCCTAGGAAAGCACTGTAGCGTCCCTTTTAATTGCGTGTATAATGATACAGTCCAGACTGGAAGCGCGGGCTCGCGGGTTCTTGCAGCCTGGCTGCCTGGAAGACCAGCGGCTGAAGCGGGAGGAAGCTAATGTGCAGCTGAGGAAGCAGAAGAGGTTTGAGCACGTGGCGAAAAGGCGGGCGAAGCTGGAAATGAGGGGTGAGGCGGAGGATGGGGAGGTAGATGAGAACTGGGAGATTTGGGAAGATTGGGAGGACTATATGGGAGAGGGGCTGGAGGAAGTCCTCCTGCAAGCCGAACCCAACCTCTGCAGCAATTCCCTCTCTGCCCAGCAGCGTCTAGACCTCTTCCTATCCCTCTTCGCTTCCGCCTCAGGAAACCTCCTCCTCCCGACCCTAACCGCCCTCAAAAAGCTTCTGGGAAGCTCCGATAGTCCGCCCCTAAACCAAGTATGTCGACCCGATGTCCTGGCAAAGCTAGTATTCTTACTAGAAGGGGAGGAGAGTGCAGTACTGTATGAGGCCTTGTGGTGTTTTACGAACCTGGGCACCGGGTCTGATCAAGTGATCTGCCAAATTGTGGCTAAGGGGGCTTTGCCGCGGCTATACAGGCTCATCCAGCATCCAGAAGTGAGGATATCGGACTCTGCTATATGGGTGCTGAGCAACATGTCCACTGCAGACTCCGTTCGCAAGGAAATAGTGGCTGGCAAAGTGGTGGAAATGTGTGTGGACATATTCCACGCTGAAGCCCAGGTCAGAAAGCACGATTACGCCAACATGCTGCACCTCATTGCCAACCTCACCCTCAACTACGACTACCCGCCCAACTCCCCTTTCCTAGCGCAGGTACTCTCTTTCGTGCCTTGGGCCTTTGCGCAGGAGCGGGAAAGCATCATTGTGAGGGCCTGCTGGATATGTTCCTATGTGGCTGACTGCAAGGACGAATCCAAGCTGGAAAGCATCCTTAGTCTGGGAGTTTTACCCAAGTTAATGGAGCTAATGACAGCCCCTAGTGCCTCCATAGTGGTCCCCGCACTGCGAACTGTAGGCAACCTTGCAAGCGGCAACGACAGTCAGACCCAAGCCCTGCTAGACCTCGGCCTCCTCTCCAAACTGCACCTCTTGCTATCCCACAAAGAGCGGGATGTCCGGAGAGACGCAATGTGGTGCATCAGCAACGTGACCGCCGGCACAATGGAGCAGACCATGAGTGTGATTGGACACCCTGTGATGGCTGTCGCACTGGAGAAGATGAACGACGTGGACTTGGAAATACGCAGAGAAGCCACCTGGGCAGTAGTCAACGCAATAGGCCTACTGCCCTTTGTCACTATTAAGGAACTGGGGTTTACGAGGGTTGTCGATCCGCTGTTTTACTCACTGGACTATAAGGACGCGATTATGCTCAAAATTGTGCTGGAAGGACTGATGGACCTGCTGACGAAGGAAAAGGCTGCGGATGAGACAGGGGTGCTGGAGCGGTTTGAGGAGTTGCAAGGGGTAGTGGCCCTCAACTCTTTGATGATGCACCCGAATAAGCCAATTTGGGACCTGGTTTCGGAGATACTACGACGTTTCTACGACTCTGAAGAAGTGCCTCGAAACTCCCTGGAAGCCGCCCCGCCTGTTCCCTTCTACGAGTTTTCCTAGTTAAATGAGTGCAAAGCAACTAATAGCGCAGCTCGAATGCATCAGCAAGCAGCCCACCCAGCCCTTCAACCCCGAAACCCTCGCCAATCCCCTGCGTTCCGCCCCTCCCCCCTACTGCAAAGCTGTAGTCGCAGCCATCAAAGCGCTAATCAAGCGACCTAGAGTCCAGCCCACGGGAAAACTCAGCCTTCTAAGAGTGTTTTGCGCCTGCATGAGGACTAATAACCCTGACTTCGTGGCTGCTGCCGGGGAGAAAATACTGCGTCGCTTGGGAATCCTGGCCGCTCACAATAAGGCGAGGGATATGTAGGAAAAACAGGATATGAACCGAGGCATGGACCTGTTCAAGGCCACAGTGATGGAGGAAATCCTGGCTTCGCAGAAGTTTCTGGTGCTGTTGCTGGAGGGTATTGAGGAGTGGGCGAGGAGTGTAGGGAAGCAGGTGCCTGCGTACAAGGCTGTGTACCAGGAGTTGATAGAGCAAGGAGTGGCTTTCCCTGTCTACTCCGCTGCCCAAGTCGAACTCAACCGACTCAAGGCCATGAAGCCACAAGAAGTGGCGGCCCACATGAGAGCCGAACTAGAGGCGCAGAGAGAAGTCCCTGAAAAGGTGCGCTCCCACATGGAAGTCCTTCGAGAAAAACGAGAAGAACTGACAACAACGGTCAGCTTTGCGACTCTAAACCCGAGTGTAATGGAGTCACTGATAGCTTGTTTGGAAGAAATCGACTTCCTGCTAGTCCTCGCAGATACGTATCAGCAGGCAGAAAAGCGCCCTAAAGTCTCTCAAAAGCAGTCCGTTTCAGTTCCAGTGTCGGTTGACCGGTCTGCAGAGCTACTGGCGAAGGCCATGGAAAGCTGGGCTGCCCTGCAAGAGCCCGGCACTGCCTCTGCACCCGCTACCCTCAATTCTGACAATGAAGACGACCTGGATGTTGACTTGAGGCCCGACCTAGAGTACGGAGGAGCAGTTTCGCCGTCTCTCCGGCAGAGCAAGCCCTTTCAGACCTTGAAAGGACGGAAATCGCTGAATGACGAGTTTGTAGGAAATATGTAGGCGCAGGTGGATTTGGAGATGCTGTTGGAGCGGAGTGCGCAGTTGCCGGCTCTGCAAGCCCAGATTCTGCATGTGAAAGAGAAGAAAAGACGCTACAAAGCAGCTTGGGCGGAGGTCA
>Ga0247837_1003713_pt1 | contig 26076 bp, 21 predicted proteins | sample LaCtaG_2_FD_187115 | JGI IMG/M metagenome (GOLD analysis project Ga0247837, IMG submission 187115) | Freshwater microbial communities from meromictic Lake La Cruz, Castile-La Mancha, Spain - LaCruzMarch2015_14.5m | ecosystem: Environmental > Aquatic > Freshwater > Lake | place: Spain: Castile-La...
GTTATATTTATACTATTTAGCTACTGCAATTTCATCGTCCCGAAACGCTCACATACATGTGCTGTTTTAGAGGTTTTGAGTCAAGAAGACAACAAATCGATCATTATTGAGTAAAAACATACGCAATATTCATCAGTTTTCACCGAAACAGCCTTCAAATTGCCGTATTGCAAGTGGAAAGCCAAGCAGTGACTATCTCTGCTAACCTCAAAACAGTCCATCTTATCCAGTGGTCGTAATCATATGAGCCTAGGGAACAGCGTCTGTGATGACTGCAAAGAAAGGGCTCCTGACGTGTTCTGCCAATGCTCAGCCCCAGAAACTCTCCTCTGTCTCACCTGCCTCGGCAAACATGTGGTGCAGAACCCTAGAAAGGCGCATATCAGCCGCCCGTTCCCAGAGCTGCAGTACTACAAGATCCCTGGGTACTTTGAAAGATTGGATATTCGCATAGAGACTTTCTCGGGTGTATATGAAGAAGTCTGGGGGGAAATCGGGGATATGGACGAAGTCATAAGTATATATGTGAAAACTCGAAAAGGTACTAGCGGACTATAGAGCTAAGATAGGCTTGGAACTTAATCAATTACAGCTTAAAATTGCGCAAATAACCGCGAATGCGAATACGGTTGTTAATGATATTACGGCGCAGTCCAAGCGGAAGATAGCGGAATTGAAGGAAATGAAGGCGAAGTTGGGCAGAGATGTCCAGAGTGCATTAGAGGAAGTAGAGCGGACTTTAGCTGAGGACAAGCCTCGGTTCCACTCCCAATATGGTCCTGTTTTTAGGCAACTCACAGAGAGTTCCCAGTCCCTGCAGCTCTTTTCCTACAGTCTCCAGACCTCTACTGGACCTACGGTTAATCTCGATTTCCACCTCAACTCTCCTAAAGACAGCCTGATTGACGCTAAAGTGGACGTTTCGAACTATCGATTCCCTGCAGTGTTTGGAGATACAGTGGAGCTCTATGACTTGAAGTCTCAACAGTTTACTCATTCCTTGCTTTTTGCGAATTTCGGTAATGGAGGCAGTTTTACCGAAATCAATAGAAGCACTTTACTTTGCGTAGGGGCTTATCCGGCCTCTAATGCAGTGTATAGCCTCAATTTGCCCTTTCTCAGATTTACCTGTTTGCCGTCCCTTCTGTCTCCCAGGTGTGGAGCGGGGATAGCGAAAGCAGCAGGCATCTACTACGCCTTCGGAAGCTGTGGAAAAGCCTCTAACTCCTGCGAGAAATATGCGCTAAAGGACAGGCAATGGACAGCTCTAAACAGCATGCACTACCCTCGGCACTCCTTCACTCCCTGTCTTTTCCGTGAACTAATCTACCTCCTAAGCCCTGCTACCACCCTGGTGCTAGAGACCTTTTGCCCACAGGCAGAAACCTTCACAGACCTAATAGTGGCCTTCCCCCCGCAACTAAAGGGCAGTTTCTGCTACTCAGTTGCATTCGTGGCGAGTGGAGAACTGTGTCTATTGACAGCGAATAAGCAAATGGCTCGGTGGAAGATTGAGTCTGAAGCGGAGTTTCGCATTGCGGAGGTGGATAGGAGTTGCTGCAGTACTCAGTCTCCTCTGATTGTGGGCTCAATGGTCCTAATTGCCAACGGCTCTTCTGGCAGAGTGGAAAAGTTCGACTTAGGCTCGTACGCATTCCTCTAGACTAGGAATTCCCGTGCCACTGTTTCTAACAATGAGAGAGATGAGGATTGCATTCGAAACTGTTAATCCCTCCTGCGGGGCTTTGGCTAACTTTCTCCTTTGCTTTTTTCAGGCCTAAATTCTGAAGTTTTCACCTCTTTTGGCCATTTTCAGCTTCGCATCGTCTTCATTTCCCGCAGCCACTGCCACTTCCATTTGGTCAAGAGACTCCTCCTAGTTCTAGCTCGATTAATAGGCCCAATTCCTAATAAACTCAGGGTGTTACTCCCCGATTTCTCCCTAACACCCAACAATAACCCCCAATCAGGTCTTTGCCTAATTCCTCCGAAACAGCCTAACTCGACCCTAACACCCCTCCCCGCCTATTCCCTTAGACCCTTTGTAAATGGAGTCATCCTGGACTGCTCCCGACTTCGACGTCCTCACAGCCACCCAGTGGAAGGAAGTCTGCAGGGAACTTCAACTGCGCCTCGCAGGCCGCAAGGACGAACTCCGCATGCGAGCGATTTCCTACCTGTCCAGTTCTGATGGACAGAGAGCTGTCGGACAAATTGAAATCAGTCCACTCGTCAAACGCCTTTTATCGAAGCTAAAGCGGAAAGACCCGCCTTTGCCCCTCCTAAAAGCTTGCATTTGCGGGATTATTCCTCCCCAATCCGAACTCCAATGCAAGATATGTGGTTTGAACTACCACCTTTCCTGCCTCGGCCGAGCTGCCTTTATGCCGTCCTTCGAATGTCCACTGTGCCAACTAGCACAAGTAGAGCCCTATGAACCCATCGTAGACACGCTACTGCCGCCCTCGAAGCCTTCCATTGACATCAGCAATGGGATAAATCCGAGGCGATTTCTACTGACTAGTGACCAGCAGGAGAAGCTGCTGCAGAAGGAACGGAAGTTCTTGGTACAGATTAGGTGTGTTCGCTTGGATGAACAGGGATACGTCTACCACTGGCCTAGGGACTGCTCGATTGTACTGAATGGCAAGACTTTGTGTAGCTTTGCGCAGCCGCCTTGCACTAGTTCGAGGAAAAGGAAGGACTCTGCAGTGCAGTTGTCAGGACTGAATGTAGGCGAAAACCAGGTGATGGTCGTGAGGCAAAGGGAGGAATTGGGGTACGCATTCGGAGTGTTTATAGTGGAAGTACTGAAAGCGGAAGAAGTCGCGAAGCGGATATGTATGGGAGAAATGAGCATTGAAAAGGGACGGAACTACCTGCTGAGCAAAACTCTTGGTCCGGACGACATCATCACTGACTCTTTTAAGCAGTCTCTGAAGTGTCCTCTGACTCGCTTGCTGCCGCAGACGCCTGTGCGCGGCCAGCACTGCAGACATGTCCAGTGCTTCGACCTGCTGCCCTACGTAGTGATGCAAGAGAAGGCCCGAGCCAGTCGCTGGAAGTGTCCCATCTGCAACCAGCAAGTCCTCAAAGTGGTCCTCGACCTCTACATGCAGGACCTAGTGCTCCAAGCACTCGAGCGAGGCGCCGAATTGGTGGAGTTCAGTCCCAACGGACAGGTAACATTCATAGCGGAGGCCAGCGGCCACAGCGACGAAGACAGCGACAGAGAGAATTTCCCAATTCCAGTAAAGCGTGCAAACCCCTCCCCAAGCCAAATCCCTGTCAAAAAGGCGGAAATCAGCTTCGGAAGTCAACTGAAGTGGAGCGATTTCTTCCCTTGTAAAGGCTAGCCAGGCCTAGTGGGCGCTGCAGAACTGCACAGGACTTTGCCCTACCAAGAGGCTGTCAGGGCGGTGAGGAACAGAGGCAGGACGCCTGTGCAGGGGTCTGAGGACTGCCCCATTGAGCTGGACGACTAGAGGCTTAGGAGCTAGGCCTGGAGAAGCTAAACAGACTGTAGAGACTTTAGCTAGATGGGTGTGGGGATATGTGCTCAGGATACTCAGTTTAGATAGTAATGTGCCGCTCTCGAATGCCACTGGCCTTGAGAGTTGCTATTAGCTGCTGTTTTTGTGCTAAACTATATGTTGAAAGCCGCTTTTTATCTGTATTATATGGATTCAAGCTACTCTATTTAACTGCTTGTTTGCATCCGAAATACGGCGATTTGAGTCGTTTATAAGGAAAATAAGGCAATTCTGTTGGTTTTCTCATAAGAATTCAGTCTTTATTATGTACATACAGACGATTTGGCTTGAATTATATACATCTCCGCAGTCACTGGTATATAAACCCCTCCAAGCCAACCAATAGCAAGCTAAACTACCACTCCTGCTGCAGCTTCTCCAGCTCCTCCCTCACCACTCCCAACTCCTTCTTGACCTTTTCCCTCCTGTAGAAGATGGGACAGTCCCTATTGGCACACAGCACTTCCTGCGTATACGAAGCCTGGCACCTCTGACACTCACTCCACAGCTCCTGAAACAGCGCTTCCGCCTGGTTCAACTGCCCTGCCTTGTTCACTACTATTTCAGGCGCCATAGCGTGGCAAGTCTCACACAGAGCGCCCTGCTTGATCTGGCCTTTGCAGTTCATGCAGCTACGCTGGGCCTGGATGTACTTGGCTAGTCCGCCACTAGAGGCTTTGGGCTGGTAGCGCTTTCGGGTGTGTTCGCCGGAAAAGAGGGCTTCGATGTTGGGCACAATGGGCTCGAATATGCGGGCAATGGGGTTCTTCAGCTGCTTTTCCAGGTAGTAGTCGAAGTCCAAAGGCAGGTTATTCTGCAGTACATACATCGGGTCTTCAGCTAATTCATGCGCCTTTTGGTGTTTCTGCCCTTTCACCATCACATAAGCCACTCTGTCCCCTGTAGTAGGCGCTGTCGCCCTGTCTCTCTGACTCATTTTAATGGCCAATTCCACATGTGCTTGCTTCACCTTGTAGTAGTCCTTCAGCGACTTCGTCCCTTCCATTTGCGCCCGCTTCCCCAAGGCTTTGGTGATAACTAGCAAAGACATGTCTATTTGATTCTGCAATAAAGCCGAAACTGTGTTTTTCACATAGGAAATAGCGGCATCTTTGTCCTTTTGGATCAGTAAAAGGTGCAAAGAGACGTTAATGCTGTCTCTTACGAGTGCGCAGTTGTCTCTTCTGACGCTTTCTATGCCTTTCGCCTCGATTTTGTCGTAGTTATACGGATTCGTCCACAGCAAGCCTGCATATCTCTTCTTGCTAATGAGCAAATAAGGGCAATACACCTTCTCAAACTCCATTTTGATGGGTCTAGGGAAGCGCTCCGTCACCAACTTAGCAGCCATAGTGCCCATTTCCATAGCGTCACTCATACTTTCCACACCGAAGTTAACCATCACAGAGTCTGTATCGCCATACAGCACTTGCGACCCTAGAAACGTCGTTTCCACAATGTTTCTAGCGGTTTCAATCATCAGCCGTCCATAGGCGGTCACACTTTGGCTGATGTTGATGCAGGGAAGCTGGCCGATTTGGGCGCCTGTGAAGCCGTATACTGAATTCGCACTGACTTTCAGGGCCAATTGTCTGCTTTCCAGCACCTTTTGAGTGAATGGATCTGTAGTCCTTTTTAGTTCTTCCCGGGCTTTTTTGCGGGCTTCGATTAATTCCTCTAAAATCATCGGTAAAAGTCCCTTTCGGACGTCTGCTTTGATGAAGCAGTCCTGGGAAGGGGTGATTTCCATATGGGTAGTCGGCGTTCTTTTGGCGATATGTGGCGGAATCAGCGTGCAGTAGCACAGGTTATGCGCCATCATGACTGAGGGGTACAGCGATGCGAAGTCCAAAGTAGCAATCGGCTTCGTGTAATACCCCAAAATGGGCTCTATGACATATGCACCTTCGAATTTGTCGCCTGAATCTGGGGACTTGCCCTGGGTTGGGATCAGCATATTGTGCTGTCTTGCCTTGCGATACAACTGGGATGCGACCTTTATTTGCTGTCCTCTGGTCAGGAGGTAGGAAAAGGGCACTCCGGTGACTCGCGCCATTTCAGTGTAGGCATAGACGCACATCAATTTTTCGAGCAGACGCAAAGGCAAATAGCAGTCTTTGAGGCAGTAAACTGCGATTCTGCGCCGGGTTTCGTCACTATCCGCGTGCAAGTGTCTGATAATTGTCCAATGCACGTCTTCCTTCTGTTCCTTCAGAAACTGCAGAGACACGGAATTGAGAGTGTATTGGCTCAGTTTGTGTTCCTTTTGGATATGCTGGTACATGTCTAGGACGATTCTGCCCTCCATACCCACTTCCTTCGTCTCACGCACTCCCTGGGCTTTCGACTGGAAAGTCGTATCTTTGATGCGAGTTTCGTTTTGCCGGACTCGGCCGAAGAAGGGAAACCACTGCGCATTCAGCTTGGCCGCCCGCTTCCACAGATACACAAAGTCGAAACTCAGTATGTTGTACCCGGTGATGATGTCCGGGTCGCAGGCTTCTACGAAGTCTCGCCAGGCCATCAGCATTTCCTTCTCGTTTTTGAAGCTGCACACTGTGGCGTCTGCGATTTCCGCACAGCCTCCGAGTGTGAAGATTATCCTTGCGATGACTGTGTCGCTGCCTACGTCCTTGCAGACTGTGCCGATTTGAATTACTTCGTTGATTTCCGGGACTGGGAAGTTGTCACCGTTGTTGTTGCATTCGATGTCGAAAGACAGGACTCGCATAGGGGCGATTTTGGACCACTCACCCAACCCTTCATGTCCACGCACCTTGGTGTAGTCAATGTCCACTTCCAATTGGCAGTGGGAGACTTTCAAGGAATCCGCTCGGACCTCGTACTCCAGGGCGGGCAGCTCCACCCAGCACATACCCGATATATTCGTATCCACCATATACCTCAGTGGGAAACTCAGGTTAGACTCATATGTGACTCCGGAGATTATCGTGTTGTCGACCCGCACTCCGCGCTCTATTGCGCTTCGCAGGATCGAGATAGTCCTTGGGTTGTTGCAATAGACCTTGAAAAACGGCCTCGAGCCCTCTCCTGTATAGTACATAATCGACTCCTTTTCGTGTATTTCAATAGCTGTTACGACCTCCGTTTTCGCATCGACTTTCACACATATGTCATTCAGCGCCTTTTTGAACTTTTCCACATTCGGGCGAATGGGCTGGTACCCCGCTGGCACTTGCACGTAGAAATAGGACTTGAAGTTGTGGACATGGGCGAGGACGGAATTGCCTTCTTCAGTCATGCCGAATATGCGTAAAACCGCCATGCCGTCCCCACCCCCGCGCACTCCTGATCCCAGCAGAGACTGGATGTAGAAGTCGATGTCGATCTGCATGAAGCACAGGGGCATGAGATTGTTGGTGTAGCGGTGAGGGAGGGCTTGCCGGGCGAAGGAGGCGAAACGCGCTGTTGCCATTATAGAGTCGCTAGGAGGGGTTGGTAGGGCTAGGTGCCTACCTCTAGTAAAGTGGCTTGTATTGGCTGGATGGGCATTTTCATAGTTGGAAAGGCTCTTGTTATAGTTGAATTGTTATTTCAAAATAGGAATATGTCTTGCTTGCAGACATTGTATATATTAGGACGTGGTCTGTATATCTGGAAATAGAAGCTTGAAGCCAGATTTTGACTTTATCATAAATGAGTATTCGAGCTTTGGCAGTGTTTGGGTGTCAATTGCTTTAAAGCAGCTTGCACTGATTGAAGAATTGCTATAGGTTCTTTTCTACCCCACACTAGCCTTTAATCAGACTTCCAAGCCACTATCCACTTCCACCCCACCTCCCAGTCCTAAGACACAGACCTACCATATCCAATAATCGGCAATGAGCGCCTTCTCCTTAGAACTCGAGCACTTCACACTCGCCCAAAGCCTGAATCTGCACACCTCCATCGTACCCTCCACCTAGGTGCGCTCTGTAGACTGCACCGACAACCTCCTTCTCACTTGCGGCCTAGACGGCTGCACCTACCTCTACTCCCTGGACTCCGACCGATACTCTCTAGCCCAAGCCTATCAGCACCACCAAGGCGCTGTGTACGCCTGCCACTTTTCCCCCGATCCCACCTACTTCTTCACCAGTGGAGGCGACAAAAGGGCAATTCGGAGTGATCTGGAAGGCGCGAATCAAGTGGCCTTTATCGGGCACGAAGACGCGGTGTGCAGTTTGGACGTGGCAGGGACTCGGCTCGTGACAGGGTCGTGGGACGCGACAGCGAGGCTGTGGGACGTGGAGACGCAACAGTGTGTGGCCACTATGCCCAAGACCCAGCACAACTACGGAGTCACTGTGCGAGGGAAGGCGGACGGCTACTTGACTGGGTCTCAGTCGGGGAAGCTCAATTTCTGGAACTTGCATGGGGAACATATGCGTTCTATTCAGGCCCATTCCGACATCATTCGGGAAATCAAGCTGCTGCCCACTGGCGGATTCGCAACCTGCTCCAACGACCAGACTGTGAAGGTCTGGACTGAGGACGGCAGACTGATTCAAACCCTGGAAGGACACAAAGGCTACGTGTTTTGTCTGGAAACACATAACGGAGTCCTGTTTTCAGGGTCAGACGACCGCACTATTAAGATGTGGGCTGAGGGAGTTTGTGTGGATTCGCTCGATTTGCCGAATTCCATTTGGTCGCTTCGCTTTAATGGGAATGCGGACATGATTGCAGCCTGTGGGGACAAGGAAGTCCACATTTTCACGAAATCTCACCTGCGAGTCGCAGCTCCAGCAGACCTGGAGTCCTTCCAAAAGCTGTGTCAAGAGGCAGCTCAGCCGCCTGCTGAGGCTCTGCAGCCTAGCAAGTACCCCTTAGTGCAAGAAATCGAAACTCGCAAAGGCAAGAAGGACGGCGCCTATGAAGTTTTCAATGACAACGGGACTCTATTCGCCTTTTGCTGGCACGAAGACGGCCAATTTTGGGAAAAAGTAGGCGAAGTGCAGGGAAATGCGCAGCAAAGCACAGTTTCTGCGAAGTTTTACCCTGGAGACGAGGTATTTGCGCAAGGGGAGTATGACTATATCTTTGATGTGGACTTTGGGGATGGCAGAATGCTCAAATTGCCGTACAGTAACACGCAAAACCCTTTGGAAGTGGCAGAGAAATTCGTAGTGCGGGAGCGCCTACACCGCGAGTACATCTTCCAAGTGCAAGGCTTCATCAACAAGAACGCCCAGCCCTCCTGGCACACCCCCGAAGTAGTGGCCAAGCCCGAGGTCCAGGCGCGCTACTTCCCCTATATCACTCCACTACTCTTTGATAATGTCAATATGGAGCCGATTGTGAAGAAAATTGCGGAGCTGAATGGAAGCTTGCAGGGGACTGTGGCTTTGGACGTTGTGGAAGTGGAGCAGTTGGGGAAGTTGGCGCTTACTCTGGGGCAAAAGGCGAATTATAGGTCGTCCTCCCTGACTCGCAAGGACTACCTAGTGGTGAATAAGTTGCTGCTGTGGCCTGGGTCGCACTTGTTCCCTGTGTTTGACCTGCTGCGAGTGGTGCAGCTGCACCCCGGAGCTGCAGAGCTGTACAAAGGCTCAGAACAGGGCGCGAAGCTCATCTCCCCCGCAGTAGCTATGCTGTCCCAAGGCTCCGGTCCCGGCTTAGTCACCGCTCTCCGCCTGCTGTGCAACATGTTCGGCGACAACACTGCCTTATACGCCGTCCAAAAGCGCAGACAAATGATCCTCGAAGCCGCTCTCACCCACCTCGAAAGCGACTCCAAGCCCCTCCGACTCAGTCTCGCCACTCTGCTCCTCAACTTCTCCACCCTATTCATCCAAAAGGAAGACCCTGAAGGCAGAGTGCAGATCCTGTCAGCAATAGTGGAATTCGCTCAGAGGGAAGCAGACGAGGAAACGCTCTTCAGAGCCTTTGTGAGTGTGGGGAACTTACTAGCTGGGGGAGGCGTGCAGGCGGAATTAGTGGAGTTGGCTAGTAACTTGGGCCTTAGAGATGTGCTCAATGCGAAAAAGACAGCTCCGGGGAAGGCGGGGGAAGTGGCAATAGAGTTGGCGCAGACTTTCTATAGGTAGTAACAGGGAAACAACCAATTCTAGCGATTTCCGCATAGCAGTGAACCACTGGGAAATGTGGGAAGTTGCTATTAGTTAGTCCGAGAACTTCGCAGTTATTTCGATGCACTCGACAGGCGAGTCGTTTTCGTCAACATACAGGTAGATGATGAAGGTCTGAGGACTGTCCACAGCAAAGAAGCGAAGCTGGAACTTGCCCTTGTCATGCCCCGCAATTTCCACCTCCGGTTCCTTGACTTCCATGATGTCCGGGTCGCTGGAAGTGAGCATGTACACAGCTGCTTCGTCTTGCTTGTTTTCATAGGTGATTTTCTTGCTGCTGTCCACGCCTACTTTCAGCTGCAGTTCAAATTGCTTGGTAACTTCACGCTTTTCAGGCTCCTCGGCTTCTGCCTGCTCAGCACCCTGGGAGCCCTCTGCTTCCCTCTCATCTTGGTCGTAGTCGTCCTGGTACTGGTCCTCTTGGTCTGATGCGGGGTCTTCTGGCTGGGCGGGCTCTTCGTCCGGCACTTCTCGCTTGTTTTCCTCTTCGTCCGGGTACTCTTCATCCTCGTCCTGATACACATCATCACTCTCCCGGTCTTCCTCTCCCTTCTGCAACTGCGGCTCCTCCACCACAGGCACTTCCCTGCCCTTCCCCACCTCCGTACTCCCACTCGCAGCCTCCGGCCTAGTCTGCTGCCTTTCCACTGCCCCCTTCTTCCCTTTCAACAGTGTCTGGTCCTCCCTTTCGTCCGAACTCCCGCCTTCGAACTTATCCTCGTAGTCGTCTTCATACAGTGGCAATTTGGCGGAATCTCGATGGGAAGGCTTGCTGGAGTAGTCGTCATCGGAAGGGTCTGAAAGGTGGGGAGTGAGGGGCTTCGCTGGGACGGGCTTTGGGGAGGGTTTGGGCAGGTCTGGAGTTTCGCTGCTTTGCCGGGAACGGCTCTTCCCCTCGGTCTCCTTATCCCTCGCAATAGACCTGTCGGGCGTCCGAACCTCCGATTTGCCTCTTTCCCCCGCCTCATGCAGACTCCTATTGGTCCTGTTCGCACCTCTTTCGGGCGTGATTTCGCTGCGGGCGCCGTTTCTAGCCTCAGACAGAGGGGGCGCGGAGTGGTCTGAGCGGTTTTTCCGCGATTTCTTCTTGCGCTTTAGCTTCTTTTTCTTAGCGGTGCGCCGGGACTCGGGGATGGGGGGAGGCAGACGGAACTGGTCCAGAGCTTCTTTGACTTTGGCGGCTATGAGGCCTGGGTGGGGCCAGTGACCGGATTCTAGCTTTGAAAACAGAGCTTTCCCTCGCAAATAGACCTCGAAAGCGCCCATCCTGGGGAAACTGACCTTCCCCAGGCTCGGCAAAGCCCCTGCGCTTTCCTCTACGAACTTGTTCCTCAAGGTGGGCGGCACTTCGTTGTCTCTAACTGACACTTCGGGACTCAGGTCTTGAATTTCTCTGCGACAAGCGTTGAAGTAGGAGGAGTACTTCTCTTCCACATGCATGGTGCACCACTGGTGTCTGCCGCAGTGTCGGCAGTACTCAATATAGACCCTGTCTCCGTCCGCTTTTAACATTACTAGAATTCCTCTACTGAGTTATAGACGCTGGGGCTATCTTGCTTTTCGGGATAAGGCAAGGACAGAAGCAGCAAACTGCTAGACAGCAGTTCCTTAGCCACTCAGTTGGCTGAGGAGGAGGAGGAGGTCTTGGCTCTATATTACTCGGACTACTGGGGCCTGTGGCAGTAGCGATCTGCTCCAATACAGTTCTCAGACTATCATGAGTCTGCTTAAGATTAGTCTCTGTGAGCGGTGCACAGGTCCACAGGTCTCCCACCTTCACAACAAGGCCGTTTTCCACTCTCATGAGGTAGCAATTGGCAGTGGAAAGGTCTGGCTTGGCAAAGCCCTGGACCTGCAGCGCTGCTATCCCCGCTCTCAGTCCTTCCTCGAGTTTCTCCCTTTCCACTTCACTCCACAATGAACCATTACTCACGAAGTCTCGGATCTCCATGGCGAGAGACCTGTTCACAGGCTCGGTCACTAGTAGCTTTCCCCCTGTGGAAGAGGGGAAAACATCCTGGTATTTCAATAGATTGGGGTAAAGGGGAAGCTTGGGCAAGGTGAAAAAGTTGAACTGGCAGTCTGCAGGAGTAAGGAAGACTGCTGCTTGTTCAGCAGGGAAGAAATTGGGTGCAGGGCTCATAGAGTTTGAGGAGATTCCAGCTTCTTTGAGCGTGCTGATGTCCCTGGAAGACAGCTGGACGGCCATTTCACCCATTGGATTTGGCTGAATCGGCACTATTTACCAATTGCTTCAAACTTAAGAAATTCCCTACTAAATTTCTGCTTTCTAGGCCTAGAGTAGCGAGCATCGGCAGGATGTAACTGCATCTTGGCTTTCCTTTTCATCCCTTTCAGATATTGCCCCGTTGTAACCTTCCTTTCTAAACGGCACCGCTTGACTTAGTCCAATTGAATTCGTTTCCGCTAGAGTCTTTGCATTTGCGTTCGACCCAATTGTTTCTGTTTCTTTTAGTTTTTCCTCTTCGTTTGGAGGGGAAATATTAGGCGAACACTGCAATTCCGATATAAATTCACTGAGGGAATTGTCAAAAGTGGGACAGGAGGCTGTAGGGAAGCAGCTAATGAGAAAAGACGAAAGGGTAAGTAAACATTCCAAAGATTGCAGGGTACAGCAGGGCAAATCGGAGCTATTTGGACGGAAAGAGGTCCAAATATCTGCGATTTTGACTGATAAAGTGTCTGGAGAGAGGGAAACTGGAAAACAGAGCACCTTATTTACATCCATAAAGTAGCATAAACCCTGCTTAAATAGTGTTTTCAGCGTTTCTAACAGCGTTATCAGCAGAAGGTCGAGTTCTTTCGGATCAAAGGGCACATTCCTTTCCAATCTACAGCGCACATCCTCGTGCAGCGTCTTGACATGTCCTTCCTGCAGGACTGCGTAGTACTTCCTGTCACTATGTTCAAAAGGCTCGTAGGCGTAGACTTTAGCCACATGTGGAAGTTGCAGATGGTCCACTAGGGTCTGGGCTTCTAGACAGAAGGAGTCCAAAGGAACGGAGAGGGCGCGGACTGGATTGCCCTGGTACTCTGCTCGTGAAGGACGGGGACGGAGATGGGGGAAGACTGGCTGTAAAGGAGAAAGAGCCGCCCACATACTGTCTTCTAAGGCCATCGTATATTTGCTATTGGAAAGCGAGAGACTCACCCAGTAGATCTTCCCACCCTCAACTCCCTCTAGTCCTGCTGAGAAAGCCTAACTAGACTACTCATGCTTGACCACGTCGCCTTCATAGTTCCGCAGCAGTTCATGCACTTCGCCCAAGTCTTCCTCTTCCATCCCCTTCTCTCTCAGCACTTCCAGAAGAATCTCTAAATAGCGGTGGAAATCAGGCCTGTGGACTATCACGTTGGTGTGCACTTTCTTCACTCCTACTGCGAAGTGCTCATTTGTGAAGCCAAGGGTGGACTCAAGGACGTAGGTGTTCATGGCCTGCACTTTGGCCACATCATAGTTGCGGAAATAGCTGGCCATCGTAGGGTCTTCAAGCAGGCGACCGTAGAAGATATCCACCGTATCGGACCAGAAAGCTCGGCCGCCGTACTTGTCAAAAAGAGTCATTTCTATACCATTGCTGGACTTTTTTCGCTATAAGCAGCGTTATTTCACTTATAGTCCCAGCCAAAGGGAATTCGCCTAGGAAATGACTCCTTCTAATGGATATGTCTGCACCTGTCCATAGGGACTCGCTGCCAGTCTATCAATTAAACCATTTCTAGCCTCGTTTTATCCTGCTAGACTAGTTTCCCCTCTCTGGACTGGAGCATGCTATAGGCGTGGAAATAGGGAAATCATTATAGGAGATAAGGCATTCCCAGACTATTGTGAGGAAAATGGCCACACAACAGAAGGAAACTGCCTTTCCCTCGGAACCGACCATTTCCTGCCTTTTCCAGACTTAAAATCTCGCAATTTTGCAAATCACTAGTCAAAAGCCTTATTTCCCGATGCAGAAACACCACTATTGCACTAAGTAGCAATAAAGCCTCCTGCACTCTGCATTCTGCTACATTTCATGACGGCTTTCGGCTCTTCTCCGCTTTTAAAACTGCACTATGACTTTTCCCTATATCCATCCACCGAATGCACAATAGGGCAGCCAAAGAAGCCAATAAACATGGAAATCCCTCTAGACTTCGTTCACCCGCGCTTCCTCAAGCGCAAAGACTCCCTACTCTCCTCAGTCCCCTGCAGCTTCGACCAACTGAAAGCAGTTCTCTCCAAGCCCGCCCCTACCCGCTCCGAAAGCGACCTGCAAGCCCTCCTGTCCTTCACCCGCAACATCAAGTTCTTCGCCGAACTCCGAGAAAAGGCTGGAGAAGGCGGGCTTCTGCAGTGCTGTCGGAAACTGAGGTACGAGACTTCCTCGGCAGGGAAGGTAAAAAGCAGGTAGATGGTGTTTCAGCAGGGGGACAGGGGGGATTTGTTCTATATTGTGCTGGCGGGGAGCTGTGCGGTGCTGGCGGGCGCTGGGAAGACTAAACAGCAGTTGCTGGCGCTTGTGAGGCAGGGGGACAGCTTCGGTGAATTAGCCCTGATCGCCAATGTGCCCAGAGCAGCCAGCATAATGTGCCGAGAAGAATGCAGTTTCGCAGTGCTCGCCCGGGAGGACTACCAAAGCGTCCTAGCCTCTGTGCAGGACCGAGCCCTGCTGGAAAGAGTGGAGTTGATCCGGAGACACCCTACCTTTGCCCTGTGGAAGAAGGAAACGGTTATGCGTCTTTCTTACTTCTTCAAGAGCAGAATCACGAGGAAAATGCAGGTCTTGTTCGTCAGCAATCAGCCTGTTTCAGAGCTGTTTTTGATCAAAGAGGGACAGTTCAGTTTGACCAAAAACATACTGGTTTACCCCCGCGGACCTACTAAAAAGCCCATTAGGAAGGATATCCTCGTGACTACGGTCCACCCAGGGGAGTTATTGGGCGCTTCCCAGGCTATTGAAGGGCGGACTTATGACTACACCTGTACTTGTGGGTCCAATATAGGCGAAGCGCTGGTCATTAGCAGGAAGAACTTTGTTAATTTTATGGCTTTTGAGGGGAAAAGTGAAAATTTGCTGGCTGTGGAGAAGGATAAGGAGGGGTACAGGCAGAAGCAGGTCACAGCCACCCTGCAGACCAAGGTTCCAAAGGTAATTTCGCCCATAACGGAGGATTTCATGGGGAAAAGGCTGGTCCGCAGGCCGTCTAGTCTGATCAAAAGGACAAACAGCACAGATTTCCTTAGTCCTTATAGGGAAGAAATCGGGAAAACGCTGATAAAGCCTATGCAAAGGGCTAGAAATGCGATAAAGGCCAGGACAAGACTGGAGAAAGGACTCAGTCAGTCCCTGTCTCTGCCACATGTATTACACGGAAGAGGAGATTAGCGTCCTTAGAACCATTAATATGGGCTAATTCGGGGAAACGACGAGATTGGCCCAACGCACTAGATGCCAAAAGCCTGCAAAGTAGCGAGAAACTGTATGAAAAGTCGTAAGTTCCCCATTCCCACAGATACATCGATAGTTAGACTGCTTTGTCTAATTCCAAACAATGGAAGGCCAGTTGATTGTCCGCGAAGGGAAATTCCTCAAGCGGAAAGACTCAATTTCCCTTCCCTCCGTCTTTCCTGACTCCCACACGACTTTTGATCGCATCCGCTCGATCCTTTCTCTGCCTTACGCTGAAAGGACTGAAAGCCAAATAAGCTCGCTGATGAGCTTTACCCAGAAGATGAAGTTCTTTAGTGATTTGAGGGATACGGTGGGGGAGTATGCACACTATCAGTGCTGTCAGAGGCTGGGGTTTCAGCAGTGTCCGCCGGGGAAGGTGATGCTTACCTAGTTGGTCGTGCGAGAAGGCGAACCAGCCTCTCAGTTCTACATTATCATCCACGGCAGTTGCTCAGTCATCAGCCTAAAGACCAAATCTTCAGGCGCCAAGAAATTTTCCCTCCTCAGTGTTCTGCGCCAAGGGGACAGCTTTGGGGAACTGGCCCTCATATCGGGCCAGCCCAGGGCTGCGAGTGTGCTGTGCAGGGAACATTGTCATTTTGCAGTGCTGGAAAAATGTGATTATGAGATGATATTGGAGGAAGTCCAAGCCCGCCAACTACAAAGCAAACAAAAAGCGCTGGAAAGTCACCCTGTATTCAGTCGTCTGCCCACCAACGACCTCCGCCGTCTCTCCGCCTTCTGCCAACTCAAACCCTTGCACTGGAAGCAAAGTCTCTTTACCTGTGGACAGCGCCTTTTCGAGCTCTATATCCTACTAGAAGGGAATTTCCAAGCAGTGAAGGGTTTCCCTGAGGCTGGCCAAGGCAGGCAAAAGCCCAAGGAATTGGGAGTTCTGAAGGCAGGGGAGACTGTAGGCGCCCGCAGTGTCCTGGAAGACCGTCCAGTGGACTATTCCTGCACCTGTGTCTCCGCCCTCGGCCTGGTTCTATGCCTTTCCGTCAAAAGCCTGCGTAGAGTCGTCCGCAACAGATCTATATTAGAGGCGCTGGTTGAACTCGATTCTGCCAGGGAAGCGGCCTACGCAAGGCAGGCCAAAGCCTTGATAAGCCACCAAGAAAGCCTGACGAAGTTGAAATATCGGCCAGTTCTTGCCCGCTCCCAGACACTACTAGACGCCTCTCAGCCCCCTGCTCGCAATTCCATCATTGACACATTTTTGCGAGTTGCTTCTAGTCATGCCAATAAAGCAGCGGGGAGAGTGAACAGGAGAGGAGCGAGTGAGGAGGAGTTGGGACTGGTGCAAGTCAAAAGGAAGAGGAAAGCAGTCGGCAGAAACGAGTCCTTACCCATGCTATCCACTACTATGCCGTATTAGAAACTTCCTAGACTTAGTCCCAAGTATATATTCCATGATTCCGAGACTGCCCTTGACTCTGCCCGCCGCAGAACTCTCCCAGCTAGCCCAAGAGAACAAATCCCTGACCCAAGAGCTCCTTTCCCAAGTGCGGTCCTCCGGCTCAGAAGAGTTCGAAGACCTCGCCACAGCCGCAGACATGCTGCTCCTGCTTCAAGACCGGGTCGACTTCCTGCGGCAAGAACTGAGATACACATGTGAGAAGGTGGAGAAACTGGAGGAGGAGGAAAGACGGGAAAGGGAGAAGAAGGAAAGGACTGATAGACTTGTGGCTACTCCCTCTGTGGACTTGGAAAAGCAACTGGTGGAGTGTAGGAGAGTGAAGGCTGCTTTGAAGGCGGAGTGGGAGCAGTTGCAGTTCAGCTATGGCAGGCAGTTGAGGGATTTGAAGACTCGCACGACGCAGCAAAGGGCACAGTTGATTACGAATATGCCTTGAAGATGTGTAAAAGTCTAGGGTGTATCGGGTCTATGGGAGTTTGCAGCGTACTCAGTTTGATGCTCTTTCTATATGGGCATTGCAAATTGGTCATTTTCCTTTTTCATTCAACTACAAGTATCCTAAACTTCGTTATTGTTCCTAATGCAACATCCCAGAATCAGCACTTATAAGTCTATACTTCCCTGAACTCACCCTATTTAGCAACCTAGCATGTCATATCACTCCCATAGATAAAGCCACCCTAAGGCTGCATGTAAAGCCCCCAGTGCTCTAATCTCGCCACCGCGTCTTTCTTCAGGGAGCATAGTGACTTATGACCGTAGGGAAGCCACCGATGCCACCTTTAACCTATCAATTATTCACTCAATTTTTGCCCCGCGTCAGCGGCTCCCAGCGACTTTCTAAGGGTCTCCTTGACTGCCTCTTGTTTCAGCTTATTGGCTGTCAGCAGGGCTGAAAGGTGGGCGCGCCCTAAGTCCACTACCTTCGATTTGAGCTGAGTTAGGGTGGAATCGGCGATTTGCTCCCGTTCTATCCGGTCTACAGCGTCTTGCAGCCTGAATAAAGCCATAGAGGCCCGATCTGCCACTTTCTGGAATCGATCGATGTCGCTGAAGTGAGTCCGACTGTGCGACTTCGCCTCTTCTGCGACTGCTAAGCGGGTCTGATATCGGTAAGAAGCCTGAGCAGACAGGTCCAAAATTGTATCCAGCCAATTTCCCAGGCGTCTTCCACTGTCCCCAGACTCCATTTAGCTAATCACTAGTGGGAAAACTGCGATCTGCTAGGTCTTCAGGCGTCAATCCCAGTTGATTCCGGCTTAATGGATCTGCTCCATACTGAATTAGCAGTTCCCAGGCGTACCCACGGCCTGAGGATAAGGCAGCAATATGCAGCGGAGAGTCTCCTAGTGCATCTCTCTGGTTCAGGATGGACAGCCAGGCCGTATGCATACACAAGCTCAGCATAATAAGGCAGAGCACAGCTGAAGAGCTCTGCGCAGCGAAGTGCATTACATTGCGCTGTTTATGTGTCAACAAGCTGATATTCGCCCCTGCAATAAGCAACACTCGCACACAGTCTTCTTGCTTAAGACGGCAGGCAAGGTGCAAGGGAGTCCATTGCTTGGGGTTTACAGCGGTATTTACATCACATCCGGCTAATAAAGCACTTCGTAACAGGTCTGTGTCCCCCCTTTCGATGGCTTCTGCGAGGGCTGGAGACTCCGTTGCCACTGGAATCGGCACAGGCTGGTCCTCTCTAGCTAGGAATACCATAGAAGCAGGAGTTCCTCCCTGCTCTAAGTAGCTTCCCCACTCATACAGTTCCGGCCCTCGGAGACCCGGCTGTCCCTTTGCCAGTCGTTTCAAGTCCTCCAGAGTGACCCACCTAGCTTCCTCCGACTCCTTGTCCCCTATTTGCTTCGGTCTTTGTGTCAAATCCATCGGCTCCGCGTAAAAAATCACTCGAATTCTCGCATGGTTCGGGCCGTACACCGAGTGCTCAACCCTCAAAACGCCCTTCAGTTGAATGGTGATTCCTGCTTCTTCCCTGCACTCTCTGTAGGCGGCCTGAGGGAAGGACTCGCCAGGGTCTACGAGGCCTGCAGGCAGCCACCAGCCGCGGTTCTTGGTTTCGCGGACTGCAAGCCAGCGGCCGTCGGGGTGACGGCAAACCACTACGGAGAAGCCGTGGGTGGAAAAGGGAACCCGCTCCATGTGTAATAGCAGTTTAATGGGCTGCCAGGTTTCCGACTGCACAGACAACAACGAATTCCTTCTAACCCAGCCTCTCCCCTCTCTCGACGCCACCCTCATAAGCAGCTGCACCACTCTCTCAGACAAGTCCACCAAGCCTTCCATCAACACTTTCGTGCGGAATCGGAAGTTGCTGGCTTCGCAGCCGCTGGAGTTCCCAACTGTCGCTTCTACGGTGCGGATGTTCATGAAGGAGAAGAGGAACTACGGAGATTTGGAAGTCGCGATGAAGCTGTGGAGGAAGTTGGTGTATGTGCCGCTTCAAGACACAGCCCTCCTCCCCGAAGACCTGCACACCACTCTCAGCTACGAAAGCACGGGCGAGCGCTTCACCATCACTCACGAAGTGGACGGCATCCGCGTCTTCCACATGGTCCCCCACTTCTGCAGAGTCCTCGCTGACCTGCAACTCGCCACCAGCACTTCCGTCCCCACCCCTGAAGAGTACGAACGAGTGGAGACCTTCCTGATGTCTCTATCGCCGCTCACTGTGAGCGTATTCGTAAGCCTTGGAGAGCGGATAGAAGCTGGAATAGGAGTGGTGAAGCCTATGGAACAGCGAGAATTAAGGGAGTTTTGGGGAATGGTGGAGGACTCTGATGGAGTGGAGGAGTGGTGTGGGGCTACTCAGCCCATCCCTGTGAGTTTCATGTTTACTATGGGCAGTCAGGAGGCCACTGTGTCTTTGTACCTCTTTGATGGGGAAAAAGAGGTCAATTTCACTAAAGCTTTGTCCATTTTCGAGTATTTCGGAGCGCCGCTTCCTGAAAACATCGCTGAATTTCTCAAAATGGCCAGTGGGGAAGAACTCCATTGCATCCTCCACCTCTCCCCGCGCGGTATTTCCCGCTTCGGCGTGCAGGTAACAGGGCTGGAACTGCCGCGCATTGTGGAACTCTGCGGATTGCTGGACTCTCCCTTTGAAGAGAAGAAGAGTTGGCAGTTTGGGAGGGCGGGGAACGAGGGGCCGGCGGTAAGGCTGGAACTGACCCCGGAGGGGTTCACGCTTACGCAGCTTATTTCTATTTGTTAATTATTGGTCCGAAGAGGAAATAGAAACAGTTGTTTTGCTATTAGGAGTGTTGCGAATATCAGGGAGTTTAGTCAGAAAAGTGGTAAATTAGGCAAATTTCACTAGTTAATGGATATTCTTCCACTGCTTTTCTTCCTTTCCTCTTCCCCAATTTCCCTCCGACTACTGCATCTCCTGAGTCTGTCCCCCTCTTCTAAGTCTTCCTGCTGCGTCTGCACATCTACAGTGTGAGACAGCAGTTCTCTGCTTCTCTCCGCATTGCGAATGGTCTGGTTCCGAAACACACTCGCCAGGGCAGCCTTGTCAGACCCCGGTCTCCGGGTGTACGCCACTCCTGAGAGGTAGGGAATGCTGGAGCCGTAGGGAGGAGGACTGGGAGAGTAGTCAGACCGACGGGAAGGGGAGTCACTGGGGAGGCGAGAACGGTGAAAGAGGGGAGGGAGAGGAGGGAGAGGGGGGAGGGAGGGGTTGAGGAAGTGGGAAACTCGCTGGTGCAGAGCGTGGAGAAAGCGGTGTTGGACCGGGTCTAACGCATTGGATGTTGTCTGATTCAGGGCTTTGCGGGATCTCCCTTTCCTTGTAGCAGCTCTGTAGCTCTCCTCCCTTGCGAATCGATTAGTGCTGAGGAACTGCTTTTCATGCAGAATCAGCTGTTGGTAGGTGTCTTGGTACGTCTGAAGCTTACTCCTCAGCGGCTTTCGACTGCGCTTCACTACTCTCACAGGCGATTTGGCCTGAGCTTGCAGGTTTAAGCGATATCGCAGCTTCTCTATAGTCCCCGGGTCCATTTACTGCCTAGTTACAGGTGGGAACTGTGCATTCTCTCCTACATGTTGGTAAACTGAGAACGGTATCGCTAGAACGGCCCTTCCTTGGCGATTTAAACAGCTGCTAGTCCCTACCTTACAAGTGAACCACTCTTAAAGACCTTCAAGTATACAAGTCTACTTCGAAACACCTACAGCTGCTTTAAGCAAATCCCCCAGATCTACCCTCCTTGCTGGAATAACCTGTGCATTGGCGACACTTAGTGAGTTGCCTAACACCTGTAGATCCCCAGGAAGAGGCTTTTCTTCAGTTTTTAGTGTTTTAGGGTCTCTTCTAATCCGAGGCTAGATCTCCTTTTACTCTGGCTAGTCAATACGACCGCTCGAAGTTCTTACTTCCTCAGTCACTCTGCTATTATTATAATGAATATGGACCGTCTGACGGTACTTCTTCTGACACTGCTGGTGGGTGTGCAGGCCTACAGATACCAAGCCGTCTCAGAAACGGCGGCAGAGCACTACACCGCGGCTGCAGGGCCTGTTTTTAGCTTCCCTCTGGCTTCTCTGCCGATCGCATTCCCTGCGACTACCTGGTCAATCAGCGCTTGGATTTACCCGGAGTCTCTGACCAGCGCTGATGCGGAAGTGCTGACTTTGAAAGGACCGACGACTAATACAGCGCTAACAGGTGGAGCAATGGTATCACTGTCTGTGAGCGTTTTTAGTGCGCTTATAAGCACTAATAAGCCTGTATTCGCCAAGTGGACTTTCGTGCTGCTGGGCGTTTCTAGCACTGACTACTTCGCTGCGCTCATCCGAAAGGCGGGGACTCTGTACAAGAACACTTGGGCGACCGGACTTCACGCAACAATGACGAAATCTTGGGTGCGAGGACTGCCTCTAGTTTCACAGTAAGTAGCCACGCAGAGACATTTCGCAGATGTGCTCTTCACAGTGGAAGAACACGTCGATGCGTTTTACGCGGAATATATGGTTCTCGATACCTTTATCTGCGACGCTTTGCTAAACGACCAGGTCTGTCCTATCTGCCACCCCTCCTGTGCTCAGTGCTCTTCTGGGAAATGCACAGCCTGCGCGGCTGGAGCTGTAGCCACTATGACGTCGGACAGCTACTTCTGCACCTGCAACAGCCCCACGAATTGGGAACTAGTGAACCACTTCGAGTTCTGCTGCGACCCCAGCTGTCCCCTATGTGTAGACTCTAGCGTCGCAGGCTGTATGACCGATAAACGACAGGTCGCCTTCTTGAATGGACTGGCCTATGACCTGAACCTTTTAATGCTAGATGAGTGCGAAGGGTTTTTTTGCTTCTATCATCACATTCCAATCCCAAGTTGCAACCCACTCACTAGCCTTGTGGGAACTATCGCTTCCGACGAAAATGGAATGCACCCTACCTGGGACCAGTGTATGGAAGTCTTCAAGCTCAGTTGGCCCTTTGTGACTTACTGGTTCGGAGAGCTGTTTCCTGACTTTACCCCGCCTTCTCCTCTATCAGAGACGCCTACAAGACAGAGTCAGTGCTGTGGCTACTCCAGTTTGGGCCCAGCACGCTCAAGTTCGACCCTGACTGGCAGGACCTGGTCTCCACCTTCAACGACCCGCTGCTGGACTGGAGCCTGTTACTGGCCTGGGAAGGCCCTCCAGTTGTCTACACTACTGATGGAAGCACTCCTAAGTCCTTCCCAAAGGTACTGACGGACTGGCTCACGGCTTCTAGTTCGGAATTGGAGCTTTTCAACTACTACAGTGAAGTGTGCTGGACTGAGGGGTGTGCACTGGCAGAAGTGTGTCAGAATGTGTATCCGGGCAGTACTTGCGCATAGATAAGCTTCTTTAGACCTATTAGCGGCGATATGAGGAGTGGCCAGTTAGCGCTTTCTCACCGATATCTCCTTATTTCCAGTTGGGAATAGCGCTAATATAGTCCATATGAATGGCTAGACAGTGCTGCTGTGTGTGAGTCTGCTGGGCGCGCAGCCTACAAGCACCAAATCATCCCTGAAGCAGTGACCACTTCCTATAGCAATGCTACGGAACCAGTCGCTTCTAAACGACTTGAATGTGTTTTGGGCTAATGAGGGTCTTTTTAATGGAGTCGCTGGCGCTACCCTGTACTCCGACTCAATGCCCATTTCGAAGTGGTTTTATGTACTAGTTGGCTCGACTTCTACGAATTTACTAGAGGCCTACACCACGAAAGGCTCCATGCCGACTCGCGTGATGGGGTGGCTAAGTACACAGACCCTTTCCGACGCTCACAGTATTCAATTGATGTATAGTGCGACCTCCTTCACTGTAAGTCCCACCTAGGGACAATTCGTGGATGTGCTCTTCACTGCTAACGATGGAATTGAGCCTTACTTGGTAGAGATGTGGGTCCTCGATACTTTCCTTTGTGGGGCTCAGGATGATTCAGAGTGTAGGGAGTGTCACCCTTCCTGCACTACTGCGGGTATTTGCGATGCTTGCTTGGCTGGAGCGGCGACTACGAAGAGTGCTGATGGAGCCTATTGTCTCTGTAACAACCCTACCAACTGGGAACTGGAGAATTACCACGAATTCTGCTGCGACTCCAGCTGTCCCCTGTGTGTAGGGACGACTGTGGCTGCCTACATGACTCATGAGGACCAAGTAGGCTTCGTGAATAGCGTGGCTGCGCCCTTTCAACTACCTTTGCTTGATGAAACCGATGTAGTCTTTTGCTACCCGACATTTCCCTGACCCCACTTGCAACCCAGTATCTATTGTGGGGGCCGGCACTATCAACTCGGACTCAACAGGAATGCACTTGATCGAAGATTAGTGCTATGATATTCTCAAAGCCAGCCTGCCGTAGCCTACTGGTTCGGACAGCTGTTTCCACTCAACCTATGCTACCTAGGGTGTTAGGGTGACAGAAAGCCAGTATTACTTAAGTAGTAGTCACATAGGGAACGAGGAAAACTATGGTTCAAGTCAGAGACTGGTTGAGAAATAGAAAAACAGAGGAATCATTGTTGTTTTTAAGGGGGCAATCGTTAGATTGGGACTTTCCATGGGCAAATTAACTTTAGAGCCTGGATTTGGCTGTTTATCCAGGCCATGGCCTGCTTATGGGTACTAAGCAACGAACGACAACCACTGGGGATCCCAAAAAGCCACTAGCCTGACATGAACCATTAGCCTCTTAAAACCTTAGTGCCGCATCAATAGTCGCCAACAGGTCCGGCTCCCCGGCAAGCCTGTGGAAGACCGCTCCCTGCTCCTTACACCACCCCGCCATGGGACTGTCGTCGATCTCCATGAACCAGCACATGCAATACTTCGGCTTCATCGGCGCAACCACCCCTGTAGCCTCGTCAACAGTGACCGCCCCGTCCCGCACAGAAGCAACTTTCGAGGCCTCGACTCGCACGGCTTCCATCGCCTGCAGCGCTGCTTCTGGTGACGCAAGACTGCTTTCCCCAAGTAGTAATTGTAGAGTATTTTTGGCGCCGTCTGTGGTGGCCTCCGCAAGCATGCGTTGAAACTTCATCGGCCCGAGGGCCACGCTACGACGGAGCGCAGCCAGTGACATGCGCCACTCAGCTGAAACTGGTGCGTTGGGCAACACGAAGTAGTCTGAAAGGTCCATGTGGCGAACACATGCAGCGTCGGCTTGTAGGTTGGCGTTTCCACATGCCACGGGGTGGCTTAGCATCGCGATGGCTGCTTCTGGTGTGGCACCGTCATGATCGCACCCAACGCCGTGATTGGTCAGTAGTGCCACTGGAAACTCCTCTGGACTGATGCCATATTGGTGCATTATGCGTCGGAACACATACGTAGCGCCACTGTTGGTTGCAGGACCGCTCGGGACATTTCCGCTAAAAGACATCGCCTGATATTCTGTAACAATTCGCGACTGCCGCTGCCGCAGTAGGAGCACACAGCGGTCTCCCGCCCAACCAGTAGCGGGATTTTTCTGCACATACTTAAGTCCAGTGTCAATGATGCCGTAAAAGCGCACCGTGCTGCAGCATCGATCGACCCCTTCGCGCTCCAGCACATGTTGAAGTAGTCGTTGAAACGCTAGCTCTTTCAATGCGTCTATGAAGCATAGCAGCCCAGTGACGTGGGGGGAACTGATGTCAGCGTCTTGATGAGTGCCGACGCCTTTCACGTCGATCATTGGGGCGGCAAGCAGAGCACCGCCAGTCTCGGGGACGAAGCGATACTGCCCATCGTCCACAAAAAAAGTTGCAGCGCGGCCCCCTGAGCGAAGTCGTATTGCAGTTGCTGGGGCATCTGAGCCATCGGCTTTCGCGGCTCCGTTGACATCAACGCCGTCGACGACGTCAGCTATGCCGCCTGGCAGCATGTCCACGCCAAGGAGGGAGTGGTGATCCCCTCCAGGACTCATTCGCCGCACTTGCCCTGCCGATAGGCGAGCTACAGCGTGCAGAAGCCACTCATCAATCTCAGCATCCGACTTCCCCTTGAGTAAGGCCGGGAAATCCGCTCGCAAAGCCCCGTAGTCCGCGCACAGGACCTTCGCTTTCTTCAAAGTTCGAAAGCCATCCTCCAAACTGTCGAAGTCGTTGACTGCGTTGCCTGCTGCGTTTTCCATGAGGCGCCCTCGCTGGGAGGCTGGGCGGCCACGCCATGCGTAACCGTGGCCGATCCAGCGCTGCTCTACGTCATATGCCCCGAAGCCCCACCATAGACACTCGTCGGGGACGACTTCGCAAGGCGTCTGCGGAGGCAACAGCTCCCGGTCGACCGCACCATACATATGTAGGGTGGCTGCTGTCGAGCGCAGCAGCTTCTCGAGTTCATGTCTCGGCCAACTCTGGCGATCATATATGCGGAGACGGCACACACTGTTGTACCACCCCAAGGCAACCACTGCATCCTCGTATGCCCCTTCAAGTGCAGCCACTGTGGCCGTCGTCACTGTGCAGTATGCGGCTTGGAACCGATTCAGGCTAGTCAAGGCTTTAACCGCCAGTGAGGCCCCAGCATCTGCGAGGGGTGCGCGACGCTGTGCTGAGGTGCAAATTTCACTCCGCAAGCACCAAGCAGCCCGGCAAGTTAGTAGCATTTCGTCCACCAGAGCAGGGCGACCCACAGCCCCTAGACGAAAGCAGCCCTCAACCTCCTCAACTTGCAGCGGCGGGGTTTGAGTCATTTTTGTGAATATAGGGAGCACAATACAAGGACTGTCCGGCTTTCCGTCAATGTCATGCTCAGAGTGTAGAAATGGGTGCATTACCATCTATCAATCGCAACGTTTATTCACCTACCGGTGACTCACCTTGTTGAGAAACTTGCGAATGGGTAGTCGTCAATTTCACTCCGTCAGGACCTTTTGCCACGTCATTACTATCAGAATTAAGACTTTGGCAGTCGATTGATATGGATAATTAATAGAGATTATTAATATCTCTTGAAGAAGGCCTTTCCCGCTATCAAATATTTACCTATCGGGAAAATTGCTTATAAGTTTGCAATGTGACACTTTATGGAGTGTTTAATACAATAGAACATTAACATTGAAGTGGCTTTCAAGGATGCTCCCATCTCTGGGCTGA
>Ga0247837_1003724_pt1 | contig 26031 bp, 20 predicted proteins | sample LaCtaG_2_FD_187115 | JGI IMG/M metagenome (GOLD analysis project Ga0247837, IMG submission 187115) | Freshwater microbial communities from meromictic Lake La Cruz, Castile-La Mancha, Spain - LaCruzMarch2015_14.5m | ecosystem: Environmental > Aquatic > Freshwater > Lake | place: Spain: Castile-La...
GGCTCGCTCGGTAAGATGTTGAGCGTAGCGAGCTTGGCGTACACATGTTCATCAATAAAATTATTGCGTGGAAGTGAAGCGTAATGGGTGCTTGGTACAACTTCCGATCTTGGGACCGCAGTGCTCCATGTCGCGATCTTCCCCATATAACGAGCCATAATCGTACTTTCGCCTGGTAGCATTCCAGCTTGCAACCGACCGTCCGAGGATACAGAAACTACCGCAGGCTCATTGGATTGAAAGGCACACATGTTAGTAACGTTGCGGACGTGCCCATCACTGTAGGTTGCCGTGACCGTCAAAGACTCTTGTTGACCCGCTTTCAAAGAATAGGGTTCCGGCGTGAGTTCAATCGAAACGAGCTTCGGATCGGTATCTTCCGTTCGTTGGCTTCCCTGCTCGATCCACCGCAGCAAGAGCCGATAATCTTCGTCCGATTCGGAAAAGCGAACACCGCCGCCATGTGGCAGTTTCCCGATGGCTTTGGTCAGCAGCAAACTTTCCGTGGGCGAGGCGATCTTGATGCGGCGTCCTCGTGCGTTCTTAACAATCGCATCGAAGTCCATGTTCGCATCGAAACCAAGCAGCGAAAGAGCGAACCCATTTTGACCTCGGGACTTGCCGTGGCATGGTCCAGAATTGCAACCACGCGCGGTCAAAATCGGTTGTATATCCAGCTCAAACTTGAGAATCGGACTTGAACCAGCGACATTGTTGGGGCTCAGATTGTCCGCGCCCAGGAGCCTAGGCATCGCTCCTATCAAACCCAGAAGCATGCAGAAGATTGCGATAGCAACCTGAATACACGTCCACGGAAGGGTGGGTAAACGCATGGCGAAGCAACTCAGAAGCGAAGGTGGGATTTGAGCCGTGGGCGCTAGCCGCGATCACCCGTTATTTCAGGGATTTGTATCGCGGCTAGCGCCCGCGGCTCCATGGCGGGAGGGGCCAAAACGACTTTTAAGATCGTCTTTAGACCCCCAATACTCTACTGTAGTATCCTCGAATCCCCTGCAACTTGCAAACCGGGGGGCGAATCTTCCGAACAGCTGGAACGCCCCCCCCAACGAAGTACCTACTGCATCCATTGGTGAAGGGCTTGTTGATTTAAGTCTTTTAACAGCAATACCGTTCAAAAAGTAGCGACACACTCAGTGTGCCGTCCGCCGTGCCTCAAAAAGCTTCGCTTTTTGAGGGTTACGGCACATGGAATGTGCCTACTACTTCGCTTCATGGAACGGTATTACGATTAAACGCAACGCATTTGCACAAGTATATACGTTTCATCTCGTCTGGTTTAGCGTCGCGCCGGCTGCCACTGGTTTGCGAACTGCTCGGCCTTGTACATGGGAAGATATCGATAGTAGACTTCTAAGCACATGCAAGCAATGGCCGTACTATAAACGCGACCGCCGTACCCGCCCCAGATGCAGGTTGGGTTCCAAGAACCCGCGTTGGGCCCGTGTGGAATTTGGGTAGAGCAGAGCTGCTGCTTCAGCGAGTCGTTCCATTGGTTCCATGCCAAAGACGTGTTGGAATCATCGCCATCCCCTCTTAATTGATACAAAGCAAGCGTCGCATAATACCAGTAGTACAAGTTCTCTTCGCTGCGCCCTGGGAGCCGACTGAGCAGCATTCGCTGGGCCTCGTCCGCAGCAGCAGGCGTGACGGGCATCCCCAGTAGTAAGCGGCTTGCCATTGCTTCAGCCGTCATCGCAGGCGTCGCCTCATCCATGGTTGGGAACCCTGACTGCCTGACTCGGTAAACAGCAAGTCCGCCCGACCGTCCTGTGCTGACCGAATCCAAAAAGCCCTGCATCCTCTGTCGAGTCGGAGGCTCGAGCGTTACCGCTTCATTGCTAGCCGCACTGTGCAGAGTCATCGCTTGCCATCCAAACTGGCTTGTATCGCCGGGGTCCTCGGTTGGGACAGAGTATCGCCAGCCGCCCGTTCGTGGATTCATCGCTCTTTGCGAATAGCGGCATGCGGATTGGATGGCGGGCAAAAGCGATGGATCACCTGTCATGCTGTAGGCTTCCGTCAACGCCAGAGCAGCCATACCATGACTGTACATCCGCGCGAATAAAACCGTTGGCTCTTGACCAACTTGATCACGTCCCGAAAGATCGCCCGAAGGAAGTTGCTGTGACACAAGATACCGCAGTCCCAAGGCAACTCGGTCGGAATATCGCCCCTCCGATTGTGTATGGCCAGCACCTAGAAACGCTAACAGTGCCAACCCCGTCATGGCGGTATTGGCCTTCAAACCTGCATTGTGACGATACTCACCTTCCGTTCGATTCCTGGGTGTGGAGGATTCACGACCGGCACCATGCGCAGCCGCATTCCAGCTTCCATCGAACGCCTGAGCCTGAGCCAACCATGCAAGCGCCTTCTCGACCGAAGCTTCCGTGTTCGCATCACCGCCGCTAAGCATCGCGAAGTTCTGGCGTTCCGGGGACAATCGCATTTGGTAACTCGAAGGCATGGGCCGCTTGTCTGCTCGTCTTGATTGAACAGATGCTGCTTGGATCATCGCAAGCCTGGAGCTTGCAACGGCAGGGACAGCGACTACTGATGGAGGTTCCATTCCCGATGGCGTCGCCAACGCTAGTCCCGCCATCCGCGTAATGTCCTCCACCGATTCCATGGTCGGCAGTTCTGGTTCCAGAGTCGTGGGTGTCACTTCAGGTTCAGCCGCGATTGCGGGGGCCGAAGCGATCATGCTGGGAACCGTCGGTGATGGAACTGGTTCCAAAGCGTTTCCGTTAACTTCCGACTTGGCCAATGGCGCCTCCCAGGGAGAAGGCTTGTACTTAGCCTCGTTGGCTTCAATCGTTTCGCTCGTTTCTGGCTGGGCATCGTAATCGTTCTCGTTCTGCGAATCAGGCTCGACCGCTGAATCGTTCGAAGCTTCGAGCAAGGATCTTTCTACAGATGCCGCCTCAAGCAAGTTCATCGTCATGATCATGTTTTCAGATCGAGCGCCCCCGCCCATCCCGCCACCGGACCCTGGAACGATGATTCGAGTTCCGTAGGCATACATCAACAACCAAATATGTGCCAGAAAAGCTAAGGCAATGCACTTGGTTAACGATTTCGTCTGCCCCCAGCGCGTCCAAGAGGCAACCAACAAAGTGATTGCAACGATCGCAAACAAGACTCCTAAGATAATGGCCCAGATACGACCGCTGCTGATGTCGCCGATTGCTGCGAGACCTGAATGAAGATGCATTGGCACCTCAAACAAATCAGGAATACAGCTAGGATCGAACGTCATCATCATCAACGCCGCGAACTGAGATTCTGACTCGATGCGAACGTGATGCCGTTGGTTTGCGCGCCCGAGTTCCGTACAGCGCTGATGGCGTTAGCAGCCTGTTGCATGGTGACATTCCCATCCGGTTTAATCTCAACCGAAGTGTCGGCATAGTTTCTCACCGCTTGAGCCAAACGAGCGGTCAGCTCTTCTGCGGAAACAACTTGGCCATCCAATTGAATCGAACCATCCGACTTGATGAAAACAATCTTGCTGGATGGACTGGTGAGCATCGCACCATTGGGAGCCACCTTGGGCAAATTGATCTGGATATTCGATTCGTTTTCCGTGAATCGCGTCCCAACCATAAAAAAGATGATCAACAAAAATAGAATGTCGATCATGCTGGTTAGATTGATGGTGGGAGCCTCTTCTTGATTCAGCTTCAGTGGCATATAGAACCTTGCCCTTTACGCAGCCTTGCGAGTTCGAGTTCGCGAACGCGTACTATCGTGCTCCTGCAATCCTTCGGCGCTGATCACTTCGACCAGCTTATGAGCAAAGCTGTCCATTTCCATGGTCAGTCGATCGGTTCGGCCCAAGAAGTACATGTATAGCAAGTAGGCAGGAATCGCAACAATCAGACCAGCCGCGGTGGTTAGAAGGGCTTCGCTGATACCGCCTGCCAGCATTTCGGGCCGTCCCATAGCTTGGGAACCAGAAATGTCGTTGAATGATTGGATCATACCCGTCACCGTTCCAAGCATACCCAACAACGGAGATACGTTGCTAATGGCACTCAGAAGACGCATGTACCGTCGCAATTGATTGCTTTCCCGTTCGCCCGCGTCAAGAACGGCCTGTTCTATCTCCACTGCGGATCGGCCGTACCGTTTCACTCCAGCACACAAGATAGCAGCCATCGGGCTGGGGTTGCGTTCGCACAGCTCAATCGCCTCATCGCGATCGATTTGTTGCTGCTGCAATTGCTCGATCAAACGCATCACAAAAGGTCGTGGGATGACTCGGCCATTGCGTAAGTGAATGAAGCGTTCAAAGGTGAAGACGGTAAGGATGAACGAGCAAAGAGCGATGGGGTACATCATCAACCCGCCATCGTGGAATATCTGCAACAGATTGCGAACAGGGATCGCAGATTCTTTGGTTGGTTCCGCAGAAGATGCATTGACTGGGCTCAGCGAACCACTTGAACCAACGGGATTTGCCCCGATGGGAGTGTTGGAAGCGACAAGAGCGGGCGGGGCAAAGGACCGTTGCTGGCTGGTAGGCCCAGCTTGCGGATTTTGGTAACTGGTTCGATTCGGTGTTGCCCCGTTCAACGTGCTTGGAAACGATCCGGCACTGTTGGGCTGATATTGAGCAAGCAGATTCGCAGTGGGCAGAACAAACCACAGGCCCATCAGCGTGCAGAACGAAAAGGGCTTCGCCGACCGACCAAAAACATTTATCGCTGTCGTTGCGATGGTACTCCACCTTTTCATCGCTTGGTCCCTGACGAATCTTGTTCGGTTTGTTTTACAATGGTACTGCTAGGAAGCAACAGCAGCCGTTCTCTGGCAAGAGAAACAAACGGGCTGTCGCTGAACTTATCTAGGATCTGGGAGTATGCTTCGCGTGCGGATTGGGAATCTTGGATTGCTTCGCAACATTGCCCCATTTGGAGCAGTGCTGCAGAATGCCAGTATTTCTGACCCGGCACTTGAAGTACCTTTTTGTACTCAACCCGAGCTTCGTCATACCGACGCTGCATCAAGTAGGTTTCGCCAGCCATCCAATTCGCCCTAGCTATAAGTTCTGAAGACGTGGAAGCGAGGCGATTGGAAACAAGTTCCAGTGCAGCACGTGCATCTTCAAACTGAGCTCTCGACACCAAACAGCGAGCTAATAAGTAATCGACCTCGGAACGGTGAATGCATTCAGGAAAATCACTACGAATTCCCAAAACGATTTCTTCAGCCTGCTTCCACTCTTTGCCAAAGGCTAGCAATTCGGCTTTCCGCAAAAGAATTGTAGCCAGCCATGCGGGCCGGCCCTTGGATTGCTGCTCCATTTGGTTTGCGGCTTCCAACATCCATTGCCAGTGTTTTTCCGCTTCAGGCCATCGTTCCAATTGGTACAGGGCCTCGGCCAGATGAAAGCGAACCGACAATTGCATTTCAAATTCAATGGGCCCCTCGGTAGAAACGAGCTCCAGAGTTGCGAGCGCGTCTTGGGGGCGCCCCGATTCTAACTGAGCCTGCCCCAAGGCTAGCCTCGCGTGAGGTAGCAGCTCGCTGGGGCAACCTTGCGAGACAGCTTGCTCCGCCAATTGGATCGCCTTGGCCCAATCGCGTTGATCGATAGCGACACGGGCTAAACGCACTCGGGCTTCTATCGAAAACGGGGACTGGGGAAATCGATGGACAATTTGTATTAGGATCTCGTTCGAGCTTGCAGAATTGCCTGCCTCGAGAAGTGCAATAGCTAGCTCATACAACACTGCAGCAGATGGGTTGCCGGCCAGTGCCAGCTGAACAGCTGGCTCGAGTTCGATGGCGATGTTCGCGAGCTCGTGCGACGCTTTTGCCAGCCGGGCGCGTAAGATTCGCACTTGGATCGACAGATTTTCCTCCAGGTTGGCTGAATCAAGTTGCGAGAGAGTAAGTTTCGCTTCCTCCCATTTTTGTTCATGCCAGGAGACCAGTGCGGAGCCGAAGGTTGCTTGGTGGTGGATAAGGGAACGAGCGTTCTCTTTAGTGCCATCGTGAAGCGGGTGCGAACAATTTGAGATCGAGCTGACAAAGCACGCTTTCGCTTCTGAATAGTTGGACTTGTTGTGCAGAAGCAAAGAGCCCAGTTCGAGCCAAGCGGAAGCCGAGACCATTTCATGGTCTGACATGGGTGGATGCCCTGTTGTGGTTTCATGGCCAGACGCAGGTAAGCGGGGCTCCAAAAGCGAGCGCAATCTCTTTTCGGCGTCGTCGAATCTTTGATGTTGCCGATCCCATTGAGCGCAAAGCAATTGCGAGTTTTCGATCCAGGAATTTAGAAAACGATTATCCAGGGGTCTTCCGGCATCTGCGGCCTTTTTGATGAACAATTGCGATTCATCGATCCAACGCGAAAGGTTATTGGCAGTTTCCTCGGAAGGCTTAACGGCCCAATCCGACATAATGCCGTAGTACTCGCATTGCATCGCCAGTTCGGAGCCAGGACATTGGCCAGCAACGCTCCGAAACAGCTTGGACGACTCATCGTATTGTTTCGCGGAGTAAGCCTGTCGAGCCAACTGGTATTGGGCCACGAGCGTGTTGGCATCTTGCGGCCGCCCGAAAGCAAACGGCACCCAAGACGCGCACAGACACAACGCTAGCATTAGGGTTGTTGAAAGAATTGGGTTATGGAAAGTCAAACGGTTTCGCATAGTGTTAGGGCATACGAAACCGACTCCGTTACATCAAGAGCAGTCGATTCATTCGCATTGAACCAAAGCGCAGCATCGCCCCTCTCGCCAACCGCCTTCCGTAGCGGAACTGGCTACAGATCCCGCATTTCCGCCAAACCGAAAAAAGAGGCCCAGCTTCTTAGTCCTAGAGGGACGACCGGAGCGATGATTCATTTCGCCCCGTTGGGGCTTCGGACGCGGGCGGTTGCCCCGACACCATGGGCTTACGCCCAATGGCTATATCATGCCGTCCCTTTGGAACTAAGACATTGCGTCGTTTTACGACGCAATGTGTATGTAGTGGACGAGGCGACGAAGCCCGACTGCTTTTGATTGATTAAAATGCAGGCATCTGTAACCAGATCCACTACGGCGGGCGTAGCGGACTAATGAGCGAACACGGGACTATTTCACTCGCTTGAAATCCAGGCCAGGGTCCGTGGTTGGCGAGCCCGTGATCTTGAAATTCCAACCATCGGCTCCGTTTGACATAACGGAACCGGCGACTGTTCCCTGCTCAGCCGTCACCAACTCAATTCCGTCACCTGAAGAATTGAGCGTGCCCTTGAGCTCGACCGGAGGTTGGTCTTTGCCGCCCGCTTTCCACGTGAAGACAGAATCTTCGGTGATTGCTAACTCAATCTTAGAGTTGCCCGTCTGGGCCACCCAAGTTCCAACCAAGTCCGTCTCCGGAGCATTCGCATCTGCAGCTGGTGCCAACTCGGCTGACTTTGCAGCTGCTGGAGGAACCGACGCAGCTACTTTCGCAGGGGCTAGGGCTTCCAACATTCGCTTCGCTGTAACGTCCTTCGGCTGATTGTTCACCACCACCCCCAAAGCCTCAATCGCTGCCTCCTTGGAGCCCGTCACCAAGTAGTGATAGGCCAAAACAAAGTGGCTCGAAGCATCGGAGGGATTCGCCACGGTAAAGCGTTCCAGCGTTCGCAATTGTGTCGTGTAATCATCCACCTTGCCATACAGTCCGCTCATCGTGGTCCAGTCCATTCCTGGCGCTACTGCCAAATAGGAATTAAGACCTGAGGCTGCTTTGCTGTAATCTGCCACGGCAAACAATGCTAAGCAACGAGTCTCATGCACTACGGCATCACCAGGCAGCATCTTCAAGGCTTTATCGAAATCAGATAATGCCCCGCGATAGTCCGCCGACTTGAACTTATCCAGCCCATTGTCGAAGGCCAATAAAGCAGCCTGCTCCTTGGAATCCTGTTGCGTCACTTGCGTATCGCCACCGGCCGACTTCGAGTCCGAGGAGACATAGTTGTTGATCACAACCGGTTGCGAGTAGTCATAGGGCATTTCTTGCGAGACGACTGGCACTGCATAATAGGGATTGTAATAGGCGACGTTGTTTCCCCAACCAGAAGTCAATGAGTTCAGCCCCCAACCAGCGGCACCCCAGGCAACGGGCGCGTACCAGGAACTACCCCAATATCCATGCCAACAGCCATTGTACCAATTGTGGCTATTGCTAATGCAGTTGTTATGCCAGTTATTGTGCCAGTCATTGGAATTGATCCCCCAGCCTGGTCGTGAGTATCCAGGATCGAGATCCCAATTAGGTCGATTCAGCGGTCGATTCCCTATGTTGACGCTGTTACCTATGTTGACGTTGTTGCCGACGTTAATGTTGCCTACCCCTGGCCGATTCCCACCACCAATGCTCGGACGATTGATGTTAATGTTGCCGTTATTAATGTTGTTTCCAACGCTGGGTCGGTTGATGTTGGGGATATTGCTGTTGGGTCGATTGCCACCGATAATAGGTCGATCCCCTCCAATGCCCGGACGATTTACTCCGGAGCCCGGCCGCTGAACGACGCCAGGCAAAGTGCTAGGTCGTTCGCCACCAAGGTTGGGTCGATTGATGGTGCCCGGCAAAGTGCTGGGGCGATCTGTCCCAAGATTGGGCCGATTGATGTTACCAGGCAGAGTGCTTGGGCGATTCGCCCCTAGATTGGGGCGATTGATGGTGCCTGGCAAAGTGCTAGGGCGATCAGTTCCAATGTTGGGACGATTGACGGTGCCAGGAAGGGTGCTTGGGCGATCCGCCCCGATGTTCGGGCGATTCACGCCTGGTGCGGGTTTTGTCAAATCCCCAGGCTTATTGATCGTTCCAGGAAGTGTCGACGGCCGGTTGGTGTTTCCCAGAGTCGGTCTGTCCGATAAGCCTGGTCGCGTGAGCCCTCCGCCCGTGCCAATGTTGGGTCGGTTTCCTAACGATGGATTCGACGGCAATGTGGTCGGTCGCGAAACATTCGGACGGCTTGCGTTTTGCAAATTACCGGCTCCTCCCAGAGAAGGTCGATTTGCTCCAACAGAACCTGCGCCCATGTTCGGCATGGATGGACGTGAGTTGTTAGGCATCGATGGACGAGCGTTGCCTGGCAGTGTCGCAGCATTACCAAAAGTTGGACCCGAGCTGTTCGGACGGGACATATTGGGACGCGACATGTTCATGCTGGGCGCGGCGGGACGTGACATGGGCATGCTGGGGCGTGCACCTCCACCGCCCACATTTCCCATCGAAGGCCGAGCTCCACCGGCCCCACCACCAGCTCGGCCGCCGCCTCCACCGCCTGCGCGGCCGCCGCCTCGTTGTGCTAGCGCGTCCGTCGAGGCCAGAAAGCCGATCGCTAAGCCGGCCAAAAGTGTCAACACCATTTGCTTTTTCGAAACTCGCATCGTCACTACTCCTTCGTTGCTATTGCTATTCTGAGCAACTAGATATTCAAAAATCTGGGGTTTGTTTGGGATCTACCAACCCATCCGATCACGAAACAATTTTCGAGGTTCGGGGATGGAATGGAGTTGTTATTCAAATGCCGGGACTCGTTGCCTCGTCCACTACCAGCAGCCGGGACTCGTTGCCTCGTCCACTACCAGCAGCCGGGACTCGTTGCCTCGTCCACTACCGGGAAGTGAAACTGGCTACAGATCCCTGGACAAAAACACCTATTTGGTTGCTGTCGGGGGTTGCTTGACGACGGTGATTTCGTAATCGTTTTCCACGATATTCCCGACGATACGGTTCGTTCCCTTCATCACGTAGCGTCCGTTCTCGCCGATTGTAATAAAAACATTTGCGGAACCGGTTTCACCATTGGGAAGCACTGCTTCGGACCGAACCGACCAAGCGTCTTCAATCTGAGTCCAAACGGATTCTGCGAAACCACCGTCAGAATCGAAAGTCCAGGAACGAGGCTTGCCCGCGCGTGGGTCCCAACAGATACGTTGAGTGCTTTTCATCACGGGCTGTTCGCTTTTCATCACCAAGACTTCACCCAGGATAAAATTCCCGTCTTCAGACCATTGGTAAGTAAGCTTAACTCGTGCGTCAGCCCCTTCGTTGATCCATTCGCCAATGAGCCACTCCAGCGGTTGCAACAGTTCACCTGGGCTGGCGATCGAATCCAAAGCGGAATCGCGAATCGAGGCGACCTTCCAACCTTGGTCCAACTTCGAATAGATGGTGGTGTATTGGACTTGAGCGACACTGCCCTCTTGGGTCACGGTCGTTCGAACACCTTCTTCAATCGCGACGGGACCGGCCAGACGTATCGATTCGATCGATGTTTCGGATTTGACGCCGGGAAATTTTTCGAAGAAGGTTGTCAGCAGTTCTTGAACCGCTTTCTGACCTTGAAACAAGTTGCCTTGCTCATCGACCACTTCGCCTTGAGCAAGAAACATTGCCGATAGATCGGCTGCCTTTCCTGCATTGAATGCATCGGTAAGCTTCTTCGAGGCCGCACGAATTTCAGCGTCGGGAGCAGGTTCTTGGCAGAGCGAATGACTGGGGACCACCAACATGGCCCCAACGAAGGCAGCTAGGTATGTCGCGAATTGCAGTTTCATCTTCATGGCAGTTTCTTTCGGAAAGGAGAACATTTCAGAGCCCGATGCTTCGAGAGATGTCCGACTCTATTTGTCCGGAAGATTGTAATCCAAATCTATTTTTGCAACATGAGGGAATCGCCAACAACCCCACCAAAATCGTTGGGCGAAGCCCTTGGTGCCAAAAACCCATTCCCGCTTCCCTAAACGCAATACCGTTCAATCAATCGTTTAACAGAAATACCGTTCAAAAAGTAGCAGGGACACTCCGTGTGCCGTCCGCCGAAACTCAAAAAGCTTTGCTTTTGGGGGGTTACGGCACATGGAATGTGCCTACTACTTTGCTTCATTGAACGGTATTGTCGCTAAACGTTAAACGGAAGCTTCTGCATACGATTCGTCCGTTTCCCAGATGCGCACTCGAGTTGCCACGCCCCCCGTCCCTTCCAGCAAGCCGGGACAAACTTCCTCCAACAAATACTTGGCCATGTTTTCTGCGGTTGGGTTGTAGGGCATGATGAAGATTCGGTATGGCTTCACCATTTGCAGCGACTCGATCGCGTTTTTGTCTTCTTGGCAAACAAGGAAACCGTGGTCCCAATTTTCGTCCAGCCATCCTTTGCATTTGGTTTTCAAGTCAGCAAAGTCCATGACTCGGCCGACGGAATCTTGGGAGTCACCCGTCACAAAAAAATCGGCGACGTAGTTGTGGCCATGAAAATTTTCGCATTTGCCGCCGTGTTGGTACAAACGGTGTCCGGCGCAAAATTTAATCCGACGCATGATGGTCAGGCTCATAGCAGAGTGTCTTTCTAAGAGTTAAGTTTGGGATTGTTTTTGTGGCGGTCGATATCTCTCAACGTTTTCTTGGCCAAGTTTTGTTCCATGGCACTCGACAGATCGACTCCGGTTTGATTTGCCAAACAAACCAAAACAAAGAGGATGTCCGCCAATTCGTCGGGGATACTGTAGGCTAGGTCCGCTTTCTTGAAGCTTTGATCACCGAAAGTTCTTGAAAAAATCCTGGATAGCTCACCAACTTCCTCGACGAGGACAGCCAAATTGGTCATTTCCGAAAAGTATCGCACCCCAATCTCTTGGATCCAGGCATCTACTTTTTGCTGCAGTTGCCGAAGCGATAAATCTTGGGAAGTTTGTGGTTCTTTAGACAGCTCTTCCATAGGGAAATCCGTGTTCGGGTGACATTTGCGGCAAGGCCCCCACAAAAGGTGCAAATTACGTTCCAAGTTTCAATTTATCAGGTGGTCAAGTCTGCACTTACGGTCGGCCAAGTGATACAGTAAAGATAACGGGCGTCGCTTGCAGGTCGATAGGTGGCAGGCGGTCGTACCAAGTTCATTTCCCGACCTTTACGGATTTCATCATCATGCGTCTGTCGTTCGGACTAGAAGCACGTCAGATTCAAACTCAAAAACTGGCTCCTCGTATGATCCAGTCGATGGAGATTCTGCAGCTGCCGATCATGGCTTTGCAGGAGCGCATCGAGCAGGAGATGAATGAGAATCCGATGCTGGAGGTCGAGGAGCGGGACGAGAGCCTGCCCGACGAGGAACCCAACGAAGACGACAGCTCAACCTCTTCCCGAACGGAAGACGAAAAAGAATTGATCGTTAAGGACAATCAGTCGAACGCGGAAGATTTTGAGCGATTGGCCAATATGGACGGCGATATGCCGGACACCTTTGACGATTTTCGACGTTCCAGCAATCGAGTTCAAGAAGACGGCGACCGCGCCCATGATTTGATGGCCAACGCCGCGGAGCGTCCTGAGTCGCTCAATGACTATCTTCTGCATCAGTTGGCAGAAATGGATATCGACGACGATGTGGAGCGAATCGCTGAAAGAATCATCTCTTGTTTAGATGCGCGTGACGGGGGATACCTCAAGACGTCGCTAGCAGACGTTCTTCCGCCCGATCATCAACCTAGCGATCTAGTGCTCGCCGAGAAGGCTCTGGTAATCGTTCAGTCGTTAGAGCCTGCAGGGATCGCGGCCAGAAACTTACGTGAATGTTTGTTGATTCAAATTCGCCCCGACATGCGATTGGCGGAAGAGATGCGGACTCTGATCGCGCAGCATTTGGACGATCTTGCGGAGAACCGAATGCCTGTCATCCAGAAAAAGACGGGCTATTCGATCGATTTGATCAAAGAGATTCGCGAACAGATGCATCAACTGAATCCGAAGCCAGGAGCGGCATTCATGGAGGTGCATGTGCCCTTGGTCACGCCGGACGTGGTGGTGGAAATGAACGATCAGGGGCAATATACCGTTCGCCTGATCGACGATTCATTGCCATCGCTTCGAATCAGCGAGTATTATCGCAAGCGTTTAGGAGACCCGAAAGCAACGGAAGAAGAGAAGGAATTCATCAAGCGAAAGATCGGAAGTGCCCAATGGCTCATCGAATCGATCCAGCAACGTCGCCGAACTTTGACCAAAGTGTCTCAAGCCATTGTCGACTACCAAAAGAAGTTTCTCGATGAAGGCCCGGAAGCCATCGAGCCACTAAAAATGCAGCAGATCGCAGACCAGGTAGGTGTTCACGTCACCACGGTGTCGCGAGCCGTGGACGACAAATGGATCCAGACACCACGAGGCATACTTCCTCTGCGACGCTTTTTCGTTTTTGGAACCCAAAGCGCAGACGGAGAAGACGTCGCTTATGAGACGATTCGGATCAAGTTGCAAGAAATCATCGACAAGGAAGACAAAACGAATCCGATGAGCGACGATGATCTGGTAGAAGAGTTGAAGAAACAGGGGCTCGGGGTCGCGAGACGCACGATCACCAAGTACCGCAAGAAGATGGCGATTCCAAGTAGCCGACAAAGAAGAGATTGGTCCAAGTAAAGGCGGAAGCAGCGAGAGCCCAAAATCTTGAGGAAGTCCATCATTGGCACACAACCGAATCGTTTAAGTCCCGGGGCTGGAGTCTTTCGGGCGGGAATCGCGGGGGCAGGAATCCAAGATTTTGGGTGCGTTTCAGGTTACGGATGGAAACAGGCTCGAACCCGGCAACCATCCGACGCCTCGCCAAGTGCAAAGCCCCTCCAACGCCTTAGCCATGGGGACGGTCCAGAAAATGGCAAGACGCGAGAGAGCAACGCATCGAGCTCTCCCAATTCGCACCAAACTGGCCCCATATCGCCTCTCCGCATGGTGGAAGCGATACTACTGATAGCACGCGAGCCGATCTCCGCCAGAAAACTCGCACTTTTAGCAGAATTGGACGACCCGACGCAGGCCAGATCCTTAGCCAGGCAGTTGAATGAAATCTATGATCTTCGGGGACATGCGTTTCGGATCGAAGAAGTGGCCGGCGGAATGCAATTGCTGACCCGACCTCAATTCGCAACCTGGCTAAGGCGATTGGAGCATGTTCGGGGCGAGGAGGTGCTAAGCTCAGGCATGCTGGAGTGCCTGTCGATTGTTGCTTACCGTCAGCCGGTGATGCGGGCGGAAATCGAAGCGATTCGCGGAGTCGGATGCGATGAAGTGCTGCGACAATTGATGCAGCGCGACTTGGTTCGCATTGCGGGAAGGCATGAAGAACTCGGAAGACCCTACCTATACGGGACAACAAAACGCTTTTTGCAGCTATTTGGACTGCAATCCCTCGATTCCTTGCCAAGAGCCCAAAAGATTCGTGTAGCAGAAGCCGAAATTGCAACCAGACTTCGAGCAGACGGAGAAATACCATCTGATGCGATCCCAGAAGAGGAAATTAGCGATGCTTCTACCAGTGGCTAGTCTAGGCTAGTTTTGATAGTTCAAAATTCGCAAGTTACCTTCAAGGGCAAGTCGTTTGTCTTGGAACCAGCGAAATCCAAGTTGCGTTCCTTGAGAAGAGCACAAATTTGTAAAAATAGGGGCTCGATAAGCCCTTGACCAGGATCGTTTCCTGGATGTTAATGTCAGCTCGTAGACACCGGTTTTCGGCGGAAGGCTTATGGTGTATGTTCTGAAAGTTGTACTGTCCCATTCCTCAACCTCGGCTCAGAAATAAGTAAGGAGTTCACTGTGAAGATGACGCTAGCGGATACCGGGTCTTCAGGATTGTTGCAGGCGGAACTAATGTCCTGGAACTTGCAATCGAAACGGTCAGCGAATCAAACCTATTTTGTCAGCGAAGACTCGGATGACTTCGAAGATGAAGACGAATTTGACGATGATGACGATGAAGACGATGACGATCTGGATGAGGACGAAGACGTAGAAGACGACATCGAAGAAGAGTTCGAGGACGACGACGAAGAAGAGGAAAAGGAAGAGGAACTCGAAGAAGATGAATGGGAAGAGGTAGAAGAGGACGACGAAGACTCAGACGACGAAGATTCCGAAGATGATGAGGAAGAAGACGAAGACTGGGATGACGACGACGATTGGGACGATGACGACGATGATGATGAAGACGAAGATGAAGATGACGAAGATTGGGACTAGTCACATCGAGTAGTTTTCAGCAACGTTTGGTCTAAAATTGTGAAAACTAAGGCCTCGTCACGAAGTTTCTGACGAGGTTTTTTGTTTCCCCCTCTAGTGAGGTCTTTGATTCCAGCATGCCAAACGCCACTTGCTTTCTGGTTGCCTATTCGATCGTTTTGGTCCTCGAGTTACTGAGGTGGCTGGACGGAACTGGTCGCCTTTCACTGCCGTTGGCAGTCAAGCCGTGGCTTTCCCGTATTCTGTTAGGTGTAGCTGCTTGCGGCCTCTTCACTCATTCGCTGTATCTACTGGACCGAATTTTCTTGTCGGCATCGACCAGCTCGTCCCTTCGATTGGTTTCGTCCTGGCACGATTGGGCTATCGTTAGTGCCTGGGCTCTTGCATGTTCTTATATTTGGCTGCTGCTGAAGCGACGCGAGAGCCTGATCGGGTTGTTCGTTTTACCCCTATTGCTTGTTTTGGTAGGCCTCTCGTTGGCGGTTCCCAGCGAACCACTTGGCGACGGAAACTCCGCAACCTTGTGGCGTCTGGTCCATGGTGCATCCATGACCATTGGAACCATGCTGGTCACGCTGGGATTCGCCATGGGAATCATGTATTTAATTCAAGCGTACCGGCTGAAACGCAAGCGGCCTCACCAAGGGGTCCTGCGATTGCCAAGCCTGGAATACCTTCAATCGTTTGGAAGCTTTTGCCTTTTGGTCAGTGCGACCTCGATTGGTTTTGGATTGGTCTCTGGGGTCATCATGAACTTGGTTCGCGACGGACAAGTCAATTGGACCGATCGAGGAATTCTCTTTTCGGGTGGCTTGTTCGCTTGGCTTGTCTTTGCATTTTGGATTCAATGGCAATTCGCCAAACGCGGCAAAGGGGCTCAAACCGCTTGGATGAACGTCTTGTCGTTTGTGATTGTTGCGGTTGCCGTACTGCTGGTGATGAGTGCTCCGCATGGCGAAGTGCCCGCCAAACGGTTGGATGAGAATCGGCAAAGTGAGATGAACTTCGATGGGGGTGCCAATTGAAGTTCCTGATGGTGGGATGCAGTCATCATTCGACACCCCTCGCAATACGTGAGTTGATTTCCTTTTCGGGAGAGCAAGTCTTAGCCGCTTTTGTCGAGCTTCGAAAGCGGTTTGCTGATTGTGAATTTGTTCTATTGAACACATGCAATCGTGTTGAACTGTATGCAGGTTCACAACAACCAACCGGCTACCCTTCGCTGGATCAGATGGTTGCATTCATGACAGAGTTTCATAGGCAACCGACAGAATCGTTCGGACGCCATTTTCTGAAACTGGAGGATCAAGACGCCATCGAACATTTGTTTACGGTGGCAAGCAGTATCGATTCCATTGTTGTAGGTGAATCGCAAATTGCAGCTCAGGTTCACGATGCATATAGCCAAGCGACCAAGGTTGGCATGACGGGCCCGACCATGCACGCGGTTTTTCAGCACGCCAACCAAGTCGTCAAGCGGGTTACGAACGAAACCGAGATTCATCGTCGTCGAATAAGTGTTCCGAGCGTTGCGGTCAGTGAGATTGCTTCTGAGTTTTTTGAGCGTTTTGATGACAAGCAAATTTTGGTCATCGGCAGCGGGGAGATGGGGGTCGAGACCCTTCAGTACTTAAAAGGTGCTGGAGCCTCTCGAGTTACGATTATCAATCGTTCGCTGGAACGAGCCGAAAAAGTGGCGCAGCAATTCTCGATCAAAGCCGCTTCCTGGGATAAGCTTGACCCGCTTTTGATCGAATCGGATCTCGTTGTCAGCACAACCGGAGCCGATCAAGCGATTGTGACCGAGGCACGCTTTCGAAACATTGCGACGGCCAGGAAAAAAGGAACGTTACTGATCCTGGATCTTGCAGTCCCTCGCGATTTCGAAGCGTCGATAGGCCATTTCCCAGGTGTTTATCTTTACTCCGTGGATGATCTTCAAATTGTTTGCGACCGAAACAAATCGTTTCGTGAACAGCAAATGCCCAAGGCTGTTCGCATCGTGAATGAAGAAGTGGAGCGATTGCTCGGGGATGTAAAGCATCGTTCCTCTACGGCCACCATTCGCGCTCTGCGGGAACAAACAGACTCCATCAAGCAATTGGAATTGGACCGTCTTTTCGGAAAGCAATCTATGCAGGACTGCTCTGCTGAGATGCAAGTTGAAATCGCTCAGGCGTTCGATCGATTGACGAACAAGCTGCTACACTCGCCGCTGCAATCCATCCGCGATGTCGCTCAAACCGATCAGCGGGACAGTTTGGTGAGCGCCTTGCGGAAACTGTTTCAGCTGCGTTAGCGATCGACCGCCTCCGTCATCGAGGCGAATCAATCATCGATTCCATCGTCACGAAAAATTTCTTCTCGCGAATGGAGTTGGCAAAACAAAGCTCGCTTTTGATCAGGAAGTGAATAATCGAATCCCAGTTTGCGTAGGAATTCCTCGGAGGCGCTGATCGCCATCACTTCCAAAATTCCCTTTTCACGAGCTCGGTCGACACACGCCTTGACTAAAGCGGTTCCGATTCCGTTCCCTTGGTAACCGTCCGCAACCGCTAACGATTGAATTTCACCGAGCTTACGCGAATAGATCTCCACGGCGGCAAAACCCACCAACCGATTCGAGCCTGCAGCGTCCACCACTTCCGCAACATACCCATTTGCCATCAAAAGGATGAGTTCCGATTGCATGCGACGTAGCAATTTTTTCTGTTCGACAAACGGTTTCAACAACGCCTGAATGCTGGCTAAGTCGTCAAAGTGAGCACGTCGAATTTTAAAACTGATTTTGTCCTGAGTTTGGCCGGCAGAGTTTTCGTTGGGCAACTTGTCTTTCCCTTGGTATAGCGGATGGAGCGTTGATTTTCTTTCTATGCTACTCGATTCATGGCACTAGGTCAGCCTTGAGGGCGTGTTCAGCGGTAAAGTTTATGCAACAAGCAAGAGCGTTTGCTCGTCTTGCCTCGTTTGCTCAGTTTCACGTATATCTACGAATGGAGCTAAGCAACACCCCGTTTTCTTTCCGAAAAATCAAAACGAGATCACATTTTGGAAACCACCGCAGCAAGTGTCGTCAATTCAATCACGACATTGGATCCTAACGTTTCGGAAGAATTTATGGGGCAGCGACTTTTCTTTTCGGTAGGCGAGCCAAGTGGGGACTTGCACGCCTCCAACCTGATCCGATCGATTCAGCAAATTTCGCCTTCCACGACCTTTCGAGGACTTGGCGGAAGTCGGATGATCCAAGCCGGACTGGAGCTCGATTACGATTTAACGACGTTGGCAGTCATGGGATTTGCCGAAGTGGTTCCCAAGCTACGCGAGTTTTTCAGGGTGGCCGACTTGGCGGAGAGCTGCTTTGCCAGAGGAGACGTTGACGGTGTGGTGCTGGTCGATTTTCCGGGCTTCAATTGGCACATCGCTAAGCGTGCGAAAAAGTACAACATTCCGGTTTTCTATTATCTGCCTCCTCAGCTTTGGGCATGGGGTGGCTGGCGAGTCAAAAAGCTCCGTAGGAACGTGGATCACGTTCTTTGCAACCTTCCCTTTGAAGCACCTTGGTTTCATGAGCGCAAGGTGAAAGCGCATTACGTAGGCCATCCATTCTATGATGCGGTTGCGCAGCAACCTCTGGATATTCGCTTCATTGATAAATGGAAGGACAATAAGAAGATTCAGATCTCGGTACTTCCCGGCTCTCGCGACCACGAGGTTCACACGATATGGCCACTTCAGTTGGAGGTCATTCGGCGATTAGCAGCCAAGCATCCGAACGCTCAATTTTTGATTGCGGCACTGAAAGATTCGCATGCGTTGTGGTGTCGTTCTCAGTTGCAGGGGGCAGACGCCAAACTGCCAATCCATATCTTCGCGGGCAAGACCAGCGAAATCCTGGAACTGAGCGATTGTTCGTTGATGAAAAGCGGTTCGGTATCGCTGGAGTTGATGGCGCGAGGAAAGCCGGCTGCGGTTCTATACCATCTAAGTGAATTTACCTTTTGGATGGCGAAGTTGCTGGTCCGATGCAAGAGCATGTCCTTGCCGAACATGATGTCGGAGGAAGTCGTTTTTCCTGAGTTCTTGTCTCATGGATCATTGAATTCCGCTTCCGCTCGCAAATCGATCGAGCAGGTAACCCTAGAAATGTCTAAACTTATCTCTGACAGTGAATACCGAGCAGGTCAGCGACAAAAGCTACAGCGTCTAGCAAGTCAGTTTGCCAAGCCTGGAGCGAGCAACCAAGCGGCTCGCTTTATCATGACCAAGTTGTTGACCCCTGACGAAGGTACGTTGCCAATCGATCAAAATGTCCCCTCGGCCGTTACCAAGTCGAATCGAGCGGCTTGAGGGGGTGAAAAGCTGCAATCGACTTGAGCCGATTGCGTGAAATCACACTTACTCCATTGGATCCGCGGCGAATGGGTCATCCCCCATCAATTCGTTCGTTGCATCGCCAGCCCCATCGAACAGGCTATCTTCCACCGGTGCAGAATCGGTGCTTTCGCTCGGCTCGTCCGAAAGATTTTCTTTCTTCTTGCTAGAGGTGTCGTCATTGTTCGCTTTGAAGTTTGCGATGTAGACTGGGGATTCCGCGTCAGTTTCTCGCAGGCAAGTGAGTTCCCCTTGGGAGTCGATAAAGTACAGTCGATCGGAAACGGAATTCGGCAGCACCTTCGGAGCTTGGATACTGGAGATTTTGACTTCGGTCCCGGTTGCCTTATCGATGGATACGAGCTGATTGCCTCCGCCGACGGCGTAAACATGATCTTTGCCAACGGAGACAATGTCATGAATACTTCGAACCGGATTGGCCCACAGGTTTGAGCCGTCGGTGATGCTCAAAGAAAAAAGTTTTTCTTCATCGCTAACGATGAAGACGGCGTCCTTGCTAGCGACGGGCGACTTCGTGACTTGAGCTGGGAGCCGACGTTTCCAGCGGATCGAGTCAGCGCGGTCGGTTGAGAAGTGGATCACTGTTCCGTTGACGCCGCAGGCGATGAAGCCGGTTTCAACGGCGGCGGGCAGTGCCACCACGGTCTCACCCGCCACAATCGAGGTCCATAGTCTTGCATTGTTTTCGATGTCAGCCAGGATCAATTTGGTTTTCATTGGCCAACAAACAAATCGACGATTGACTGACGTTTGTAACGCGACTCGATTTTCATCCCCGCTTCGCAGAACAATGGGGGCTTCCTTCAAGTCCTTAACGTCGTAGCCAATCAGCCGCCCACCATCGGACGGAACCAGAGCCTTACCGGGCATTGCTGAAGGAGAACCAGTAGCAGTAAACTGGAGCTTGCGAGTATTGAGCTTGGTGCCGTTCTCCAACGAGAAGATACTTAAATGGTTTCCGTTAGTGATCGCCACATGATCATCCGACACTCCTGGACCGTAGAACGGCAGACGAGGATCTCCCGCCTCGGTAGACCAAATCACCTCACCGGTTTCGGCATCCATGGTCGTCAATATTCCGCGTTCGCTGAGCGTCACGATGTAGGTCAACTGACTGCTGGGGCTAGGGACGATGTCCACTTTTTTCCCGAGCGTCTTATAAGTGGCGGCGAGCTTTTCGGCACGTTTCATGGCGCCTTCCATACCGATCCTAGGCAGCTTTTCGATCGACTCGCCTTTGGCAATCGCTAGATCCACGGCTTCTTGGTCGACCTCATCCCCTCGGATTTGCATCAGAACTTTGTTGCCATACTTGACCGTCACCGACTCCCGTTTCGCAGTCGAATGAGGCCAAATAATAAAGCTGTGCTCGCCGTGGGCGAGAGGTCCGCCTCCGATATTGGTTTCCCATGCTAATGTGAGCCCGAGAGCCGCTGCGGAATGACTATTGACTTCCGCGAGGCCTGGCTGTGACAGGCTCGCAACCAAGGAAACACCGAAAATTGCAGCAAGAAAACGCAACGGCGAGATGAAATTCTGGATCTTCATGAATGTTGCCCTGGTGGGAAAAGAAAGAGTCTCTTTGATAGTAGTCTGCTGGCAGGTAAGTTGCTAATAGGAAATTGAATTTACGCCTTCGCTTCCAGGGCCTCACATTCCGCAAAATCGTTCGCGGCCCAAGCAACACACCCTTACATAAGTAAACCTGAAAAACCATCGCCTGTCGATTCAAACAACGAAACGAAGGGAATGAACGTGAAGTTACAGAGTGTTCGTCGATTTGGTGCGGGACCACATCGCCCATCATGATGGACACCTTTTCTCTCCATGAATCTTCATTTTGTTCGAAAACTCATGCATGGACGCGAGGGAAAGCTACCTTACGGTAGGGATAGAAGCGCGAAGGTGGCTTTCTGCGCGAGGGGGGTAGGCCGATTCTTCGGCACTCTCTTTTCGGAAATTCGACTCGACCGATCAGAGAATGTTTGACGGTTGGGCACCAACGATTTACCATGCTAGAAGAGCTGGCCTGCATTTTCAGGGAATGTATCCTGTTTTTTGGGGTCTCGCTGCTGTAATTCTCATCCATTTTTGCTCTTGTTTTGGCTTACAAAGCTCACTTTAGAGGTACTTCATGGCTCGCGATCGCAACGTCTATGTCTGGCAAGCCTACGTGACCGTTATGTCCATTGTGAGCCTGGCCTGCTTGGGCGCAATGCTGTTTGTCATTTTCCAGTCGGGTACCAACGCCAAGACCGTGGAAGGGGCAATCGCCAAGGAACAGAAGGCAACAGATGAGCTGCGGAAAGCATCCAACGCCCGCCAAGTGCTGGAGCGAATCGTAGGAGTGGGCACACCCATCACCGAATCCGAATTCAATCAGCTTCTCAGCACTATTTCAGGGGACGAGAAGCTGAACGCAGCCGTGAAGGTCTATACCCAAAACATGGCCTTGTTTGGTCCCGGGGCAAGCGAACCCAGTTACACCAAGCTGGTTGCAACTTTGATGCAAGAGCTTCGTGCCCGAAACATGCAAGTGGACACCGCTTCCAAGAAAGAAATTGAGCTGAAGGATAAGTATGAAGCCACAATCGCTCAGGAAACAAAAGCTCGTGATGCAGAAAAGCAGAAGGCTCAAGATCTAGCAAACCAGCTTGAGAAGGAACTGACCAAGTACACCGAGAACATCAATCAGCAGCAACAAACGATCACCAAGATTGAAACAGAAAAGCAAGCTCTCGTTCAGAGCCTCAATAAGAAGATTAAGGATAAAACGAACGAGCTCGACAAAGCGGTCACAATGAACGAAGACCTCCAAAAGCGAATCGAAAAATTGAATCGCAAGCTTCAGGAGATCCAAGGTGAAGACTTCCAGTTCGCTCAAGGAAAGATCACCAACGTGACAGATGGTGGCGATACTGTTTATATCAATCTTGGTTTCGCAGATCGTTTGAAGCCAGGCGTGACGTTCGGTGTTCTTGATGCGGACATCACCAAGGTGTCCGGTGTCAATCCTAAAGCAAAAATTGAAGTCATTAAGGTGATCAACGAACGCCTTTCTCGTTGCAAGGTTTTGGCGGATCGAGCTGCCACGACCATCTTGCAAGGCGACCAGATCTACTCGCCAGGATGGCAAGCAGGAAAAGATGTGTTGTATGCATTGGTTGGAAAAATGGATATCGATGGCGACTCCGTCGACGATCGCGATACTCTTCGGGCTTTGATCGAACAGAACGGTGGACAGGTTGTAGCGGAACTGCTTCCTAACGGAGAGCTCAAAGGAAGCCTTAGCGTCGATACCAATTGGCTTGTCATCGGTGAAGATTTTCAGGCTAAAGCATTAACGGAGGATGGCAAGCTCGACAACGCAACATCCATCGCAGCGAAAAAACGAGGAGAGATCGAGTTGCAGGCAAAGGCTCTAAACATCGGACGCATGAACCTAGACAAGCTTTTGAACTATCTTAGAGGCGGAAAAGCAGGCGAGGTGTTGCCCATCGGAACTGGCTTGCGAGCCAAAGCACAGGACTATCGAAAGCCTGCTGCTGGGAGTGACAACCCGGGTCGAGTATCAGAGCTATTCCAAACCCGCGACGGTGACCTTAGCCGAAACGCACCCAAGCCGTAGTTGAATGAACCGCGGACGCTCGTTTTGAAGTTGCGTTATTCTGCCTTTCACAACCCGACGCACATGAGCTCGTTGATTTGATACTTGTGGAAGTGCGTTTCGTTTAACCGCAATACCGTTCAACGTTTCTGTAAATCGCAAATCCCGCTAGAGCTAGGTTGAACCACCAACCACCCCTGCAAGGAGCCGCGATAGGAATGAGCAAGGATCGATTTCTAGCGAGCAACACGGATGGGGGCGGTTGACTATCGCGGAAACGCACTGGCTGCCATGCTACTGCCAAATCAAATCGAGTTTCGTTGTCATTCCTCGTTTACGAACTCGCGAGCACTGTCGATAGATCGTTCCTTCTTTGAAATTGCCAAAATCTACTTGAGTTTACCCTTTTCGATTCACTATCAAGGAAAAGGCATCGGAATAGTACGATGGTGCGTCAGAATGTCTGGCAGGCTTAACGCGATAAGGACGACAGGACAGTTTTTGCTCTGAGCGAGCGATGCATTGAGTTGGTGATTCAAGGTTTGCTTTCGGAATCTGCAACCCTCTTGCATGAAATCGTCGCCGAAACGGGTGAAGAAGCGATAAGCTTGCACCACGAAAAAATGGGATTCGGAGTCTATAAGCCCGTTGGTACGCCGTGGACGAAGCCCTACCCTCAAATCCAAGTAAGGAAAGCTAGGTAGCGATCATATCGATCACTGTCAGGAAGGTAGAAACAGTCAGAAACTGAGGAAATTCGAGGCCTCGCATTCGCGTGTTGATAAAATGGGCACTTCGGTGATTTCGCGAAATCTGAAATAATTTTGGCAAGTTATGTTGATGTTCGCGATCCTGGTGACATTAGCAGAATGGAGCTAAATCTATGCAGAATGCCAATTCATCCGAAATCGTCGCCCTGATTGCACGTCACCAAGCTCGTTTGAGGGGGCTGGTGAGGTGTTTGCTGGTGCGCGCTGCGGATGTCGACGACGTACTGCAGGAAGTCAACTCGGTCTTGTGGAAGAAAGCCAACGAGTTTGAAACGGGTACAGATTTCTGGGCTTGGGCCAGCCAAATCGCACGCTTCAAGGCCCTCAACCATATTCGAAAGTACAGCCGCGATCGGCTGGTCTTCGACGATAAATTCCTCAATGAACTCGCCAATCTGGCGGACGAGCGGCTGTCGCAAATCGATCATCGGCGAGAAGCACTTGAAGGTTGCCTCAACGAACTGCCTCCGCCGCAAAGACAATTGATCGATCTTCGTTACGCCGGAGGACATGCGATTAAGGCGATCGCCGAAATCATCGGCAGGCCCCAAGCATCGATTCGCCAAACGCTCTATCGAGTTCGACAAGCGTTGCTGGCTTGTATCGAGGCGAAGCTTCAGTCTGAGGGAGGGGCAACATGAGTTCAAACACTCGATTCGTGGAACTGATGTCGAGAATGCTCGACGATGCCATATCGGATGAAGAACTTGTCGAACTTCAAACGCTGGCTGAAGCCGACCCTACGCTTCGTTCGCAACTGGTCGACCACTTATTGCTCGACTCGCTCCTGGACGAGAATCTTGGACAAGAGCCTTTGACGGCGTTGGTCGACCTCATTAGCGAGTCGTCTGATCCATTGATTCCGACCGCACCAGTGCCGACAAGTAGTCGAACGCATTCTGGATCATCGAGAACGGTGATAACAAGGCGTTGGCCAAGGATGTCCGGCTGGCTTGTGTTGGCAGCAAGCCTGTTATTCGTGGTTTCTTTCTTCACGTTGCAAGGTAATCGAGAAGCCTATGCAAAGGCAACGCAAATCGTTCAGGCTGCGATGCACACCCATGCTGCGCCAATTGAACGAATTTATGTGGTTGATGTGAAGCGTGGAGAAACGAATGACCCGCGATTCGAATTTCCTCGCAATGTTCGCGTGGCAACTCAAGGCGACCGCTTTTGGGTGCAAATGCGAGGTTACCGAGAATGGGCTTGGGGACGCAACGAGCAAGGGGCCATTTGGATGACGCTCGGTCCGAAACGGGCTGTCGTCGTCAATCCGAATGAGATGGGCATACCGCTTCGAACCATCGGTGATCTATACACTCTGAACTTAGAGACGTTGCTTCAGAACTTTTTGAAGCACTGTCGCCTGGAAATGTCAGATGGTCCAGCCGACTCCACGATCATTGTGGCGACACCTCGAAGGCAATGGAGCAATCGTCCGCTTCAACGGGCCACCATCGAAGTGGATCGAGAAACCAAGGCTATCCGCAAACTTGTCATCGAACGCGAATTCGAACATACGAGCTCGATTTCGACCTTCACTCTCGTCGATTCGCGATCGGCAGATGAGTCACTCTACGGACCTGAAGGTCACTTGTCAGAACCATATCGAATCTTCTCGAACGAAACGAGCGCTACTCGCCGTCGAGAGTTAGTCACTAACTGGTTTGGGCCAACATCGGAACAATGGATGAAGATTCAGGAGACTCAATCCAATGAATAATCGCAGGGTATGGGCAAAAAAATGTAGGGGCAAAAAGATGAACTTCAGACGGCAGGATCGGAGAATGAAACAGACTTTATCGTCCATGCGAATTTTTCTGCCCATCCATTTTTTTGCCCTTTCTTGTTTCGCAGTAGTCGTCACGGCCTTCACGTCAGGCTCCGCATCGGCACAAGACGCCATGAAAGCTCAGGCTCCAGCTTGGTTCAAACAGGCGGATAAAAACGCCGACGGCAAACTCAGTCGGGACGAGGCTCCCAATAAGGAAGTCTTCGGAGATGTCGATACGGATCAGGATGGGTTCGCATCGCTTTCCGAAGTGAACACGTGGTTATCGACCCGTCCTGCTTCAAATGCGTCACCGAAGAATCAACCGCCGCAAGCTCGACAGGATAGAGCTCAGTTGCCAGACGACGTCGAAAAACGCTCGGTAAACATTTGGAGCGATGGGACGCGAATGGTAGGAGATTTGTATCTTCCGAAGAATCGAGATGCAAAGGATAAGTTTC
>Ga0247837_1003743_pt1 | contig 25926 bp, 24 predicted proteins | sample LaCtaG_2_FD_187115 | JGI IMG/M metagenome (GOLD analysis project Ga0247837, IMG submission 187115) | Freshwater microbial communities from meromictic Lake La Cruz, Castile-La Mancha, Spain - LaCruzMarch2015_14.5m | ecosystem: Environmental > Aquatic > Freshwater > Lake | place: Spain: Castile-La...
CCTGCCGAAACGCCGTGATCGCTTCAAAATCGCTCTTGCCCAAACAGAGCAGCCCGATGTAGCTAGTCAGGATCTTGACATGCGGTATGGCATCGCTCCGGGCCGGCGCCGCTGCGGTCGCATCTTTCGCCAGGTCGGTGTGCTGACTAATCGCCATCCCGATCAGTCCCAATCCCGCGTGGGAAGTAAAATCAGCCTCGGATTTCGCAATGATGAGCCGTCGCACCATGTCACCTGCGGAGTGAGTCTCAGGAATGCGCTATTTTAACTCTATCTCGCTGAAATTCCAACAGATCAACGATTCCGCGGCTCATTTAGATCACTGGCTGAGGAATTAGTGCAACGAAGAACAGATGATTGGGTCATAGATTTCGGCCTGAACATGACGCTAGACGAAGCAAGCCTTTTCGAGAAGCCGTTTTCAGTTATAGAGACGCAAGTCGCGCCTCAGCGGCGTGCGGGCCGGGACAAAGGCCAAGCTCAGCGATGGTGGCTTCATGCGCGCCCCTCTCCTAAGTATCGACGCGCCTTATCATCTCTTCCACGAGTCATTGTCACACCAACTGTTGCCAAGCATCGCCTGTTCGCCTTTCTTGATAGGCATGAATTAGCTGACCATCAACTCGTCACTATTGCCCGCGCCGACGATACAACTTTCGGCATCCTGCACTCGAGGTTCCATGAGTTGTGGTCGCTAGGGCTTTGTACATGGTTGGGAAAGGGCAACGATCCCCGCTACACCCCCACCACGACCTTTGAGACCTTCCCTTTCCCCGATGGTCTTACCCCAGCAGATACTAAGGGGCCGACTGAGGCACTTGACTCGGGTGCTGTCCTGCCGACTGTGGCGGCCGATCAGCGCGCGGTTGCCACCAAGATTGCCGAGGCCGCACACACTCTGAACGAGCGGCGCGAAAGTTGGCTGAATCCCGAGGAGCTTACTGAGCGGGTACCGGAGGTGGTGCCCGCCTATCCGGATCGAATTATCCCAAGACCGGGTCATGAGGCCGACCTAAAGAAGCGAACCCTCACCCACCTTTACAACGAACCGCCAGCTTGGCTCAACTACGCGCACCAGGCCCTTGATGCAGCCGTAGCCGAGGCTTACGGCTGGAAGGGCTATACCGCTGCAATGTCGGACGACGAGATTCTTCGGCGGTTGTTGGCGCTGAACCTGGAACGATCCGGAGACGCGGGAACTGCCAGCGGCTGAGGGGCGGACCGCCATCAAGCGCACGGCCGTTGATGCCCAGGAGATCCTGGCTCGAGTTGGTCACTGCACCCGCGCCCCGGTCCTACCGATGCCCATGCAGGATGCCTCGCACAACCTCAAGGGCGGCCCTGTCGGCGCCCGCGTGAAGGGGAGCCGTTCCGGGCGGGCTGCATCCCGATCGCCGCCGACCCCGCTGGCAGGATTTGAAGTCTTGCCCATGCCGATGCCCATGCCCCGGGCAGTTTCGGAGGCGGCTATGGCAGGCACGGTCACGCGCTGGGTTACGTGGGCAGGCGTAGTTGCACCGCGGCCTGACGGTGTTCTAGGACTTCAGTAACTTCGTACTCGGTGCGGGCGCCGCTGATGGTCTGCCACTGGCGGACCCGTACCCGGCAGATAAGCACGTCCCCCTTGGCGAAAATCTCCTGGTTGGCGTCCACTCGGGCGAGGAAGTCAGTATCTGAAATGATCGCGTGTATGGTGGCAGCGCCGTCGTAGAGCCGCCACTTGTTATCCTCGCGGAACGCCAGCGAAATGATTGAAAAGACCATCTTTCGCTCGTCATCAACCAACAGATCCTCTTCCGGGTCGGGGGCGTGGAACCAACTGCGTTCCGCGCGGCCAATCGTTGCGACAATCTCCGCGTCGCTGCCGCAGGCGAACGTATCGATCCCTTCCTGATCGAGTGGAGCCAGCATCTTGTCGAGCGCGCGGCGGACCGTCAGATCGCGCAGCAACGAGATCACCGCCTGCTCGACTTCCAGGCGGTCGCCTTCGACATGGATCACGAAACGACCGTCGATGGCTTCGACGCGCTCGATGCGTCGGCCGCGCAGCCACTTGATGACCGCGATCAGGCCCCGGGTCCCGCCCGCGCCGATCATGCCGAGGGCGCCTAGGATGCCAGCGCCGTTGGCGATGGCTGCGGCGCTATCGGACGCGAAGATGTCGCGCATCTTGAGCACCCAGTCGGTAGCCAAGGACAGGTCGATGCCGAAGGAGCCGGTCTTGAAGCTCGCCCGCACGTTGATCTGGGCCTTGACGCGATCCCCACAGAGTGCCCGCGTCGCCGCGTCAAGGGCGTCACCCACCGCCAACAGTGCGGGCGCGAGGTCGCGCACGTCCATCGTGGACGCAGCCAGGGCAGGGCCGTCATAGGTGATGCGAAACTGGGCTGGCATGGCGGTTCTCTGGGGTGTGGCAGCGTGCCGATAGTATCCACGAGGTGCGGACTGGTTGCTATTGCAGCCTTTATCTACTCACCCCGATTCGCGAGTCTTGGTGGAAGGGTGCCAGGGTGCATGCGCGGCGGTCGATGTCCACCTCGGCCAGAAGTTGGCCGAGCCCGTCACAGTGACAGGGGCCGGGCGATCCCGAGGCCCGTGTCGAAGCCCCCGCGGTCCTGCCGATGAGGGGCGCCAACTGGGGCGTGCGCCCCGACCGCTGAGCGACCCGACGGACGGCAACCAGCGCGGAGCTTGCCCCGCGTGCTGACTCAGTGCTGACTCGAGCGAAAACGGCCTAGACCCGATGAGTCTAAGCCGTTGTTTTATTGGCGCGCCCGGAGAGATTCGAACTCCCGACCACCTGGTTCGTAGCCAGGTACTCTATCCAGCTGAGCTACGGGCGCAAATTTGAAGGCGCTCCGTCCGTGGAGGCTATATCCAGCCGCGCATGCCTGCCGACTGATTGACCGGTGGTGGGGCCGCTCGCTGGTCTCCGGCGCGGAGATTTGCGGGACTCGATCCTCACCGAGCGGCGCATTATCCGGATCGACTCGCGGATTGTCAATCGCTCCGTCGCCGGATCAGTCGGCAAGCGCAACCGGCTCGATGAGCCCGGGGTCGTCCAGACGGGCGTTGTTGACCCGCCGGCTCACGGGCATGAGGGTCCAGTCGGCGGGTGGGGCTGGCTTAAGGAGGGCCAGGAGGGCGGCGGTGTCGCGATTGGCCGGGTCGAGCCACCGGGCCTGGGCGTCAGGGTCGAGGACGACCGGCATCCGGTCGTGGATGGGGGCGATGGCGGCGTTGGCGGCGGTGACGATGATGGTGCAGGAGTCGATGGGCGCCGTCTCCCCGGTGCCGGCCCAGTGTTCCCAGAGTCCGGCCATGGCGAAGACCCGACCCGTGCCGCGGCGGATCAGATAGGGCTGTTTGCCCCCGGGGCGGACCTGCCACTCGTAGAAGCCCTCGGTGGGGATCAGGCAGCGACGCGCGCGGAAGGCGGCGCGGTAGGCGGGCTTTTCGGCGACGGTCTCGGCGCGGGCGTTGATCATGGTGTAGCGGCTGTCCGGCCCCCGGGACCAGGCGGGGACCAGGCCCCAGCGCAGGGGTTCCAGGTGCCGACGCCCGTCCGGGCCGGCGCGCACGGCAAGCACGCTCTGGCTGGGGGCCAGGTTGTAGCGGGGCCGGGGCGGCGCGGCCGATTGGGGGTCCAGTTCCAGATCGAAGTCGTCGGCGTAGATCTGCGGATCTGAATATTGAATAAAACGTCCGCACATGGGGGAAGACTCCTCGCGGCTGGTCCGGTGTCCGGCGTGGACCTCGGGTTAGGGGTTCCGCTACCATGCGGACCTGATGCCGGGGCTGGTCCCGGACCACACAGGGGATTCGGAGCGGTGTCGTCGACCACACTCAGCACGCCCGCGGCGCACCACACGGTGGTCGTGCTCGGGGCCAGTCCGAAGCCGACCCGCTACTCGTTTCAGGCGGTCAGGCTCCTCAAGGACCTGGGGTACCGCGTGATCCCGGTGCATCGCAAGGCGGTGCGGATCGAGCAAATCCCGGTGGTCCATGCACTGGCGGACATCGAGGAGCGGGTCGACACCCTGACCCTGTACATAGGTCCGCAGCATTGCCGCCACCAGGTAGAGGCGATCGTCGCCCTGAAACCCGGCCGGGTGATCCTGAACCCGGGCACCGAGTCGCACGAACTGGAGCTGGCCCTGCGGCACGCCGGGATCCCGTACGAACATGCCTGTACCCTGGTGCTGCTGCGCACTGGGCAGTTCTGAGACCGGCCAGGCGGGTCTACGGTCGCGCCAGGCCCTTAGGTTGAACGATCTCCACGAGGTGACGCCATGTCCGCTCTCCGCTCCCGCGCCCGCAACCGCTCCTTCCTTGGCGGCTTCGCGACACTGCTGCTCCTCGCCGGCTGCGCGGACATGGCGACCGATATGGGCATCATGTCCAAGGCCCCGCCGGCCCCGCCGGCCAAGGAGGAGCGGATCCCGCCCGTCACCACCACCGGCCGCAGCGCCGCCGTGGTGAGCTTCCACATGCGCAAGGCCTATGAGAACGCCTGCAAGTTCGGTATCTCCCTGACCAACAACCTGCCCTACAAGATCACCGACCTGTCCTTCCGGTTCACGGCACTCATCAACGGCAACGTGCCCTTCGACGCCCAGACCAAGAGCTTCTCGGAACTGCGCCCGAGCGAACAGCAGTACCGGGAGCTGATCTTCCAGGGGGTGCGCTGCGATCAGATCAATCAGATCGAGGTGACGGACCCCGGGCGCTGTACCCTGGACACCCTCAACCGCTTCAACAGCGCCCCCGGGGACTGCGCCAAGTACAGCGACCTGGCCCCGGGCGGCCTGATCAGCCTGGTCAAGAAGGGGAAGTAGCCGACTGCGGCGCCCGGCCCATGACCGACCAGACCAGCATCGACGACCTGCTGTCTATCATGGCCCGCCTGCGCGACCCGGCGGGCGGTTGTCCCTGGGACCTGGCCCAGACCTTCAGGACCATCCTGCCCTACACCCTGGAGGAGGCCTACGAGGTGGCGGAGGCGATCGAGTCCGGCTCGCTCGCGGACCTGCGCGACGAGTTGGGTGACCTGCTGCTGCAGGTCGTGTTCCACGCCCGCATGGCCGAAGAGCAGGGCGCCTTCGACTTCACGGGCGTGGTCCGCGCCATCTGCGACAAGCTGATCCGGCGCCACCCGCACGTCTTCGGCGATGCGGACCTGCGCGACGCGGCGGCGGTGCGTGCTCACTGGGAGCAAGCGAAGGCGGTGGAGCGCACCAGCGCCGCAGACGCGACGCCCGGGGCCCTGGTCGGGGTGGCCGCGGCGCTGCCGGCCCTGGTGCGGGCGCAGAAGCTCCAGCGGCGGGCGGCGACGGTGGGCTTCGACTGGGACGCCATCGCGGGCGTCTTCGACAAGGTCGAGGAGGAGCTTGAAGAATGCCGCGAGACCCTGGTCGCGGGAGTGGGCCAAGGCGAGCGCGTGCATGAGATTGGCGACCTGCTGTTCTCCTGCGTCAACCTGGCCCGCCACCTGGGGGTCGATGCCGAACAGGCCCTGCGCGCCGCCAACCACCGCTTCGAGCACCGCTTCGCCCAGGTGGAGGCGGGCCTGCGCGCGGCCGGCCTGCAACCCGGCCCCGCCGTGCGCGACCAGATGGAGACCCTGTGGGAGGCGGCCAAGGCCCATGACGCGCCGCCCTCGCCGCCCGACGAATTCAATCAGCAGGTTGAGCGCGATGAGCTATCTGGACAAGGTCCGCGCCTGTAACGCCTGGGACCCGGCGGACTTCATCCCCTGGACCCTGGCGGGCGAGCGGATCGGCTCCCTGCGGCCCGCCTTTGCGCAGGAGTTGCGGCGCTGGCCGGAGCAGTTCCGCGTGGCGGCGCAGCAGGTCGACTGGGTCGGCGCCCCGGACGCCTTCGAGGCGCGCACGCAGGTCCTGGCGGAGGTGGTCCAGGCCCTGGTCGACACCGGCCTGATCCACCCGCAGCACGGCGAGGCCTACGCGGTGACCTCGGGCCGGCGTGATCAGGCGCGCTGCCTCATCGACCGCACCGCCGCCCCCTGGTTCGGCGTGCGCGCCTTCGGGCAACACCTCAACGGCTTCGTGCGCTCGGGGCGCGGGATCGAGCTGTGGGTCGGCCGGCGGGCCGCCAACCGGCGGGTCTATCCGCTGCACCTGGACAACCTGGTGGCCGGCGGCCTGCCCTACGGGGTCACGCTGCGTGAGAACCTGCGCAAGGAGTGTCGGGAGGAGGCGGACATCGGCCCCGGGCTCGCGGACCAGGCGGTGGCGGTCGGGGCCGTGACCTACTGCCGGTCGGCGCGTGACGGGCTAAAACCCGATGTGATGTACTGCTATGACCTGGCCCTGCCGGTGGAGTTCGAGCCGCGCTGCACCGACGGGGAGGTCGAGTCCTTCACCCGCCTGCCCCTGGCGGAGGCGGCGCGCCTGGTGCGCGACACCGACGAGTTCAAACTCAACTGCAACCTGGTGGTGATCGACTTCCTGGTCCGTCACGGCGGGCTCGATCAGGAGGACCCGGACTATCTGCCGCTCATTCAGGGATTACGCGGAGACTTGCCCTGAGCGGGCGCAAGGTTCATCGTGGCACGGTTTTCGAGTCCCCCCAGGCCGCCCCGCGGCGAGGTCAGCATGAATCCAGTCCCCACCCCCCCCAAGTCCCAACTCCCGCGGCGTCCCACGGTCCCGGTACGCATCGGCCAGGTCACCGTCGGGGGCGCGGCCCCGGTCGTGGTCCAGTCCATGACCAACACCGACACCGCCGACGTGACCGCCACCGTGAACCAGGTCGCGGACCTGGCGCGGGCCGGCTCCGAACTGGTGCGCATCACCGTCAACACCGAGTCGGCCGCCCGTGCCGTCGCCCCCATCCGCGCCCAGCTTGACGCCGCCGGCTGCACCGTCCCCCTGATCGGCGACTTCCACTTCAACGGCCACCGCCTGCTGACCGACTACCCCGAGTGCGCCCAGGCCCTGGCCAAGTACCGCATCAACCCGGGCAACGTGGGCAGCGGCGAGAAGCGCGACAGCCAGTTCGCCACCATGATCGAGATTGCGGCCCGCTACGACCGCCCGGTGCGGATCGGCGTCAACTGGGGCAGCCTGGACCAGGACCTCATCGCGCGCATGATGGACGCCAACGCCCGCGCCGCATCCCCGCAACCGGTCGCACAGGTGATGTACGAGGCCATGGTCGAGTCGGCCGTCGCCAGCGCCGCCCGCGCGGTCGAACTGGGCCTGCCCAAGGACCACATCGTCCTGTCCTGCAAGATGAGCGGGGTGCAGGACCTCATCACCGTCTATCGGATGCTCGCCGCGCGCACCGACCACGCCCTGCACCTGGGGCTCACCGAGGCCGGGATGGGCTCCAAGGGCATCGTCGCCTCCACCGCGGCGCTCGCCGTGCTGTTGCAGGAGGGCATCGGCGACACCATCCGCGTCTCCCTCACCCCGGCCCCCGGGGAGGCCCGCACCCGCGAGGTCGAGGTCGCCCAGCAGGTCCTCCAGACCATGGGGATGCGCTCCTTCGCCCCCATGGTCACCGCCTGCCCCGGGTGCGGGCGCACCACCAGCGACACCTTCCAGCACCTGGCCCAAGACATCCAGACCTATATCCGCGAGCAGATGCCCGCATGGCGCACCCGCTACCCGGGGGTCGAGACGATGCAGGTGGCCGTGATGGGCTGCGTGGTGAATGGCCCCGGCGAGAGCAAGCACGCCAACATCGGCATCAGCCTGCCCGGCAGCGGCGAGCACCCGTCCGCGCCCGTCTATGTCGATGGCGAAAAGGTGGCAACGCTCAAGGGCGACGACCTGAGTGGCCAATTCAAGCGGATGGTGGACGAATACATCGAGCGCCATTACGGCTGAACCCCTGGGAGCGCCGCACCCCAGTGCGGCGAGGCCTCGCGAAAGACCGCAACCTTGCGTGCCGACGATGAGCCCCACCGCACTGGCGTGCAGCACTCCCGGCTCAACGATAACCACCAACCCCCGGAGCCCCCCATGCGCATGTTCGACGCCAATCCCCCGGTCCTGCGTGACCTCAAGGACGAAAGCGAGGTCCTGGCCGAAAAGGACGCGGGCGACTTCACCGTCATCACCGCCCGCCACCCGACGCTGGGCAAGCTGGTCCTCATCCACGACCGCAGCGGCGCCGGGGTGGTGGTGGAGACCGAGGAATAAGGGGGCCGACCAAGTCACTCGACCAGCAATAGGCGGCGTTGATCATAAGGCCGCCCGCCCCGCCCTCTCGTGACACCGCTCCAGCGGTGTCACGCATCTGTCGGGCGCTCCGCGCCCCGAGGCCCGCGGGCGGAGTTATGATCAAGGCCGCAACGGGCCTCGATCGTCGTTCCGGCCACCGGAGGTCGAGGCTTTAGCCGGTCCGGCGTGAAGGCGCAACTGATTTCCCTTGGATATATCGGAAACCGCCACCGGCTAAAGCCTCGACCTCCGGTTGTGGGCGGACTGCCACCGGCCGGAACGATGATCAAGGCCGGAACAACTATAAAGTTTGAACGGTTGACTCCTCATGCGAGACCCGATTGCGCAGTTCTCCGCAAGATTGATCGCCGAATGGCTTCCGACCTACTGCTCTGATCCAAACCGCAGCGGTGCAAGTCATGTGTTCGATGTCGCATACTTGTCCGAGGCGCCCTGCGCCATGCGCGAAGTCCCCCAGGATCGAATCAGGTTCTCCGGCATCTCGCCCGAATCGCCCAATTCAACTCGGAACTGAGGCATCGCTATGTCCAAAGATGCCGCACACTGTTTCCTCGCAGACTTCCAGCAGTCGCTACAACGAGACATTGCTGCCGTCAGTTCGTTTTCGTCAACAGTGCGGCGGCGCGCACTCGCAGCCAGAATTGATGCCCGTGCGCCTCACCTTCGGCGGCCCGAAGAGGTCTTCCTGAACGAGTACGCTGTGCCCAGGTTGTTTCAGGAACTTCAATCGCAGCTTGGATTACCCGCGGACAGTGCACGAACCGCCCTGCTTTCCGAGAACTACAGGCACATGCCGGCAATGTGTTCAGGAACCCCGGCGCGCGCGGTACGTCATCCGTTCGACAAGACCTTTGCACCGAATCCGCAGAGCATTATCGAGCACTGGTGTAGCGGCAAAGCGAATGCACTTCGGCAGAGCTGTCCAGACTTCGCGCTGCGCGCACCATGCCCTTTCTCTGTGGTTTTTGAGGGGAAGTACTTCGACCGAGGTAGCATTTCCAAGACTCAGGCGGAACTGGTCAAGAGCATCTATCAAGCGTTCTTCTACCGAGCATTGCCGAAAATCGATGGCAGCAACGAGCGGCCCTCATGGGACTACGAGTTCGCTTGCCTGGTTGCGTGCGATGCCTCACCGAACGCAGCATTGCTGGATGCCTGGAAGACGATTCCACAAGGCGTTCGAGATGGCTTCTGGGAAGGAGCAAACATCTTTATCATGGTCGTCCGCGGCGAGGCATGAACCTTCTCTTGAACGGAGGTTTACCGCAAGGACACAGTTCAGCTTCGGTGACGCGAGCAATCCCCAAGCTTGGCCCCTTCGCTAAACAATGAGACGAGAAAAGAGGTCGTTATGGCTACGACTACCATGGTTCACGTCCGCGTGGACGAACACGTCAAGGCGCAAGCCACCGAAACATTGGGTGCAATGGGGCTGACCGTCTCCGATGCCGTCCGCGTGTTCCTGACGCGCATCGCAGATGAGAAGCAGCTTCCGTTTGGGCTCAGGGTGCCGAACGCCGAAACACGCGCCGCGATGGAAGAAGCGGATGAAATTGCGCGCACCCGCCGCGCTCGCTTTGCGACGGCCACTGAACTATTCGATGACCTCGAAAAGGCCGGCGGGAAGTAAGCGCGCTCCGCTGCCGCGAGCGGCGGACTATGCCAAGTCGCTCCTCTAAGGAATGGGAGCGCTATAGGGAGCGCCGCGCGCACCTGTAACGCTTGCGCAGTTCGGGGGTTACCGGGTGCGCACGGCGCACCCTACGGGCGGCGGCTCGGCACCGGCCGGAACGATGATTTTGGCCCAGGTGCGCGTCCTCAGTCATCCCCCGAATGCCGCCCCCGCAACCGCTTGGTGGCCGAGGTCGCCTTCTTGGTCTCCAACCGCCGCTCCTTGGAGGCACGGGTAGGCTTGGTCGCGACCCGCGGCTTGGGCCGGTGGGCGGCGCGGGCGATGAGCGCGATCAGGCGCTCGCGGGCGTCCTCGCGGTTGCGCTCGCGGGTGCGGAAGCGGTGCGCCTCGATGGTCAAGACGCCCGCGTTGTCCACCCGCCGACCGCCGAGCCGCAGCAGGCGCTGGCGCACGTCCTCCGGCAGGGTCGGGCAGCGCGCCACGTCGAAACGCAGTTGCACCGCGGTCTCGACCTTGTTGACGTTCTGACCGCCGGGGCCTGGGGAGCGGCAGAACTGCTCCGTCAGCTCGTCGGGGTCGATTTGGATGCTGGCCGTGATCTGGATCATCGGCCGATTGTACCCCGGGGACGCCGTGCGGCCCGTGGTTCGGAACCGGTCCCTTACCGAAACTTAAAAAACCGGTAACCCGATCGGTCTACCCAAGGCCCCGTGAATTCCCGACAATCTGCACCCATGTTCCGCCCGTCGTCTTGCCCGCCCAACAGGGGATCAACGCCTTGGATCAGACCAGTTCAGACCCGTCACTTGCAGACCCCGCCGGCGCGCCCGGGCTGCCCGGCGGGCCGGCGCTTGCCGCCGAGTTCGCCGCCCTGCGCGATCACGTGGGCCGCGCCATCCTGGGTCAGGCGAATCTGATCGAGCGCCTGCTGATCGCGCTCCTGGCGGACGGCCACTTGCTGGTGGAGGGCGCGCCCGGCCTGGCGAAGACCACCGCGATCAAACAGTTGGCCTGGGGGTTGGAGGGCGACTTCCACCGCATCCAGTTCACCCCGGACCTGCTGCCCGCGGACCTGACCGGCACCGAGATCTATCGCCCCAACGACGGCACCTTCCGCTTCGACCGCGGCCCCATCTTTCACAACCTGCTGCTCGCCGACGAGGTCAACCGGGCCCCGGCTAAGGTCCAGTCCGCGTTGCTTGAGGCGATGGGCGAGCGGCAGGTGACGGTGGGCCGCGAGACCTATCCGCTCCCGCGCCTGTTCCTGGTGATGGCGACCCAGAACCCGATCGAGCAGGAGGGCACCTACCCGCTGCCGGAGGCGCAGCTCGACCGCTTTCTCATGCACGTGCGCGTGGACTACCCGGACGCCCAGACCGAGCGGGCCATCCTGCACCTGAACCGCGACGAGGCCCTGCAGGACGGCCCGCCGCCGCCCGCGGTGCGCCTGCCCCAGGCGAGCATCTTTGCCGCCCGCCGCGCCATCTTCGGGCTCTACATGGCCCCGGGGGTGGAGGACTACCTAGTACACCTGGTGATGGCGACCCGCCGGCCCCGGGACTATGCCCCGGAGTTGGGGGACTGGCTGCGCTTCGGTGCCAGCCCACGCGCCACCCTCGCCCTGGACCGGTGCGCGCGGGCGCGTGCCTGGCTGGCTGGGCGGGACTATGTCTCCCCGGAGGACATCCAGAACGTGGCCCCGGACGTGCTGCGCCATCGGGTGCTGCTGTCTTACGAGTCGGAGGCCGAGGGGCGGCACCCGGACGACTTCATCAGTGCGCTCCTGGCGCGGCTGCCGGTGCCCTGAGGGACAGCGGGGAGATTTTGTCCGCAAATGAACGCAAATGAGCGCAAATGAAGAAGATGCATGGTTTCCCACGGAGCACCGTAGGTTGGGGTGAGGGACGAACCCCAACATTTCCGCGCCTTACGTTGGCGTGCTCGTTGGGCTTCGTTCCTCAGCCCAACCTACGATCTAGTCGCGCAGCACCCCAGTGACAGCAGTGTCCGCATCAACTCCCGCTTCCCAGTCCGGCATCCGCGCCGGGCTCAAGGATCTGATCGCGCTGCGCGGCCAGGCGGTGCGGCTGGACCTGGCGCCGCGCGGGCGGGTGCTGGCCACCCGCACCGGCGGGCACCTGTCGCGCTTTCGCGGGCGCGGCATGGAGTTCGACGAGTCCCGCGTCTACCAGCCGGGCGATGACCCTCGCAACATGGACTGGCGGGTCACGGCGCGCGCCGGGACGCCCCACGTGAAGCTGTTCCGGGAGGAGCGCGAGCGCCCGGTGTGGCTGCTGGTGGACCAAGGCGCGTCCATGCGCTTCGGCACCCGCGTCGCCTTCAAGTCGGTGATCGCGGCCCAGGCCGCGGCCCTGCTCGGCTGGGCCGCGGTGGACCGGGCGGACCGGGTGGGCGGGCTGGTGTTCGACGAGGCCCGCCACCTGGAGCGGCGGCCGGCCGCCCGCACCGCGGGCTTGCTCCCGCTGCTGGAGCGCCTCACGGAACCGACGGCGGCGGGCAAACGGGGCCACGCCTCGCTCGCCGCCGCCGCCGGCCATCTGATCCGGCTGGTGCGCCCCGGCAGCCTGGTGGCGGTGATCAGCGATTTCGCGGGGGTGCGGCCGGACGCCGGGCGCTGGCTGGCGGAACTCGCCGCCCTGGGCGAACTGCTGCTGATCATGGTCCACGACCCCTTAGAAGCAGCGGCCCCCCCGCCCGGCCGCTACCCGGTCACCGACGGCTACCGTCGCGGGGTCTTGGACCTGACCCGGGCGCGCAGCCGCGACGCCTACGAAGAGCACTTCGCGACCCGGGCCGCCACCCTGCAGGGTCTGGCCCGGCGCTACCGCGCCCACCTGCTGCACCTGGTGACCGACGAACCCGTCGGTCCCGCGCTGGCCCGGGGACTGGGTGCGCGGGCGGGGTCGAAGGGCGGAGTGTCCGCAAATGAACGCAAATGAACGCAAAGTCAATTGGTGGATGCGCTGCGCTTATCCACCCTACCGTCTGACCGCCACTGCGCCGACGATCATCCATGGCCAATCCCACCCTCTTGCCCCCCTCCCCGCCGGCATCCGCGGCCACGCCGGACCCCCTGGCCGGGCTGCGCGACTGGCACCTCCCGGACCCGGTGTCCTGGTGGCCGCCGGCCCCGGGCTGGTGGCTGCTCGCCGGCGTCGTCCTGGTCGCGCTCGTCGGCGCGGTCTTGCTGTGGCGCGGCTGGCGGCGGCAAGGCGCGGCCGGGCGGGCCGCACTGCGTGAGCTCGCGACCCTGCGCGCGCAACTGCCGGCGGGGCTCGACCGGCGCAACTTTGCCGCGGCGCTCTCGGTCCTGCTGCGCCGGCTGGCCCTGACACGCTTCCCGCGCGAGCGGGTCGCCGGCCTCAGCGGGGCCGCCTGGCTCGCCTTCCTGGACGCCACCGGGGGCGGCGGCGCCTTCGCCCGGGGGCCTGGGCTGGTGCTGGCGGAGTTGCCCTATCAAGCCCCGGGGCGCGACCCGGGCCGCCCAGGGACACGGCATGAGGCCGGCCCGCACGCCGCCTGGGACGCCCAGGCCCTGGCTGACCTGGCCGAGCGCTGGATCCGCACCAACCGCAGGGCCGCCCGATGATTACACTCGCCTGGCCCTGGGTGCTCGCGGCCCTGCCGCTACCGCTCCTCGCCTGGCTCCTGCCCGCGGCCAGCCCCGTCGCCGGGGCCGCGCTACGCCTGCCTTTTTATGCGGATCTGCCGGGGATCGCCGCCGCCGCAGCCGGGCGCCGCCCCTGGTGGCGCCTGGCCGCCGCACTCCTGGCCTGGGTCCTGCTGGTGCTGGCGGCGGCGCGGCCGGAATGGGTCGGGGCCCCGGTGAACCTGCCGGTCTCCGGGCGCGACCTGATGCTCGCCGTCGATGTCTCGGGCAGCATGGAGCAGCCGGACTACGAACTGGAGGGCCGCATGGTGTCGCGCCTGGCGGTGGTCAAGGCGGTGGCCGCCCGCTTCGTGGAGCGGCGCACCCAGGACCGGCTGGGACTCATCCTGTTCGGCAGCAATGCCTATGTCCAGACGCCCCTGACCTTCGACGGCCATACGGTGGCCGCTATGTTGCGCGACTCGGTGGTGGGGCTCGCCGGGCGCGAGACCGCCATCGGCGACGCCATCGGGCTCGCGGTCAAGCGCCTGCGCGAACAGCCGGACGACAACCGGGTGCTGATCCTGCTCACTGACGGGGCCAGCAACGCCGGCCAGTTGGAGCCCCAGGCGGCGGCGGAACTGGCCCGGGAGGCCGGGATCCGCATCTACACCATCGCCATCGGCGGCGGCGAGGTCGGGCTGCGCACCCCCTTCGGGATGCGCCTGCTGCGCCAGGGCGGCGACTATGACCCCGAGTCCCTCAAGCACATCGCAGAGACTACCGGCGGGCGCTTCTTTGCGGCCACCGGGCGCGAGGAACTGGAGGCGATCTATGAGGAACTGGACCGGCTGGAGCCCAGCCGCCGCGACGAGCGCACCTACCGCCCCCGCGAGTCGCTCTTCGTCTGGCCGGCGGCGGCGGCCCTGCTCCTGAGTGTGCTGTTGGCCCTGCCGCTGGTGCGCGGCCCGGCCCTGGGGGGAACGCGATGACGGCTGAACTGCACTTCCTGCGGCCCCAGTGGTTCCTGGCGCTCGCGCCGCTGCTGCTGGTCCTGTACGGGCTCTGGCGGGCGCGCCACGGCGCCAATGCCTGGCGCGGACTGGTGGACGCGCACCTGCTGCCGCACCTGCTGGTGGGTGAGGAGGGCCAGCCGCGCCGCCTGCCGCTCGTCCTGCTGGCGCTCGCCTGGACCCTCGGCGTCCTCGCCCTGGCCGGTCCGGTCTGGGAGCGGCTGCCGCAGCCGGTCTTCGCCACCACCGCCAAGCGCGTCATCCTGCTCGACCTCTCACCGAGCATGAACGCCGCCGACGTGGCCCCTTCGCGCCTGGCGCGGGCGCGCTTCAAGGTCCTGGACATGCTCGCCGCCACCCGCGAGGGGCAGGTCGCCCTGATCGCCTTCGGGCCGGACGCCTTCACCGTCTCCCCCCTCACCGGGGACGCCCGGACCATCGCCGCCCAGGTCCCGCGCCTCTCCACTGAACTGCTCCCGCGCGCGGGCGCGCGGCGCACCGAGCGCGCCCTGGAACTGGCCGGCACCCTGCTGGCCCAGGCCGGGGAGGGCGGCGGGGAGGTGATCCTGATCACTGATGGGCTGACCGAGGGCGACGCGGACGGCGGCAGCGCCGGCCGCACCGAGGCGGCGGCGCGCACCCTAGTCACCAAGGGGCACCGGCTCTCGGTGCTCGGGGTGGGCACGCCGCAGGGGGCGCCGGTACCGGCCGCGGGCGGGGGCTTTGCCGTGGACCGCAGCGGCGCCATCCCCATGGCCCGGCTCGGGCGCGACGCGCTGGAGTCACTCGCCAGGGCCGGCAACGGCCGCTATGTGGACCTGGACCCGGGGGATCGCGACACCAGGGTGCTGCTCGGGGAGGGGCTCACGGGCGGCACCCCGACGTCGCCCGCTGGGCTGGTCGAACAGCAGGGACTCTCCGCCGATCAATGGCGGGAGGAGGGTCCCTGGCTCCTGCTCGCCCTGCTGCCCATCGCCGCGGTTGCCTTCCGGCGCGGTTGGCTGCTGCCGGTGCTGGCCCTGGTCTTGGTGCTGCCGCCGCACCCGGGCTGGGCCTTCGGCTGGGAGGACCTGTGGCAGCGGCCGGACCAGCAGGCGGCGCGCCGACTCGCGGCCGGCGAGGACGCCGCCGCCGCGGCCGGCTTCCAGGACCCCGCCTGGCGTGCCGCCGCGCACTATCGCGGCGGGGACTACGCCGGGGCCCTGGCCGACCTGACCGGCCTCGCCGGACCCGAGGCGGACTACAACCGCGCCAATGCACTAGCCCGGCTGGGGCGACTCGACGAGTCCATTGCCGCCTATGAGCGGACCCTGGAGCAGATCCCGGACCATGCGGACGCCCGTGCCAACCTGGACCTGGTGAAGGGGCTGCGGGACCGGCAGCAGGACAAGTCTGAAGATAAAGGGGATCAAGGTCAGCAGGATCAGCAAGGTCGGAAGAATCAGCAGGACCAGCAAGACGGGAAGGGTCAGCAAGGCCAGCAAGGCGGCAAGGATCGACAGGACCAGCAAGGCGGGCAAGGAGCGGACCAACAAGACGCTCAGGATCAACAGGATCGAGAGGGCCCGGGAGACGGCAAAGACGGCGACCAGGGCCAGGGCCAACAGGGCAGTGCCGGCCAGATGGTGCAGGCCGGGGACCAACAAGGCACGCCGCCCGGGTCCACGGGCACCGGGGCCGATGCCCAGGGCCAGGACCCCAAGGCCAACCAGGGTTCGTCCGCCGGACGCAACGCCGCGGCGGCGCCGCCCAAGGCCGGCGACCTGGGGCCGGGCGCCCTGGCGGGGGAGCCCGAGGTCAGCCTGCCCGCGGACGCCAAACTCGCGCCCGGCAAGGACCAGGGCCGCGCCCGCATCGCCGCGGACCGCCCCCCGTCAGGCACGCCGCCCACCGGGGACACCATTGTGCAGCAGGCCGGCGCCGCCGACCTCAGCCCCCAGGAGCGCGAGCAGCAGCAGGCTATGGAGGCCCAGTTGCGCCGCGTCCCCGACGACCCGGCCGGCCTGCTGCGCCAGCGCTTCCTGTTGCAGCAACTCAGACGGGAGGGGCGGTTCCAGTGAGCCCCGCGGTCCCGCCCGGCCCAGTCCGCCCTCCTAGTCGCAAGCAGGCTGAAGGTCGCGGCGTGACCGTCGCAGTCGCGCAGCGACGCTGTGGGAGCGGCTTCAGCCGCGACGCGGCCTCGCGAATGACCCGAGCGTCACGGGCCACCGCCTCCACCACCCCCTGTTTCCTCTCATGCCAACCCGTCGAGCCCCCCCATGCCTAACCGTCTTGAACCGCGCCCGGCCCTTTGCGCCCTGCTGGCCCTGCTGCTGCTCGCCGCCCCCGGCGCCTGGGCCCAGGGCCTGACCGCGACCTTGGACCGCAATCGGATGAGCGCCAACGAGACCCTGACCCTGCGCCTGAGCGCCGACGGCGCCCTCGACGGCAGCCCGGACTTCAGCGCCCTGAAGCAGGACTTCGAGATCCTGCAGCAGGGCAGCGGTACCAGCATGAGCTTCGTCAACGGAGTCTCGAGCCACACCCGGGAATGGACCCTGGAACTGGCCCCGCGGCGCACCGGCAAGCTCCAGGTCCCGGCCCTCGCGCTGGGCGGTCAGCAGACCCAGCCGCTCGCGCTCGAGGTCATGCCCGCGGATCAGGCGGACCCGGGCGCCGGACCCAAACCGGTCTTCGTCGACACCCTGGTGGAGACGACCAAGCCCTATGTCCAGCAAGCCTTCGCCTACCGCGTGCGGGTCCTCTATCGCGACCAGCCGCGGCGGGCCGTCCTGGACGAACCGCAGGCGCAGGGTGCGACCCTGACGCGCCAAGGCGAGGACCAGAGCTACTCTGAACAGGTCGAAGGCCAGCACTACAACGTCGTGGAGCGGCGCTACCTGGTGGTCCCGCAGCGCAGCGGCCCCCTCACCATCAGTGGCCCCCGGCTGGAGGCCCTGATGCCGGAGGGCCGCCCGGGCGCCCGCCGCAGCCCCTTCGCGGACTTCGGCACCACATTCGGCGGCCAGGGCTTTCCCGACCTGCTGGACCAGGGCGCCAGCCGCCGGGTGATCGAACGCGGACCGGATCGTGTCGTCGAGGTCCAGCCCCAACCGGACACCGGCAGCGCGACCTGGCTGCCCGCCGAGTCGGTCCAACTCTCCGATGAATGGACGCCCTCGCCGCCCCGCTTCCGGGTCGGTGAGCCGGTCACCCGCACGCTCGTCATCACCGCCCGCGGGACCACCGCCGCCCAGTTGCCGACCCTGGACCCGGGCGCGCCGGACGGGGCCAAGGTCTATCCCGAGCAGCCCAAGACGGAGGACCTCCCGGGCAGCGTCCCGACCGCGCTCAAGACGCTCAAGGTCGCCCTGGTCCCGACCAGCGCCGGAACCCTGACCCTGCCCGAGATCCGGCTCACCTGGTGGGATACGACGACCGACCAGGCGCGGGTTGCGGTCATCCCGCAGCGTAGCGTCCAGGTCGCCGCCGCGGCCGGGGATGCCGCGGCGCCCGCGCCGACACCAGCACCGCCCGTGAGCGCCCCGACCACGACGCCGGCGTCCGTCGCCACACCCGAGTCCAAGTCGGACCAGGGCACACGCGAGCCCGCCGTGGCGGCCCCCGGCGCGGACACCGCACCCCAGCCCTGGTACCGCGGCATCCTCGCCGCGCTGCGGGCCGGCTCGCCCTGGCCCTGGCTCGCGCTGGCCTTCGCGCTCGCCTGGCTCCTGACCCTCGCCTGGGCCCTGCGCCGCCGCACCGGAGCCGGGGCGTCCCGCCCCGACACCCCCGACCGTCGTGTCGAGTCCCTGAGCACCGCCCGCGCCCAGACCCGCCACGCCTGCGCCAAGGCCGACCCCCGCGCCGCCCGCACCGCGCTGCTGGCCTGGGCCCAGGCCCGCTGGCCGGCGTCCCCGCCCACTGGCCTGGGCGAACTCGCCGCCCGCCTGGTGCCTGCGGCAACGGACTCAGCCCCTGTGCTCGAGGCCATCGACCGCGCCATCTACGCCCCCGCCGCCGCGACCTGGGACGGCCCCGCCGCCTGGCAGGCTTTAGAGCCGCTCCTGCTGGCGCAGGAGCGCGAGGCCCAGCGACCGGCCGCCGGGCCCTTGCCGGACCTCTACCCCTGCGGTTAACCTAAATCCGGCAATTGCTCTCACAAAGACACAAAGAAAAACAGATCATTGGAAGGCGTTGGGCCGATCACCCTAGAATCGGCAATTGCTCACGCAAAGACGCCAAGAACGCAAAGAAGAATAGAACTTTGCTGGCGATGATCCCGTCACCCGGTAGGTGAACCGTACGACAGAGATATCGCATTGAAAAACTTTGCGTCTTTGCGTCTTTGCGTGAAACAAATGCTCTTTTCAGTGGCGTAGGTCGGGTTAGCGCAGCGTAACCCGACGACGGCGCCTGATTGCTCGCCGGGATCAGGCACCGCGACCCTGCAACAGCGCCCGCAGCCGGGCCAGTTCGACCTCGGCCGCGCGGGCGCGGGCCTCGGCGGAGGCCGCTCGGCCCGCCTCCGCGGCGAGCCCAAGGGCGGCGGCCTGCGCCTGCGCCTGGGCGGACTCGGCCTCCGACCTCGCGGCTTGGGCGTCGGACTTTGCCGCCTCGGCATCCGACTTGGCCGCCTGCGCCTCGGACTGTGCTGCCTCGGCCGCCGCCCTGGCCGCCTGCGCCGCCGCCTGCGCCAATTCGGCCGCCGCCCGGGCCGCCTCCGCCTCGGTCGGCAGCAGTTCGCCCCCGGTGGTGGCCCAGCGGACCCAGCGCGCCTCCACGCCCCCGTACCAGCCGTCCCACCAGCAGAGATCCAGGCCCAGGAGGGGGCTCGGGATCCGCCCCGGGGCGCGGGGCAGGAGCGGGCGGTAGCGCCCGTCATCGAGGGTGAAGCCGGCGAAGTCGTCCGGGTTCCAGGGGTCGTACCAGAAATACTCGGCCACCCGCAGCCGGTCCTGGTAGATGCGCTTCTTCTCGGTCTTGTCGGTGTGCGCCGTGCTCTCGGAGAGCAGTTCGACGATCAGGTCCGGCCCCTTCTCCTCGTCCCAGACCACCCAGCTCTTGCGCTCCCGGGGTGACACACCCAGGGCCACGAAGAAGTCCGGGCCGCGGAAGTCCTTGCCGCGCAGTTGCTCGCTGCTGAAATAGAGGAACATGTTGCCGCCGACGAAGCAGTCCCCGCGCGCCTGTGCCCAGGGGTCGAGCGAATGGATCAGGAGTTCCATCTGCAACCGGTGGCGGAGTGTCTCCATGGGTTCTCCGTCATCGCAGGGCAGATCGTCCTCGGTGGGCAGGGTCGGTATCCGCAGGGCGGTGTTGGGCATCGCGTGCTCCAGTGGGGTCCGGGGGTCGCCGCGGCAGGCGTCTTGGCCTGTTCGTAGCAGAGGGCGGGCCGGGCGTCAACCCGGAACCGGGAATTGCTCTCACAAAGACACAAAGAAAAACAGATTATTGAAGGCGTTGGGCCGATCACCGCCCAGGTGGCCTCCGCGACCTACGTATCGTGTTGGGAATCTTCGTGCCTTTGTGTCTTTGTGAGAGAACTGCCCGTTCTGGGGTCACGCCTGGGCGTGGGGGTCCGAAGCGGCCAAGTCCTCCAGCCCCGTAGGGTCCGCTGTGCGGACCAGCCGCCTCGCGGTCGGCGCATCGACTGCAGGCATCAGCGAGGGCCGCCGCGGCATCGATCATGACCCCGGCCGCCCGGTTGGACGCGGGGTCGCCGGTCCGCACAGCGGACCCTACGGGCTTCGAGCCACAGATCGGATTCATTTGCGTTCATTTGCGGACGAATCCTCTTTTCAGCGACCGGGCGGTCACCCGGGGTCGGGCGGGCTGAGGTCGTCGAGGCTGGCGGGGTCGGCGAGGGCCTGGAGGAGGGTCTCCAGGACCAGGGCGTCTTCATGGTCCAGGTCGGCGCACAGGGCGTCCGGGTCGCGCTCGCCCTGGGCGACGCGGCGGATGGCGGCGGCCAGGCGGGTCCAGCCGTGCGACTCCAGTTCGGCCAGGGCCTGGTGCAGGGCCTCTGATGCCGCCTGGTCCGGGGGGGCGTCCGCGGCGGTGGCGGTGGCGGGCGCGGCGCCCGGGCGGCGGGCGCGGGCCGGGCCCAGGAGCGGCAGGCGGTGCCACCAGGGGCGGGGGCCCGGGGCCGGTGCGGGTGCGGCGGGTTCGGGGTCCGGCGGGGGCGGCGGCGGCGAGTCGGATCAGGGGCAGGTGCGGGCGCAGCCCCTGGCGGGACGGGGGGAAGGCACGCCAGGCGGCGCGGGCGCGGCGGCGGTGGTCGCGGGCCTGGTCCGCCGGGGCGGCGGCGCCCGCGGGGGCGGCGGCGGACTCGCGCTCGGCGATCTCGGCCAGGATCTCGTGGGTCTGCCAGATCTGCGCCGCGCCCGGGTCCAGGGTCTCCCTGATCGCCAGAGACTCCTCCGCCAGGCGCCTGGCCTCGGGGAGGCGGCCGGGTTGGGACTGGAGCAGGTCGGCGAGGTTGTTGAGGCCCCTCGCCAGGCCGGGCCGGTCGCCGTGGTCCCGGCCGGCCCCGATCGCCTTGCGGTACCAGTGCTCGGCCGCCTCCGGCCGGCCTCCCGGGTGACGAAGGCGAGGCCGATCCAACTCGCCGTGGCCCCGTTGTGGCCCGCGATGAGGCCCTGCTGCTCCCTGATCCGCGCGGCCTCCCGGTAGTGCCGCTCGGACTGGCCCCAGAGGCGCACCCGCTCGTAGACCATGCCGAGCTGGTGCCAGAGGACCGCCTCGGTCGGCGGCTCGCGCAGGCGCTCGAATAGGTCCAGTGCCTCGCGGTAGATGCGCTCGGCCTCGTCCAGCCGGTCTTCCCGCAGGGCCAGGGTGCCGAGTTGGACCAGGATAACGCCTTGGCCGCGCTCGTCGTCGAGTGCCTTGTCGACCTCCAACCCGGACTCATAGGCCACCCGAGCCCCGGCGTAGTCGCCGCAGTCCACCAGCGCATCGGCCAGGTCGGTCAGCGCGACCCCGCGCTGGCGCCTGACCTGATCGGTCTCCCCCAGCAGGTCCAGTACCGCGATCTGCTCCCGCTGCCGGGCGGCGGCCAGGTCCGGCCGGCCGTCGGCACTGAGACAGCGGCCCAACTGCGCCAGGGTAACCGCACGCTCATAACCCGGCTCCTCCCCGAGCCGGGCGAGGAGGGCCGCGAAGCAGTCCAGCGCCTCGCCGACCCGACCGGTGGTGAGCAACCGCTCGCCCTGGTTGGACTGGGCCAGGAACCAGGAGCGCCCGTCGTCCACCCGGGGGGCGGCGCCGACCCGCGTCAGCAGGTCCGCGGACTCCCGGCCGAGCCCGAAGTAGCCCAGGAACCGGTTCAGGCCGGTAGCAAATTCGACCGCATCCGCCCCGCCCGCGGCCAGTGCGCCGTGACAGGCCTGGATCAGGTTGGGCAGTTCCAGCCGGGCGATGGCGCGGGCCTGGTGGGGGTGCCTGTCGTCTTCGTAGTACAGGGAGTGGGCGACCTGGGCATAGCGCCCCCGGTGGGCGGCGGCGAGCCCCTCCCGCCCGGCGTCCGCCAGCTCGCCCCAGAGCAGCGGCGCCTGGGCCTGGGGCAGGCGGGCCAGGGCGGCGTACCAGTCGAGTGCCCCCTCCGGGTCCGCCCGGCTGCCGAGCCCGCGCAGCCGGATGACCCGGTGGGTCAGGGTCCCGGTGGGCTGGAAGCCGGGGTGGCGCAGGTCCGGGCGGCGGGTGGTGCAGAGGATGCGGGTACCCCAGGGGCGGGCGGGGGCGGCGGGGTCCGGGTCAGACCAGCGGGCGGCGGCGTCCAGCAGTTCGTCCAGGGCGGGGCGCAGCTCGGGGTTGTCCAGGGACTCCAGGTTGTCGAGGATCACCAGGGTGGGGGTGGCGCGCAGGAGGTTCAGGGCCGCGGCGGCGTCGGTGAGGCTCGTTTCCAGCACGCGGCCGATCTCATTGAGTGCGATACGCAGGGCGTCGCGGCTGGGGTTGGCGGCATAGTCGACCCAGACGGCGGCGTCGAAGAGGCCGGTGCGGGTGAGCCAGCGGCCGGCCTCCTGGGCCAGCGCGGTCTTGCCCTGGCCGCCGAAGGCGCTGAGGGTGAGGCGGCGGGCGCGCTGGGCGTGGGGCTCGGTGTAGGCGTGTTCGATGGTCCACAGTTCGCGCTGGCGGCCGTGGAAGCCGGACTCGGGGGCTGGTGGGAGGTTGGTGCGGGGCGCGGGCGGCGCGTCGCGGCTGAAGCCGCTCCCACCGGATTCCGTCAGCAGGGGGCGGTCGTCGCCGGATTGGTAGAGGGCGGGGAGGAACCAGTCGCGCAGGCGCAGCCAGACGCGCTCCTCGCCGCGCTGGACCTGGTACTTCTCGGGGTGGTTGTAGAGCCGGGTGCGGGCTAGGTCCAGGGCGGTGCCAAGCGGGAGGCGGCGGCCGAGGTGCCGGTAGAGCTCGCCGAAGAGTGCGCGGGTGGTGGCGACCAGGACGGTGTGCGTCATGGCGAGCACCGCGGGGATGCCGGTGGCGGTGAGCCGGGCGGCGACGCTGCCCAGGGGGCGGGCGGCGGCGGGGTCCGCGGACTGGTCCGGGGCCGCGTCCGGGTTGGGTTCCGCGGTGGGCGCGGTGCCGACGGCCGCCGACTGGCAGGCGGAGAGGATGACCAGCGCGACCCGGCGGCGGTGCAGGTTGGCCCCCAGGCGGTCGGCGGGGCAATAGTCGGCGCGGCCCTGCGCGTCCTCGAAGAGCAGATAGCCGGTGTCGGGGGGCTGTTCGGTGCCGGCGCCGGCGTCGCGCTGGACCGGGGCGGGACCCTCCGCGGGCGCGCCCTTGGCGGCCCGGGCGTGCAGCCGGGCGGGGAGCCCGCCGTCGCGGTCGAAGACGCCATGGCCGTCGAAGTGCAGGATGTCGACCGGCCGCTCGGTCTGCTCCAGGCGCGCGAGCAGTGCATCCAGCGTCGGCGGGCGCAGGAACTCCCAGGTGACCCGGCCCGGGGCCTCGGCGTCCAGGGCCTCGAGCACGGCGGCGGGGTCGGCGCGGGGGTCGATGAAGCCGGCGTCGCTCGGGCGGCTGACGACGAAGAGCAGGTGCAGCCGGTCCTTGGGCTCGACCCGGAAGGGCGCGCGCCCGCCGGTCGCGCGGGCGACGCGGCGGCGGATGGAGAGCCGCTCGTGGAAGAGGTAGGTCCCGGGGCCGGCGTCCGGGTCGCGCAGCAGTTCCCAGGGGAGCGCCAGGATGGCCGGGTGCAGGGCGGTGATGCCGATGAGTCGGGTCTCGCCCGGGGCCGGCTCGGCGTCCTGGAAGGCGGCGAAGATGCGGGCGGCGGCGGGGTCGTTGAAGGCCGCGCGGAACAGGGCCTCGCCCAGGAGCGGAAGCCGGTCGCGGATGCGCACGGCGTCGGCGTCGTCCGGGTCACCCAGGGCGCGGGCGCCGTAGGTCTCGATGTACCAGGCGAGTTCGGCGTGGTCCTTGGGGGTGAAGGGGTCTTGGAACGCCAGGGTGCCCGAGTCCCGGTCGCCAAGGCTGACGATCAGGTGGGAGGCGTCGGGGAACTGGAGTTTGAGTTCGGCAGACATCCGCGGGGCTCCGTCCTGGGGTTGCAGCGGATGTTGCAGCGGATATTACCCTGAAAGGAGCGGGTGGGGGGGCGCGATCAGAACTGATGTGGTGACCGATCTCCCGAGCACGCTGTCGTTGTCGTTGTCGTAATCGTTGTCGTAATCGAACAATCCGACCACGACCACGATCACGACAACGACAACGACGCCCGGTCAGTGCGAACGTCCGGTAGCTGTAGGGTACGCATCGCGTACCCGGCTCCGGCGGTCGCCGCAATCGGCGGGTAGGCGATGCGCACCCTATGAAATGTGCGTTAAAACATCAGTTCTGATCGCACCCGCCGCGACACGGCCGCGCAAGCGTCCGTTGCCTCGCTGCGGTGCAAGTCGCTCCCAGGGCGGGCTTTCGTCGCGGCTGAAGCCGCTCCCACAGCGTCGCTGCGCGACCTTCGCCGGCCCTGGAGCGGCGTCACGGGAGGGACAGGCAGGCCGTAGACCGTAGGTCGGGTTAGCGCAGCGTAGCCCGACACCGCGACACCGTGGCACCGGCGCGGCCGAGTCGGGTTACGCCTATTAGGGCTAACCCGACCTACGCGCCGACTCAAGCCGCTCGGCTCAATTCCAGCCGGAAGTGCATTCCCACCTTGGCCGCCAGGGTCAGCAGCATATCCAGGGTAAACTTCTTCCATTTGCCGCGCACCAGGTCCGATACCCGCGCCTGGGTCACACCAAGCCGCTCGGCCGCATCGGCCTGCGTCAGGCCACTGTCTTGAATCCAAAGGCGCAACTGCCCCATCAGTTCGGCGCGCAATTGCAGGATTTCCGCTTCGTGGGGCGGAAATCCGAGGGCCAGAAACAGGTTCTCATCGCCTTTGACGATCTCGGTCATCGTTCATGCCCCGACTTGCTTATACCGTTGGCGCGCCAGCTCGATGTCGTGTGGCGCGGTCTTCTGTGTCTTTTTCTGGAAACAGTGCAGCACATAGACGCCCTCGGGCCGTGCGGCGAGGTAGATCACCCGGAAGGCTCCGCCCGTTCGGATGCGGATTTCCCGCACACCAGGTCCGATGCTGGACATGGTCTTTCAGTCGGTGGGGTCCAGTCCAAGCTGTACCTGGTACAACGCGACACCGGCGTCCCTTCGCGCGTCGTCGGGAAAGCCCCGCAGGTCGGCCTTGCTGGTTCCCAGAAAGATGGCGTCTTTCATCAGGAGAATTATATAAGAATTTTGATATTGGTGCCGGCTCAGGTCCGCAGACGGCGGGCGCTGCCTCGCGCCCTCGGCGCCCGCGACCCGGTCCTACGGGTTGCGTCGGCCCTGCTGCGAGTCCGACTTTGGGGCAGTCGCAGGCGGAGCTGCGTGAACTTGCCGCGCCAGATTAGCGGTCGCCATGCCCGCCCGGCTATCATCCATCCCCAGGTTGAGTCCGAATCCGGTGCGCCGGGCCCGGCGTGGCGACGAGGTTGCAGACGAGGTGAAGCGACCGCCGATCAACTGATGCTGTTGCCGAGCGGCGACCCGCGGCGCTGTCGGCTGCTGCGGATGCCCCGGGACCTGGCCCCGGCGGACGCCTATCGGCAGGTGACCGGGCTCATGGCCGCGCTGGAGTCTGCCGCTGGGCACGGGGGCGGGCGGGTGCCGGCGGAGGAGGTGGTCGAAGCCCTGGAGGAGCGGGGCTTCGAGCTGCTGCCCCTCGTCCTCGGGCCGAGCCTGGACTGACTGGCCCGGGAATTCCGGCGAATTCCGGGGACATGCCTATCCGGTTGCGGGAATTCCGGGGACAGTATACTAATCTCCAGCCGGCGGAATCGAATTAAGTATACTGTCCCCGGAACTCGGCTAATCCATGCGACCCCGGTGAGCGGTTACCAAAACCGATAATTGCGATTTAAATACAGCGACTTAAGGCTGAATGCGGGCTCGGTTCGGAGTATAATCAGAGGCGACTAAACCGTTGATTAAAAA
>Ga0247837_1003745_pt1 | contig 25912 bp, 17 predicted proteins | sample LaCtaG_2_FD_187115 | JGI IMG/M metagenome (GOLD analysis project Ga0247837, IMG submission 187115) | Freshwater microbial communities from meromictic Lake La Cruz, Castile-La Mancha, Spain - LaCruzMarch2015_14.5m | ecosystem: Environmental > Aquatic > Freshwater > Lake | place: Spain: Castile-La...
CCTCGCGTCCGCCCAGATTCCCGAGGTTGCTTCCACCGTAGGTGGCGGCATCGGTGTTGAGGATTTCTTTCCAATGGCCGGCTGTTGGGACGCCGACTCGATAGGCGTCGCGGGGAACGGGAGTCGCGTTCACGACAAAAAGCACCGGCTCCCCGTGCTTCGGCTTGCGGAGGAAGGACCACACCGAGTTGTCGCTGTCATTAAAGTCCACCCATTCGTATCCGTCGTAGGTGTCGTCGAGTTCGAAGAGGGATGCCTCGTGCGTGTAGAGCCAGTTGAGGTGTTGGACTAGCCGGCGGAGGCCGTCGTGGAGCGGGTATTCCGTGAGGTGCCAGTCGAGGCTTCCGGCATGTTTCCACTCCGCCCATTGGCCGAATTCCATGCCTTGAAAAATCAACTTCTTGCCGGGATGCGCCCACATCCAGGCCAGAAACATCCGCACATTGGCAAACTTCTGCCAGTCGTCTCCGGGCATTTTGTTGATCAATGATCCCTTCCCATGCACGACCTCGTCATGGCTGAGCACCAACACGAAGTGTTCCTGAAATGCATAGAGCATGGAAAAAGTGATCTCGCCCTGATGGTAGCGGCGGTGCACCGGCTCCTTGCTGATATAGCGCAGACTGTCGTTCATCCAGCCCATGTTCCACTTGAACCCGAAGCCCAAACCACCCGTGTAAGTCGGTTTGGAAACCCCCGGCCACGCCGTCGATTCCTCGGCAATGGTCACCACGCCGGGATGCCGGGCATAACACACTTCGTTGAATTTCTTCAAAAACTCGATTGCCTCAAGGTTCTCGCGCCCGCCGAAACGGTTCGGAATCCATTGGCCCGCCTCGCGCGAATAATCGAGATAGAGCATCGATGCGACCGCATCCACGCGCAGGCCGTCGAGATGGTATTCGTCGAGCCAGAAGAGCGCGTTGCCGAGAAGGAAATTGCGCACTTCATTGCGTCCGTAATTGAAGATGAGCGTGCCCCACTCGCGGTGTTCCCCGAGTCTGGGATCTTCATGTTCGTAGAGGCAGGTTCCGTCGAAGCGGGCGAGGCCATGGGCGTCTTTGGGAAAGTGGCCGGGCACCCAGTCGAGGAGGACTCCGATGCCCTCCTGATGGCAGCGGTCCACGAAGTGGCGGAACTCATCGGGATTCCCGAACCGGCTCGAAGGAGCGTAGTAGTTGACGACCTGATAGCCCCAGGATCCGTCGAAGGGGTGTTCCATCACCGGCATGAGTTCGATGTGGGTGAACCCCATCTCCTTCACGTAAGGGATGAGCCGGTCGGCAAGCTCGAGGTAGCTCAGAGGGCGGCCCTCCTCCTCCGGCACGCGTTGCCAGGAACCAAGGTGGACTTCGTAAATGCTCATCGGCGTGGCGTAGGGATCGCGCACGGCCCGCTCCTTCAACCATGCGGCGTCGTTCCAGGTGTAACGGTCGATGTCGAAGACCATGCAGCCGGTCTGCGTTCCGTGTTGGGCGAAGAAAGCAAACGGATCGGTTTTCAGCATGAGATCGCCGTGGGGGCCGCGGATCTCAAATTTGTAGTGGTCGCCTTCTCCGACATCGGGCAGAAAAATCTCCCAAACTCCGGAAGGAACCAGCTTGCGCATGGGGTGCACCCTGCCATCCCATGAGTTGAAATCTCCGACCACGCTCAAGCGTTGGGCGGCCGGTGCCCAGACGGCGAAGTGTGTGCCGCGCACACCCTGGTGCTCGATCATGTGGGCTCCCAGCTTGCGGTAGATCTCGTAATGGGTCCCCTCGTTGAAAAGGTAAACGTCCATTTCCCCGAGTACGGGCCCGTAGCTGTAGGCATCGCGCTGACGCCACACCTTTCCATCGTGCGAGGTCAGCTCGAACTCGTAGTCAAGGCCTTCCACGGGACCCTCCAGAGCGGATTCGAAGTAGCTGTCCGGGTGCAAACGCTGCAGCGGAACTTTGCGACCGGCTCCGCCGATTTCAATCAGGGTGACCGCCACCGCATCCGGGCGGAACGCCCGCACGCAATGACCTGAAGCCGACTCCCGAACCCCGAGAATCCGGAAGGGGTCGCAGTGTCGGGCCTCGATCAGCGGGTAAAAATCATCATCGGAGAGGGTGGAAGGATTCATCGGACAGACTCCCCTCTACCCGCTTGGGAACGGCTTGCCCAGAAAGAAGCGAAGTCCATTGTCGGCTGAAAAGGCAGCTTTCTCCCCCATTCAAGAATCCTATCAAACACATCGCAGGATGATTCGAGAAAGTCGGGCACCTCGGCGATGTGCCCCTACCAATGCTTGCGCTGAAAATGCCGTCTTATCGGCGATTCACGCGGAAGTCGCCGACCTCATCGACCGTGCTCTCGGGCGTCCAATGGAAGGGGGGTGAGGCGATTTGGATGGCCTCTGCATCGCCGACGATGCCGAAGGATTGGCCGGAGTTATCAATCTCTGCCGAGGAGATCGTGACCCGGCCGATGCGGGCGGCACCGATGGAGGTATTGAGAAAGGCGGGTGCGACAGTCCCGCGGACCTGGATGGAGTCAACCTGAAAATCAGCGTCGAAGGAACCGGACGACTTGTCCCCGGTGGTGCCGAAGGTGAAGCCCGCGGCGATGGTCGTGTCAATAAGGCTTCCCGCTCTCACGTGGCCGATGTCTCCGGCCACACTCACCGTGGCACCATTCATCTCGCCGTCGATCAGCAGCCAGCCAAGGGCGGGTGCGGAAGAAGTGACGCCTTCTCCTGTGAGGTGGATGGACGCCCCCGAATCGCCGCGCACGCGCAGAGTGCCGAGGCTTGGTGCGAAGATGCTGCTCTGCGCAAGCGACCCGGCCGTGAAGGTGCGCAGGCCGCTGCCAAAGCTCAACGTCGAGTCATCACCGACCGACCGGAGCTGCACGTTGGTTCGCTGGGCAGGGGTTCCCCCTGTTGAAATGTTGGCGCCGCCGGCCACGTCTCCGAGGACGATCACGCCGATGTGGCCCTTCGCCCGCAGCCCTGCGCCAACGAGGTCCACGCCGGGGGCGATGATGCTGAGGGCTCCTCCGGGGATGGTGATGCCGTCGAGCGCGACCCTACCGTCGCCGGTGCCGGAATCCTCGAGCTGGATGAGGAGGCGACTGCGTGCGTCGGTGCCCACCACGGTGAGATGCGGCGTGTCGCCACCGCTCATGCTCAGCAGCCCGGCACCTTTAAGGCTGGCGGTCGCGCGATTGCCATCGGCATCGATCAATTCCGCAACCCGCCCCTCCTCGCCCGGAACAGCCGAGGCGAGTTGCGCGGCGGGCACCACCTCCGTGACGGCTACTGCCGGCGAGAATTCCGAAGTGCTGCGCGGGAATGTGACCTTTTTCCCCTTCGGATCAACCCCGAAGGTGATGGCGGTCGCAGTGGCGGTGACGAAGCTGAAGGTTTTCTTGAGCCCGATCACGAACTCGGCAACTCCAATCTCGTCCGTCTTCACGTTGTTGAAGCCGAGGAAGGTCTTGCCCTCGCCGGCACCGGACGGATCGGCGGCATCATTGGCGAAGAATTCGAGGCGGAAATTCGTGTCCGGCGTGCTGTTGAGCCACCCGGCCACCAAGGTTAAGGTCTTCACCCGTTGGGCGGTCTCGATCTCCGGGTAGTTCTGAAGTTGGTTCGCTCCCATGTCGCCGTCACCGGTATCATTGGGCAGAACTCCGATTGCACCACCCAGAAGGTCGATCCCCAGGCCGGTATTGCTGTGAATTGAGTTTTGGAGAATCGAGTTGAGGATGGGAGACCGCTCGTCACCATAAATTACTATCCCACCAGTCTCTAAGCCTTCGGCCCCGTTGTGTGCGATGGTGTTTGCAGAGCCTTTGACGGTCCCGCCGATGAGGTTGCTGCTACTGCCGTTCGAGAGGCTGATTCCTCCTCCCAGGTTTGGCGCGGGGATTCCAAACACATCGACGCCGATCGTATTTCCTTGGAGGGTGTTCTCGTTCGAGCCTAGGAGCAAAATCGCCGCGTTGGTATTACCGGAGATGATGTTGCCCTCGCCCTTCCTTAAGCCCCCGATGATGTTCCCGTCCGTTCCCTCAAGCAGGAGGCCATTGAAGTTGGGGACAGCCAGAGAGCCGTCGCCGCCCAAGCCGATATAATTCCCCTGTACAATATTTTCCTCCTTCGGGAGGTCGGGAGTATTTTCAGAGATCAGGATGCCTTCCCTCAGATTGCCTGAGATCACATTGCCCGCGAGAACCTGCGGTCCGTTTTTGACAAACACAACCTTGGGGCCGCCAATCCAATTCCCTCCCCCACCAAGGATGTGAACGCCGGTTTTATTTGGGAGCGCCACATCTCCGGCGGCGTTCAGGCCGATAAAATTATTGTAAACCTTGTTGTCACTTGCGTCCCCGAAGTAAACGCCGACCTCGTGGTTGCCTGAGATCACGTTGCGGGAACCGGATTTGACGGCACCGATGAAGTTGCGGCTTGCGTTGTCTGCGATCACAACCCCGTAATCGTTCGGTCGTGCAATTTCTCCGGTCGCGTCGGTGCCGATGTAATTTCCCTGAACCAAATTGCGCATGGTGCCCGGGCCGGTAAGCCTAATGCCATCAGCGCAGCCGGAGACCACGTTGCGGGCCTCAGCGACAGACCCACCGATGATGTTTGCTGTGGCATCCTCGATTAGTATGCCTACACTGGGCAGTGTGACGTTGCCGGTTGCACCCGCAATGGTGTTTCCAGCGACCAGATTATTCTTGGCGAGGGCACTGATGATTATTACCCCGTATTCGCGGTTTCCTTCGAAGGTGTTTCCCAAGCCCGGCTTCGACCCACCGATGGCGTTGCTTGCGCTGTCGAGCAGCAGCCCCCGCCTGTTGCCGGTGAAATGGTTGGCATGGATGAAGTTCTTCTTCCCTTGGATGAGTCGAATGCCCTCCTCGGAAAAGTTTGCGATCTTCAGCCCCTTGACCACTGTGCTGCCGCCGGTGATGAGCAGGCCGCGTCCGGGCGCGTTGGTGCCATCCACGACCACGAGCGGCGTCCCCGCATAGCCCGGCTGGGTCGTCCCATTCATAGTGACCGCCTCGGAGATTGCGGGCAGGGACGTGGCCGGCGAGATCGTGAACGGCCCGGTGCCGGGAATGGCGAAGTTTATTGTCTGCTTGCCTTTGCGCGCGTTGGATTCCTCGATCGCCGCGCGCAAGGTGCGCTCAGGTTCGCCGGTCGGGGTGACTTGGCCGGTGTCACAAACGCCGTCGCCGGGGCTCGCGTCGCCGGCGTCGCCGGTGGAGTTGACGACGAAGATCGAAGTGGCGACGGGGGCAACGACCGCAGCTTTGATTGCGTTGGAAAACATGGAGGTGTTCCACGGTGTCCCGCCCACCAGCTCGGTGGCCGTGGCGGTGAGGAGTTTCCCGCCTGGTGCACCCGGCACCGGGAAGTTCGCGACGCCGCTGGCGTCCGTCGTCACGGTCGTCGCACTGAGAAAAGTTTCACCCTGCGGGAAAGCGTCCGCAGATGTAACTGCGGTCAAGAAAAACTCGATGCGGAATGAAGTGGACGGCTTGCTGGTAAGCTGCCCCATGAGCGATCCGTTGGCATTGGCCGAGATGACCGGTGCTGCCTGCTTGTCGCCCCGGTTGATGAAGACGCCGTGGCGGGCATTGTGGTGAATCGAATTGCCGAGGAGGACGTTGACATTGGATCCGCCGGGGAGATTGACGCCCTCGTATCCATTATAAGCGATGACGTTCCTGGCAGCTGCGGTGGTGCCCCCAATTGTATGGTTCGAGCCGTTGACGCCGACGCCAGTAAGGCCTTTGGAGACGCCGTTCCCGAGCGGGGCCCCTGAGGCCGTGACGCCGATGAAGTTGCCGAGCACTTGGTGCCCATTGCCGCCCACAAACAGACCGCCGCCTGCGTTACCAGAAATCACATTGCCATCGCCCGCCGAGCTGCCGCCGATGATGTTGTTCTCGCCTTGGATTTCGAGGCCGGTCGACCCATTCGGCACTGCCGCATCCCCGGTGACATCCGTGCCGATGAGGTTGGCGCGGACTACGGAATTGCTCGCGAGGAGACTGAGACCGACTGTGAAGTTGCTGAGCATGCCACCGGAGTTGCCGGAGATGACGTTCTCCTCGATGAGAACGCCGGAGCCCGCGACCGACACGCCGGCTACGGTCGCGCCGAGCGCGGCGGTGCCGGCGGCGTTGGTGCCGATCTGATTTTTTTGGATCTTCGTCCCCGTCGCACCGCTGCCCGACACCAGGACGCCATACCGGTGGCTGCCAGAGATGAGGTTATCCGGGCCGATGGTGGTGTTGGCGCAATTGTCGATGAAGATGCCCGAGTCAAAGGCGGCGAGGCTGGCCGTTCCGTCGGCGTTGGTGCCGATCTTGTTTTTATGGATCTTCGTCCCCGTCGCGCCGCTGCCCCGCACCCAGACGCCATACGAGTGGTTGCCGGAGATGAGGTTGTCCGGGCCAATAATGTTGTTGGCGCAATTGTCGATGAGGACGCCCTCGCCCGTGGTGGCGAGGTTGGCCGTTCCGTCGGCGTTGGTACCGATTTTGTTGCCCCGGATGATATTGCCGGTGGACGCGGGTAAAGTGATGGACACGCCACGTGCAATCACGTTGCCCGTGGTGCCGCCGATGGTGTTATTGGGCGAATTGCTGATGAACACCGTGCCGGCTCCGCTCACCGCAGTGCCGGCGAGATTGGTGCCGATGTAGTTGTCCTCAATGGTATTCCCACCCGAACCGGATATGTTGATGCTGCCGACGTTGTTGTCCTCGATCGTATTCCCACCCGGACCGGATATGAAGATGGAGCTGACCGCGAGACCCTTCACCGTGCAATTTCCACCGCTGATGATGAGAACATTGTTTATCTCCACGCGCCCAGCTCCCGTCCCATCAAGGATGATCGATGTGCTCAGCGTCTCAACGGATGTGAATGAGGTGACGTTGCTGAAAGTAATCGTATCGGTGCCGGCCCATGCATTGGCTTCCTGAATCGCCGCCGTCAGCGTGGTCTGGTTGCCGGAGGTGCCGTCGGACGTATCTGCGGCCCCGTCGCCGGGATGCGAGTCGTTGGCAGTGCCAGCGGTATTCACGAGGAACGTCTTCGCGGGGCACGGCAGGGCGGTGAGGAGAATGGCGGCGGCGACTGCGAGCCGTGACGCAGAGCAAAGCGACGGGAACAGCGAAACCGTCAAAAGCAAATGCCTCATTGAGAGCCCGGCCCCGATGCGTGGACGCATCCTGCCGCACTGAACGATGCAGTCAGGAACCGTAGCAGGCCACCGGGGATTCCCAAATTTTAGCGGAAAAAGCATTCCATTAGTCTGGCCGGGGTGATGAAAAATCGCCTGTCTTGGAAAGCTTGGCGGGCAGCGTCAACTCAACTGCCGTGGCACGCGGGGAATGCACACTGGAAGGCGAGCCTAAAGACCGGGCGAAGTCAAGATTTAATCCTCAGCGAGGCACCGCCTCAGACCAGGAGAGTCATGCTTTTGGGTCGGAATCATTTCAAATTTCCTCTCCTCCCGTGCCTCGCTAAGAGACTTTTCGCTGCGAAAAGTCATGGAGATTGCTTGAGAGAGAAGTTGGGTAAAAAGAGCGAATGCAAGCCTTGGCGGCCTTTGCGATCTTTTCGCGAGGCCCTGCATTGTTTCGTAAAATCCTGCCCTCAGAGCCCCTGGCTCCGCACGGCGCGTTCGAGTTCGACCTGGAAGTCCATGACGTCCTTTTGCGACGGACGGTAGCCGGGGGTTGCCGGGTTGAGTGCGAGGCGTCCGGTCTGATCGATGGACCATTCGGCTTTTTCGCCGTCGGAGAAATTGACACGTCCACTGACCATCGCCCCCGGACGGGTAATTTGGTCGATCGTCATTGAGAGCTTTCCGGGCATGGCCGCGTCGGGAAGCGGATCCTCGGGCTTGGGCACTTCGGCGGGACGCTCGGGTTCTTTGAGCTGGAGTTTGAGGTCATCGGCGAGCATGCGCGTTTCGAAGTAGGTGAGCGCAATCCCGAGTTCGTCCTTGAGGCGCTTCTGGATTTCGGGCAGGCCGACCCCTTCCTCGATCCAGCGGGAGATGGCAGCCTTTTGTTCTTCGGTGATGTCCATAAAATTGCTGATGAGGTGTCCCCTACCCGCCGGCAATCGCCGGAACCACGCTGATTTCGTCCGAGTCCTTCACGAGCGTGCTGGTCTCATTGAGAAACCGGATGTCTTCGTCGTTGAGGAAAATGTTCACGAAGCGGCGGACTTTTCCCTGTTCGTCGTAGATCCGCTCCCCGATGCCGGGGAACTTGAGGTCGAGGTCTTTGAGGATTTCTCCGACGGTGGCACCGTCGGCATGGACCACTTCCTGCTCGCCGGTGAGCTTGCGGAGTGGGGATGGAATTCTAACGGGTGTAGGCATGGGTATTGGATTATGGGTTTTTCAGGAGATTTCCGCAAGCTGCGGTGCCAAAAGAGTTTCGAACTCGCGGAGGCTCGGATTGATGAGGAGAGGTTCGCCGCAACGGCCTGCGACGGCTTCAGCGGTCTTGAGCCCGTGGCCGGTGATGCTGAGAACGATGCTTTCGTTCCGCGGAATGCGTCCGGCATCAATGAGTTTTTTGGCGCAGGCGACCGTCACGCCGCCGGCCGTCTCGGCAAAGATGCCCTCACACTCGGCAAGCAGCCGGATCCCTTCGATGACCTCCGGGTCGCTGCAGTCCTCGGCGGAGCCTCCGGTTTCGGTCATGGCATGAATCGCATAGTAGCCATCAGCCGGAGTGCCGATGGCGAGCGATTTGACGATGGTCTCAGGCTTGGCTACAGGCTTCACAATATCCACCCCCCGTTTGAGCGCTGTGCTGATCGGAGCGCATCCGGTGGCTTGGGCTCCATGCACGGTGAAGGTCTGCTCGGGAATCAATCCGACGCGAATCAGTTCCTTATAGGCCTTGTGAATTTTGGTGAGGAGCGACCCGCTTGCCATCGGGATCACCGTGTGGCGGGGCAGCCGCCACCCGAGTTGCTCGGCAATTTCAAACCCCTGGGTCTTCGAGCCCTCGGCGTAGTAGGGGCGGAGGTTCACATTGACGAACCCCCATCCATACTTGCCGGCGATCTCCGAACAAAGGCGGTTTACCTGATCGTAGGGCCCGTGGATTCCGATCACCGTGGTGCCATAAACAAGAGAGCCAAGGACCTTGCTCTGTTCGAGGTCGGCGGGGATCAGCACATAACTCTTGAGTCCGGCCGAGGCGGCGTTGGCGGCGACCGAGTTGGCAAGATTCCCGGTCGAAGCGCAGGCGACAATCTTGAAACCAAGCTCGAGGGCACGGGTTAATGCGACCGAGACAACACGGTCTTTGAATGAGAGGGTCGGGTAGTTGACCGTGTCATTTTTGACATAGAGTTCCTCAACTCCGAGCGCCTTCGCGAGACGGTCTGCACGAATCAGCGGTGTGAAACCAACCTGAAGCCCCACCGTCGGGCTCCCATCGATGGGCAACAACTCGCGATATCGCCACATGCTTTGCGGGCGGGATTCGATGGCAGCACGACTGATTGAGGCCGATATGGCATCATAGTCGTAGGCGGCCTCGAGGGGTCCAAAGTCGAACTCGCAGATGTGGATGGCCTCCTTGGGATAAAGGCGACCGCACTCGCGGCACTTGAGGTTGGAGAAGAAGGGTTTGTTTTCGTCGCTCATAGGATGGCTTCTTAACGAAAGCGGCGACGAGGAACCCGGGCCTTGCGGGCCGGACTCATCTCATCTGTGCCTGCGGACTTGCGCCCGCAGAGCTGGATTTGGCACCTGGACCTCGCAGCCTGCATTGGTGAATGCCGGCCTGAGCGGTTGCCGTGGTTTCGCAGGGCCAGTCCCTCCACCACTCTCGATAAGATGGGCGCAAGGTCTTCGCAGCGCCTCGCTGAGTCAAGCAGATTTTTCGCGGAGCTGTCTCAATTTCTTGTGCGCGTTTCCCGAATCGAGGGATTCAACCGCCTTGGCAAGACCCACGAAAAGGTCCTCCGCGATCCCGCAGACGACGAGTGCCGCAGCCGCGTTGGCGAGGACGATATTCCGCGGAGCGCCGTGGAGCCTTCCCTCCAGAATCCCAAGGATAATTTCAGCATTATGTGCGGCGTCGCCACCCTGGAGGTCATCCATCCGGTCCATGGGCAGGCCAAGGGCTGATGCTTCAAAACTGAACGACCTTATGGTGTCCCCATGGACTTCATGCACGGAGGTCGCCCCCAGTGTGGAGACCTCATCAATTTTGAGATCCCCGGGCCCCTCGCCCTGTACGGCCCAGGCACGAACCCTGCCGATTGCCTTGAGGGCGGATGCGTAGAGCCCGAGTGCGCGGGGGTCATAGACGCCCACCAGTTGGAAGTCGGGCCGGGCCGGGTTCAGGAGCGGGCCGAGGAGATTGAAGACCGAGGGACTTCCCCGTTCGGCAAGCAACTTTCGAACGGGAGCCACCGAGCGTACGGCCGGGTGATAATTCGGAGCAAAAAGAAAACAACATCCCACTTCATCGAGAGCCGCAGCAGCGGATTCAGGCGGGAGGTCGATTCTCACGCCCAAAGACTCCAAAGCATCGGCTCCGCCACTCCGCGAGGTAATTCCACGGTTGCCATGTTTGGCCACGCGGGCGCCGGCCCCTGCAGCCACAAACATGACGGCAGTCGAGATATTAAAAAATCCCGCCCTGTCACCTCCCGTGCCGCACACATCAATCGCGCCGGAACCTGTAAGCGGGAAGGAAACCGCTCGTCCCAGCAGCTCGAACGCGAAAGAGGCAACCTCTTCGGCCCGCTCCCCCCGCCCATTGAGGGCAGCAAGGAAGTCGGCCCTCAACGAAACATCCCCCCCCTCATCGAGCAACGCTGCGCAGGCGGCGGAGATGTCCGCGTTCGAGAGCGTCTCACCCCCCTGTGCCTTTTCGGAAAGATCGGAAAGTATCGTTTCCACAGGATCAACTGGATTGCGCCGAAGAGCACGCCATCGCGCGAAGGATCAAGGACCGCAACTCCCGAGCCGGCCACTGACCGGGTACCTGCGGGCTGCCAAGCCAGCCGTAGTTGAGGCAGGATCCACAACCGGCCAATGCCAGCCGCGAGACCCGACCGAGCGCCCCCATTCCCATGAGTGCAAAGGGACGAGGCAGCACCCCGGCCAAAGCAACAAGCGCACCAAGCTCAGCGGGTGTGCTCACAGTTGCAGCAATCTTCACGCACATGGCTCCCTGGTCGCGTGCCTTCTGCACAATTTTGAGCGCGGCGGCTGCCTTCGGGACGCCGGAAAAGTCGTGGCAGGACGCAATCACGGGCACAGAATATCCGGCAGCCGCGTTAACCACCCTGCGAAATGCCTGTAAATTTCTCGCTTCAATATCAATGGCCGCGGCACCGGGGAGCAGTTCCAGATACAGATCCTGCCGTTCACCTGCACCCAGCGGCAAGCTTCCGCCCTCCAATGGATCGCGCACGGTGACAATGCCCGGCACACAAAGCTCTTCAAGGCCGGTAAGGCCGGGAGGTTCCGGCAGGCAGTCCACGCGGATTTCTGCAACATCTATCCATTCCGGCTTCGCACCCCGCAACCCCGCAGGGGAATGAACTGTACCAACCACATTTATGCGGCTCCAATTGATTTTTTTCTTTCGGGATGTCACGTGCGATAATACCAGTTGTCCCCCGTAGTAGCGGGGCAACACGATGAGCGCCAGAAAACACGAAATCAATATTCAACTCAACCAGTTGATTGATGCTTTGCTTCTCGGGCTTGCTTTCTGGGTGGCCTACGAGATCCGATCCAGCGGATTCTTCATTGTGGACGCGCTGTGGGAGATCCCTCCTTTCCTGGATTTTCTCTGGATGTTGGCGATTCTGATGCCGTTCGGGCCGTTTTTCCTCGAGGTCCAGGGATTCTACAGCCACCCGCTGGAGAAGACGCCCGCCAGGAGTCTGGATCAAATCATGCGAGCCGGGATCTGGTTGACCCTGTTTTTCGCGCTGGCGGCGTTTCTTTTCCGGCTTGGGGTGCCAAGCCGCTCGGTGCTGATTCTCTTCGCTGTGCTGGCTCCCTGTGCCTTGTTGATCAAGGACCAGATCATCCGGGGCATCCATATCCGCAAGCTGCGGCGGGGGCAGGGTGGCGAGGAAATCATCATTGCCGGCGAGCCTCAGCGACTTCGTGAATTCGAGCATTCGCTGAGTCCCGTTCAGAAGCTCGAGACGCGGATTGTCGCCCAGGTGGACCTTGCCTCCGGAGAAATTTCCGATCTGGTGGAGCAGTTGCACCGTCATCCGGTCGGGAGGGTGATCCTTGAATTTGAGCGGATCGAACTCGAGAAGGTTCAGCTGGCTGTTGCGGCCTGTGAGGCGGAAGGGGTGGAGGCGTGGCTGAATGCCGACTTTATCAAAACCTCCGTGGCACGGCCGACCTACGAGAGTTTTGGTATGCGTCCCATGCTTGTTTTCCGGGCGACCCCCGAGATTTCCTGGAGTCTGATGATTAAATCGTCCATCGATCGTGTCGGGGCGTTTTTGGTGATTTTCCTTCTCTCGCCGCTCTTTCTGCTGATTGGTCTCGCAGTGGCGTTGACCTCACGGGGACCTGTGATTTTCCGTCAACAACGGGCGGGACTCCATGGCAGGCCGTTCACCATGTTCAAGTTCCGAACGATGTGCAAAGACGCGGAGTCAAAACGCCAGGAACTCGAGGAGCGGAATGAAATGACCGGGCCGGTCTTCAAGGTCGCGAACGACCCCCGGGTGACCCCGATTGGAAGACTCCTTCGCCGTACAAGCATGGATGAACTTCCCCAGCTTTACAACGTGCTGCGCGGGGACATGAGCCTTGTCGGCCCCCGCCCCCTTCCGCTTTACGAACTCGCAAAATTCGAGAGGGTTGAGCATCGTCGGCGACTCAGTATGAAGCCGGGACTCACCTGCCTTTGGCAGATCCGGGGGCGGAATCAGGTCTGCAATTTTGACGACTGGGTGCGAATGGACTTGGAGTATATCGACAATTGGACTCTCGGACTTGACCTTGTGATCCTCGTCCGGACAGTTCCCGCCGTGCTCGCAGGCTGGGGTGCCAAATAACCAGCGAGGCACTGCCTCACTCCGGGCAAGACTTCTCCAAAACTTTTGTTCCGTTCTGTTTGCAGCACCGGTTCCCAGTGCCCTGCTGAAGACTTTTCGCTGCGAAAAGTCCATTTTGCGCAGCAAAATTTTCTAATCCGGCGGCGACGGCACCCATTTCTCACCGGGTCCCCTTGCCCACACGCCCGCTCTTGGCACCGGCTCCCGCCGGATTAGGGTTGATCCCGCAGCAACTCAGGCGGAATGGTTGTATCCACTGCGAGACTAAGGCCGGGGCTTCCAGCCGGGGGCAAATCCCGAGGGAAGACCGCACTTACAGCCACGACAGCTTCCGGTCTGCCCACGGAAACGACGCGGCCAAGATATTTCTCGCGGCTTCCGTCAAGACTCAACAAGGCCATCATGCCAGCACGGATTTTTTCCGCCCCGGCCACCGGAAATTCCGCTGAAGCGGTGCGAGCGCTCTCAATCCGTACCGTCTTGCTTGCAGGATGGTCCTCGGAAAATTTCCGGCAGGTTCCGAGCGCCGCAAGAAGGCAGAGCGCCCCAAGCGATACAACGACGACTACGCCTCCGACGCGTCCGCGCTGCCGCTGTGCGGGCGGTGCGTTTCCTGGGATCTCCGGCGTCAAAACCCGCGATAATGCAGGCTGAGCAGGCGGAAGTTATCGTTGGCCCGCTCGGCGGTGTAATAGTAAAGCGCGAGAGTCGTGATGGGCTGGGCCCACTGATAGCCGACGAGAGTCTGGAGGACGTCCCCCTCGCGTGTTTTCTGCCGCGCGACCACGCGTCCGATTCCGTATTTGGACTCAATGTTGCGGCGGGTCTGATCGAAGAAAGCACTGTATCGCTCGCCATCCCACGAATCCTCTCCGTAGTGGAGTTCGATTTCGCTCAGGGAATCGTTGTCGAAGTAAAACAAAGCGCGTCTCAGTAATTTCTGTGGAATGCCCTCGACCACCAGGCATTGGCGCCCACGGACCGTTTTTCTCTCCACGACCGAGGCTTTCACCCCGGCAAGAGCCTCCTCAAGCCGGGCCGCTGACTCGCCCCATTGGAAATTGAAAGGAACCTTTATCTCCTCTTTCCCGGAGGCCCGACCTGCCATGACGATACTCAGGCAAAGCGGAATGATAAATAGAATGAACCTCACTCCCTCCGCTTGTAGCGGTTTGGGCGGCAGGGTCAACGCACTCATTCAGCAACGAAAATTTCACCGCCGTCCAAACGTGAGAGAGTCTGGAGGCCGGAAATGGAAAATTCCGCGGCCGAGGCGCCCAAACCGAGCAAAACTTTCACTGTACCGGGGGCGGCTGCGGGCGCGATGGCGAATGGCGTTTCCACAGTCGCGGATGCGACCTCAATGAGGGGAAGTCCCTCGGCGGAACCCATCCAGAGTTTCCCCTCGCGGATAAGCGGGGAGAGCACAAGCGGGGAGGGACGCGCTTCGAGTTCGTTGGGCGCAAGAGCGATGCTTGTTTTTTGTGCAGCGGGAGCCGCATCAGGCGCGGACGTTGCTTTTCCATCGATGAAGGTAATCTTCCCCATTTTCCGTATCGTTTTGTCGAGAATCACCTCCCATGGTGCCTCCCCTCCCCGGTCCGATGGCACAGGTGCCAGAGGCTGGAGGATCCTGACCCTTTGACCTTCGGACAAATCCTCCACAAGGAAAATCCGAAGTTTTTCCCCGTCAGAATCCACCCGGCAGCGAACGACATCTTCATCAAGCACCAACTGCCGGAGCAACTCCCCTTTCGGGTCGTATTGACGGACGACCGCGACCTGATCCTCCCCACGGCCTGCGATCCAGAAGGTCGAAGAAGGACCTGCACTCAGGGACCAGATTTGAGGTGTATCTCCAAGAGGAATTTCCGTCATTGTGCCGGAGACGGACATCCAAACGTGAATGCCATCGGAGAGAAAAACCGCGGCGTCCCTCAAGGCTACCAGACGCTGGCCCGGAGAAGTGGCCGTGTCCGTTTCGCTGCCTTCCGGAACCAGCAGGAGTTCCCGCAGGACATTTTTCCCGTCAAGCAGCGCGGCAAGCCGGTTGTTCGCGACACTCGCTGCAGGGATCGACTCGTCAGGCAGGATGTGGGTATCCCCGCCGGAGGGCCCGCTCGCGGGCATGGAGACGAGCGTGATTCCCCCCCCTGCGCCGGGACGGAGAATCAACTTTCCGGAATCCGCTCCCAGAAATTCCCCCTTCGCATGAACCGGGACCCCCGGACTGGGAACCCCATCGTCGCCAACCTCCCAAACCGTCAACCCTCCGCCACCTGCAGAGCGACCGACAATAAAACTGGAAGCATCGGGCCCGGGAACCAGCGCAATAACCGATTCGATTTCCGGGGGTCCCTCCGCCGGAAGCCAATCGTTAAAATGGTAATCCTCACCTTCAACCACGACGTCATCAGGAACGAACCACCCACGCAAAAAGTACCTGCCCGGCGCACATGCGACACCGTTGTTATCCTTGGAGTCCCAGGAAATATGCAGGCCGTTCAGGCCGGCCCGGAATGCAGTGACCGGCTCTGCTTCCGCGAGTGTTCTGATCAGGAGTCCCTTCTCAGAAAAAACTCCCAGACTCAGGGTCCCCGCAGCACCGGGAATTGCGAGCACAACTTCCTGGTCTTGACGCGGTGCCGCCCGCAGGCTCGCGCAGGCGGACCATCCCATGGCAAGCAAGACCAGAATACGCGCTGTGAGGCAGGCAATCACGGGCTTTCAGGCATAATACCGCCAGTTGACCTCGGGAAAGAGATTGTCCCGGTTTTCGCAGGCTGCGAGGAACTCCCGGTCCTCTGAACCACCAACCAGGCCATCATACAAGCGGTTGAAGCGCAGGATATGGTCTTTTGTCCGCCGGGTGGCGTAGTCGGGAGCCGTGCCTGTGCGCATCAAAAACGCCCAGTCGCTGGACTGAGCCAGAAGCAACTCCCTTGCCATCTGTTTGAGCGTGCGGTCGTTCCCCGGAGCCGTGGCTTTTTCAAACCGCCGCGCGCATTCGGTCATTCTCCGCGCAGCCGCGTGAAGGTGCGGGTAAATCCACCAGTTGGACTGATCCAGCCAAACCTCTGAGTATCCCCGGTTTCCCCATGAGGAAGGAACAGGCGCGACAACTTGTTGGGTGGGATGGCGCTCAAGATATCCGGCGGGAGTTATAAACCCGAAAACACCCTGATCATAAGCTGCTTTGCGAAGAAAAAAATTCAGGAAATCGGGACCTTCAAACCACCAATGCCCGAATAACTCGGCATCGAATGGGCTGACGACCACGGGGGGCACTGGCAGCGAGGACGCGAGCTGGCGGATTTGGCTGATGCGGCTTTCCATGAAGTGAGCGGCGTGGGCGTCAGCGGCCCCCATGGCCCAATCGCGCCGGTAGAGTTCTTTGGGCTCATGGCCGGTGATCCGGTGGTATTTGATGCCGGTGGGCCGCCGGTGGCCGGTATCGGGGAGCACCCTGTGCAGGTATTCCTCGGGAAGGTCCGAACCAATATCCCGGTAGAAGTCGCGGTAGGCCGGATCCCCGGGATACCCCTCCCTCGCACTCCAGACCTGTCGGCTCGAATCCCGGTCACGCCCAAAAACTGCCGGCCCCCAAGGTGTGAAGTACGGAGCGAAAATGGCAAAGCGGGGCCGCGGTTCACCAAAGATCAAACCGTGCGCATCCACGACAAACCACCGGATGTTGGCCTCGCGTAATACCGGCCCGACGCCGGGAACATACCCACACTCGGGAAGCCAGATCCCGGAGGGGTCGCGCCCGAAGCATGAGCGATACTCGTCCCGACCGATCAGGATCTGGGCCCGCAGGGCCTCGGGGCAGGATTCCATCAAAGGCAGGAATCCGTGCGTTGCGGCGCACGTGATGATTTCCAGTACTCCCTCCTCCTGGAGCTGGGCAAATGCGCCAACAAGATCCCTCGCCACCTCATGTTCGTAGAAATCGCGAACCTCGCGGAACCTCCTCAAATAGAAACGTGCCAGGTCGTTGACCGGGGGATTGGTTGACGTTCGCTCCACCTCGCGCTCCGCCAGATCCGTGACTCGATCGAGATACCTTGCAGCGCGGCTTTGCAGGAGCGGGTCCCGGAGCATCGCACACAGGGTCGGAGTCAGGGTCAGTGAAAGCTTCACCGGTGCCTTCTCAAACGCGAGGGCCCGCAGAATCTTCAACAGAGGAATATATGTTTCTGTGATCGCCTCGTAGAGCCAGTCTTCTTCGAAAAATTCCTCGTGCTCGGGATGCCTCACGAAGGGCAGATGGGCATGAAGAAGAAGCGAGAGGTAACCTTGGGGCATGGGTTGGGATGCGAGGAGTTGTCGGCCAACCAGCCTTCGGAACGGAAGGTCGGCGGGTTGCAAAACTCCATCGCACGCTAGCTGACAGGTCTCCAAAAAGCACCCATATTGTTCAAAGAAGCGTGGAAGGATTTCTCTCCCGGAGGTCCGGTGTAAAAAATCTTTGACTTAAATACTGGAAAATCACGCAACTTGTGCGATTTTTGTTGCACAGTGAGTGTTAATAATAGCTTCCGATCCCCAGGCCGCCTGCATCTTGGCAGGCCGGCGTCTGCATTCACCCTCATTGAGATCCTTCTTGTGATTGCCGTCATCGGGATCATGAGCGCTCTCATCCTCACGTCGGTTGGCAATGCCACACGGGATTCCCGGCTTGTCGTTGCGCGCCAGCAACAGGTAGTGCTGCAGGAAGCCCTCCACGCATGGATCGCTGCACAATCCTCAACCTCAAGCATCACGACGGTCCGCAGCAATTACACCGGCACCTCGGACAAGCTGGCACTCCTCCAGGATTATCTCGGCGACGGCACTTACAATCACATGGTGGAATACACCACGAACAGTCAGATCGGCAGCGACGCCCTGCAAAAGTCGGGCAAATACCTCCAATTTTCCGCGTGGACAACCACCAATTACCCAACCGTATCGATGGCCCCATGAAAATCCGCCCTGCACCCTTCCTTTCTGCGTTCTCCATGGTCGAAGTCCTTGCGGCTGTCGCCATCATCGGCGTAATCACCTTCCTCGCCATTCCGAACATTATCCGGGTGAAACAGGATGGAGAAAACAACCTCGCCCGCGCCCGCGCCGAATCACTCAACATGGCAATTGCATCCTTCGTTCAGGCGAATGGCGGTGCCGCCGCCCAGACGAACTGGAGCGGCAACGCGACCTCTACCGCACGTTACGCCCTTCTGGCTCCCTATATTGCTTTTGCCGAACCCGCGTTCTCCAACTACATGCCCAACGGGTATTCGATCAGTTCGTGGCCCACGAATATTAACCCTCCGAACACCAAGGTCGGACTGACCGGGCCCTCCGGTGCTATGAGCTATTGATGGAGCCCCGTTGTATGGACTGCAGGCAATTCCCCCGACTCAGTGGAGATGCGTCCATCCGTGCATTTTCCCTTGTTGAGGCGCTTGTCGTCATCGCGGTGGTGGGAGTCCTCGCTACGATTGCAATTCCCACCATCGGAGGGATCCTGCCATCGTCATCAGGGGCCATTGCGACCCGGAATATGAACCTCCTCAATGCCGCCGTGGTTTCATTCAACCAGAATAATCACGAACTGGCACTTGATCCGGACAGCGGCACAGCTGATGAAATAGCTGTGATTCGATCTCTCCAATACGTGCCGCCGCTGATCAGCGGCTCCCTTATCAGCCCCTCGCCCGGAGCTCCCTACTTCGAGCCCATGGCGAATGTGCTCGCCACATCCGATTCATCGCGCCACCGCGCCCAATGGAATGGCCGGATGTACAAGCTGATTTCACCCGGGACCGCAGGGTCCGGGATTGATATTCTTCGTCTTGCCGGAAGGGCTGCGGCTGCGCCAAGCTATCCCTCCGGTTACCAAACCGTAGGAGCACCATGACACCCGGCGACTGGAAATACCTCACTGATTCCCTCTCTGAGATGGGCCTGCTATCCGGCGAACAACCCGCCGAGGGCATCCAATTGCATGAACACCTCGCGTCCGTTAATTCGATCCCTGCCGAGGAGGCCCTGGAGTGGCTGGCCGGTGCATTCCGCATGCTTCCCCTCGCTCCCCAACGCCCCGCATGCTCCAGCCGCGGGGAAGCGGTCTTCCGGAAACTGGCGCTGCCATCGACCGACTCCGAAGGCTGGCTGCCTCTGGGCACCCTCGGACCCCTGCTCATCTGCGCACATTACAACCCGACTTCAGGCTCCATGTGGCAGATCGCCCCGGAGTTCATCATTCCCGTTGTCATACCCCAGGCCGGCTACGAAATTTTGCTGCGGGATGTATCTGAGCGCCTCGTGTTCAAACCCCTCGACGAGAAAAAACCATTCACCCCCACGAAGCCCCTTGAACGAAAGCAGGGACTGGACAAAGCCCTCGACTGGCTGCTTGAACAATACCCGCTCGAGGAGCCCCATGCGCCGGAACGCATCCGTGAGGAACGCCAGCAAATACTCGCTGCCAGTGGAGGGGAGGTTTCCGAGCTCAAGAAGATGACCCGCGGCCTGGGCCTCGCTCTCCACTTTCTGGACGTCGGAGAAGCTTGTTTCAACGCGGATCATGCTCCCCCGCAGAATATTTTTCCGGAGGCGCTTCTGGAGAAACATGGTGTCTATCCGCTATATTGCGGGAAACGCACCGTTTACATCCTGGCGGAGCATAAGCACAATTACGCGTTCGAAGACGAGTGGTTGTCCGGCGGTCACCAAACCTTCGCGTTCCGTACGGTTCGTGCCGAGCGCGAGAGTATCCTCAAGGTCATCCAGCGGGAAAGGGGTCGCGTGGCATCCGCCACCGAAGCCATCGAAGCGGGGGATCTCACTTACTCGGATGTCGCCAACCTCGTCGAGATCGACCTTCAAGCGATTGCCAAGGTGAACCCCTCGAGCATGAATGCGACTCCCGAACAGGTCGTTCACTGGGTCCTCTACCGCGCAATCACCGGCCGCGCCAGTGACCTCCATGTCGAAAAATATTTCAATACAGCCCGCTTCCGCGCCCGCATCGATGGAGAACTGAAGGTCATCCATTCCTGCCCCGAGGAACAACTGCCCCGCTTTATCAGTCTGATCAAAAATTACTCGAACATGGGCCAACGCCGTCAGGACGCCCAGGATGCCAAGTTTTCCCTCATGCTGGGCAAACGACGGGTCGATGTCCGCGTTTCCGCCATCCCCTGCCGCAAGGACCTCCAAAAGCTCACAATGCGCTTTCTGGACAAGCAGGATGGAATCAAAAAGCTCAGCGAGCTTCACCTGTCGGAATGGCAGATGGGGGTCATCGGAGACGCCATGGGTCGGGATCAGGGGCTCATCCTCATTACCGGCCCCACCGGAAGCGGGAAAACCACCACGCTCTACGCGCTGCTCAACAGCATCAACGCCGACAATATCAACATCCATACCGTCGAGGACCCGATCGAGTATGAAATTGAGGGCCTCAACCAGACGCAGACCGACCCGGTGAACGGCATCCACTTTGCAGAAGGTCTGCGGCGGCTTATGCGCGCCGACCCTGACGTGATCCTCATCGGCGAGTGCCGCGATGCGGAGACGGCTTCCGCCGCGGTGAATGCCGCCCTCACCGGTCACCTCGTGCTCACGACCCTTCACGCAAACGACTGCCTGCGCGCTGTGACCCGGTTCATTTCGATGGGAGTGCCGCCCTACCTCCTCGCCGATTCCCTCGCACTCACCCAGGCGCAGAGACTGGTCCGCAAACTGTGCACCTATTGCAAAAAGCCTGCAGAGATCACTCCCGAAATCAAAGCAAGCTTCGCCGGAAACCGGATTCCAATCCCCGATGATGTTGAACATGTTTACACCAAGCAGGGATGTCAGGAATGCTCGGAGACCGGCTTCCTTGGCCGCGTCGCACTCATGGAAATGTGCCCGATCGACAGCGAACTTGCCGACTTGATTGCAAACAACGCTCCACAAAGCAAAATGCGCGAAGTCGCTTTCCGAAAAGGAGTTCTCACCCTCTACCAACAGGGCCTCCAGCAAGTACTCCAGGGAAATACCACAATGGAGGAAATCAGCTGTCTGAGCTACACCTCGCTTGCGGCAGAAGCTGACGACCCTTCCATCCTCCACCTCGACACCAAAAATCTCGAGGCCGAACCCCCATCCCCCTCCCCGACCCGGGCGGTCGTGGAGAACGCGAATTGACCCTAATCCGGCGGGAACCGGTGCCAAGGGTGGGGTTGTTGGCAACTAGCTCCCTCGCGAAACGGGTGCCTCCGCCGCCGGATAAGTAAATTTTGCATCGCAAAATAGAGGAAAGCAAAACCAAGAGCGGGAGTTGCATCCCCTGTAGCCACGGTCCTCTGTCGCCGTGTTGGCAGCGTTTCCGAAGGAGTTGTCGCCGCGCCCGTGAGGGCGTGGAGGCAGAGACTCAACCGCATGGCGGATGCCACCGTCTCACGACGGCGGCTACGGCAAGTTGCTAGCCGGAGCTTTCTGCTGACAAAAACGCCCGGGAGCGTTCCAGGGAATCGTCGAAGGTGGCGCAGAAATTTTCGCGCCCGATGATTTGGATAAAGCCGGCCTTGCGGAGCATTGTCAGGGGTTGCTGGTGAATTCCGCTGAGGATGACAATGCCGCCGCGGGCCTTCATTCGCTCGACAATACTTTCCAAAACATTCAGTCCGGTGGCGTCCATGGCGGTAACAAGGTGGAGGCGGAGTACAAGGACCTTCGGCCATTCGCCCAGCAGGGAAAGAGCATCCTCCATCTTCTCCGCGGCACCAAAGAGGAACGGGCCGAAAATCCGATAGACCAGCACGCCGTCGGGGATCGCTTTGCCCTGGGCGATGTGTTCCGGGCGCTCCAACATATCCTCCTCGGTCACCCGGCTCACCTCGGTGGTCTCCGAGACCCTCTTGATATACAGAATGGCGGCAAGAACCATTCCCACCTCAACGGCGATCACCAGATCAAAAACCACGGTCAGTCCAAAGGTCGTCAACAAAACGAGGGCATCGCTGCGGGGCATCCGGTTCAGTCTGCCCAGCTCGTGCCACTCGCCCATTCGCAGCGCCACGACGATCAGGACCGCAGACATGGCGGCCATGGGAATGTAGGTTGCCCATTTCGCACCGAGGAGGATCACAACCAGCAAGGTCAGCGAATGTACCATGCCGGAGATCGGAGTTTTTCCTCCATTGTTCACATTGGCTGAAGTGCGGGCAATCGCTCCGGTTGCTGGCAGGCCTCCAAAAAACGGGCAGACGAGGTTTGCAACTCCCTGCGCAATGAGTTCGGTGTTGCTGTCGTGCCTTTCCCCCGTCAACCCGTCGGCCACAACGGCCGAGAGGAGGGATTCGATCGCACCCAGGAGTGCTATCGCTGTGGCAGGTCCGATCAGGCTGCGGATCAATGCAAAATCGATGTGGGGGAACGCCGGTGCAGGAAATCCCGAAGGGATGGCGTTTGCGCCGAATTTGCTTCCAATCGTTGCCACCCCCTCCTCCCCTCCACACCCCAGAATGGCAACGAGGACCGTCGCCCCCAACATGGCGACAATCGAGCCCGGGATGCGCTTGATCTGCAGCCGCGGCCAAATCAACATCATCCCGACACACACAATCGCGAGCCCGAGCGATCTCAGGTTGGAGCCGGAAAGGTTCTGCGCAATCCAGGGCATCCTTTCGATAAATTCGTGCGGGACCGGCTCCCCCGCGTCCACACCGGCAAAGTCCGGGATCTGCGTTACAATAATTGCCACAGCGATTCCCGTCGTGAATCCGCTCGTCACAGGCCAGGGAATATACTTGATCAGCTTTCCCATCCCGGTCGCACCCATCAGGATCAGGATGACTCCCGCCATGATCGTCGAGAGCATCAACCCGGTGTATCCGTGCTCGGCAACAATCAGCAACACGATCGGAATAAACGCCGCTGTGGGCCCTGCGATCTGAACCCTGCTGCCACCCAGGGCCGAGACCAAAAACCCGGCCAGGATGGCGGTGATAACCCCGAGTGCAGGCGCGGGCAGAGGGGTCACAGCCCCGGCCGGCACGCTTGCAATTCCCAGCGCCAGCGCGAGAGGCAGGGCAATCAGCCCGACTGTAATGCCGGAAAGGATCTCCCCTGCAAACGGAATGCTCTCACGCCCCGGGCCGATGAGTTCGAGGCTGCGCGGACGGAAAGGAATCCTTTGTCTCAATGCCTCTCTCATACCGTCACAGATGCGCTCTGACGCAGACGCCTTTTTGTGCGGACGGCGATTGCCGGGCGGGTTGACTGGCCCGCAGCCGGCCATTCCAGAAAAGCTCCACAATGCTCACAGACGTCCAATTCCGTTGCAGTCCCGGGCCGGTGGTGACCAATGCTGAGGCGGAGGTGGCACGCTCCGCAGACGCCGTTGTGCACGGGCGAAAGGCTGCGCCTCCCTCGCGAGATCGCCCGTTCATGATGGCCGAGGAGGGCTGTTGGGAGCCGGGTTTTCAGGCTCTCAATGAGAATCCGGCATTCCTCCGGTGAGTAGGAAGTGGTCCATGCCGCGGGCGGCGCGCCCTCAAGATCGTTCAGCTTGTTCAGCGTGTCCAAAAGTCGCGAAAGGTTGTGCATGGCGGATGATGAGCATCCCGAATGCCAATACCCAAACGCAGAGCATTACCAATTGAGCATCAGCAAGTTAAGCTGCTAGCCCCCGCAATCAATAAGGCAGGAGGCTTCCAAATTGTGCAATTATTGCTCGAATTTCCGTTGGAATGTGCAAAATATGCAATCCGCATGGGCTCCGGAATACACCTTCTCCTTTTCGATCCCAAACGGATCTTTGCTCCCGCATTCCGTGAGGTTCTGGAAGCAGAGGGCTGGAGGGTGTCGGAGGTGCGAACCGAAAGGGGCGCGGAAACGGTCGCTGCCAGAGATCCGGTCAACGTAGTGATCAAGTCCTATGTCCGGGCGCAAACGCGGGCGGGTCTGATGGAACGCCTCCTGGGGGTTTCGCCCGACACGGAATTCATCTTTGTGAGTCCGGAAGCGGACGTGCGCATGGCGATGGACGCGGTGAGGCGTGGAGCCTTCGATTGTCTCCCGCTTCCCTGCGAGAATGCCCAGTTGGTTTTGTCGGTCTCCCGGGCCCTGGACCACCAGCTTGTCGCGGCGGAACATCCGGTGCTTCTTGCCCGCCTTCATTCAAGGAACCCTCCGGATGCTCTGGCCGGAGAAAGCGGTGCCATGAAAGAGATCCAGAAAACCCTCGCGTGCGTCGCAAACACCACCGTCACCGTGTTGTTGACCGGCGAGAGCGGGACGGGAAAAGAGATGATTGCCCGAAGAGTGCACGAACTCAGCAGGCGGCGCGAGGGACCCTTTGTTGCGGTCAACTGCGCCGCCCTTCCCGACAGCCTGATTGAATCCGAATTTTTCGGCCACACACGGGGTGCATTCACGGGAGCCGTTGCCGACAAGCCCGGACGCTTCGAACTTGCAAGAGGAGGCACTCTTTTTCTCGATGAGATCGGAGACCTTTCACCGCTTGGCCAGGCAGACCTTCTGCGTGTGCTGGAGGATGGAATTTTCCGGCCTCTCGGCAGCCATACCACCGTGCATGCCGATGCCCGCATCATTGCCGCGACCAACCGCGAACTCGATCTCGCATGCCGCGAAGGGAAATTCCGGGAGGACCTTCTTTACAGGCTCAATGTCATCACCATTTGGCTGCCTCCCCTGCGGGAGCGACCGGAGGATATCCCCCGCCTCGCACAAAGCTTCGTCCGCCATTTTTGTGCAAAGCACAGGCGTCCACAGAAACAGTGCTCCGAGGATCTGATGAATCACCTGTGCGATCAGCCGTGGCGCGGAAATGTGCGCCAGCTGCGCAATGTAATTGAGCGGATGGTTTTGCTGACCCCCGGGCGGATTCTGACATCCTCTCATTTGCCTGCCCACCTGAGTCCCTCGCACGAAGCCGGGAGTCCCGCCGGCTTCCACCCGGACCTGACCCTCGCGGAAGTCGAGGCGGAATGGATTCGACGGACTCTGACCCGATGCTCCGGAAACCGGACCGCCGCAGCGAAGCGGCTCGACATCAGCCGCCGATCCTTGCACTACAAGCTGCAGACCGTTATCCAGAAGTCAGGAGCAACTGACAGGCCTTTATGAAATCCCATCGTGAGGAACTCTGGTTTGAGATCCCGGCCCGCCGGGGATTTCCTAATATCACTCCGGAAGTTGATGCGGGCCTCCGACGCAAGCGCGTGCTGGTAAAAATCATCGGTGAGTAACGCGCGCCACCCGCTCAACAAACGGCGGCAATGAGTTTGCTGAGACGGTGGAGGCTCCAGAGGGCTATCCGGAAATCCTCAAGCAGGGCCGTCACTTCGACGGAGGTTTCCGCGCCGGAAGGGAAGGCCTGCTGACGCAAATTCAGCACAAACGGACCGTGAGCTTTGGTTTGCTGCCGGATCTCTTCTGCGGCGGCGGCATCTTTGGAATCGAGAGCCGCAGCGCATCCGGTGCTCAGGCCAATCACCGCATCACGAAGCATGGAGTTTCCCGGGCCTATGCCGGAAGCTTCGACGACCTTGGAGCGGAGCAGGAAACAGCGAACAGCATCCTCCACGTGGCGGATTCCGCTCAAGGTGGCACGAAGGGTATGAACGCGCGCGGCATCTGCCTGGGTTAAGGATCCCCGGGAAACCAGCTTTGCAGCGAACGATTCGATGGCCTCGCCAAGCCGCTGGAACTCCGGCGAAGCAGGGGCATCGTCACCCGGACCGTCCGCAGCAGAGAGCCTGCCATCCACCATGGAGGCAAGCCGGGCAAGTTCCTTGCGCATCAGGTGGAGGGCCGTCGAAGGTTCGTCCTCGG
>Ga0247837_1003753_pt1 | contig 25864 bp, 14 predicted proteins | sample LaCtaG_2_FD_187115 | JGI IMG/M metagenome (GOLD analysis project Ga0247837, IMG submission 187115) | Freshwater microbial communities from meromictic Lake La Cruz, Castile-La Mancha, Spain - LaCruzMarch2015_14.5m | ecosystem: Environmental > Aquatic > Freshwater > Lake | place: Spain: Castile-La...
AATTCCGGGGACATGCCTATCCGGTTGCGGGAATTCCGGGGACAGTATACTAATCTCCAGCCGGCGGAATCGAATTAAGTATACTGTCCCCGGAACTCGTCCCCGGAACTCGCTCCCCGGAACTCGCGCCCGGAACTCGCGCGGCTTGGCGGGCTAAGCTGCCCGTTGCCGGGAATGCCCGGGTTACCGTGCGAATTGAGGAAGAAACCCCTGCCGCGGAGATAGCGGAAGATTCGTTATTTGGCATGTGGCGCGACCGCGAAGACATGGCCGATGTCGAAGCTTGCACGCGATAAAAAGCCGAGTCACTGCTTAGCAGTTATATCACCAAGCCTGCGATCGTGGTTCCGCAACTCTGCAGGAAGTCCGTAATTTCGCGACATTCTGCTTGGACGATCGGCAGTTTTGCGTTCGTTGTTGGGTCAATGTCGGCCTCATGCACGATGGCATTGCGTCTGACCACGATTAGTTTCAATTTTTTCTTCACGTAGTCGTCAGTCATACCCATAGCTGCGCCAATACGTTGCCACTTATGTGGTTCATCCCAAATGTAGCTCAGCCCCTCTGCGACCTTGCCGGGATCCTGATAAGAAATCGTTTTCTGTTTAAGGAAAATAGCCTGCTCAAATACATACTCTTTCGGCGGCACCGTCGCGGAAACCAAGTTGCCATGTAACTCAATCGATATTGATTCCGATAAATATCTAGCCGTTGCGGGGCGGACACCAGAAAAGATCTGCACCATACCAATTCGCACCAAGTCATGAATCAACTTGTCAAATGCACTGACCGCATAGACTACTTGGGATCGCAACAGATCATCATAAGGCATTGGTGACGCGACGTTTTTTGACAAAAACGCGTAAAGACCCTCGAGATTGCGTGCGACGGAGAGATTGGAGTTGAACAAAGCGAGTGCGTTACGCATTCGTAAGAAGGCTCGCCAGCTTATCCGCGATTTTCGCAAACAAGGCTAGAAACAAATCTCTTTTTTCTTCCAACTGCTTCAATACGGGGCCAGACTCTCCAATATCTTTCTTAGTTAACGCAAAGACCGGAACTCCAGCTTGGTAGGCTTTCGGGAGGAGTCCCTGAAAATCGGGGATCTCAGCTAAACAATAGCTGTCATCAATCAAATCTTTTCCATATTGCTTGCGACTGAACAGCATCCCGGCAGGCTTAATCGCCTCAATGAAATCAGTGCTCAGCTTGTTCTTGATCTCGTCAATGTTATCCCTGTATGGCTTAGCCGCTCGACCATTTCTGATATTAAACCGCTGAATGATGCCGCCTGAGAATTTCGGCACGCCAGGCAAGAGCGGGTAGGCCGATTCAGCAAAGAGCGACAACGCGGAATGCTTCCATTCGGCCCAGCGCGGCAGGGTTGTCTGCAGCGTATTGATCGCCATAATCGAGAATGGATCGGGATTGGTCGGAATTACGAACGCGTGAGATGAAAGGAATAGATTTTGGTTGGTTGCGCTTAAGCTCGGATTAAGGTCGATGATGGTGAAGTCGATCGAGTATTTTTCTTCGGTAAGCCGAAGTAGCTCGGAGAACGCACCCGGAAGATTTTGCAGTGTTGATAACGCGTTATTTGATGTCTGCGCGAAAGTCAACGCTGCGTCGTACTCCGATAGGTTCGCGTGTCCAGCCAACAGGTGAAGATCTGGCACTCTTGGCGGGCTGTAACAGTTTACCGCAGCAATAGGGACGGGCTGCCCCTTGAATGCTGCAGCAACTCCATCTTTGATGTTATTTAACCGCGTCGCGTCATCAAGATAGTATTTTTCAAAGTCGTCGCCCAAAATGAGGCTAGTAAGATTGCACTGGGCGTCAGCATCGACAATCAAAACATTATAAGTTCTAGCGAGCATCCAGCCCAAGTTGTACACGGTCGTAGTCTTGCTGACTCCGCCCTTATGGTTGAAAATCACTAGCCGCTTCGACATGAATTCTCGCCTCGCTTTAAAGAGTGATGATTAACCGACGAACCCAGTTCTCAAGCCGCAAACCCGCGACCCGCCCGAAGTCGTCGGTGTTGTTGGTGACCAAAATCAGCCCTTCGGCCAGGGCATGGGCGACAATCTTGGTGTCCATGCACCCGATGGGCAGTTCCTCTCAACGGCATTGGGACGATCGGCCAGAGAGTCCTCCGGCGATGGGGCGTCGTCCAACAGGGCGAACAGGGCTTTCAGGCGGTCGCGGTCGGGGCTGGGCCGGTTTCGGGCTCAGGGTGACCTCGCCGGTCGCATCGTCCTTGCGGACCCAGACCTCGTTGCCGGCAAGTTAATAGCCCGCGGGCAGGCGCACGGCCTGGCGGTGGTCGGCGTTGTCGAGCTTGGCGGTTGCGATGATGGGCGCCGTCTCTCCGCGGGTGTTGCCTTGTAGCATACCCCATCCGCGGCGCTCCCGAAAAAGCGGCCCAAAGGCCGCCTCTGTATCCCGGTGGTTCGCGCGTAATTAGGGGCCAGTGCGGAAAAGCACAAAGATGGTCCCAGGGCCTCGGCGCAGCGGCGACCCGCCAGATCGTCGATCACCGCCGTGGTTCCCGGGAAGGCTCGCGCCAACTCCAGTACCCCGGTTTCCCCCGGACCCAGGTCCCAGGCCAGGCATTGCGCCGACACCGCGGGGACTGGCTGCACTTGCAGCCAGTCGTACGCGGCCAGTGCCCGCGCCATCGGGTCTTGCATCTACGTAGGCGCGAATCTTCCTCGCTACCGCCTGGGAGACCCAGACACCGGACGCACCGTCCCTGAGCAGGCGCGGAAGTCCGGCCTCGGCCAAGTGATCAACGGCGAGGTATTCACAACCGGCCGCGCAGCGCAGGCATTCATGTCGCGGCAGTCCCACCGCCTTCGGCCTGGCGGAGTTCCCGCGCGAGACTACGAACCGACCGGCCCCCGGCCCGCCGCGAGCCCGATCTCGGCCAGACTCTCCTTCAGAGTCGCGGCGCAGTGGTGCAGGGCCGCCAACTCCCCCTCATTCAAGGGGATCGGCAGGCGCTCCCCCGCCCCGGCGGCCCCGATGGCGACCGGAATGCTGAGGCAGACGCCGTCGATCCCGTACTCACCGTGCAGCCGCACGCTCACCGGCAGGACGCTGCCCTGATCCCCCTGGATAGTGCGCACCAGGTGGGCGATGACGAGCCCGATGGCCCAGTTGGTGAAGCCCTTGCGCTCGATGATCGCGTAGGCGGCGTGGCGCACCTGGGTCAGGATGTCGTCCAGGACCGCCGGGTCATAGGGTTTGCCGCAGATACGGTGGCCGACGATCGGGGTGCCGCCGATATTGGCCTGGCTCCAGGCCGCGAACTCCGAATCCCCGTGCTCGCCCAGAATGACCGCATGAACCGAGCGCGGGTCCAGGTTGTAGTGCCCCGCGAGCAGAGAGCGCAGCCTGGTGGTGTCGAGCATGGTGCCGGTGCCGATGACCCGTTGGTCGGGCCTGGCGCTCAGGGTCTGCATCGCAAAGGTGAGCACGTCCACCGGATTACTGGCGATCAGTAGGATCGCCTCCGGTGCGTGCCGGTCCAATTCCTGCGCGATGGCGCGAAAGACCGCCGCGTTGCGGCCCAGGAGCGCCGGCCTGGTCTCCCCGGGCTGCTGGCCCACCCCGGCGGTGATGACGATGATCTGGGCCCCGGCCAGGTCCGCATAGTCCCCGGCCCGCACCCGCTGACGCCCCACATAGCCCTGGGCGTGCATCAGGTCCATGGCCTCCCCCTCGGCGCGCCGCCGGTCAAGGTCCACCAAGACCAACTCGTCGGCGATGCGCTGCTGGAACAGGGCATAGGCCGCCGCCATGCCCACCTGCCCGGTGCCCACGATACCCACGGTTCTTCTGCCCGACATGTTGGCCTCCCCCTTTGCGTTTGGAATCGGCATCAGACCCATTCGCAGAGTGTGGAGCATCTGCGCGGATACAAGGGGCCCGCGTCGCTCCGCCGCGAACCCGGTGTATTGCACCCGGGCCATCCTGCACGCGATCAGGGACCGCGCAAGGCTCAGTCGGCCGGCGCCGGAACCGGCAGGTTCAGCCACTCGCCGTAGAAGCCCTGCGCCAGCGCAAAAAAATGCAACAACTTGATAAATAAGCCTAACATCGGAGCCAGTGACGCCAGCAGACGCTCGTCGACCACCCGGAAATCGGATGATCGCGTCCGCAGCATGAACGTAATCCTGCCGGGACTGTCGGGCCCCATCATCATCCCTGACAGTGCACTGAGGGCGGGGACACTGGTCCGATGCGCACGCCGGGATTGGTGACGGATTGGCGGTAGCGATGCCCGCCCGGCTATCATCCACAAGTTAAGCTGGTAACCGGTCCGCGGGAACTAGCCCGAAGGAAAAGGTGTAGACGAGGTGAAGAGATGGCCGATCAACTGATGCTGTTGCCGAGCGGCGACCCGGAACGCTGTCGGCTGCTGCGGATGCCCCAGGACCTGGCCCCGGCGGAGGCCTATCGACAGGTGACCGGGCTCATGGCCGCGCTGGAGTCCGCCGAAGGGCACGGGGGCGGGCGGGTGCCGGTGGAGGAGGTGATCGAGGCCCTGGAGGAGCGGGGCTTCGAGTTGCTGCCGCTGGTCCTGGGACCGAGCCTGGATTGACCGGCCTGCGGCGCGGCGCCCATGCGTATCCATCTGATCTGTGTCGGCCGGCGGATGCCCGCCTGGGTCGAGGCCGGCTATCGGGAGTATGCCAGGCGCCTGCCGCCGGAGTGCGGCCTGCACCTGATCGAGGTGGAGCCGCTGCACCGGGGCAAGACGGCCGGCCCGGACCAGGCGCGCACGCAGGAGGCGGAGCGCATCCTGAAGCTGATCCCCAAGGGGGCCGCGGTGGTGGCCCTGGACGGGCGCGGCCAGGGGTGGAGTACGCAGGACCTCGCTCTGCAACTCGAGGGCTGGCTGGGCGGCGGGCGCGACCTGGCCCTGCTGGTGGGTGGGCCGGACGGCCTGGCGCCGGCGTGCCTGACACGGGCGGACCAGCACTGGTCACTGTCGCGATTGACCTTTCCGCACCCGCTGGTGCGGGTGATCCTGGCGGAGCAACTGTACCGCGCGTGGACCCTGTACAAGGGACACCCCTACCACCGGGCCTGAGCGTTGCGGCCACGTGGCCACTTAGGGTGTACAAGCGCAGCGCAGTCCACCTAATGACGGAGTGGGCTGAGGTGGACTTCGCTCGCGCTCGTCCACCCGACGACCGACGACCGCAGCGGCGATCACGGCCGTCGGCACGGGTCTCGAACATTTTTCTTATTTGCGTTTATTTGCGGACAAATGCCCCTTTGCGGATGACGAGTTGAAGATGACCGACGCCGACCCCCAGATCTATCTCGCCTCGAGCTCGCCGCGGCGCCGCGAGCTGCTGTCCCAAATCGGGGTGCGCTTCGCGGTGGCGGCGGCGGACTGCGACGAAAGCCACCATCCGGGGGAGCACCCGGAGGACTATGTGCTGCGCCTGGCCCTGGAGAAGACCCGGCGCGCCCGCGCGCACCTCCCCGGGGACGACCCGCGGCCGGTGCTGGGGGCGGACACCGCGGTAGTGGTGGACGAGCGCATCCTGGGAAAGCCGGCGGACCAGGCGGAGTCACTCGCGATGATGAGCCTCCTGTCCGGGCGCTGCCACCGGGTGCTGACCGCGATCGCACTGATTGCGGCGGACGGGGAGCGCACCGATCTGAGCGAGAGCCGCGTGACCTTCCGCACCCTCACCCGGGAGGAGTGTCTGCGCTACTGGGCCACCGGCGAGCCCAGGGACAAGGCCGGGGGCTACGGCATCCAGGGCCTGGGTGCCCTCTTCGTCGCGGGCCTCACCGGCAGCTATTCCGGGGTCATGGGCCTGCCGCTGTTCGAGACCGCGCGCCTCTTGGGGCAGGCCGGCATCGAGCTGATCCCCGCCGCGCCCGCAACAGCACCCCCGGCGGCGGCACCCCTGACGGAGGTGGCCGGGTGAGCGAAGAGATCCTGATCAATGTCACCCCGCCGGAGACCCGGGTCGCCGTGGTGGAGGGCGGGGTGGTTCACGAGCTCATCATCGAGCGCGCCGAGCGCTGCGGCCTGGTGGGCAACATCTACAAGGGGCGGGTGGTGCGGGTGCTGCCCGGGATGCAGGCGGCCTTCGTGGAGATCGGGCTGGAGCGGGCCGCCTTCCTGCACGCCTCCGACATCATCGGCGGGGAGGGCGAGCCGCGCGGCGACCACATCCACGAGCTGGTGCACGAGGGCGACGAACTGGTGGTCCAGGTGGTCAAGGACCCCCTGGGGACCAAGGGCGCCCGCCTCACCACCAATGTGTCGGTCGCCTCGCGCTATCTGGTCTGTATGCCGGCCCTCTCCAGCACCGGGGTGTCGCAGAAGATCGAGGAGGAGGACGAACGTCGGCGCCTGCGCGATATCCTGGAGCGCTATGTGGCGACCCACCCGGGCCACGGCGGTTTCATCGCCCGCACCGCCGCGGAGGGCGTGGCGGAGGACCTGCTGTTCAAGGACATGGACTTCCTCGCCAAGCTCTGGCGGGGGGTGCGCGAGCGCTGCCTCCAGGCCAGCGGGATCGGCCTGATCCACGACGACCTGCCGCTGGCCCTGCGGGCGCTACGGGATCTCGTGACCCCGGAGGTGGAGCGGGTGCGCATCGACTCCCGTGCCATGGTCGACAAGGCCGTCCCCTTCGCCGCCAAGTACATCCCCGACATCAAGGACCGTATCGAGTATTACCAGGGGGAGCGCCCGCTGTTCGACCTCTATGGCGTGGAGGAGGAGATCAGGAAGGCCCTGCAGCGCAAGGTGAGCCTCAAGTCCGGCGGCCACCTGGTGATCGACCAGACCGAGGCCATGACCACCATCGACGTCAACACCGGGGCCTTCGTCGGACACCGCAACCTGGAAGAGCCCATCTTCAAGACCAACCTCGAGGCGGCCCAGGCGATCTGCCGGCAACTGCGCCTGCGTAACTTAGGCGGCATCATCATCATCGACTTCATCGACATGACCGAGGAGGAGCACAAGCGCCAGGTCATGCGCGCCCTGGAGAAGGCCCTGGCGCGCGACCACGCCAAGACCCATATCACGGAGGTCTCCTCGCTGGGGCTGGTGGAGATGACCCGCAAGCGCACCCGCGAGTCCCTGGAGCATGTGCTGTGCGAGCCCTGCCCCTGCTGCGGCGGGCGCGGCTCGGTCAAGACGGCCCAGACCACCTGCTCGGAGATCTTCCGGGAAATCATGCGCGAGTCGCGCCAGTTCGACGTAGAGACCCTGCTGGTGCTGGCCTCCCAGTCGGTAGTGGACCGGCTGCTCGATGAGGAGTCCGCGCACCTGGCCGAACTGGAGGAGTTCATCGGGCGGCCGATCCGGCTCCAGGCCGAGTCCCTGTATACCCAGGAGCAATACGATATCGTGCTGATCTAAATGAAAAATCGGTAACGAGCCGGACATCCCATCGTTGTCGTTGTCGTTGTCGTAATTGTACCAGCACTGCGGCGTTGATCATCGTTCCGGCCAGCGGTGCCCTTCTGGAGTCCAAGGCTTCAGCCTTGGTCTTGCCCCTCCAAGGCTGAAGCCTTGGACTCCGACCCGGTGGCGGCCGGAACGATGATTAAGGCCAGCACCGCAGTTCTGTCCTGCGCGCCTCAATGTCTATCAGGCTTCGATTCCCTGCCGGGCCTGGGCGTACGAACTCGGTCAGCGAAACCACGAGGTGCGAGCGAATTCTGGCCGGTAGGATTACCTCGATTACGATTACGACAACGACAACGACAACGACAACGACAACGACAACGAGGGCATCCCCCAATTGACTTGCCCGGCTTATTCGTGAACCGTTCCCAGTCCTCCCCTCTTCGATGAAACCACTGACACGCCGCATCTTCACCTGGCTCCTGCGGCTCGGCCTGGCCGTGCTGATCCTGCTCGCCGTACTGATGACGGCTTTGCGGCTCGCGCTGCCGGTCGCGGACCACTACCGTGTGGAGCTGACGCAGGCCCTGGCGGCGCGGCTGCATTACCCGCTGCGGGTCGCAACCCTGACGCTGAGCCTCGCCGGCTGGTCGCCGCGGCTGGTGCTGGGGAACGTGGTCATCACTTGCCCGCAGACCGGCGCCGACCTGCTGCGCCTGGACGCGCTGGAACTGGACCTGGACCCCATCGCGTCGCTCCTGGCCGGGCGGCCCCGGCTGCGCTCGCTGACCCTGGTGGGGGCGCAGTTGGCGGTGCATCGCGCCCTGGATGGCCGGGTCAGTCTGGTCGGACTCACCGCGCTGCGCCCGGATGACCCGGACGCCCTGGAGATCTTCCTGAGCCAGGGCCAGCTCAATCTCACCGGGGGCGACATCCTGATCATCGACGACGCCCTGGACGGGGCCCTGGTCCGGCTCACCCAGGTGCGCCTGCGCCTGCACAATGACGGCCCGGTGCATCAGTTCGAGCTCCTGGCCCATCCGGTCGCGGCGAGTGCAGACGCGTCGGCGGCGGCGCCGGGCGGAACCCCAGTCGAGACCCGGTTGCGGGTGCTCGCGGACCTGCGGGGGGACGCGGGCGATACCCGTCGATGGGACGGCGAGCTCTATCTGGGCCTGACCGGCGCGGACCTGGCCGCGCTGGTGCCCTGGACCCTGCTCGACCCGGACCAGTTGCGCAGCCGCAGTGCTCACCTGGAGAGCTGGAACCAGGTGCGGCAGGGAACTCTGCGCGCGAGCCTCAACCGGGTCGCGCTACGCGACCTGACCCTGCGCCTGCCCGCTGCGCCCGGCGACCGGGCGGTCGTGGGGGCGGGGGCAGCTCCCGCGGTGCTCTCGCTGGACCGCCTCGACGGCCTGGTGCACGTCACCCCCGCCGCCGACGGCTGGCGGGTCCAGGCGGCCGAGCTGGGGCTCGCGCTCAACGGGATCGAACTGCCGGACCTGGAACTGGACCTGCGCCTGTCCGCGGCCGGTCACCTGCGTAACCTGACGCTGGGGGCCTCCGCCTTTGACCTGCAACCCGTGACCGGCGCCCTGCTGGGCGCCTGGCGCGGTGCGCCCGCGCTGCCTCTGACCTTGCCGCTGGACCCGCCCCTGGTCGCCGCGCTGGACCCACGCGGCCGGGTTGCGTACCTGGCGGTGCGCGCGGCGCTCCCCCCCGCCGGGCCGCCGACCTGGCAGGCGGCGGCCCAGGTGCAGGGGCTTAGCCTGACGCGGCACGGGCCGATCCCGGGGATCACCGGCCTGGACGCGCGCCTACGGGCCACGCAGGACGGGGGCACGCTCACGCTCGGCAGCAGCGGGCTGGACCTGGACCTGCGCCCGCTCTTCGACCCGGCGCTGCGCCTGGAGCGCTTGAGCGGGGACCTCGCTTGGGCGCGCCTGCCGGCGTCCGGGTGGCGCCTGACGGGCACTGACCTGGCACTTGCGAACGCGGACCTGACCGGGCAGGCGCGCTTCACCCTGGACCTGCCGGGACCCGCCGACCCGAGCGCCCCGGACGGCCCGGTCATCGACCTGCGGGCGAGTATCGAGAACGGTAACGCCGCCCGCACCAGGCGCTACCTGCCGGTCGGGGTGCTGCACCCGCACCTGACGGACTGGCTGACCCAGGCGCTGGTCGCCGGGACGGTGACGCGGGGGGACCTGGTGCTGCGCGGCCCCCTGATACACTATCCCTTTCCCAACCGCGAAGGGCGCTACGAGTTGGTCCTCGACTACCGGGACCTGGTGCTGCGCTACCTGCCCGAGTGGCCGCCGATCGAGGGGGCCGCGGGCACCCTGCGGTTCCTCGACCAGGAACTCAGCATCGGGCTGGAGCGGGGGCGCATCTACGGTACCAACCTCACCCAGGGCCAGGCGAACATCGCCGACCTGTGGCACCCGCGCCGGTTGCCGATCCACGCGGAGGGCAACGGCCCCTTCGCCGACGGCCTCAAAATCCTCACGGACACGCCGCTCGCCGCGCACCTGGGGCCCCTGGCCAGGTCCCTGGAGGTCACGGGCCGGGCGCAGCTTGCCCTGGATCTCGAGGTCCCCCTGGTGCCGGGCGGGACCCTGACCCTGGACGGACGCCTGTCCTGGCCCGGTCCCGCCGGCCTCGGCCTCAAGGGTACGCCGGTGCAATTGAGCGGGCTCGCCGGCGCCCTGCGCTTCACCGGCGATACGGTGAGCGCCGACCCGCTGCGCGCCCGACTCTGGGGGCGCCCGGTCACGCTCGCCATCGGCACCCGCAACGCCGGGGACGCGCGTGCCGCCACCCGCATCCAGGCGCGCGCGCGGATGCCGGTCGCCCTGCTGGCGGCCCAGTTCCCCTCGACCTTCTGGCGCCTCGCGAGCGGGGAACTGGACTGGGACCTGGGTCTGGACCTGCGCAATGCCGACCTCAAGAGCGCCAGCGTGCCGCTCGGCTTCACCCTGAGCTCGGACCTGCGCGGTCTCGCCTTGGACCTGCCGCCCCCCCTGGGCAAGCCCGCGGAGCGGCCGCGCCCCCTGGCGCTGACCGGTGCCCTGGTCCCGGGGCGCAGCCTCTCCATCACCGGCGGCATGGAGTCGCTGGCATGGGACCTGAACCTCGACCTGACGGGGTCGCCGGCGCGCCTGGACGGCGGCCGGGTGACCCTGGGGGCGGCGCGGGCCGCCCCGCCGGCGGCGCCCGGCCTGGTCCTCGACGGCGCCCTGCCGGCGCTGGACCTGCCGGTCTGGTCCGACTGGTGGGCGCGGGTCGCGGCCGGGCTGGGGGCTGGAGCCGGGGTGGGATCAGGCCCCGGCGCGCCGGGCGGCCCGGGCGGCGCCTTGGGGCCGGTGTCCGCGGACCTGCAGATTGCCCGCCTGGACCTGGGTGGGCCGACGCTCACTGAGGCCCGGGTGCAGGCGGCCCCGGCGGGCGCCGGCTGGGACCTGCGCGTCGCCGCGCGCGAACTGACGGGGCAGGTCCGGTTGCCCGGTGGCGACGCGCCCCTGGGGTTGAACCTGGAGCGCCTGGATCTCAAGGCCGTGCTGCCGGTCGGGGGCGACCCGGACGCCGCATCCGCAGGGGCGCCGGTCGCCGCGCGGCGCCCGCCGTGGCTCGATCTGCGGGTCGCGGACCTGCGCTGGGGCGAGGCCGGTCTCGGTCGTTTGAGCCTGGAGGTCCGACCGGAGGCCGGCGGGTTCCGGGTTCCGCGCATCGCCCTCGCAAGCCCCGGCGACACCCAGGTCACGGGGGACGCGCACTGGACGGACGGGGCCGGCGGCGGGCGCAGCCAGCTCGCCCTGGAGCTGCGGTCCGCGGACACGGGGCCGCTGCTTCGCGCCCTGGACTACGCCCCGCTGCTGAGCCCCGCCCGGGTGGACGGCCGCCTGCGGCTCGCCTGGCCGGGCGGTTTCGCCGCCTTGGCCCTGGCGCGCGCGACCGGCCGCATCGAGCTCGACGTGGGACCGGGGCGGCTGCTCGACCTGGACCCCGGGATGGGCCGGGTGCTCGGCTTCCTCAACCTGGGCGAATTGAGCCGCCGCCTGACGCTCGACTTCACCGACCTCTATGAGCAGGGGTTCGTCTTCGAGCGCATTACCGGACGGATCGCGGTGGGCGGCGGCCAGGCGCGGCTGCAGACCTTCGACCTCGAGGGGCCGTCCAGCGACATCCGCGTCACCGGCTTCGCCGACCTGCGCACCCGCACCTATGACCAGACGGTCACGGTGGTACCCAGCATCGGCACCAGCGTCGCTTTGGCGAGCGGGGTGGCGGGCGGCCCGGCGGTGGGCGCGGCCGTCTATCTGGTGGACCGGCTCACCGGCGGGGCCCTCGACCGCCTGGCCAGCTACCAGTACCGGATGACCGGACCCTGGACCAAACCGGAGATGACCCGGCTCGGCTGGGAGCCCTTCGCCGGGGGGGTGAAGGCAGGCGCGGGTACCGGCACGGGCCTTGGCGACGCGCCGCCGGGGGGCCGGCCGGGGTCGCCGCCGCCGCCGCCGCCGCCGCCGATGGCGCCGCGCGGACGCGGCGCGGACAACCTATTCTTGGACTGAGCGGCCGGCGGTGGCCTTGGCCGTCATTCCGGCCACCTGGCATCGGCGGGTGGGATCAGCGCTTGCAAGGTTCGATTCTTCTTTGCGTTCATGGCGTCTTTGCGTGAACAATAGCCGATTCGAGGCTCCAGGATCAGGCCCCAAGTCTGCCACCAACGGGAAACAGCGTCTTGCCTCAAGCGATCGAACACCCCCTGGAGACGCAGCTTCACCGCCGGCCCAACCGGCGGGTGGTCCGCGTGCTCGACCCGGTCGCCGGGCCGCTGATCGTCAAGCAGTATCCGGATGACGGCGATCCCGGTGCCGCCCGGGCCGCGCTCGCCAACGAGCGGCGCATCCTGGAGCGGCTGCAGGGCCTGCCCGGCTGTCCCCACTTGGTGCGCTGCGACCCGGACGGGGGGCAACTGGCCGTGGCGGACTTCGGCGGCGTCACCCTGCAGGACTCGGGCCTCATGGGCGCGCCCGACCTGGCCCGCTTCCTGGCCGTCGCAGAGGCCGCGGCACAGGCGACGGCGGCGATCCATGGACGCGGCGTCATCCACAAGGACCTGACGCCCCAACATGTCCTGGTGCGACCGCGGGACCTGCGGGTCCAACTCATCGACTTCGAGCTGGCCACCAGTTTCGCCGAAGAACACCCGCGCTTCGATCACCCGAGCCGCCTGGCGGGTACCCCGGCCTATCTGTCGCCCGAGCAGACCGGGCGGATGAACCGGCCGGTCGACTACCGCACCGACCTCTATTCGCTCGGCGCCACCCTCTACGCGCTGGCGACCGGTGAGCCGCCCTTCCCGCAGACCGATACCCTGGCGGCGATCCATGCCCACCTGGCCCGTGCGCCGGCCTCCCCGTGTACGCAGGCGCCCTGGCTGCCGCCCCCGGTCGCAGACCTGATCCTGACGCTGCTTGCCAAGGAGCCCGACGCGCGCTACCAGAGCGCCGCGGGTGTGGCCCGCGACCTGCGGCGGTTGCGCAAGGCGTTGGCGGGGCAGCAACCGCTTACCAGGGTCCGGCTCAAGGAGCGCGACCTGCCGCTGGCACCACGCCCGCCGCATCGCCTCTACGGGCGTGACCGGGAACTGGCCGCGCTGCTGGCGGCCTATGCAGATGCGCGCCGGGACGCCACCCGGGGGCTCTTCGTCGCCGGCTACGCGGGGGTCGGCAAGACTGCCCTGATCCAGGAGATCCACCGCCCGGTGACCCTGGGCCAAGGCCTCTTCATCAGCGGCAAGTTCGAGCAGTTCCAGCGCGACCGCCCCTTTCTGGCGCCCGCCCAGGGGCTGCGCCAGTTGTGCCGGCTGCTGCTGGCGGAGCCCGAGGCGCAGGTCGCCCACTGGCGCGCGCGCCTCCTCGCGGGGCTCGGCCCGGACGCCGGCGCCTTGTTCGAGGTGGTGCCGGAGTTGGCGGCGCTGCTTGGCCCGCAGCCCCCGGCGCCCGCGTTGGGGCCCCAAGAGGCGCAGGTGCGGCTGCGCGCCCTCCTGGTCGCCCTGCTGCGGCAGGTCGCCGCCCCCGAGCATCCGCTGGTGCTCTTTCTCGATGACCTGCAATGGGCCGACACGCCGGCGCTGGACTTCATCGGGGCCCTGCTGGAGGCGCCGGACCTGCCGGGGCTGCTGCTGATCGGCGCCTACCGCGACAATGAGGTCGATGCCGCCCACCCGCTCCTGCGCCTGCTGCGCCGCCCGACCGCCACCGGCGCCCCGGCGGCGGTGCTGACGCTGGACAGCCTGAGCGCGGGCGACATGACCGACCTGCTGGCCGACATGCTGCACCTGCCGCCCGCCGCGGTGGCGCCGCTGGCCGCCGCCCTCTATGCCAAGACCAGCGGCAACCCTTTCTATACGGTCGAATTCCTCAATGCACTGTATCGGGAAGGGGCCCTGCGGCCGGACCCGCGGCGCGGCCGCTGGCACTGGGACACGGCGGCCATCCTGGCCCACCCGGCCAGCGCCAATGTGGTCGACTTCCTCGCGGCGGGGTTGAGCGACCTGCCGGGCGCGACCGCGGAGTCGTTGGTCGCGGCGGCCTGCCTGGGCAACGCCTGCACGCTGGGCCTGCTCGCGCTCGCCACCGGCGAGGACCCGGGCGGGCTCGCGCAGCGGCTGGAACCCGCCCTGGAGCGCGGGATTCTGGTGACACCCAACGCCCTGGCCGTGCACCGGGCCGACCTCGAGGTGGCGTTGGCCTTCTGCCACGACCGGATGCAGCAGGCCCTGTACCAGTTGCGTGACGACGCCTGGCGCACCCGGCTGCACCTGGCGATGGCCCGGCGCTTTGCCGCGGCCCAGGACGATCCGGGGCATCCGCTACGCGCCGCCGAACACTATGCGATCGCCGCGGCGCTGATCCCGGATGCGGCCGAGCGGGCGCGCGCCCGGGCGCTCTTTCTCACCGCCGCGGTGCAGGCCCGCCACGCCGGTTCCTATGCCGCGGCCGAGCGCTTCCTGCGCCTTGGCATCGCTCAGTTGGCGGCGGATGCCTGGCACTGCGACCACGATGCGGCATTCACGCTGAATACCGAGCTGCACCTGGTGCTCTATAGCCAGTCCAGCCACGCCGAGGCCGATGCGGTCTACGCCGTGCTGGCAGCCCAGGCGCGCTCGGCGCAGCAGTTGCTCGCACCGATATGCATCCAGATCGCCAGCCTGTCCAACCGCACCCGCTACACCGATGCCGTGAGCCTGGGGGGCGGCCTGCTGCACAGGCTCGGCATTGAATTGCCGCTGGAGCAGACCCGCGAGCACCTCGAGCAGGAGATCGAACTCTTCTACCACCACCTGGCGGCGGGTGCGCTGGAGAAGATGCCCACGCAACCCGACATGGATGATGAGCGACTGCTCATCATCGCCCAGGTGTTGAACCGCCTGATTCCCGCCGCGCTCTTTTCCGGTTCGCTGCTCGGCTTCTGGATGATGGCGCGCTGCAGCCGCCTGTGGTTCGAGGCCGGGTACTGCGAGTTCCTGAGCTACCCGACGTGCTGTGTCACGATGGTGACCGTCGCCATGCGCGGTGACTATGCCACGGGCTACCGCGTGGCCCGCACGGCGCTCGAAACCGCGCTCGCGCGCGATCAGGGGGCTGAAGTAGCCCGCGCCCGACACGCGTTCGGGCTCTTCGTCTGCCATTGGTTTCAACCGCTCGCCGATGATCTTGGCCATGCCCAGGCGGCGTTCAGCGGGCTCTTGCGGGCCGGCGATCTGGAATTCGCCAATTTTACCCACTTCAACTCGCTGGCGGCCCTGTTCGATACCTGTACGCAGCTCACGCAACTGAGTACGGAAACCACGGCGGCCATCGCCTTTGCGCGCAAGACCGGCAGCCGGCATTCCGAACAGGCGTTCCTGCCCTACCGGCAACTCGCGCGCGCCCTCGCCGGTGAGACCCACTGCAGCGGGGGCTTCACCGACGCCGATTTCAGCGATGAGGAACACCTCGTATCCATCCAGGGCAACGCGATGGCCCTGGCCTTTTTTCACATCTATCGGGCACTGGGGGCCTGCCTGTTCAACGATGAGACGCAACTGGCGAGCCATGCCGAGGCGGCGGTCGTGCTGGCACGCCATATCAGCGGTTTCTACCCGACTGCCCTGGCCAATGTGCTGCACTCACTCGCGCTGCTCGCGCAATTGCGGGTGACGGGCGCGCCCGCGCGCTCCACCCTGCTGGCGCGCCTGGGCGAGAACCAGGCTTGGCTCAAGGCCCGCGCCGCCGACGCCCCGATGAACTTCGGCCATCTCTACGACCTGGTGGAGGCGCTGCGGCTCGACGCGCTGGATCAGCCCTGGGACGCGCTCCAGACCTTCGCGCGGGCGCAGCAGCAGGCGCGGGCCCAGCACCGCCCCTGGCATGAGGCCCTGATCACCGAACGGGCCGGCGACTGCTACCTGCGGCACGGGCAAGAGGACGCCGGTCGCCACCTGCTGGTGCGTGCCCACGCCCTCTATCTGCAGTGGGGCGCCGCGGGCAAGGCGCGGGCGCTGCGCTCGGCCTGGCCCTTCATCGACGCCGGTGCTGCTGGCCGCACCGCCGACCAGGGCGACGCCCTGGACCATGAGGCACAACTGCGCGCCTCCCAGGCCCTGGCCTCCGAGCGGTCGCTGCCGCACCTGGTGGCGCGGGTCTCGGAGTTGATGGGTCAGTTGACCGGTGCCACCGATGTGCGGCTACTCGCGCTGGACGAGGACGGGAACTGGCACCTGGAGGGCGGCGTGAGCGACGGGGCCGCGCTGGGGCGCATGACGCTGAGTGCGGCGCAGGGGCAGGGCATCATCGCCGCCACCGTGCTGCGGCTGGGCCTGAATACGCTCGTGCCCGTGGTCTCCGACGATGCGGTCAGCGACAGCCGCTTTGCCGACGACCCCCACTTTGCCGGTCTGCCGCGGTGTTCATTGCTGGCCCTGCCGGTATTCGTCCGGGGCCGGGTCAGCGCCTTTCTGACCCTGGAGAACCGGCTGGTGCGCGCCGCCTTCACTACCGCCCGCATCGAGTCCCTGTCCCTGCTGTGCGGTCAGTTGGCAATTTCGCTCGAAAACGCCCGGCTCTATCAGTCACTCGAACACAAGGTCACGCAACGCACCCTGGAACTGTCGGAAGCCAATCGCCTGCTCTCGGACGCGATCCGCCGCTCCGAGGCGGAAATCGCAGAGCGCGGGCGGGTGGAGGAGGCGCTGCGTGAAAGCGAGACCAGGGTCCGGGACAAGCTCGCCGCCATTCTCTTGCCGGAGGGCGATATCGGGACGCTGGAGCTGGCCGACATCATCGATGCGCCGGCCATTCAGGCGCTCATGGACGACTTCTTCGTGCTGACCGGGATCGGCGTCGCCGTGATCGACCGCCGCGGCAAGGTGCTGGTCGCCACCGGTTGGCAGGACATCTGCACCAAATTCCATCGGGTACACCCCGAGACGCTGCGCAATTGCATCGAAAGCGATACCGTACTGTCGTTGGGCGGGGCGCCGGGGACCTTCAAAGCCTACAATTGCAAGAACCATCTCTGGGACATCGCCACCCCGATCGCCGTGGGCGGCAAGCACCTGGGTAATATCTTCCTCGGCCAGTTCTTCTATGACGACGAGATCCCTGACCATGACGGCTTCCGCCGTCAGGCCCGGCAGTTCGGTTTCGATGAGGAGGACTATCTGGCGGCCCTGGAACGCGTACCGCGCTGGCGCCGGGAAACCGTCGAGCGGGTGATGACCTTCTATTCGCGCTTTGCCACCCTCATCTCCTCGCTGGGTTACAGCAACCTCAAGCTGGCACGCACCCTGGACGAGCGCACCCAGGTGCAGGAGGCGCTGCGCCGCAGCGAGGATAAATTCAAGGCGATCGCCAATTACGCGGCGAGTTGGGAGGCCTGGTTCAGCCCGGAAGGAAAGCTCTTATGGATGAATCCGTATTCGGTGCAGCTCACGGGCTTCACCCCGGACGACTATCTGGCGGCGGATGACTTCCTGGGCATGTGCTTCGCCACCGAAGACCAGGACCGCGTGAGGAAGAAATTCCTGGAGGCGCTGCGCGGCGGCAGCGGCGACAACCTGGAACTGCGGTGTCTGTGCAAGGACGGCTCCCGCCGCTGGGTCGCGGTCTCCTGGCAACCCATTCTCGATGCCGACGGCCGCTCGCTCGGCTTTCGCACCAGCGCGCAAGACATTACCGCGAGTCGGCACGCGCGCGAGGAACTGCATCGCGCCCGGGCCATGGCCGAGGCCACCAACCGCCAACTCGCGGCACTCAACGCGACCGACAGCCTGACCGGCATCGCCAGTCGTCGTCGTTTTGATGAGGTCCTGCTCGCCGAGTGGCGCCGCGCGACGCGCACCGGTCAACCGCTCGGCCTGGCGATGCTGGACGTGGACTGGTTCAAGAACTACAACGACTGCTACGGCCACCAGGCGGGCGATGAGTGCCTGCGTGCGCTTGCCGGGGTGCTCGCGACCCAGGCGCGCCGCAGCAGCGATCTGGCCGCCCGCTACGGGGGCGAGGAGTTTGCGATCATCGCCCCTGCGGCCGACGCGGCGGACCTGCAGCGCCTGGCCGCGGCGATCCACGCCGCCCTGGCGGCACTGGCCCTGCCCCATACCGCCTCGCCCTTGGGCCGGGTAAGCGTGAGCATCGGGGTGGCCGCGCAGGTGCCGACCGCCGAGACCCGGCCCGAGCGGCTGCTGCGGCGCGCCGATGAGGCCCTCTACCGCGCCAAGGCGCAGGGCCGCAATCAAACAGTGCCGGCGAGCGACGACCCGGTCGCATAGCCTGCACCCGCTGCGGATCACAGCATGACACCCACGCTATTCGGCAACCGCGGGACCGGCGGCGGCGAGACCCCCGCCGCCCGGTCCACCCTGTACCGCGAGCAGCGCATCCTGGAGCGGTTGCAAGGGCTGACCTGCTGCGGGCGCCTGACGCCCGCGGACGCGCACACCGGGGAACCGGCGGCGGCGAACAGCGGCGGCGTCGCGCTGGGGCAGTCGGGCCGGTGGGGGAACCCCGACCTGGAACCTTTCCTCGCCGTGGCCCTGGCCCTGGCGCGGGGCCTGGCAGAAATCCATGGGCGCGGTGTCATCCACAACAACCTTAACCCTGCCAACATCCTGATTTGGGGCGACGAGCCGTGGTTGCAGATCACCGGCTTCGACCTGGCCGCCACCTTTGCCGAGGACCGCTCGGGGTGCGATCCCTTGGATCGCCTGCCCGGAGCGCTAGCCTACCTGTCGCCCGAACAGACCGGGCGGATGAATCGGCCGGTGGATTACCGCACCGACCTCTATTCGCTTGGCGCCGTCCTGTACGCCCTGGCGACCGGCGCCCCGCCATTCGCGCAGACCGACACCCTGGGCCTGATCCATGCCCATCTGGCGCGCTCCCCGGCGCCGCCGCGGGAGCGGGCGACCTGGCTGCCGCCGCGTCTGTCTGAACTGATCCTGGCCTTGCTCGCCAAGGAGCCCGAGGAGCGCTACCAGAGTGCGGCGGGCCTCGCCGACGATCTGGCGCGGTTGCGCCGGGCGTTGCGCGAGCGGGCGGATTTGGACGCGGTGCCGCTGCGCGCGCGCGACCTGCCGCTGGCGCCGCGCCCGCCCCGGCGCCTGCACGGACGCGACGCGGAGTTGGCGACGCTGACCGCGGCCTTCGCCCGGGTCGCCGCCGGCGCTACCCTGGGGCTCTTCGTCGCGGGCTATGCGGGGGTCGGCAAGACGGCACTGATCCGTGAGCTGCACCGCCCCGTGACCCTGGCCAACGGCCTCTTCATCAGCGGCAAGTGCGAGCAGTTCCAACGGGACCGGCCCTTGCTGGCGCCCTCCCAGTGCCTGCGTCACCTGTGTCAGTTGCTGTTGGCCGGGTCCGAAACGGCGGTGGCGGCCTGGCGCGAGCGGATCCTGGCCGGCCTCGGCCTGGATGCCGGCGCGCTGTTGGAGGTCCTGCCGGAACTGGAGGCCCTGCTCGGTCCGCAAGCGCCCGCCCCGCGGATCGGTCCGCTGGAGACGCAAACGCGCCTGCGCGCCCTGCTGGTGGCCCTGGTGCGCCAGGTGGCCGCACCGGCGCGGCCACTGGTGTTGTTTCTCGACGACCTGCAATGGGCCGATGCGCCGTCGCTGGACTTCCTCTGGGCGCTGCTGGAAGACGGGGCACTGGCGGGCCTGCTCGTGATCGGCGCCTATCGCGACAACGAGGTGGATGGCGCCCATCCGCTCCGGCACCGGCTGCGCCAACCCACCATGGCCGGGACGCCGCCGGTGGTGCTGACCCTGGCCGGGCTGACGCCGCCGGACCTCGACGCGCTGATCGCCGACATGCTGCACATCGCGCCCGCGCAGGTGCGCTCGCCGGCGACCGCCCTGTTCGCCAAGACCGACGGCAACCCGTTCTTTACCATCGCCTTAGTGAATGAATTGCACCGCGGCGGGGCCCTGCGTCCCGACCCGCGGCGCGGCCGGTGGCACTGGGACACCGCGAGCCTCCTGGCCCGCCCGGTCAGCGACAATGTGGTGGACCTCCTCACCGCTGGTTTGAGCGACCTGCCGGACGCGACCGCGGAGTCGCTGGTGGCCGCCGCCTGTCTGGGCCACGATTGCACCCTGGGTGTGCTGGCGCTCGCGACCGGCACCGACCCGGAAACCCTGAGGGGGTGGCTCCTGCCCGCACTGGAACGGGGGATTCTCATCACGCCCGGCGCGCTCGCGTGGCAGCGGGCCGACCCCGCGGCGGCCCTGCGGTTCTGCCACGACCGGATGCAGCAGGCGGTCCAGCAAACACGGGACGCCGCCTGGCGCAGCCGCCTGCATCTGGCCATGGCCCGGCGTTTCGCCCAGGTCGAAAACGACCCGCCCCGCCGCCTCGATGCCGCCCTGCACTATGCCGCCGCGGCGCCGCTGATCGTCGAGCCCGTGGAACGGGCCCGCGCCCGGGACCTGTTGCTCGCGGCGGCCGTCGGGGCCCGCCAAGCCGGTGACTACGCCACCGCGGAGCGCTTGCTGCGCTTAGGCGTCGACTTGCTGGCCGCGGACGCCTGGCAGTGCGAGCAGGGCGCCGCCTTCGGCCTCCATGCCGAGTTACACCTGGTGCTGTTCAGTCAGGCCCGTCAGCGCGAGGCCGACGCAATCTATGCGCAACTCGCCGCCAATACCTCGTCCCCCCTGCTGCTGGTCGATCCAACCGCCACCCAGATCGCGAATCTGCTCAATCGCACACTCTACGATGAAGCCATCGTGCTGGGATGCGAACTCCTGGACCGACTCGGTATGCCGGTCCCGCGCGCTGACCTCGAGCAGACCCTCCGGCACTATCGCGACCTGCCGACGGATATCTTCCGGGCGGGCACCGCTGACCCGGGAACCCCCGCCGCCACCGGGAGCGCGCTTACGCGGGAGCTTGAATCCTTCTATCGGCAGGTCGCGGCCGGTGCACTGGAGCAGTTGCCGCAGGGCCGCGACCTGACGGACCAGCGCCTCGCGGGGGCCGCCAAACTCTTGAACCACATGATCCCCGCGGCCCACTGCAGTTCCAGTCATCCGGTCCTGACCACCTGGTTGGCGCTGCGGGTCGCGCGGCTCTGGATCGAAAACGGCTATTGTGCCGAGAACATCTACGGCCTGGTCTGCGCGTGCGTGGCCATCATTATCCTGCGCGGGGATTTCACGACCGCCGAACGCCTGGCAGGGATCGCCTTGCAGGTGGGCGCGGCACGGGAAGGCAGCCGCGAAACGGCGCGCGGCTTGTTCGTCTATACGAATCATATCGGGCATTGGTGCAGCCCGCTGGAGGAGGATGTTGCCCGCGCACACCAGGCGTTCGGGGAATTGCTGCGCGCCGGCGACCTGGAAATTGCCTCGTTCACCTTCTATGCGTCGCAGGCGGCCTTACTGGACACCGGCGCCCAGCTCGCCGAGCTTGAGGCCGAAACCGCCGCCGCGTTGCGCTTCACGCGCAAGACCGGGAGCACCACGGCCGAGAAATCCTATCTGCCTTACCGACAACTGGTCCGCACGCTCAGGGGCGAGACCAGTGCCCCGGGCAGTTTCAACGACGCCGAGTTCGATGAGCAGGCACACCAGACGGCCCTGCAGGGCGATCCGATCCCGCTCGCCTATTTTCATACCCATCGGGCGCTGGCGGCCTGCCTCTTCAACGACGATACGGCGCTGGCCCACCATGTGGAGACGGCCGTGGAACTCAGTTTGGCGATCCACTCTGATTATGCGACGGTCCTGATCAACCTGTTGCACTCCCTGACGCTCGCCCGGCGGGTCCGGGAGACGAACACCGCCGCGCGTGCGCCCCTGCTTGAGCGGCTCGCCGTCAACCAGGCCTGGCTGGCGGCCCGCGCCGCGGCGGCGCCCATGAATTTCGGTCATCTTCACGCCCTGGTCGAGGCCGAACGGCTGGACGCGCTGGGGCACGGCGCTACGGCATTCGAGACGTTTGAGCAGGCCATGCGCCAGGCGCAGGCCCACCGGCGCCCCTGGCACCAGGCCCTGATCACCGAGCGGGCTGGACACTGCTACCTGCGCCACGGGCTGGAGCAGGCCGCGCGGGCGCTGCTCGCGCAGGCCCAGGGCCTCTATCGCGCGTGGGGCGCCACCGGCAAGGCCCGGGCGATGCTGGACGAACTGCCCTTCTTAGGGCCTAGTCGCGCGGTCGGCGCCGGGGAGCGACGCCACGACGCCCTGAACCAGGAGGCGTTGCTGCGGGCCTCGCAGGCGCTGGCGTCGGAACGGTCACTGCCGCAACTGGTGGCCCGCGTGACGGCGCTCTTGGGCCAACTGACCGGGGCCACCGATGTCCAACTGCTGCTGCGAGACGAAACCGGCGCTTGGCATCTGGAAGGCGGGCTGCGGGGTGCTGTGCCGTTGGAACGGATGACGCTGCACGCGGCCAAGGAGCGGCAGGTCCTGCCCGCCGGCGTCCTGCGGTTGGGCCTCAGCACCCAGGCGCCCGTGATCTGCGACGACGCGGTGATCGACAGCCGGTTCAAGGCTGATCCACACTTTGCTGCATTGCCCGTGTGTTCGCTGCTGGGCCTGCCGGTGCTGCTGCACGGTCGGATCGGCGCCTTCCTGACCCTGGAGAATCGATTGTATCGCGCCGCCTTTCCCGTCGGCCAGGTAGAAACCCTGTCGCTGCTGTGCGGTCAACTGGCGATCTCCATCGATAGCGCCCGCCTCTACCAATCGCTCGAAGACCGGGTCGCCGAGCGCGAGCAGGCACTGAAACAGGCATATGAGCGGCTCACCGCCGCCGAGGTGGAGCGTTCGCGCACGGCCGAGCGCGAACGCCTGTTGCAGGACATGCACGACGGCTTCGGCTCCCAACTGGCCGGCGCGCGCCTGCGCATCGAGCGCGGCGAGCTGACCCAAGGGCAGGTCGCGATCCTGCTGCAGGAATGCCTCGACGACCTCTATCTGGTCGTCGACACCATGAGCAACGAGGCGGGCAGCCTGCGCGACGCCATCGTCGATTGGCGCTATCGCTGCGAGCGGCGCCTGGCGGAGCAGCCCATTCGCGTCGACTGGCAGATCGAGCTGGACGCCTGTCCGCCGCTCGCGCAACGGCTGATCCTGCAGCTCCTGCGCATCATGCAGGAGGCATTGAGCAATGGGCTCAAACACGCCCGCGCCGGTCATATCGCGCTGCAGGCCGTCTATCGCGCGGACGGGCAATTGCATATCGCCGTTACGGATGATGGCATCGGCATCCCGGAAGCGGTGGCGCAGGGGCGCGGCCTCGGCAATATGCAAAGCCGTGCGCGCGCGCTGGGGGGCGAACTGACCGTAAGCCGGCTGGCGCGGGGGACGCGGGTGTCCCTGACATTGGGCCTGGCCTGAGGAACGGTTCACTACAGAAGTCCGTGCTCGCGCGCCCGCAGCAGGGCCTGCGTCTGGGAATGGACATCGAGTTTGCGATAGAGGTTGCGGATATAGGACTGGACGGTCGACAGCGCCACGTCCATCCGCTCCGCCGCCTGACTATAGGACTTGCCGTCGGCCAGGTGCCCCAGCAGTTCGGTTTCCTTGCCCGTCAGCCGGGGCAGCGCGGTCGCGTCGGCGGCCGGGTTCTGCCCGGCGAGCTTGAACAGACAACGCGCAAGCTTCGGGCTGATCGGGTAATTTCCGGCCAGGATTTGCTCGATGGCGCGCGTCATCGAGATGCCCGAGTCGCCCTTCAGGAGATAGCCGAGCGCCCCGGCCCGAATGGCGCTGAGCACCCGCGTCTCGGCGCAGACGCTCGAGATGACCATGATCGGTACAGCGGGGAAGCGGACATGGACGGCGCGGATGACCTCGATGCCGTCCAGATCCGGCAATCCGAGATCGACCAGGGCCAGGTCCAGGCCAGCGGCGGGGGCCTTGCAGAAGGCCAGGGCCGCGGTCCCGGTGCCGCAGCTATGCACCAGCCAGGGGGTCCCAACCTGGATGACCGCCTCGCCGACGGCACGTTGGAAGTAAGGATCGTCCTCGACGACCAATACCTGTCGCAATGCAGGAAGGGGAATCACTGAAGACATGGTTGTGTGCTCGCCGGATAGGGTATCACCGATTCATTGGGGTCGTAGCTGATCAGCCGCCGGGGCCTGGCTCATACACTATTCATCATAGGGCGGCAGTGATTGCCTGGCAAGCGTCCGGCGTGACCCGCCGCCCCTGGCACGATGGGGTGCTCTCACCCATGAATATGGGATTTACGCGCAACGGGGCTTCCATGACAATTCGTCTATGCCGCTGAGTCCGGGACAAGCCGCGCACCGCACCCAGACCACCTTGAATGGCTAGAGGGACCGACCAGCGTTCAAGGTATATCCGCCGGAAGCAGGGACGTCCAGGACGAGGAGGGTGAAAACACGGAGGCTGGAGACAGGGACGCTCAGGGTAGGGACGTTCGGGACAAGGAGATCGGGGACAGGGAGGTTCGACGTGCAAAATCGCCGGCCCGGCGGTTTTGCACCGTCCCCCTTTTTTCGATACCGGTCCAGTTTAAACACCTTAACGCCAATCCGTGGTCCGTAGGTCGGGTTAGCGAAGCGTAACCCCACGCAGCGCTTGCCGGCTGTCGGGTTACGGCGCGTCCCTCATCGCGGATGACAGGAAGACCCTGCGCGCGCCTAGGGTTTTGACAATCAAGCGGATTTTCGATTTCGTCAGATGAGGTGAACTGTGAATGTTCGACTGTTTGGTAACCTTGAGCGGGCGGCTTTACTCTTCGTTCTCGCTGCGCAGCTTACGTCGCAAGCCGGAGCATCTCTGGTGAGCGTACCGGCCACTTCCGATCTCTGGCTGGCGGGCATGCCGGATGGCTCGCGTGCCAGTTACTATGGTATCCCCGATCGCTATGATATCGCACCGTTTCAATCGCCAGTCCTACTCCCGATCATTATCGGTGCCGGAAGCGCTTACTCCCTCTACGCAACGGGCTCCGTTCACCACGGACCGTCGCATCCTTTCTTCGGGCCTGATGGAGACCCTGAAACAGTGATTTCACATATAGCAGGGGCGGAGAATGGCATCGCGAATTTGGTGGCCCCTATAGATGCGTTAATTGGTGTGTTTCTTGGTCCCGACCAGCCGGATCTGACAATAGCTCCTACGAGCATCGATTTCACTTTAAACGCCAGTCGGGACTACACCACGATTTCGCCGGAGCTAAAGCAGCCTTTTTTCATTGGCGACGGGCTGACGGCCTTTGGTGTTAAGCAGCAAATCGTGGCTCCGGTAGGCGCGACGCGCTGGTACGCAGGAACAATGGATGGGTTCGGGTGGTTCGATAACGAAGGTGCGTTCGCGCTTGAAACCGTCCCCGAGCCTACGACAATTGCACTATTGCTTGTCGGGTCGCTCGGTACTGCTGCGTTCGCACGGCGGAAGCAAAAGGGGCCAGGCTCAATTATGAAACCAGAAAATGGCCTCCGGCGTAGGGACTCCGGTTGCCCGGAGCCCCCGCCACAGACCCGGACGTGCAGTATTCCCGCATCTGGTTCCTCGGTCGTACTCGCTTTCGCGCGAGCGCGAGGTTTTACGCAAACACCAGTTCGTATTGCAAGCAGCGCGACTCGGTGGCAGCCCTGAAGCATAACCGCGCCACCCCAGTCACCGCGCGGGCTGGCGGGGGTTAGAGAAAGTTAATCTTCGCACAAGGGGGTAGACACGGCGGCGGGGCTGTGGCAGGATTAGGGGCAGGGTAATCGGTCTGCCGTTCCGCCGGGGGATAGCGATGGGTGTGATGGGTCCAGGACCGTGGGTCCACTGCGGTCGCGTGTTCAGCGCCGCGGAGATTGCCGACATTCGCCACCATCGCCGAGGAACAGCAGGCCCGCGAGGCGGCGGTCAGCGGACAGCTGCGCGTCCTGCGCCGGGAACTGCCCGCCCTGCTCACCCGTTTGCAACAGATTCCCGACCCCCGCCAGCCCAAG
>Ga0247837_1003754_pt1 | contig 25862 bp, 16 predicted proteins | sample LaCtaG_2_FD_187115 | JGI IMG/M metagenome (GOLD analysis project Ga0247837, IMG submission 187115) | Freshwater microbial communities from meromictic Lake La Cruz, Castile-La Mancha, Spain - LaCruzMarch2015_14.5m | ecosystem: Environmental > Aquatic > Freshwater > Lake | place: Spain: Castile-La...
GCCTCTGGGTTGCTCCGACACGGGATTCTAGCGAGGGCACGTGGCCCGGGCGATACATGTCTGCCCGGGAAAACTGCGGTGTTCCCCCCGGGGCCCGGCTGCACTGGCGGCCCCGCACGAGCCCACGTATCGTCCGCGCCATGATTCGCGACGCCGCCGTCCGCTCGATTCGGTGTGCCGCCGTGCTCGCGGTGCTCGGCTGCGTCGCATCACTCGGTTGCGTCCAGCGCCGGATGACGATCCGCTCGAATCCGCCCGGCGCACTCGTCTATGTCGACGACTATCAGGTCGGCACCACGCCCGTATCGACCGACTTCGTGTATTACGGCACACGCAAGATCCGCCTCGTGAAGGATGGGTTTGAAACCCTCACCGTCCGCCAGCCGTTTCCGCTACCGTGGTATCAGGTGTTTCCGCTCGACTTCGTCACAGAAAACGTCTGGCCCGGTGAGATCCGCGACGAACGAGTGGTCGATCTCGCGATGACGCCGATGGCGGCTACGCCGCCGGAAGAGGTGGTGGCCCGCGCCGAGCAGGCCCGGGCGAACGCGGGCAGCCTGCCTGCGCCGCCCCCGGCCCCCGTCGCGCCGCAGGTGGTGGTGCCACAGCCCATTCCAGCACCGCCTCCGGCACAGATGCCACTGCCGCAGCCGCTGCCACCGCCGCAAGGATTTCCGGCTCCCCAGGGATTCCCCGTGCCGCAGGCCCTGCCGCCCCAGCCGTTGCCGGGGACAGGCCCCGTGTTTCCGCCGCAGGTGCCCGCGCCGGCGTTCCAGGCACCGCTGCAAAATGCTCCCGCGCAGGGAATCCCCGGCCTCGGCGTGCCATAATCTCGCGTCATGCCTGCTGCCGCGCCGCCAACCGCTCCGCTTGCCCGCGCCGAGCTCGACCAGTTCAAGCTGGCCCGCCTCCGGCACCTGCTCGCCACGATCCTGCCGGCCAACGCGTTTTACGCCGCGAAGCTGGCCCGCGTGCCGGTCCATCCTGAGTCGCTCGCTGAACTCGAAGCCTGGCCCTTCACGTACAAGGAAGAATTCGTCGCCGGATCGCACGCCGGCACCCCGGCCAATCTCACGTGGTCTGCCGATCGCTACGTGCGGTTCCACCAGACGAGCGGCACGCACGGCCGGCCGCTGCCAGTGTTTGACACGGCCGACGACTGGGCGTGGTGGATGGAGTGTTGGCGCGCGGTGCTCGACCGCGGCAGCGTGCGGGCCGGCGAACGCGTGCTCGTGGCCTCGTCGTTCGGCCCCTACGCCGGATTCTGGAGCGCGTTCGACGCCGCGCTCGACCGTGGCGCGATGGCGGTGCCGACGGGCGGCATGTCGACCCTCGCGCGGCTCGAGCTCGCCCGCAGCCTGGGCGCGACGGTGCTGGTGGCCACGCCAAGTTATGCCCTCCACCTCGCCGAAGTGGCCCGTGACCACAAGATCGACACGGCACGGCTGCCGGTGCGGATGGTCGTGGTCGCCGGCGAGCCGGGCGGTTCGATTCCGGCCGTCAGGGCGCGGATCGCCGAAGCGTGGGGGGCGGATGTGCTCGATCATGCAGGTGCGACCGAAGTCGGCCCGTGGGGCGCAGGCACGCTCGCCGGCGGCGGCATCGACGTGATCGAGCCCTGCTTCCACGCCGAGTTTCTGGCGGTCGAGACGGGCCGGCCGGCCAAGCCAGGCGAGCTTTCCGAGCTCGTGCTTACCACGCTCGGCCGCACGGGGGCCCCCGTGATCCGCTACCGCACGGGCGACCTCGTGCGGCCGCGCTGGCCCGCCGCCGGCACGACCTGCCCGTGGGTGCGGCTCGAAGGCGGCATCCTCGGCCGCACCGACGACATGCTCGTGGTGCGCGGCATCAACATCTTTCCCGGGGCCATCGACGACATCGTGCGCAGCTTTCCCGAGATCGTCGAATACCGGCTGACGGTCGAGTCTGCCGCCAGCCTCGACGTGTTGAAATTGGAAGTCGAAGATCACCTCGCCGCCCCGGATCGCGTGGCACGCGAACTCCAGGTGCGGCTCGGCCTGCGGGTCGACGTGGCCACAGTAGCGCCCGGCAGCCTGCCGCGGTTCGAAGGGAAAGGCCGCCGCATCATCGACCACCGCACCTCCGCCCACACTCCCTCGAGGCCAGCCGTTTCATGACCGCACCCCTGCCCCGCTCGATTCGCAGGCTCGACGATCCACGAACGCCGGGCGCGATCGAAATCACGTGGACCGACGGCGCTACGTGCATCTACACGCCGCGGCTCCTGCGCGACGCCTGCCCGTGCGCCACCTGCCGCGAGAAACGCGTGGAACCGGCCCGCCCGAATCCGCTGGCCGTGCTCGCGCCGGAGGAGATCGCGCCGCTCTCGATCACGGGCATGAAGCCCGTGGGGCAATACGCCTACTCGATCGAATTCTCCGACGGCCACTCGAGCGGCATCTACACGCTCGACTACCTGCGCGAACTCGGCGGGTGACGCGGGCGCGTGAAACGTGCGCCTGGTGAGGTTCGCGCCGGCTTCGAGCTCCCCATATCCCGTCGCCGGACGTTCGCCTCCGCCCTCCAGGCTCCGGCTCACTCGACTCCGACTGCGCTTCGGCATCCTGCCTGCGCTTGTCTGCATACGCCGGCTCCCGGGATACGGGGAGCCCAAAGCCTTCCCTTGTCAGTTCAGGAGGCTCGGGGCTGCCCATGCCCTCGAGCGGGCTGTGGGAGCGAGCGGAGCCATGGATGGCGAAAGCGAAGCGGACACGCAGAGAGCCGAAGCCTGGAGGGCTGAGGCGAACGTCAAGCGAGAGGGTCTGGGCAGTCACGAGCCGGATTGGGCAAGTTGAACCTCTGCACCGTAATCTGGCAGAATTCGAACCAGTTTTCGTCAGCAACCTTCACGCTCGAGGACATCTCATGCCCCGTCCTGTCACGCTGTTCACCGGCCAGTGGGCCGATCTGCCGCTCGAAGACCTCGCCCGCAAGGCGCAGGAGTTCGGCTATCAAGGGCTCGAGCTCGCGTGCTGGGGCGACCACTTCGACGTCACGAAGGCGCTCCAGGAGAGTGGCTACTGTGCTGCGAAGCGCGATGCGCTCGAGCGGCACGATCTCTCCGTCCACGCAATCTCGAATCACCTCGTCGGCCAGGCCGTGTGCGACCGGATCGACGAGCGACACAAGACGATCCTGCCGCCCCACGTGTGGGGCGACGGCAAGCCCGACGGGGTCAACAAGCGGGCCGCGGAGGAGATGAAGAACACGGCCCGCGCCGCCCAGAAGCTCGGCGTGTCGGTCGTGAACGGGTTCACCGGCTCGTCGATCTGGCATCTGCTCTATTCATTCCCGCCGGTGCCCGAGTCGATGCTCGCTGCCGGCTTCCAGGAGTTTGCCGACCGCTGGAATCCGATCCTCGACGTGTTCGCCGAGTGCGGCGTGCGGTTCGCACTCGAGGTGCATCCCACCGAGATCGCGTTCGACACGGTCACTGCCCAGCGGGCGCTCGACGCCCTCGGCCGCCGCGAGGAGTTCGGCTTCAACTTCGATCCCAGCCACCTGCACTGGCAGGGGGTCGATTCGGTGGAGTTCATCCGCACGTTCCACGACCGGATTTACCACGTGCACATCAAGGACGCGGTGGTCACGCTCAATGGTCGCAGCGGCATCCTCGGCAGCCATCTCAATTTCGGCGACCCGCGCCGGGGCTGGGACTTCCGCTCGCCGGGCCGGGGCGGCGTGGATTTCGAGGAGATCATCCGGGCGCTCAACCAGGTCGGCTACGAAGGGCCGCTCTCGGTGGAGTGGGAAGATTGCGGCATGGACCGTGAGCACGGTGCGGCCGAGGCCTGTGAGTTCGTGCAGAACCTCGACTTCGCGCCGAGCAACCGGCAATTCGATTCGGCGTTCGCCGAGGAATCCTGAGCGACACTGCCCACACGGGCCCCGGCTGCAGTGCGTCGGGAGCGACTGGACAGATCATGGACGATCTCACGCGGCGGAGCGTGCTTTCGGCCGGTGTGGCCGCGGTGTGGGCCTGGCCGCGCCATGACGGCGCCGTGCCGCAGGCCGACGCGGCGTTTCGGCTCGCCGCCGCGCCGGCTGCCGACGAGCCGCCTCTGTTCGCGAGCGGATTCATCGACCACGATCCGCCGCTCCCCTACGTGCACTGCCCGAGCCTCTGCGAACGCGCCCAAGGGGGCCTCGTCTGTGCCTGGTATGCAGGATCGTACGAGACGGCCCGCGACGTCGGAGTGTGGCTGTCGACGGCGCCTGCGATCGCCGGCGACGCGGCCGAGCCGATCGCGTGGACGACGCCGCGAGTCGTCATCGATCGGCCGGCGGCAACCGCGCAGCTCGATCGGTTCGTCGACAAGATCGGCAACGCGGTGGTATTTCCAGACGACACTGGCCGGCTGTGGCTGGTGTACGTGACGATCGCGATCGGCGGGTGGTCGGGCAGCGCGCTGAATGCGTGTTCGTCGACCGACGGTGGAGCCACCTGGACGACGAGCCATCGGCTGGCCACGAGCCCGTTCTTCAACATCAGCGAACTGGTGCGGGCGGCCCCGGTGCGGCTCGATTCGGGGGAGATCGTCCTGCCCGTCTATCACGAGTGCATGGGCAAGTTTCCCGAAGTGCTCTGGCTGCGGCCCGAGGGCGACGCTCTGCGCGTGCGCAAGACGCGGCTCGCGGGCGGGCGATCGCTCCTCCAGCCGGCGCTCGTGCCCCTCGACGGCCAACGGTGCCTCGCCTTCCTCCGCGACCACTCGCCGGCCCGCAGGCTCGTGGTCCAGCGGTCACTCGACACGGCACGCACGTGGTCGCCCCCCATGCCGACCCCGCTGCCGAATCCCGACGCGAGCGTGGCGGCCGTGCGGCTCTCCGACGGTACGGTGCTCGTCGCCTGCAACCTCGCCCGCCAAGGCCGTGCCACGCTCGATCTCGTGCTGTTCGACCCGGCCGCCGACGCCTGGCACCGCCTGGCCACCCTCGACGACGAGCCGGGCGAGCGATTCGCGTATCCATATATGGAGCAGGACGGCCGCAGCCGCGTGCATCTCGTCTATACCTGGAAGATGCGGCGGGTGCGACACGTCGTCATGAACGAGGCCTGGCTTCGCGCGCAAGGCAGGGAGCCCGTGGCATGAATGATCTGGCGTGGTGGTATCCCGTGATCGCATGGGGCGTGGCGACTGCGGCCTTCGCGCAGTGTGCGGCGCGCGCGATGCCACGGCCGATCCCTCCCTGGCTGCCGGTCGCCCTCGGCTGCGTCGTGCTCGTGCCGGTCGCGGGCATGCCGATCGGTCGCTGGCTCCACGGACTTGGGCAGACGTTTTCGATTCCCTTCCTGATCGTGATCCTCGACCTCGTCGCCGCTCCGTTTCTCGCCCGGCCGTGGCTCGATGCGGCGGCACGGCGGGCCGCAGTGTGGTGGGGGGCCGGCGCCTCGGTGCTGCTCTATCCGGCGGCGCTCGGGCTCGGCCGGTTCGATCCCTATGCACTCGGCTGGAGTGAGCCCGGCGTTGCGGCGGCCGCCGCCGTGGCGGGCGCGGCGCTGATTCTTGCCGGCAATCGATTCGGCACCGTGCTGCTTGCAGCCGGCGTGGCCTGCCGGCTTGGCCTCCTCGAATCGGACAACGCGTGGGACTATCTCGTCGATCCGGTCTACGGCGTCACAGCCCTCGGCAATCTGCTCGTCACGGCAGGCCGCACCGCCTGGCGTCGGGCGTGGCCGGCGGCAGGCACGATCGTCGCCGCGGCCATCGCGATCGGCGCCTCCACGGCAGCCGCAGACCTCGCCGCTGCCGAGCCGATCCCGCGAGACAAGCTCGACGACCAGTGGGAGGCGGCCGCCGCCGATCTCGCGCGGCGGGCCGACCGCGGCGGCCATGCAGAGCTTGCCGCCCTCGTGCGCGGCTGGCGCTTGCCCGAGGCCCCGGACCGCCAGCGTGTGCTCGCGATTCCCAGCGCACTCATCACGCCCGACTTCGTCGACACGCCCGACGAGAAGGCGATCTGGGACGACTTCGTGGCGGCGCGGCGCACCCGCGCAGCAGGTGTGTTTGCGCTCGCCCTCGAGGCCGCCCGAGCCCACGCGAAACTGCCCACGCGGGCGGAGCGCGCACAAGCCACCGCGAAGCAACCGCTCGCGCAGCGTTCGACCGCCGCGATCGCGCTCCTCTCCGAGTCGCTTCGCGACGACCCCGATCACGAGCCGGCGCGCAAGGCGGGCGGCTGGGTGAAGCGCGACGGCCGCTGGCTCTGGCCCGAGACGGCAAGGCGGCTCGACGCGGGCGACGTGGCCGACCCTGACCGCGGCTGGATCACGAAGTCGCAGGCCGCCCGGCCGACCGAACCGCGGCCTGGCCGGCCCGTGGCCTGGCTCTCGGATCACTGGAAGATCTCGTCGCAGGCGGGGCCCGAGGCGGCCGCGGCGCTCGCCCGCGAACTCGAACTCACCCACACCGTGTGGCGGCAGGCGTTCGGCGGATTCATGCTCGAACCGGCCGACCTCGAGCGGGCGTTCGAGGGTCGCTCGAGGCCCGTGAGCCATGGACCATTCGCCGCTACGCTCTTCGCCGACCGCGCGGCCTACGTCGCGGATCTTGAAAAACTCGAGCCCACGATCGCCCGCACGCTCGGCCTTTACTGGACGCCGACCCGCACGGCCTATTTCTTTCCAATCGGCGCGGGCGACGACGATCCGGGCGCGTCCACGATCCATCATGAGGCCGTGCATCAACTGTTCGCCGAGATGCGGAAGACGAGCCCGCTCGTGGGCGAACGCTGCGGCTTCTGGGCTGTCGAAGCGGCCGCCTGCTACATCGAGAGCCTCACGCCCACGGCATTTGGCTGGACGCTCGGCGGCCGCGACGCCGGCCGCGCGCCTGCCGCCCGCGAGCGGCTCGTCGACGACGGGCTATACGTTCCTCTGAACGAGCTATGCGGGCTCGGCCGCACGGAGCTGCAAGCCGACGAGCGGCTACCGGCGATCTACAGCCAGATCTCGGGCCTTGCCGACTTCTTCATGAACGGCGAAGACGCGCGGTATCGCGAAGCGTTCGTCGAGTATCTCGTGCGCATCTACACGGGCTCCGTGTCCCCCGACACGCTCGCCCGCCTCTGCGGCACGAGCTACGCCGACCTCGACGACGCCTACCGCCGCCACATGGCACGACCTTGACAGAATACTGGACTTCTGTACAGTCATTCCGCCAGAAAGCCCGAGGCGTAAGCCGAGTGGATGCCCCGGCCTCGCACAATTGCGGCGCGGATTCCCTTCGGCTCACGCCTCGGGCTTCCCGGGACAAGCTTCGCGTTACGTCGAGGGCCGGAGGCCCGGTTGAACACCAGCGGGCGGAGGCCCGCCAAGCGACGGGCGGCAGGATGCCGAGCCGTCGCGTGAACACGGAGGCGTAAGCCGAGTGGATGCCCGCACAGAAAGCCCGAGGCGTAAGCCGAGTGGATGCCCGCACAGAAAGCCCGAGGCGTAAGCCGAGTGGATGCCCGCACAGAAAGCCCGAGGCGTAAGCCGAGTGGATGCCCGCACAGAAAGCCCGAGGCGTAAGCCGAGTGGATGCCCCTTGCCGAGAGGATGCCCGCATGCCCGCCGCCGGCTCGATCCCTCAATCCGGCCCGATCGCCTTTTTTCTCACGTGGACCGCCTACGGCTCGTGGCTGCCTGGCGACCCACGCGGATGGGTCGATCACCACGGGCAGTTTCGAGGGGCCGATGGGGCCGTGCAGGCCGCAGCGGCGCGGCGGCTTGCTGAACGTCCGGTGACATTCAAGGTCGACCAACGAACGGCAATCGAGGCCGCCATCCGGCGGCATTGCGACAATCGCGGCTGGCTGCTCCACGCCGTGCAGTGTCGGCAAGAGCACGTGCACGTCGTCGTCAGCGCGCCGGAGCGGTCGCCCGACGATGTGATGCGGCAGCTCAAGTCGTGGTGCACGCGGGCGCTCAATGCCGCCGGCCGTGGTATGCCATTCAGGAAGCGGTGGTGGACCGAAGGGGGCAGCCGCAGGCACGTGCTCGACGAGCAGGACCTCGAGGCCACCGTCACCTACGTGAAAGAGTGCCAAGGCGCGCCGACCGTCAGAGAGCCCGAGGCGTAAGCCGAGTGGATGCCCCGGCCTCGCACAATTGCGGCGCGGATTCCCTTCGGCTCACGCCTCGGGCTTCCTCTGCGCGACCCCGCCTCTGCAAGCCCGAGGCGTAAGCCGAGTGGATGCCCCGGCCTCGCACAATTGCGGCGCGGATTCCCTTCGGCTCACGCCTCGGGCTTCCTCAGCACGGTCTGACCTCAGCAACCCGTCCGCCGCGCGAGCGGTGAATTGACGCACGTTCTCCACGGCCCGTAGACTTCGCGACCACAAGACGCCGAGTTTTCAGGAGAGATCTGCATGTCCGCTTCGTCTGCAGCACCAGCGCGCGCTTCGCACGCCACCGACCTCGATCGCCTCGCGATCGACACGATCCGCACGCTCTCGATGGACGCGGTCGAAGCCGCCAAGAGCGGCCACCCCGGCACGCCGATGGCGCTGGCCCCGGTCGCGTTCACGATCTGGAAGGAATTCCTGCGCTACGATCCGGCCAACCCCGCCTGGCCCAACCGCGATCGCTTCGTGCTCTCCTGCGGCCACGCATCGATGCTTCTCTATTCACTGATCCATCTGGCCGGCATCGGCCGCGGCGGATCGGCCGACGCCACCCGCAATGTGCCCGCCGTGTCGCTCGACGAGATCAAGAAGTTTCGCCAGCTCGACAGCGTGTGCGCCGGCCACCCCGAGCACCACATGACCTCCGGCATCGAGACCACGACCGGCCCGCTCGGCCAGGGCTGTGGCAACTCGGTGGGCATGGCGATGGCGGCGAAGTGGCTCGCCGCCCACTACAACCGCCCCGGCCACGAGGTCTTCGACTACGACACCTACGTGCTCTGCAGCGACGGCGACCTCATGGAGGGCGTGGCCGCCGAGGCCGCCTCGATCGCCGGCCACCTCGGGCTTTCGAACCTGTGCTGGGTGTACGACGACAACTCGATCACGATCGAGGGCGAGACGCACCTCGCCTTCACCGAAAACGTGGGCCAGCGGTTCGAAGGGCTCGGTTGGCGGGTGGAGCACGTGGCCGACGCCAACGATGCGGCGGCCCTGCGGAAAGCACTCCAGGCATTCAAGGCCGAGCAGCAGAAGCCCACGCTGGTGATCGTGAAGAGCGTGATCGGCTACGGAGCCCCGCAGAAGGCGGGCTCGCACGAAGCGCACGGTGCGCCGCTCGGCCCCGACGAGATCAAAGGCGCGAAGCAGGCCTACGGCTGGCCGGCCGACGCCGCGTTTCTTGTGCCGCCGGAGGTGCCCGAGCACTTCGCGAAGACGTTCGGCTCTCGTGGCAAGCAGGCGCACGAGGCCTGGCAGAAGACCGTGGCCGACTACGCGAAGGCACAGGCGCCGCTCGCCCGTGAGCTCCACGACTTCCTCGACGGCCGGCTGCCATCCAGCTGGGAAGCCGCGATCCCCACGTTCCCGGCCGACGCGAAGGGGCTCGCGAGCCGCGTCTCGTCGGGCAAGGTGTTGCAGGCGTTGAGCGCAGCCGTGCCGTGGTTCCTCGGCGGCTCGGCCGATCTCGCCCCTTCGACGATGACGCTCATTCAGGCCGAGAAGAGCTTCGGCCCGGGTTCCTACGGCGGCCGCAACTTCCATTTTGGCATCCGCGAACACGGCATGGCATCGGCCTGCAATGGGCTCGCCCTCTCCGGCCTGCGGCCCTACTGCGCCACCTTCTTCGTATTCTTCGACTATCTCAAGCCGGCGCTCCGGCTCTCGGCACTCGGCAACCTCGGCGTGATCTACGTGCTCACGCACGATTCGATCGGTCTCGGCGAAGACGGCCCCACCCACCAGCCGATCGAGCAGCTGGCAAGCGCCCGCGCCGTGCCCGGCCTTTCGGTGTTTCGCCCAGGTGATGCCAACGAGGTGGCCGAGGCCTATCGCGCGGTGATGCAGCGGCCCGACCGCCCGGCCGTGATCGTGCTCTCCCGGCAAAACCTGCCCACGCTCGATCGCACGAACCTCGGCGCCGCGAACGGCACCGCGAAGGGTGCCTACATCTTGAAGGACGCCCCGAACGGCAAGCCAGCCTGCATCCTGATCGGCACCGGCAGCGAGCTGCAACTATGCCTCGACGCCGCGGCGAAGCTCGCCGAAGCAGGCGTGCATGCCCGCGTCGTCAGCATGCCTTCATGGGACCTGTTCGCCGAGCAAGACGCTGCGTATCAGGAGAGCGTGCTGCCTTCCGCCGTCACAGCCCGCGTGGCCTGCGAAGCGGCCTGCGGCTTCGGGTGGGAAAAGTGGATCGGCCTGCGCGGCAAGTTCATCGGCATGACGTCCTTCGGCGCTTCGGGCCCGGCGCCGGCGCTCTACAAGCACTTCGGCATCACCGCCGACGCCGTCGCGGCTGCGGCGAAGTCGCTGCTGTAGACGTCTACGCGAACTCGCACGCGCCGGCTTCGGGCTCCCCATGTCCCATCGCCGGACGTTCGCCTTCGCCCTCCAGGCTTCGGCTCACTCGGACCTGCCTGCGCTGCGCCATCCATGGCTTCGCTGGTCAGCTACGCCGGCTCCCGGGACACGGGGAGCCCGAAGCCTCCTCCAACGATTGATTGCCGGGCCGGAAGACCGGCTCTCGAGAGCGAGCGGAGGTTCGCCAAGAAAACCGAGGCCACGATGGCGAGGGTTTTCGTGAAGACGTAGGCGAGGGGTTACCCCTGCCGTTGAGCCGGCGTATTTGACCAGCGCAGCCATGGATGGCGGAGCGCAGGCAAATCCGAGTGAGCCGGAGCCTGGAGGGCGGAGGCGAACGTCCGGCGAGACGGTACGGGGTAACCCCGAGCCGGATTGGGCGCGTTGACGTATCTGCAACCAATTACGGCTGGTGGTGCGAGTCGCCGATCACGGCGTCTTCGGGGTCGGTGCCCGCGGCAGTCTGGCCGGCATGGTTCTTGTAGAGATGGTCGTCACGGTGCAGGTCGTCCTGGAGGGTCCGCTCGACGTGGCCGTCTTCGAAGAGGATGTAGTGGATGCCGCCCGGATGATTGCTGCTCTTCTGGCAGCACTCGTCGGGGGCGTCAGCCACGAGCGGATGATGCTCGCGACGGAGGTTCTTGTTGGGCTGGAGCGAGCCGGACGCGTCGCGGTGTCCGAGCGTGTAGCCGTAGTCGCCTGCCATCGTGCGCACCATCTCGTCGAACTGCGGCGTGCCCACCGCGGCTTCGAGTTCCTGGAGCGACGGGATGCGGAAGCCGCCGCGGCGGTCGAGCGAGGTGCCCGGCACGAGGAGCGTGCCGTCGTCGGCGACGAGCCGCTCTTCGGAGACGAGCGTCGGGGCGAAGAGCCCGGCGCGGGAGAGCGGACCCGAATCGGGTGGCGTGGGGAACACGCGGTGAGATTCGGCATAGCCTTGGAGGCCGAGCGAGGTTTTTTGCAGGTTGCGTTCGGCACGGCGAGCCCGGGATTCGGTGATCGCGTCAAGCAGGAGCGGCCCCACGAGCACACATGCCGCCAGGGCCGTGGCTGCCATGATCACTCTGTCGAGCCAGACCCGCGGGCTCGTCGCCGGCTCGTCTTCCGAAGGCGTGAACGCACGAGGCGTGGGCAGTGGCCGCGCGGCGGTCTGGGCCGTCACGAACGCGAGGGTCCGGGTGGCCAAGCCCGACGGTGCCGAAAAGTGCTGCCGGTCGCAGTCGAGTTGCCGTATTGCTCCCCGCAGCCGTTCGAGGTCGCGCCGCAGCGCCGGGCCTGTCTCGGCATCCGCCAGGGCGGCCTCGACCTTCCGCGCCTCGGGCTCGTCGATCGCATTCAGCAGGTAGCCGACAAGTTCGTCACGCATGATGGGCGCTCACATGGGTCCGGGAAACGGTGTCATGCTCGGGTGCGTCCGCTGGCCAGCCACGATTCGTTGAGTTTCAAGAGCGCGGCATGGAGCCGGCTCTTGACGGTGCCCACGGGGATGCCGAGCACGTCGGCCGCCTCGCGGTATTTCATGCCTTGGTGGTAGACGAGGAGGACTGCGCCTTTGAGCGTATCTGGCAGGCCGTCGACCGCCGATCGCACCCACTCGCGGGCCTCTTCGTCAGCCATCTGATCGTCGGCCGTCCGATCGTTGCCCGAGAGCATTTCCACGAGGGCACCCACGTCGTCGTCACCGCTGCCCGACCGCTGATCGATGCTCACCATGCGGTGGCGTTTGTTGCGGCGTTGGGCGTCGATGGCCTGATTGGTGGCGATCGTGTAGAGCCAGGGGCGGAAGCGGCGGCCGTCCTCGAAGTTCTCCTTCTTCAAATACACCTGCAGAAACGTCGCCTGAAACACGTCCTCCGCCATTTCCGCGCTGCCGAGGTAGCGGCGCAGGTAGCTGAAAAGTTCGTGCTCGTAGCGGTGCACGAGAGACTCGAACGCCGCTGCGTCGTCCTTCACCCGAAACCGTCTCAGCAAATCCTCGTCGGACTGCCCCGCAGCCCGGCCATCGACCCCGGAATCCGGGGAATAACCCGTGGCCACGCCACGGTCGATGGTTCGTCCACGGTGATCAGAATCGTGTGAAGCCATGCTTCGGTACGCGGCGGCCGCCGCAAGGGTTCGTTCGAGCCGGCAAGAATATGCCGCGCCCGCTCCCGGCGTTGGTCGAGTATAGCGGCCGGACGGCCGCGGCCCGGCGTTTCCCGGGCTTTTGGTACCTTGGGCCGCCATGAACCTAGCCTCCCCGCCCTACCGCTGGGCCACCCCGGGCGACATCAACGCCTTTTTCGGCCTGGCCCTCGACAACCTCGCCGACCTTGTGCTCGCGGTATCGCTCCTGGCGGCGGTGTTCGACTACCCGATCCCGTTCGCCCTCTCCCACCTCGTGCCGGGCACGGCCGCCGGCGTGGTGGTGGGTGACCTGCTCTTCACCTGGATGGCATTTCGGCTCGCCCGCCGCACCGGCCGGAGTGACGTCACGGCGATGCCCTTGGGCCTCGACACTCCGAGCACGTTCGGCATGGTGTTCTTCGTGCTCGGCCCGGCCTTCGCCACGGCGCTCGCAGGCGGCATGGAGCGCGAGGCCGCGGCCCGCCATGCCTGGCATGTCGGTATGTGCGCAATCGTAGCCAGCGGCGTCTTCAAGATGGCCTGCGCATTCTTCGCCGGCTCGGTGCGGCGGATCGTGCCCCGTGCGGGCTTGCTCGGTAGCCTCACGGCGATCGCGCTGGCCCTGATCACGTTTCTGCCGCTACTCGAGATTTTCGACTCGCCCGTCGTCGGCCTGCTCTCGATGGGGATCGTGCTCGCTTCGCTCACCGCCCGGATTCCATTTCCATTTCGTGTGCCCGGCGCACTCGCGGCGCTGCTCGTCGGAGGTCTCGTGCACGTCGTCGGTTCGTGGACCGGCTGGCTCCACGTCGACACCGCGCACGCTGCCTTCGACCCACGGTCGGCGCTGTGGCCCGTCGAGTGGCTCGCGGCCCTGCGCTTCGAATGGCTCGAAGCCTGGCCTGACACCGTCAAATACCTGCCGATCGTGATCCCCTTCGCCCTCGGCACGGTCGTGGGCGGCATCGACTGCACGGAAAGCGCCGCGGCCGCCGGCGACGAATATCACACGGGCCGCATCATCGGCGTGGAAGCGATCGCCACGATCGTGGCCGGCGCCTGCGGCGGCGTGATTCAGACGACGCCCTACATTGGCCACCCGGCCTACAAGGCAATGGGCGGCCGCGCCGCCTACACCCTCGCCACGGCGATCGTAATCGGCACGGCTGGGCTCACGGGGACCTTCGCCTATCTGTATCAGGCGATCCCCGGCCCCGCGATCCTGCCGATCCTCGTGTTCATCGGCCTCGAGATCACGGCCCAGAGCTTCCACGCCACACCGCAGCGGCACTACCCGGCCGTCGCGATCGCCTGCATACCAGCGCTCGCCGCCATGGTGATGATCCAGGCCGACAAGCTCCTCGGAGCCGGCGCGAAACCTACCGCCGATCTGGCCCGCGAACTCTTCTCGATGCGGCTCCTCTCCTCGGGCTTCATCGTCACGAGCCTCGTGTGGGCCGGCCTCGTCGCCGCGCTCATCGACCGCAAGCTCTTTCAGGCCGCCGGCTGGACGCTCGCGGCCGCCGGCCTCACGCTCTGCGGCATCATCCACTCCCCCTTCCCCGACGGCCGCCTCTTCGTCCCGTGGGCGATCGGCACGCTCCCTCCCGAAGCCGCCGGCCGCGGCCCCCTCGAGCTCGCCGCCGCATACGGCCTGCTCGCGTTGCTCTTCGCGGGCTGGAGCGCATGGCTTGGCACGCAACCGTCTGACGCGGTGTGATTGTCCACTCGCCCAATCCGGCTCGGGGTTACCCCGTACCGTCTCGCCGGACGTTCGCCTCCGCCCTCCAGGCTCCGGCTCACTCGGATTTGCCTGCGCTCCGGCATCCTGCCTGCGCTGGTCAAATACGCCGTCTCAACGGCAGGGGTAACCCCGAGCCTCCCCAACTGGAAAGGCGAGGCGGCGGAGACGGTCGGTGCGATGCGGAAGAGCCGACGGGCAGATACGCGGCTTACACCGAGCGAACCATCACAGTTGAGAAGGGACTAGCGATCGCCCTCCGCGATGGAGCAGCGTGCCGCCGGCTCTGACGCCGGGTTGGGCGAGTTGAGCCTTGCGAAATTGAACACAGACAGGCCGAAGCCTGTCTTACTCCAGGCCGTATGCGCCGGCGACGGGGACATCGAGGCCCGTGCGGCTCGCGAACTGCGTGCGCGAGAGGAAGCGGGGCTCGAGGTTGAACGTCACACCCACGTTGTTGCGGCTGTAGTCGACGTTGAAGCCAAACGTCATCAGGAACGACTCGCCGATCCGCGTGAGCTGGAAGTTTTGCCCGATGTTCGCGCCGCGGAGGTCGAGGGCGGTGCCGAACGTGCTCGCCCACTTCGGACTCATGCGGTAGGTGTAGGAGCCGGTGAGCACGCTCGCCTGGATCGGCCCGCCGAATTCGTTGAAGCCGATGAAGAAGCTGCCGCGGGGCGTGCGGTTCAAGAGCGCGCCCACTGTGTACAGCTGCTGGCCGCCGGAGAAGAAGTCGACGTCGGCCGAGGAGAGCACGGTGGTGCGATCGCCCACGTGCCAGCGGAAGTCGTACTGCCAGAGGCCAATCGCCTGGCCGAAATTCTGGCCCGAGACGGGGAACAGCTCTCCATCGACGTCGAACGTGATCCAGTCGATGATCCGGCGGTTGCCCATCGGGCCGCGCTTCGTCTGCCAGCGCTGCCGGGCGGCGAGCCGGAACACCGAGAGGTCGTTGGCGATTTCCGTGGGGCCGGTCACCCAGCTGCCCATGCCGCGGCGGACGGCGTAATACCGCGGGTCGTACTTGCCGTCGGGGCCGAAGATGAACGGCGAGCCGAGTGGGATCGGCTGGCCGGGGATCGCGCCGTAGTCCCAGTAGGGGATATTGCGGCGGTATTGATTGATCGTGTCGTCGTCGATCTGGTCGTAGAGCGGGAACTGCGAGATGTCCTGGGTGGAGTCGGTGTAGGCGAACTCCGCCTCGAATACCACCTTGTGCGCGAGGCCATGGACGTTCCAGAGCTGGCTTTCGACCGTGTTGTCGGCAGTCCACATCGGTAGGCTCGAACGGATACCCACTTGGCCGTAGGCCCGGTTGATCGGGCTCTGGGAGAGATCCTGGCCCCAGTTCGCCAGCTCGCCGAGGGCGTAGGGCACGAGTTTCACGGGCCCGGCCTGGAACGGCAGGTCGAGCTCGTGCCGCGTAGCAAGCCGCTGGCCGATGACGTTGTTTTCGTAGGGGAGCGTCGTCCAGTAGCCGTTGGTCTGACTGTTGTTCAGACCGAGCGTCGGAGTCTCCGGCAGGCTCTGCCGCGCGTAAGCGACGTTCGAATGCTCATACCACGTGACGGAGTCACGGAGTAGCGGCTGGCCCATGTAATAATGGTCGAGCCGTGGCCACCATTCGGTCTGCGTAAAGAATGGATTGACGCGCACACTCGTGAGCAGGCGGAGCTCGCGGTTGTCGATCGGGCGGCGCAGGTCGAGCCAGGTACGCTGCTCGTAGCCTTCCTCCCACTCCGCCTCGTAATACTGTTCGAGGAAGTTCATGTCGCTGATCCAGCCGGCCGTGCCACGGGCCTGCCAGCCGGCCCCGATATCCTGTCGATGCCGCCAGAACGAGCGGCCGCGGAAGGTGCGGCTCGGGAAGCCCGGGTAGGTGAGATCGCGCCGGTTCAAGCCGACGTTGTCGCGGCCCACGTCACCGATGATCCAGGCGTCGAGAATGCCGCTGGCCGGCGTGCCGAGCCAGAGGAAGTCGGGGCGGTTGTAGAGCAGCGACGTGCCGCCGCCCGGGCCGCGGAGGCTCAGGTAGTCGATATCGAAATCCCAGTCGACCCCGTCGGGCGGCCGCTGCCAACCGAACACTTGAAACGCGTCCCAACTCGTGAGGATCTGCGTGCCGAAGATCTGGTCGTTCTTCAGCTGAAAGTCGTTGATATAGAACGTCGGCTTCTTGGCGTTGGTCGCGAGCACCGGCCACCAGAGCACGGGCACTCCGCCGAGCGTGACGGTGTTGCCGCGGCTGGTGATGAACTGCTGGTGCTCGATCGCCGGCTCACCCGTAGCGGGGTCGATCGAGGGCTGGCCGAACGGACCTGGCAGGGGCACCTGCTCGTCGGTGAACTCGAGCTCGCGCGAGCGAAACTCCCACGTCGGCACGCCCATCCGGCTCGAGGTGAGCCCGGTGCGCTGGGCCACGAACCGGCTGCGGTCAACCTGGCGGAGCACGTCGGCCCGCAGCCGCACCACGCCCGAGTAGTTGTCGACCGGTGTCAGCACCGTGGCCCCGGTGATCACGCCGCTCGATCGCGGCACGTCGTAAAACATGCCCACGGCCTCGACGACGCGCTGCCCCTGACGGAAGACGACGTTGCCCTCCATGTAGAGCTCGAGCGGCGTATCGGCCGACTGCGCGCCGCTGCCGTCGAGATCGGGCTGCCCCTGGCTGCGGGTCCAGATCACGAGCCGGTCGGCCGAAATGTCGAGCGGCCCGGCGGGATCGACGCCGTCGATGACGAGGTTCACGCCGGACGTGATCACGGCGATCCACTCGCCGCCCGCGGGGCTCGGAAACCAGCGCACGTTGAGCGGCACGCTCGACCGGGGAAACGCCCGCAGCCGACGCACGGCCGTGGCCGATTGCACCTGCGGCGCGGCGGGGGCGCTAAACTCGCTGAACTGCGCCCGAGCGACGGCTCCCCGCGCCTGCACGACGCCCGACTGCGCGGCCCCGCCCGCCGACTGCTCTGCTGCAGTCAACTGGATCGAGTCACCGTCGTCAGCGCCGTCATGCACGGCCCGCTGCACGCCCCCTTCGGCGGGCGCAGCGTAGATCGCGGGCGTTCCCGTCGCGGGCACGACGCTCGTGAAGTCGAGCGCGGGATCGTGAATCGTCCAGAACCGGCCCGTCCAGCGGCTGCCGCGAACCGTCGAGGCCGGTGCCGCGCTCCCGGCGGAGGCCGACGTCACGGTGACCTCGCCTGCCATGCGCACGAGCAGCCCGCGCGGCCGGGGCTCGGCCTCGTCATCGGTCTCGGGAATCACGCCTGCCTGCTCGATCCAGACCACGGCCTCGTGGCTCTTGGCCTCGGTCACGCCCTGGGCGATGGTGACGCCGCCGGTCAGATGCCAGACGTCGTAGGAGCCTTCCGTCCAACGCGCCGCCTGCGTCGCGCGGATCGAGAGCCGCTCACCTGGATCGACCGACGGAACCTCGATCCGGCCAGCCTCCGCGACAGCCGCCGCGAGGCCGCGGGCGGGCGCGGCCGCCAGCACGCCGGCCGACGCGTTGTCGCCCACCGTGGGGCGTGCAGCGTCGTCGGCGCGTCCGGTGATGTCGCAGACGAACGCGATGACGGTGCCGACGAGGAGGCGCACGACGATCGCATACGGCAGGCCGAACGGCCGGCGCGGCGCGGGCGCGAGATGCTCGTCGCGAGAGTGCAAGCGCAGTGTCTGTGAGGTGATGGGCGCGGGGCCCGAACCAAAAAGCGCGGGACTATAGAGGCGACGAAATTCACGGGTCAAGCCGGAGGGAGTCCGTTGCGCACGCCGGTAAGTCTTGCCGGCCAAAGGGTTACGGATCGGCGCTGGCCGCGGTAAGATACGGGCTGCGGCAGCCATTCCTGCAGGTGCGGATGCAGGCCCAGACTGCCCACTTTCTCACACAAGTCCACCATCCCCCCCGCAGGCATCCCACCATGCCAGGTTCCACCCGGTCGCGCCAGGAGCCCCATGCTCCCCATTCGTGACCGGGTCGCCGGGTGGCTGATCGCGCACCGGCGTTCGCTTGCCGTCGTGGCACTCGCGCTGGCGGCGATCGGTGTCGAACGGTCGCGGCACCTCGAGTTTTCCCGGTCGATCGACACGATGTTCGACAGAGCAGATCCGGCTCTCGTGCCCTATCGCCGCATGGCTCGGGCCTTCGGATCGAGCGAGGTGGTCTTGGCTGCGTACGACGCGCCCCACCTCTTCACCCCGGCGGGCATTGAGCACCTGCGGCAGGTGACGGACAGCTTGGAGGCGACGCCCGGCGTGGCCTCCGCCACGAGCCTCGCGAGCACGCCGCTCGGATCACGGATCATCGAGGTCGATGCCAGCCCCACGGCCCGCAAGCTCGTGAAGCTGATGGAGGGCTACACGCTCGGCGCGGATCATCGCACCGCGGCGATCGCCTGCGTGCTCCAGCCGCCGGCCGCCCCGTCGGCCGAAACGTCGCGATCATCGGCCCGCGCGCAGGCGGCCTCGCGAGCCGACGCGATCGACCGTATCCGAGCGATCATCGGCGAGCTTCCCGGCGGCACCGTCGCCGGCGAGCCGGTGATGCTGCGCGACGGCTTCGCGATGCTCGAACGCGATGGCAACCTCCTGGGCACGAGCGCCGGGCTCCTCTCGGGGCTCGTCCTGCTCGTCTGCTTTCGCAGCGTGCGCTGGCTCGTCGTGCCGATGGCCGTCGTCCTGCTCGCCCTCTGGAGCACCCGCGGCGTGCTCGCGATGCTGGGCCTCAAGCTCACGATGGTTTCCACGATGCTCTCGGCGATGGTCACCGTGGTCGCGATCGCGACGGTGGTGCACGTGATCGTCGAATATCGCCGCCAACGGGATCTCGGCCACGAGCCGGAAGCGGCGCTCCGCGAGGCGATCTCGGTGCTCTTCTGGCCGGTGGTCGGCGCGATCGTCACCGACGTGATCGGCTTCGGCTCGCTGATCTTCAGCCGCGTGGGGCCGGTGCACGATTTCGGAGTGATGACGGCCGTGGGCGCGGTAATGGTGCTCGTGGCCGCCGCGCTCTCCGTTCCCTTCCTCGCGCTCGCGGGGCGATTCGATGCCGACCCGCGCCGGGCATGGGGTGAAGGCGCGCTCGAACTCGGCCTCGATGGCCTCGTGAAACGCATCGTCCGGCGCCCCGGCTTGACGCTTGCCGTAGCGACCGTGGCCGTCGCGGCGGCCGTCGCCGGCATGCGTTGGCTCGAGGTGGAGACCGATTTCACGCGCAACTTCCGCCGGTCGAGCCCGATCGTGGCGTCCTACGACATGATCGAGTCGCGGCTCGGGGGAGCAGGGGTGTGGGACGTGCTCGTGCCAACCGCGGAGCCGATCGACGGCACCGTGCTCGCCGGCGTGGCGCGGCTCGAGCATCGCCTGCGCGACGAAGTGACGACCATCGACGCTGCCGGGGAAACCGTGGCCGCCCTCACGAAGGTGATGAGCGTGGCCGACGTCCTCGCCGCAACCTCGCCGATTTCGCTCGAGCGGCTCGAACAAACGAAGGTGGGCAACTGGCTCGTTGCCGGCGCGATCCGGCTGCTCGAGGAACAGTTGCCGCAGCTCGGCCGCGCGCTCATCGGCCGCGATCCCGACGACGGCTCGACCTGGCTGCGGGTGATGCTGCGGGCCCGCGAGCGGCAGCCCGCCGCCGAGAAGCGGGCGATCATCGAAACCGTGCGGCGGATCGTGGGAGAGGAGTTTCCAGCCACGGCCGACGCCGCCGGTGGCGAAGTCACCGGCTTCTTCGTCCTGCTCGCCCAGCTCATCGACCGGATGCTCGCCGACCAGTGGTTCACGTTTCTCCTGGCGGCCGTCGGGATCTTCTTGCTGCTGGCCGTCGGCTTTCGGAGCTGGCTCCTGGCGGCGGTGGCGCTCGTGCCCAACGCGCTGCCGATCTTCGTCGTGCTCGGGCTCCTCGGCTGGGCCGGCGAGCGGATTAATATGGGCACGGCCATGATCGCCGCGGTGTCGATGGGCCTGTCGGTCGACAGTTCGATCCACTACATCGCCGCCTTCCGGCGCCGGCTCCACGACGGCCATGCGCACTCAGCCGCGCTCGAGACAGCTCATCAGACCGCCGGACGGGCGATGGTCTTCTCCACGCTTGCACTCGTGGTCGGATTCCTCGCACTCACGACCAGCGGCTTCATCCCCACCGTCTCGTTTGGCGCGCTCTCCTGCCTGACGCTCGCCGGCGGACTCGTCGGCAACCTCGTGGTGCTGCCGGTGCTGCTCACGGTGCTCGCGCCGTGGCTCGACCCGGGCTGCCCGCCAAGACAAAAAACGGTACAACACGCCACATCCGCCTGACTCCGTTCCTTGTGAGGCCCCCCCATGACCGCTGAGTTCGAACTGCTGCGCGGCGTCCGTACCGTCGTCGCCGACCCGGCCTCGCGTCCGGAAGCGATCGAAGCCGACGCCCTCGTCTTGTTTCTCACCGAAGGCGGGGCCGGCACAGGCGCGTGCGCCGACATCGACAGGGCCACCGGCGGCCTTGTGGCACGGCTCGTGGCGGCCGGGGAGATCACGGGTCGGCGGTACGAATGCGTTCCTCTGCTCGGGCCCCCTGGCCTCCACGTGGCGCAGCTTCTCCTCGTGGGCCTCGGCAAGCGCGAGGAACTCGACGCCGGCACGCTCTACAGGGCCGCCGCCACGGCCACCCGCCACCTCTCCGGGAAGGCTCGCGCGCGGGTGGCGCTCGTCGCCGACGGCACGTGGAGCACCCGGCAGATCGAGCAGGCAGTCGCCGGTGGCGTGGTGGGCATGGTCGGTCAGGATCTCTACCGTGGCGACAAGAAACGGACCCGGTTCGGCACGACCGTCTGGGTCGGCGCACCTCCGGAGGCGGTCGATCGCGGCATTCTCCTGGGGGACGGCGTGAATCTCGCCCGCCGGCTCGTCAACACGGCGCCCGACGACATGTATCCGCAGACGTTCGCCGAGGAGGCCGCGTCGGTCGCCGGCCGCACCGGCATGGAGATCGACATCTGGGACGAAGATCAACTGGCCCGGGAACGCTGCAACGCGATCCTCGCGGTCGGGCGGGGCAGCCACCGGCCGCCCCGTCTCGTCGTCCTCCGGTACCGCGGTCCGGGCCGAACCGACGACACGCCGGACCTGGCACTCGTGGGCAAGGGCGTGACGTTCGACTCGGGCGGCCTGTCGCTCAAGCCCTCCGACTCGATGCTGACGATGAAGTGCGACATGGCCGGCGCCGCCGCGGTGCTCGGTGCAGCCGCCACGATCGCGGCCCTCAAGCTGCCGGTGCACCTCGTAGCCGCGGTGGGCCTCGCGGAGAACATGACCGGCCCGGCCGCCTACAAGCTCGGCGACGTGATCACCGCCCGCAGCGGCACGACGATTGAAGTCCACAACACCGACGCCGAAGGCCGGATCGTGCTGGCCGACGTGCTCGACGTGGTGAAGGGCCTGGGCCCGAAGAAGATCATCGACGCCGCCACGCTCACCGGCGCTTGCATGGTGGCATTGGGCTACGACGTCGCCGGCCTATTCACGAACGACCAGCCGCTCTGCGACGCCCTCACCGCCGCCGCCCGCTCGGTGGGCGAGCCGGTCTGGCAGTTGCCGATGTACGCCGAGTACGACGACCAGATCAAGAGCGAGGTCGCCGACATCAAGAACGTCGGCGAGGGCCGCTGGGGCGGCGCGATCACGGCGGCAAAGTTTCTGGAACGATTCGTGGGGGGTATCCCCTGGACCCACGTCGACATCGCTGGCCCAGCCTTCGCGGAGAAAACGCGGCCGTGGATCGACGGCGGCGGCACGGGATCGATGGTGCGCGCCTTCGTCGAGTTCGCACGCGGTACGTAGGACAGGCTTCAGCCTGTCACTGCATGCGCTGACTCGACACGCTCAACGCGCCCAAGCCGGCTTCGGGCTCCCCATATCCCGTCGCCGGACGTTCGCCTCCGCCCTCCAGGCTCCGGCTCACTCGGATTTGCCTGCGCTCCGGCATCCTGCCTGCGCTGGTCAAATACGCCGGCTCCCGGGACACGGGGAGCCCGAAGCCTCCTCGACTCCAGAACGGGCGAGCACTGCGGCGATGCGGGCGGGGGTCACGGGGTCGATCGCGCCGTGTTCGGTGATGATCGCGCGGATGAGGCGGGTGGGGGTGACGTCGAAGGCGGGATTGAAGGCTTTGGCACCGGCGGGCGCGGCGGGCACGCCGAGCGGAGCGAGCACTTCGGCCGCCCCACGCTCCTCGATCGGGATGTCGGCGCCGGAGGCGAGCGAAAGATCAAACGTGCTCGACGGGGCCGCCACGTAGAAGGGAACGCCGTGGGCGGCGGCGAGCACGGCGAGCGAGTAGGTGCCGATCTTGTTGGCCGTGTCGCCGTTGGCCGTGATCCGGTCGGCGCCCACGATGCAGGCGGCGATTCGGCCAGTCGCGAGCAGGTGACCAGCCGCCGCGTCGCACAATACCGTGACGGGGATGCCTCGCTCCATGAGTTCCCATGCCGTCAGCCTCGCGCCTTGGAAGAGTGGCCGGGTTTCGTCGGCGAACACCTCGAACCTGCGGCCCGAGTCCCAGGCCGTCGTGATCACGCCGAGCGCCGTGCCGATGCCGCCGGTGGCGAGGGCTCCGGTGTTGCAGTGCGTGAGGATATTGCCCGCGGGCAGGATCGCCGCGCCGTGGCGGCCGATCGCCGCGCAGAGCCGCTGGTCTTCGGCGTGGATCGTCCGGGCCTCGGCGAAGAGCAGCGCGGCAAGATCGGCGGCCGGCGTGTCGGCGGTGACGGGAGCGAGTTTCGTAAGCGACCGCTCGACCGCCCAGCGGAGGTTTACAGCTGTCGGCCGTGCCGAGGCGAGTTCCTCGCCACGGGCGAGCACGTGGGCCCGCGTCTGGTCGGGAGTGAGCCCCTCACGCACAGCCTCACCGGCTGCGACCGCAACGCCGTAGGCTCCGGCGATACCGATCGCCGGGGCCCCGCGCACCCGCAGACTCTTGATCGCCTCGACAACTGTCTCGACGTCATGGCACGCAATCCACTCGAGCCGCGCCGGCAGCTTCGTCTGATCGAGGATGTCGAGATGGCCGGTGGCATGATCGCCCACCCAGCGCACGGCGACGGGCACGCTCATGGCAACGGCTCGCACGGCAGGCCGAACGCATCCGCGACGGCGCGATATACGATCCGCCCCTGATACACGTTCACGGCCGACCGCATCGCCGGGCTCGACTGGATCGCCGCGTCGACGCCCGCGGCGAGCTGCATCACGTAGGGCAGCGTCGCGTTGCAGAGGGCATACGTGCTCGTACGGCCGACCGCGCCCGGCATGTTCGTGACGCAGTAGTGCACGACGTCGTCCACCACGAACGTCGGCGCCGCATGTGTCGTCGGCCGGCTCGTGGCCACGCAGCCCCCCTGGTCGATCGCCACGTCGATGATCACGGCGCCCGGCTTCATGAGGGCGAGATCCTCGCGCGACACGAGGTGCGGTGCCCTCGCCCCGGGAATGAGCACGCTGCCGATCACGAGGTCGGCCCAGCCGAGCCGCTCCCGGATCGTGTGGCGGTCGGAATAGAGGCAGTCGATGTTCGGCGGCGTGACGTCGTCGAGGTACCGCAGCCGCTCGAGATTCGTGTCGAGCAGCGCGATGTTGGCCCCGAACCCGGCCGCCACCTTGGCGGCGTTGGCTCCCACCGTGCCCGCCCCGAGCACGAGCACGTTGGCCGGGGCCACGCCCGGCACGCCGCCCAAGAGAATCCCGCGGCCCATCTGCGGCCGCTCGAGATACTTCGCCCCCTCTTGGATGCTCATCCGCCCCGCCACTTCGCTCATCGGCACGAGCAGCGGGAGCCGGCCGCGGTCGTCGCGCAAGGTTTCGTAGGCGATGCCAGTGGCACCTGTCGCGAGAAAGCCCTCCGTGAGGCTGCGATCGGCCGCCAGGTGCAAATACGTGAACAGCGTCTGCCCGGGTTGTAGAAGGGCGAGCTCCGGTGGCTGTGGCTCCTTGACCTTCACGACCAGATCGGCCGCCCTGAACACCTCGGCAGCAGAATCGACGAGCGTCGCGCCGCAGGCGGCGTAGGCCTCGTCAGGAAGCCCCGACCCGGCGCCCGCCGAGCGTTCCACGAGCACGCGATGGCCGGCCCTCACCAGTTCCTCGACGCCCACGGGCAGCATCGAAACTCGGTATTCGTCTTTCTTCGTCTCTTTCGGAACGCCGACGATCATCAGGCGGTGGCTTTTTTCGGCGCTTCGATCTTGTAGGTGGCCGGCATGGGCAGCGGATAGTTGCCGTCCTTATCGGGCACGACCGGCGGAATCGTGTCCCACGTCAGCGAGTCGGGCATCGTGCGGAAGCCCGTCTTCATGAGATCGTCGTACCCCGTCTGCTTGCCGGTGTAGGTGGCCGTTCGCCCCAACACCGCCGAGAAGCTCGACGTGGTGCCATACACGGCGTTGTTGAGCGGCTTATCGTTGCGAATCGCATCGTGCAATTCGTCGTGCTCCACTTGATAGGGGTTGTCGCTCTTGCCCTCGAACTTCCAGAGCACGTTCCCCTTGTAGTCGGTGATCTCGCCGATCTTCACGTAGCCCTTCGTGCCCTGAAACTCCTCGTTCACGCGGCCGTCGCCGCCGGGAAACTGCCGGCACTGGCTGGCGATCCGCACGCCGCCGGGATACACGAAGTTCACCGAATGATGGTCGTAAATCTCGCTCGACTGGCCGGGCACGCGGTTCTGCCGGCCGCCCACGCCGTAGGCGTTCTCGGGGAGGCGATCGAGCACCCAGTTGGCGATGTCGATGTTGTGGACGTGCTGCTCCACGATGTGATCACCGCACAGCCAGTTGAAGTGATACCAGTTATTCACCTGAAACTGCATCTCGGTCATGTCGGGCTTACGGCCGCGATACCAGATACCGCCACCGTTCCAATACACCTGGCCGCCGAGGATGTCTCCGGCCACACCTTCGCGGATCTTTTGGATCGTCTCGCGATACTTGCGGTCGTACCGCCGCTGCAGGCCGACCACGACCTTGAGCTTCTTCTCGTCGGCCAGCTTCGCAGCCGCCAGGCAGAGCTGGGCGCCGAACGCGTCGACACACACCGGCTTCTCCATGAACACGTGCTTTCCCGCGTTCACGGCCGCCTCGAAGTGAAACGGCCGGAACCCCGGCGGTGTGGCCAGGATCACGAGATCGCAGTGGTCGAGCACCTGCTTGTAACCGTCGAGCCCCTTGAACTGCCGCTCTTCGGGACAGTCGAGTTTCTCCGGCATGTTTTCCACGGCCTTGAGCGCCCCCTTGATGCGGTCGTCGAACGCATCGGCCACGGCCGTGAGCTTCACGTTCGACCCCGGCACCGAGAGCGTCTGCTGAAGTGCGCCGGTGCCACGGCCGCCCGCCCCGATGAGCCCGATCCGGATCACGTCGCTGGAGGGCGACTGGCCGTGCACTGCAGGCATGGCGGCGACGGCACCGCTGATCGCTCCGGCGGTCCACAGGGCGTCACGGCGAGAGAGGCGGGCAGGGTTCATGGCAGGCTCCATGGTGAAGCGGAAAAA
>Ga0247837_1003756_pt1 | contig 25841 bp, 20 predicted proteins | sample LaCtaG_2_FD_187115 | JGI IMG/M metagenome (GOLD analysis project Ga0247837, IMG submission 187115) | Freshwater microbial communities from meromictic Lake La Cruz, Castile-La Mancha, Spain - LaCruzMarch2015_14.5m | ecosystem: Environmental > Aquatic > Freshwater > Lake | place: Spain: Castile-La...
TATTCTCGCAAAGGCATTCTAAGGAACAAATTCAGTCGTTTCCCCGGGCTAAGCCGCACTCTACCATCCATTCCCACTTTTCCAGCTTCCATCTCCATCATAATTAGGCAACCATGGGCACCTGCTGCATACGTGAAAAAGACCACGGCCCCAGCGTCACCAAAGACTCCCCCACCTCCCCCCTGCCTGACCCTCCTGCTCTGCACACAGAACCCGCCTCAATCAGTACAGACCTGGCAGTAGCCGAGTTTAGGAGAAGTGGGACTCTTCGATGCAACTATGAGAGCGAGCCTTTGGCCGCAGGCCGGAGAGGCAGCGTAATGTCCTACGATGAAATTAGAAGGGGCAAACTGAGTGGGCGCAGAAGCTCGCTGGTAGAGACTAATTGCGCTGGAGGACTGCCGATCAACAAGCTTTCCAAGCCGATAGAGACTCTATATACGCTTATGAGGGCGCTGTATAAGGACAGTTCCTGCGTTGTATACATGGCTAAACACCTGCAGACCGGGCAGGAGCGACTGATAAAGCGAGTAGAGAAGAAATTGCGACAGGCGCATGTGCGCAGTGAAGAGGCTGAAAACCGGTTTCGGAGCGAAGTGCTGCTTTTGCAGCTTCTGGACCACCCCAATATCCTCAAAGTGTATGAACTCTACGAGGACAGGCGGTACTTCTACCAAATTTCAGAGGCGCTGAATGGCGGGTACATGTTGGAAGACGTGAAGATCAAAGGGAAACGGAATATATCCGAGCAACTGGCAGCGAACATACTGCTGCAGGTGCTGAAGGCGCTGGCCTACTGCCACAGCAGAGGCATAGTCCACCGCAACCTACGCACAGAGTCCATTGTCCTGCAGTCCGCTCCACAAGAAGGCAGTGTGCACGTGCTGCTGACAGGCTTCGGCTCGGCTTCGTTGCTATCTGTCAGGGACAAATTGGCCCTGAAAATCAGCTCTGCGGTGTATTTCGCACCCGAAGCCCTGCTTTACGAGCCTTCCGAGAAGGCGGACATATGGAGCTGTGGGGTGATTCTGCATATGTTGCTATGTGGAAATCCGCCCTTCAACGGCCCTACAGATGATACAATATTGGAGCAAATCGCTAGTGAGCAGTCAGTGACTTTCCCGCAGCCGCTGTGGGTCGGAGTGAGCGCGGATGCGATCAGTTTGCTGAGGGGAATGCTGACCAAGCACCCATCTGCCCGGCTGACCTTGGCTGAGTGCCTTAATCACTCGTGGCTGAGCGCCAACCTCAAAAGCCAGGCTCAGGACCCGAAACCCGTCATTCGAGCTTTGCGTCATCTCAAAGCCTTCGAAGCGAAAACCTACCTGAAACGCACGATTCTATCCTTCATGTCTGCACACATCGACACGCCCGAAGAAACGAAGTCGCTTAGAGACGCCTTCTCTGCAATGGACAACAACTCAGACGGACTGCTAAGCAAGCAGGAGCTCCTGGAGGCCTACTGCGGCATTATGAGCCGGGAGGAGGCCACCTACGTGGCTGAGAAGGTGATGTGGTGCGTGGACTTGAACGGAGACGGGTTTCTGGACTACTCCGAGTTCATGCTGGCGGCGAAAAACCATAAAAATCTCATGACTTCAACCAACCTTCGTGCAATTTTCAGCCAATTCGACTCAAATAGCAACGGGAAAATCTCCTTCTCAGAGTTCCAATCCGCCCTCAACAGCCACAAGCTAAAGACCGATGACCAAATGTGGGCCACCATTATGCGGGAAGTGGACTCTGATGGAGACGGGGAACTCAACTTGAAGGAGTTTTCCCAGCTGATGCTGGCTGCGGTGGACTTGGGCAAGAGGCCGAGACGCTCTTTTCAGTGATTGCTTATATGCTGTAATAGAGAGACTAGTATGGAAAGTGGGATGATTTGATAGGAAATGGATGTATTAGGCGTCTTTGGACTGGTCTTCGGCGCTTTCAGAGGGGAATAAGGGCTTTTCCTCGGGGACATACTGTACAGTTTTCCTCGGTTTGTGTTTGGAAGTGAGAGTTTTGCTCTTGGACTCCAGCAGTTTGAGCAGGTCCTGGAAGCATACAGCGGAGGACCGCTTTCTCTGGTATAAATCCAGAGTGGCAATGCCCAGCAGAGACCAATTCAGCCTGGGAGTCAACTCTTCGAACCCTGCAGCCGCCCTTTCTCTCAGTGAAATAGCCTCGTTTTCCACCGATTTTAGCCGTTCCTCGAGTCCCGCAGCGCGGCCATTGGCCATCTTCCACTTCCCAATGGCCTCCGCACAGTGCAGTTTGAGTTTCCTGGCCTTGTCCTTCCTCCTTTCCAGCTTCACCCTCCACTGGGCCATGATAGCCTCGGCTTCCCACAGCTTTTTCCGAGTGGTATTGAAGTCTTCATTGAGCGATTTCAGTAAATCCGCCTTGATGGAGAGTTCTTCTGAGAGAGACTCGAGGGTGTACTGGGCTTGGAGGAGTTGTTGGCGGGTGTGGACGGCTTCAGAGGTAGTTTGGTGCAGTTGGGACTGCAGAAGAGCGATTGGACTGATTTCGTCTTTGGGCTTTTGCTCGAGGAGGGTCACTTTTGCGTGTAATTCCGCTATTTTGGAGTCCTTTTCTTGGAGGGATTTGTCCTTTTCTTGGGTTTGGAGTTGGAGTTTGTCTTCGCTCGTCCTTATTTGGTTCTCTAGTGAGGCGCACTGCTGCGCCCAGGCCTCCGCCACCGCGTAGAACGGCACCAAAGGACTGAGGAAGCCTTCCAGGTGCGCAGTTCGGACGAAAGCCTGCAGACTTGGAGGCAGAGAAAGCCAGGGCAGGAACAGGTCTGTATGCAGCTGATGTGCAATTAGCTGCATTTCCTCCTTATAGCGGCCTTCCTCCCCTGCGAGTTTCTCCAGCATGTGGAAGATCAGCTCCGTCTTCTTCCACCTGCTGCCGCGCTCCAAGCCCGCTTTCAGCTCCACTGCTATGCCCAGCTTCCTATCCAGAGTCCCAGACCTGAAGCCCCGCTGTTTGGACCCAGGCTGGGCCCTGGACACAGGTTTGAGAGACTGAGCCTTGGCCCTCACAGTGCTAATCGACTCCAGTGGTCTGGGAGATAGGCGTAGGGAGGAAAGAGACCGAGGGATGGGAAGTCGCTTGAGAGACAAAGGCGGCACTATGGGCTTCATAACTATATAGTAAATACGCGAGTGGAAAGGGCTGCCAGGGCAATTATCGATTCTACGCACTTATTAGGACTTAATCTTAAGGGGCTGCTTCGTTGTAAGCATATACAAGGCAAGGCCGACATTCCCTTATATGCCACTATCTAAGTTCAATTAACTTCAAGGTAGTGAACCTAATATTGCCTTTGAGTAGGCTGGACCTCAATCACGGTAAAGTCATTTTGATGGAAAATAGGCGAAAGCTGAGAGTCAAAGCAGCACCCGCACTCAGACCTCTGCTAAAACCAGCTTTAATCACCCGAAGTACAGTCCTTTCCAGCAGTCTCAACAGCGCAAACCACTGCCTATGCCCCTTACTGCGTATATCCCAGCTCAAAAAAGCACAGCCGCTACTATCCCGCAAGGCACAGCTGAGAGCCAGGTTAGTGCATCCTCTGCAACTGCTACCAATGCTGAAGTTCCGAAGTCAGTCTATCAGCCTTTACGAGGCTCTGTCCAGCCCTCTTACGCCCTGGACCATTAGTCAAAAGTCTAGAAATGGGTTATAGTAAAGTACAACTTTTCGCTCTATAGCGTTGGCTGGCTTGGGGAGAGCTGTAGAATGGTAGGACTTTATGCAGGGATTAGGTATGTACTAGGGGATGATTCAGGCAAAAAGGACTGAAATTCGGATAGTAATAGATGCTAAGGAACAGTGAAGTGGTACTCTGCAAACAGCGGCGAAAGACCATGGTTCACCTACCGCCTGTAGAAGGCAAGCAGCGGGTTCTACAGAAGAGGAAGCTGAACTTATCAGTTGGGAGCCACGTACAGCCTCAAAGCGACGTTTCTCCTCTACAAGTATATCAGAAGAAGCGACAGAGCTGGGCTGCGTGGACCCACAGTCATGCACTTCTCCCTCATCTGCCCATACCATTCGGCCGCAGAGTGTCCCTCCCTGACACTGTCTGTGACTCACTGCGGCCCTGGACTCCCAGTTCTCGTAAAAGAGATGTGTAACTACCTGTAGCTGAGTGTAGAGTTATAGTTGCAACAATGGACAGCTTCGAGTCTTATTCCTTCCTGACGTTCTGGAAGCCCCACTACTTGCCCCGTCTCCCTACTTCAAGCGACTCCGCCCTCATCGTGCCTGTCGCTCTGCACTGGAACTCCTTCACCTACCCCTCCCTACCCCAAGCCATCCCTGCCACCGGCTCTCTCACTCCCCAGAACATCCTCGGCATCCAATTCGCCCTGGGAGCGCTGGCCACAGGCGTAGGGAAGTCCTTCCTGATCTGCCGCAACCTCTTCATTCTCCTGGCTGTGCTGGCGTTGGCTTGGGGCATTGCGCAGATCTGCTTTGGGAATGCATTTGGAATTGTGAACATTGTGATGATGCTGTTTTGGATGGGGATGGCCAGGGTGATGGCGAACAGGATGATCACTGCGCTGGGGGAAGGGGAGATCACGATGGAGAGCAAGGTGGAGGAACTGAGTAGGGCCTATTTGGGCGCAGACAGGGCTATCAAGCTGGGCAGAAGTATGCAGTGGGTAGTGGTGACTGCCTCCAACTACAACCCCCCGCCCATGATGGCGGCTGTCGCAGTTCCCATGGGACTCCCTATCAACTAGTTCTCTTCATTCCTTTCTTAGCTATCGTACTCCTCCCTTTGCGATGATGCAGAGCTGCTGGACGATTTCTCAGGAGTCCTGGACGTCCTTCTGGGCGAGTCTCTCGGAGACCTGGAGCGACTTTCCTTGCAGTCTCTGCGGATGTGGCCTTTCTTGCCACAGCGATAGCACTTGTCTCTCCAGTCGCCTTCTTTGCAGTCTCGGGCCCAGTGGCCGGACTTGCCGCAGTTGTAGCACGTGCCTTTGTCGCTGTGACTGGAGGCTGGACTTGCGGCTCGGCTGGCGGGCTCTACAGAAATGCGTCCGCCCTCTACCCGCTTATGGTGCAGCCGGTCAATAGCCGCATCCGCGTGCCTAGACTCATAGTACTCAATTGCCACCGTGTCTCCACAGATATCGAAAGAACGCACTCTCCCCACGCCCTCGAACATCCTTTCCAAACTGCGGAACTTCATGCTCCTGGGGACGTTATACACTGTCACCTTGCATCTGTGCGACATGGCCCTATTATTACCGCGGCCTTTCCTTCGCTCCCGAGACAGCGGGCAGTAGAGGTGGATATTGGCTGATTGGGAGCGCGGGATTAGAAGTATGGAAGCAGAGATGATGGAGTTGAGGGAGGGGGTGGGGAGGAAGTCAGAAGGCTATACGACAGAGGTGCAGACAGCCAGAGCCGAAGGCGCGTGGCTAGCACCTTCCACTTGCCTGATCTGCAGTCAGGAAACGCCCACCCTGACCACCCTGCAGCCATGCAGACACAGCTTTTGCCCCGCCTGCGTGACTGAGTACCTGGAAGACAAAGTGCAGTTTCAAGGGATAAGTGCGCTTTCCTGTCCTTCTCACAATTGCCCAACTCGCTTTTCGGATGGTATGCTCAAATCGATACTTTCCGAAGCGACCTTCAGCAAGTTTCTATACTTCCGTCTGCAGGCCAGTTTGGATAGTGACCCGAGCATACGGAGATGTCCGCGGCCGGGCTGCAATGGCTTTGACAGAGTGGTGGGACTGAAGAGGAAACTGGTGTGTGGAGCCTGTGGAGCGGAGTACTGCGGGTACTGTCTCGGAGAGTGGCATGGCAGTGCGAAGTGTGGGATGGAGGAGGAGTTCAGGCTGGAGAGATGGGCGAAACGAACAGGGGTGAAGTTCTGTCCGCACTGCAAAGTGAGGGTGGAAAAGAACCTGGGCTGTGCCCACATGACCTGCACCCGCTGCAGCTACGAATGGTGCTGGTCCTGCGGCCTGCCCCTCGCAGGCCACTTCCGCTGTCCCGTGCGCTCTCCCCACTGGGCGAACCAGCCCCTATCTCGCTGCTTCCTCCTCCTTTTCCTGCCTGTCTGCACTCTACTCAGTCTACCGATTTGGCTGCTGTACCGCTCTCGAAGCGTGTGGAGAGATTTCAACCAAGGCTGTGTATTCAGTGCATTTGTAGTACTGGGTCTGACGCTGCTAGGTCTGCTCCTAACCCCTGTAGTGATCGGTGTGGCTGTGCCCTTCAGTGGAGTGTTTTTCCTTCTTTTCTGCTATAAAGAGTGCGAATGCTGCGATTCGTTCATACTGCGTTGTGTCCTAGGCCTTATAACCCTCCCTCTGGGCCTGGTCCTGAGTCCTGGTGTGGTGGCTGTGGCGCTCACTGCTGTATCGATGGGTCCTCCTTTGGGGCTGATCGCAATCGTGCTAAAGTTAGGCGTGTGGGTCGTTAGATGCTGGAAAAAGGACTTTCTGAGGGTGAAAGGAGCTCCGGGGTATCCGCTGGGCGGATAGACATGTGAATTCGTATAATAGACTTAAGAGGGAATGGATGGACTAGTGAGTGCTAGGCTTGCGAGGCTTGCCGGGCTTGATGGACAGAAGAGGGAGGAGTGGGAGTCGGTCACTATCGGTTGAGGACTGAAGGGGGGTTACGACCTCTTCCTCCAACTCCTCCTCCTCCAGGTCCTCTACCTCCCCAGCCAAGTGCTTCCTTTTGTGCAGAGAGAGCTGGCTTCCTTGTCTGAAGCGCTTCCCGCAGGTGTCGCACTGGAAAGCCTTCAGCACGGAGTGGAGGTGCATGTGCTCCCGCAAGTTCTGGCGAGTTGCAAAAGTCCGGCTGCATTCTGTGCAAGTCGCTTGCCTCTTCTTCATGTGAGTGACCTCAACATGTCGCTTTAGAGTGAAGCGACTGTAATAGATCTTTTCACAGTAGGGCGCTGCGCAGCAGTACTGCACTACCGTAGTTTCGGTCTCTTCCATATCAGATTATTATGAAGTCAGTCAGATATGGCGTCGAAGAAGTGAAGTAACGATGAGGAGTGCAGAAACAGCATATCGATAAATCCCAAAGTAGAAGTTTGTCTCCAAATTGCATTTCGATGCACGTCACGGACGTATCGATTTAGTGCAGTTTTGGGAGTATATAGAGAGCTTGATGTGGGTCTTTACCGTGGAAAGCAAGTGCAGGGGGTGAACTGCAGCCATAAAAATAAGTATGGGGCTGAACGTTCTCACCCTCTTACTGGGCCTTTGGCTTCGGCAGGCTGCAAGCGAGCAAGTGGTGGGCACCTACAACCAGATGCTCGACCCAGGGCGCCTGTACGGGTGGAAGACAAAGTGGGCCGCCACTCCTATCGATCTCTCCAAGACCAACGCCGGGGCAACAGGCGTTTCCGTGTCTTTCAACTTCAACCCCTCTACCTCGCTCCCTAGCGGTTTCCTCGAAGTCACCTTCCCTGCTACCTTCGGCCTCACTGGGATTGCCACTGCTTCGGGAGTTTCGGTGAGTGGGCAAGTCGTGCAGATTCCTGCGGGTTTAGTCGCGGGTCAGGACACTTCACTAACCATTTCGCCTGTTACGCTCCCGACCACAGCAGGTCCAACTGGGCTATTCGCCCTACGCACTCGCCTGACTTCCGGTGGACAGGTAATCGACGCGAATTTAAACTTCGGAAATGTGTTCATCAGTCCACAGGAAGGGAAAATAGCCGCAGGCAGTGTCGCCTTCACCGCCACTCAAAGTTCATCAACCATCAACAAGTCCGGAAACGTGCTCACGTTCAAGTTCACACTTGGGAAGACCTTATGGAAACATGACCTGATCAAGATCACCACAGACCCCTACTTCACCCTCAACCTTGGTACCTCGCAGTGTATATCGGTAGATACGACAGGTTATATCAACAATTTCAACGGGACAAGTGTGAGTTCTCCTCATAAGCTGAACTGTGTGGCTTCCGGGAAAACTGCAGGGCAGGAACAGACTTTGTGGATTTACGGACTTGCAGTGAGCAGAATAGATGCAGGGATCAAGGACAATACTTTCGTGACCATTCAGGTGCCTGGCTTCACCAACCCGGACCGAGTCTACCCGGCTTCAAGTTGGAGCATCGAAACAGTGCGCTTTGGCACGAAGAACACACTGGAAGCGATACAGCTGTCCACAGGACCTCTAGCCACAGCAGGGACGGTCATATCTGGCAGCTGGAGTCCGACTTGGGGGATGGCTAGTTCCTACCTAGTGAATGGCCTGTCTGTGTACATGGACCTAGCCTTTACCTTGGTCAACTCTGTGCCGCTTTCAGGGAAAGTGACAGTGGCTACTACTGAAAAATCGGCGGATGGCTGCACTGTGCTGACCAGTTTGGGCGCAGGGACTGTGTGCGCTGCTACAATGGACCCGGGAGTCTTTACTATCACCGGCTTTGACGTGGTTCCTGCAGGGACAGTCGTCACACTCCGTCACGTCCTCAAGGTGAACAGCCCTGGAGCGTCCACAGCCAGTTTCAAAGTAACATCAGTGGACAGCTCTACTCGGGCTATAGACCAAAGTGCAGCGCTAGGCTCTTTCACTGTTTCAGGAGCTGCAAGTCTGTCGCAAATACCTGACTTCCAGGTCAGTCTGCAGACGAAAGTCGGAGCTAGTGCAGATGCTGCGGGAGGGCCTGGAGACTCCTCGCAGTACATCGCCTTTGCAGTGAAGACTCTAACTCCCGCCCTAACAGCCGCTGTCATTGACATTTACTGCCCAATTACCACGGCTATGGACGACTTCCAGTTCTCCATCCCAACTACTTCTTCCACTTACTACAATGCATTTGATGGTGCTGATTTCACTTCGGCTAGTGGGACTTTGGGAGTGGGAGCGCTTGCTTCGGCGGGCACAGCGCCCACTATAGCTGCTGGGAGTATGGCTTCTGGTATGACTCCTGGGAAAATTAGCTTCTCTCCGGGGTCGGATTTGGCTGGAAGAACTGCATTTTGGCTGGGAATTTATGCGAATTCTGGCTTTATTACTCTGCCAAGAGTGATAAATAACGCGAAAACTGCCTATGAGTGTCGAGTGGAAATCAGTCAAACCTCTGGCACAACTCCGCTGAAGTGGATTGGTGCGCACCAATTCAGCATTACTCCTCAGCCTTTCAGCACTTTCACGCCTTCGTACTTCTGCACTAACACCCAAGTTGCCGGCAACCCACTTCGAGTCACGTTTCTGCCCAAGCAAATAGACATTATGGCGGCTACCACTACTAGGACGTACTATGTAGAAATCGGAATGCCAGCAGACTTTACACTGAGACACGGCCTTGCAGACGGAGCTGCATACCCCGTGGATTCGAATCTATCCACAGGAGTAACAATGACCGTAGGGAACAGAGCTCCACCCAATGGATCCACCTTTGGACACCAAGTGAGTGGAATGGGACTTATCTCTGCCTCCCTTTCCTCTCCAGTTGATCTCTATTTCCCTGTGTCTGCTGTGGCTGGCACCTCCCTCATTTTCAAGTTGCAGTCCTACTATACACTGGCTGCAGACAAACAAGCTTTGAAGTATATCACTCACTACGCCTCTTTTACTGTTAGCCTGGTCGCTGGAAGCGCCACCACTCAAAGCAAGTCACTGACAATTGTCAATAATGGTCCGATTAACGGAAGTAGTATGAGTGCGGCACTCAAATTAACGACGTCTCTAGGCAGCGGAGTGACCGGAGACACTTACTTCTACCTGGTATTCCCCAAAGGGTACGTCTTCAACAACCTTCGAGACGTGCAAAGTTCCTACCCCGCCTCAGGATCCAGCTTTGTTGAGAAGAAGTACTTCTCCTCGCCCAGCTCCTCCTTCCCCTTCCCAGGCATTCTGGTTAAAACCACAACTTCAACCGCTCAGATTGGTACCTCGAGCACTGATATTTCCATATCCGGACTGGTAATTCCCCTTGGAAAGGACACTGGCAGTTCACTGACACTGGTGCATAGTGATCGGGGAGGTGACTTGGGAACTACATGTTACATGAAGGTTACGGAGGCCTTAACAACTAGTGCAGGGACTATCACTCAGTGGACAGTGTCGCCTAGCACTATAAAGGCGAGAGGACCCGGAGGTGTGGACATTACGCACACTATTACAGTGGTACTGCCACATGGGATTGACAACGGAGGGAATCTAGCCTTTGCAGTGAATCCTGCGTGGGAAGCTGGGCCTGGCTTCTACTGCCAAGTCACAGGAATCAACAATGCAGTCTGTTCTATGACCACTAACAGTGTGCTGATTTCTGGCTTCGACGACTTCTCCAAACAGACCAATGTCGCTGTCAGCATTTACCTAGTGCATCTTTTGGCTCCGTCACTTGGTACCAACCTGGCTACTAACTTCCAACTTGTCACTGTAGTGGGCTTCACCACCACGACATCTGCATCTTTAGGCTCTCGCACAATTGATGTCTCTGCAAGCAGCGGTTCCAACGGCATCGTCTTAGTCCAGCCCTACATTTCCCCCGGAGTCGCTACATTCGACGCCATCAAAGCCATACCACCTAATGCGGGAACGCAGAACAACGACCTCTACGTGCGGTTCTACATGCAGTACGACCTGCCTGCACTCAGTGAAGTAAGCGTCGCATCTGGATACACTCCTCTCACAGGCAGCGACCTGAGAAGCAAGTGCTGGCTCGCTCCGCTTGCCTATTCGTCCTGCACAGTGTCGGGAAGCGAGTTCAAACTGGTGCTGAGTCAGAGCTACTCTGCATTGAGCAAATTGGAACTGTTTATCCGCTCGGCTGTAAATGCGCCCAGTGAAGTAACCACAGCGGCTTCTACGACTGTGTATGCGTTTAAAGTGAAAGCGACCTGGGGAGGGGCAGTGCTCATTGACTCCTCGGATGCTCTGTCCCCTACTCAAATCCTAAATCCCTCTGCAAAGGTCTCTACGCTCATATCAGCCGGCGCAGTGCCTATATCCTTCTCACCTACTAACGCAGGAGAAAGCGCCTCTTACGTCTTTTCTTTCTCTCTGAACGTATCCCCGACCGCTGCAGACTCCATATGGCTGGTCTGGCCGGAGGACTTCGACCCTTATGTCGGCCAAGCGACTGAAACACTGAGTGAAGAGCCTGGGAACTTCTATTTACCCTGTTCTTCCGCTCAACTAGGACCGAGTCTGGGATGTCGCCTTGACCACTGGACACTTGTCATTAATGGACTCGTTCCCAGCACCGCGCCTATCGCTGTAACTCTGCAAGTCGACCAAGTCATCAACCCTGCAGCTGGCGTGACCACCGGAGCTTTCCGTATGCAGCACTTCGACGGAAACAACACTCTCGTGGAGTACCTAAACTCCCTCGGCACGGTAAAGCCCACAGCGCTGCCGGCTGGACTGATAGACGTGAGGTCTGTGTCTGCAACTTCTCAGAACTTGCTGGGAAGTGGGGATTATACGTTTGAGCTGTATGTCGCGGATACCTTCACGACTTCGAGTTTGCTGCAAGTGATGTTTCCGCCGCAGTTTTCTCTCAGTCTGCAGGACAAGAAAGACTCCTACTCCTGCAACTCCACCTTTGTGGACGAAACCGCAACCTCACGCATTCCGCAAGTATGGAACTCCGCCTCCTCCTGCACAGCCTCACTCAACACCGTCGCATTAACAGCGCCCAGCACAGGCAAAGATTTCACCAAAGGACAAGTCCTCTCACTCACTGTTAGTGCCGTAGCTACGCCTCAGTACGGACTTCCGCGGGTGGCCACAAGCCCTACGTGGGACTTTGATGTGCAGGACAAGGAAGTGTATACTGTGAATTCGTGGTGGAGTGAGAAGTTCACGTTCTTTGTGTATAACAGTGCGAGTAGTGCAATGCAGTACACGTCTAAGTCCTATGTCGGACTGAACTCCGCCTACCTCGGCTTCATGCAGCCACTACGCTCTCTCTCCGTCAACAATTACAATCCAGCCAACGGCAGAAACCGAGTAGTGGTGTGGCCCGGCACCCAGACAAACCTGCTTCCCATATCCACCGTAAATTCCACCTTCCCTATGAGTGCAAGGATGCTGGTGTTCACTTACAGTGTCAACTCCAAAACTCCAGATGGAGGCAGACTCAAACTGACCTCTATCAAGGACAGCTTTGTGATGCTGTTCAATGAGCAGACTATTCATTTCCGAGTAGCGGCGGATATAGCCACTCCCAAGGGACTCTATTACGTCACCTGGCAGGTCAGTGAAACCGCTCAAAACGGAACTTTCACGAATCTGTTCAGTCCTCCGTCCATGACACTGATAGAAGTGCCTTCCCTTGTGCCTAAAAAGTACTCCTTCACAGTGGGAAACGTACCCGCGGTTCCAGTGGGCGGAGCCAGTTTACCTATTAAAGTCTCCATTTCCAACCCTCCTCACACCGAAGTGACCATCAACATCGCTTTTCTGCTGACCCCTACAGCCCAAGCCACGCCCTCTTCCCTACTATTCAGCTCTGACATCACAGAACAGTACTTCAGCATTGCCCTGGACGCTAGTCACGATGCGTCTCTTTTCCCGTCTTTCCAGGTCTTGTTTAACCTCACAGGAATCGATGCGCCTGCTTATGCGATTCAGCCGAGTCTATTGGTGGGAGTGCGGACCCAACAAGATTTATCACAAGGAGCGATAATTAAGCTGGGAATAAACAGCATAACACGCACTAGTGTGGCTTTGACCCCCGTTACTGATAGATTGGGCGTTGTTTACTACATGGTCGCACCTAAAGGATCCGCTCTGCTCTCATTTGAACAAGTCAAGGAACTTTCCCCGACCTTCGACTATACAACCAACGTAACCAGCGATATCAGCCGCAACCAGGCGGAAACCACTCCCGCACTGGACGAAACCTGGCCACAGTACCAAGTGCGTAAGTACCTGAAACACGTCACTTCCTACGAAAAAGTCGGAGGACTGGCTATGGCTTCCACGAGCTCTACGACTCCTATATTGATTTCAGGTCTTGCAGCAGGAACAGACTACCAAGTCTTGGCCTATTTGGATGTGCATAGCGACTTGGTGCAGCCGGGGAGTCGCATTGAGTACTTCACCACTAGTCCTGTGCCGCCTTGCTCGGTGTTCTCACTGACGTTTCAACAGTCTGTGGCTGCTAATAATATCCCTAATATCGCGGCTATTCTAGCACCACTGATGAGTGTCAATCCCAGCCAAATAGCGGAGGGGCATATGAATCAAACTTTGGCTCGACGATTGGACAACACCACAACCACACCTCCTCCGCTCACTGTCACTTCCACAACTTTCACTTTCACGCTGTTGCCTGATAGATTTGCAGAGCAGCCCGTTCCTAGCACGCAGACTGCACTGTCACAGCAAGCACTTACAGACTTGCAGGACGGTCTAGTGGCCAAGGGAATCACCAATGCACTAACTTCGTATGCCCAGCTGGTAAGTTCTACACCCACAATTCCCGCTTGGACGAGATCTGCTGAAATTCTGGCGTATACGAATGTAAGTGCTACAGTGATATTCAAGGCGGATCGGTCGGGGAAAGGTTGCTGTGTGGCTCTGGAAGATGCCAGTCCTGCTTTACTTGCAGAGCAAATTGTACTGGGCTACAACTTCAATTGGACCGAAGCAGTGCAAGCGTGCACTGTGACTAATACCTCCCAGTCCAGTAGTCAAGTGACTCTCAGTGCTCTGCAGCCTGACACCAACTACTACATTTCCTGTGCAGCTACGGACTCACTGCCTATTTGGCCTACTCTTATGCAGTACTCAGAGGCATATCCTGCGCCCTTCATGCCGCTGCACACCCCTCTCAACATGGAATTCGAAGAAATCACGACAGGCGCTACATCGCTAGCGCTAGGCGCGATATTAGCTTTGCTCTAGAAACTAACTAGCCGTGCTTCTTGAGTATATGAGTGCGCAGCATATACTTGTTGTAGAACTCACTGCCGCACTGTTCACACTGCACTCGTGTAAGTTGCTTGTGCACCTGATTCACGTGGAAACGCAGGGCGTACTTGTGCTTGAACTTTTTGTGGCAGGTCGGACAGTACACTCCTTTGAAACGGCTGGGATGGACTTTGCCTAGGTGCTGGTTGAGGCCTTTGGCGTTCTTGAGAACTATCCCGCAGATAGGACAGGTGAGAGATGGGCAAGTGAGAGATGCATTTGGCTGAGTTGTGAAGCTTTTCAAGTCATCATTCAGTCCATACATGACAAAAAGGTGCCGATCATAAGCCTCTCGGGTGGGGAAACGGTTGTGACAGATGTCGCAAAGAACCTCTTCAGTAGCCATGTCAAGTATTGCATATCACGCATACAAGCATGGGAGAGTCCAATCTAGGCTTAAAAGACGTAGGCAGCAAGAAGGGAGGAGCGGGCACTATAGGCTCTGCGAATTTGCTTTTCTGCAGCCTCTCGCATGCGCGTGTTTTCTGCTTCTGGCTTGAGGCTGTCGATCTGTCGGCAGCATTGGTGCAAAGCCCACATGGCTCGCACACACGCCTCATTTAGCAAAATGGCCTGAGCGAAATAGCTCCTCGCAGCCTGCAAATTGGCCATTCCCCCGATGGAATAGACAATTTCTCCATAGCGCAGCACCACCCAGAAGTCTTGTGGCGAGGCCAACAGCACCTCCTCATAAGCAAATGCAGCCTGCTGGTAATGACACTCACTGATGTATATATCCGCCAACTCATCCCAAGCCTCCACATCTCCTTGGAAAGTCTCAAGGTAGCGGTTGAGTTCCTGTATTGCAAGCTCTGTTTTCCCATCAGCCCGCAAAAGCGCGCAGCGCCGCTTGCAGGCGAGTTGGTCATGTGGACTGGTCTTGATGATGGCTTCATATATGCTGTTGGCCTCTTGCAGGTTGCCGGTATACTCACACACCGCCGCCTCCATGCGCATGGTTTTCGCTGTGCTGCCGAACTGCGTTTTGATGGCTTTGAGGGTGGTAGTCATCCACTCATTAGCGTGACATCGGAGAGCTGCGTAGAAGACGTCTTCCATCACTCTCCACTTTTCGTCGCCCAGGTGACCAACTGCCTTGCAAAGCAGCGCTGTGCCGACTCGCAGCACTTCCTCGGGCAGACAGTACCCCTTCCTGCGAATGAGCGTCAAAGCAGCGAGTTGGGAGCTCCAGTCCTGGGCTGCGAGCAACTCCTGCACTTCCGCCATTATAGGCCCTTGCTTGTAATATGAAGACTGAGCAGGAGGCTACGGACAGAGAGGAGCGCGCTGCTCGCTTCGGCATTCTGACAGTAAAAGCCACACAGGACAAAGCACAGAAAGACAAGATGAAGCAGCGTGCAGAACGCTTCGGCACGTACAATGTAACAACTACTCAGCCGGAGTTGATTGTTGAAAAGCGCAAAGAGCGTGCGAAGCGCTTTGGAGTGGTCACGAAGGAGACACTTGTGGAGCTGCGGCAGGAGCGGATGGAGCGGTTCAAAGCTCCAGGAGGCATCGAGCCCAGTGAAATTCAAGCGCGGGCGAAACGGTTCAACTCTGACCCGGCTCTCGAAGACTCGAAGCAGAAGCGGCAGCAGCGGTTCGCCAAATAGAAATAAATGACCACCCAAGTGCAGGTGCTTATCAAAGCCACGACCTGGGCGCGGGAGTCGCATGGCCTCTTCGACTACGAGACGAAGATGCAGACTAGAGTGAGTCTGAAAGCCACTGAGACCTCCCTTGTGTTGATACGCGGGAGTGAGGTTTACTTGGCTGGGGTGGATGAAGAGATTAAGGAAGGAGTGAAGTTGTTGGCTGTGGTGCTGGTGCGGCCGGAAGCGGTTTTGCTGATTAATGACGTGCCAGGACGCAAGACACCGAGAGGGAGACTGGAAAGGATGTGGCTGGTAGTCAGCAGTCTGCGGACCAATGGACTCGCTGGCTATCGACTTGCAGAAGGGGACGTGCTCCGCCTCGGACGAATTTGTTTCCGCGTAAAAGAACTGCTGAGTTCCTGCGAAGAGCACTCGGACGGCCACAGGTTGGTGTGGGGCCGTAGCCTCTCCCTCGGAGGGCTAGGCGCAGGCCGGTGCAAAGCCCCGCCCCCTGACACACCCATTGTCCTGACTATCGCTGACGAGCTGGAGACCAAGGACGGGGAGAAGGTGGCTGAGGTGGCCTGCAAGATCTGTCTAATGGACGGCTTCACAGAGGAAAACCCCATGATCACTCCCTGCACTTGCAAGGGCACTATGCGCTACATCCACTTGGAGTGCCTACAGCGGTGGCTGAACAGCAAGATTACCACTAGGGAGAGAGGCAACTCCAGGTCATACTCCTGGAAAGCACTGGAGTGCTCCCTGTGCAAGACTTCCTTCCCTTCAGCAGTCATTATCAAGGAAAAACTATATGATTTGGTCAGTGTCCCGAAACCTGAAGGCGAGTATATCACCCTGGAAGCTGTGCAGCGGCCGCACGACTCTCCGCAGACCATTCACCTGATTCCCCTGCAAAACAAGAACAATGTCAGACTGGGTAGAGGCCATGACAGTGATGTGCGCATATCAGATATCTCTGTCTCGAGGAACCATGCACTTATTCGGTATGACCAAGGCAAACTGTTTCTTGAGGACAATGAGTCGAAGTTTGGCACGCTCGTGCAGGTGAGGAAGCCTATCGCTCTAGATGCAGAGAGCAGCTTCAGCCTGCAGTGCGGCCGCACCGTGCTTTCTTTCACCTGCAGACAGCGCACTCGCTGCTTCTCCTGCTTCGGCTGCGGCCACACTGAGCCCGAAGAAGCCCAGTCCCTGGAGAACTTCGAGTCACTAGAAGCAGACAGCAGCGGCGAAGAGCGGAACTTCACAGACGAAAGTCTGCACGAGGAAGAACACCCGCCCACCTAACCTTGCCCATCTCTTAGCTGTCTCTTACCTATAACACTAAATGAGCCGCATCCAGGAGTAGCACGGGAACTGCTTCCTGAACCCTTCCGGGTCCTCCCTCAACTGGGTGGATAGCTGGTCTTCAGGTGTAGGCCACTTCTGAGCGTGCACTCTTAGCATCAGAGCCCGTGCAGGGAAGTGTCTGACTGTCAGCCACTGTCTGAAGGCCTTCAGTTTCAGCCCGCGCAGCACCTTGATTTCTTTGTCCTTGCGAGTGAACTCCAGGTTGCCTTGCACGATTTCGTTCCAGTAGAAATCGGCTTTGTCCTGCAGGTTGTGGAAGGGCTCGGATTTGATGGAAATCAGGGAATGCTTGTGAGTCTGGAACTCCTTACCCAGGCCTTGGATTGCTTGCGCAAGGAAGGCTTCCAAGCGTTCCTGCAACACTCCAGGCGCATAGTCCGCACTGCAGATGCGAATCAACAAGCCGGAAACTCCCCGTATGACCCGAGAGCTCGCCTCTACCAGGTACCCCAGTTGTTGTTCAGTCCGCAATACATTGAAAATGTCTTCCTCAAGCACTTGCTCCAACAAGTCTGCGAGAGCACGCTCTTCCACTGAAGCCTGAGCAAACTGACAAAAGACTTCGAGCACTGAATTGGCGTTGTTGGGGTTGTGCGACTGCACATCCCATTCCAACTTCGCATTGTTCAGCAGAAGTAAAGTCCTGGGCGCGATTTGACGAATGCGCTTGACTTCCGCGGCGTGCAGCAAGCCTTCCGTGTACTCCGCCAAGTCTTGCACTGAGCGGAGTTCGAGATTGCCCATGAAGAAACTGAGTAGGTGCACTTCGGCGAGACTGTATTCAAAGCCTTGGCTGGAGAGAGTCCGCAGAGCCGCCAATTTGACCTCACTGAGGTACTCCTCGTGCAACAACACTGCGGACCTGGAATGTCGACTTTGAGCCAAAGGGTCCAAATCTGCATTTATGTACTTCTCAGTCAGCCGCTCCAGTAGCATGTTCACTGTCTGCACTTTGGGAGTGAAGTTGTATAGAAAGGCGAGAACGCGCTCTACGAGTGCTGGCAGCTTCTCGCTGAACCCGGCTAGCCGCACCTCCAAAGCACTGTCAAGTGCCTTGATCCCTATATCGAACCCCGCCATGTCCGCCAAGTACCCGAACTCGTCACTCAGGTCGTTCTTGATCACCATCGCCATTAAGTCCGAAGCCACATACCTTTCAGGGGAACTGCGGAAATCAGGCAGGCGGAAAAGCAGGTAGGCACAGGCTCGACACACCTGGAAACCAGTGTCAGCACTGAACCACACCTCTTGCAGTTTAGACTCCCACACCTTCGCAGGCACTGCATCCGCACAGGCTAGCAGCGCTAGAGACTCGGGAAGGAAGAGGTTGGGCTCGGGCAGGAAAAGGCCGGAGACAGGAGTCCAAGTGCTGTCTGTGGGGAAGGGCACTCGGGCGTACTTCGTACCGAACCACTCTTCCTGTAGGTCCAATTCCTCATCGAACCCAGGCGCTATCAGGTCCACCCGACACCCTTCCCAGGTCAGGAAGCTCAGGAACTTCGCCACGTCCTCCGCCGATTCCACTTCCACCAGTCCGTGCGCCACTGTCACCACGTCGTCAGCCGGGATTTCCTGCAGATTTGAACTCAAGGTGGAGCAGTAGTCTGCAGGCTCGCACTTCTCTGTGAATTCGAACTCCAGCTCCTTGATGCGCTTGAGCTCGTGATAGAAAGTCATCGACACTCCCTGTGATTTTATCATGTTGATGTAGGCGAATATCAGGTTGATGACCTCCCACCAGCGAGCAAACCCTGTATCGGTGAGGCGAATAGCGAGGGAAAGAGGCGTGTAGTTGCTGGTAGTTTCGCTGCATAGGTCTGCGAGGAGACTGGTGGCCAGTCCAGCGTCTTTGAGGGCACATAGAAGGCTGCCTCGACTCTCATGTCCCAACAGACTGATAATATACTTGTCTGGCTGGCTCTTGTAGTAAGGGTAGATGCACGGAAGCATCCAAGTCACTTCCAGTTCCTTCTTGGTCTTCACAGGAGCGATTTTGAAGAAATGCCCTCGATGGGCAATATCTGGCATGGAGCAAAGAGCAATGGACGGCCGAGGAATTGCCTTATTCGGGATTGGACCGAAGCAGGTTTTAACCCATTTTTCAAGGTCGTCCAGCTTGTGATTGGCGCCATATACCGCAAGAGTCATCAGATTGGAGGAGTAGTAAGCAGAGTGGAAGGTTGTAAGCGCACCCGGAAGGTCCGGGGCCGCCAGGCTCTTGGCACTGCCCCAGTGGAAACGACGCAAGGGATGTGGTGCATTGAGAGTATACATCAGTAGCAACTCCTTTCGAGCTGCATCATTCTGCACATTCAAACTAAACTCCGAGTCAATGGCTTTGATTTCCCTCTCCACAGCGTTCGCTGAGAAAAGCGGCGCAATGAAGAACTGCGCGAATCTATCCAAAGCCTCAGGCAAGACATCTGCGTCCACTTCGAACAAATAACTCGTGCACTCCAATGTAGTGTACGCATTCGTGTATCCTCCGTGCTGCGACACAAACTGAGAAAACGAGTTTTCGTCTGGGTACTTCTGCGTCCCCATGAAGCACATGTGTTCCGCGAAGTGCGCCAAGCCCGGGTAGTCCGGAGGGTCACTGAAGTCTCCAACTCCCACAGTGAGACAGCACCCGGCCTGCACAGAAGTCGTAGAGTCGGTCATCAGAACTGTCTTTAGCCCGTTGTCTAGCTGCAGGGCGGAGTAGGTACGTGAGTCGCGCGGAGACTTACGCACCATTTAATGGCCTACTTAGTTCTTAGGCAGGCCTTTGGCGTAGTCGTAGGGCGCATCCATGGCGTTGATGACCTTGAAGACCTTGTTGCCGCACTGCTCCAGAGCCAGGTTCTGGGCGGAGCACTTGGCGAGCTGGTTGTTGTTGGCCTCCATGCAGGCGGTGAAGCCATGCAGTTGATCCGGACATTCATTCTTGTAGATAGAATGGCGGGGCGACCCTTCTTCCTTCCGCGGGAACATGATCATGCCCTCGTCCAACTGCGTCGTACGCCCAACCTTGTTGAACTTCATGTATTGGAAGCGGTTGCGCTCAGACATATTAGTGCCATCCATAAGGCCTAAGACCCACAGGTGTCCAAACACTCCTGCAGGAAGTAGAGGAAGCCTGGGGCTTGCGCGAGCAATTTGGTAAGCACGAGGTCTGCCTCGATACTTTGCAGCCCTAGGGTGTGCAGGCTTTCTTGCACGACTGTGCGCGACCCTTGCGCGTGAGTCTCCGCCTTGCAGAGCAGATCTCGCTTTTCACTGATGCTTTCAGTTAGAATGAACTGAAGCAGGAGTTCCCGCACCCGCGCTACGCTTTCTCCCCCCTCGCTTTCTCTGCCGTGGATCCTCTTTAGCATGGCTTCGGTCGTTTTCCCTGTCAGCACATTCGCTAGCCTCTGCATTAGAATGTATAGGTCGCCCTGCACAATACAGTCTAACACGAGTCTTTCTACATCTTCATGTCGGGCCCGTAAAAGGTCGCTGATGGGGAAGTAGAAGGAGATGAGTGCTTCTCTCAGCACGTATGTCATTTTTAGCACATTGGCAGTTAGACTGGCGAGGAGAAACGAGGCTTCAGCGAGTTCATTGCTGACTTGCTGCGCTGCTTCCAGATTAGTCCTTACAAGGGCCATTGCGAAGGACATCAACAGCGACCCAACAGGGTTCCTGACATCTCCCAAGTCCTCCACCAGCAATGCCCACACAGGGTGAAGCTCTGCAGACTTGTAAGCGAGTTCCAAGTTATCCACTCGAAGCAGGCGAAAGTCCCCCAGGCGTTTCTCCTGCCTGAAGTCGAAGTCCGAGTCCTCCCACACCTGAACGCCCTTCAGTAGTTCGAGAAGCCAAGGCTGCTGGTCGTTTGGGAACACTCGCTGCAGCAGCGCTAGCGTGTTTGTGCGCCATTCACTTGGAGGCACTTCCGTGGAAATGGTCGATCCCTTCAGACTCTCAGGGACGGAGTTCGTGCAGCCCATATTAGCTGGCTAATGGGAAACAGGAATGCAACGGAACAGATGAAGGGCTAATAAGCCTTGATTACTGAATTTGGAGTTGATGCACAGATTTTGCAAAATTCCATGCATCATCGAACACTGAAGAAATAGATAATATTAGGGGAACACTGAGAATTAGCTAAACTAGCAGGTAGTATTCTGCATTGACTCCTAGTGCTTTGCACTCTGAATATCCCCAGTCATTCCAGTAGCCAAGGGCATTCCATTCGATTAATGTTCAGAAACGACCAAAGCAAGGGCGAGGAAGAGGAGTACGTGTACCTAGAAGCAGGCCAAGTCCAGCGGAAAATCGAAGTGACCGTGACCTGGAACTCCGCTCCACACAAGAAACTACTAGTGACTCTCCAGAAATCCGACACTATCTCCTACCTGGAAAGTCGAGTTGGGGAGTGCATGGAGAAGTTCGAGCTGTTCGAGGGACTGACTGACCTGCGGGCAGTGAGACTGTTCAATGGGAAGCAGTTACTTCCTCGCAAAGGAGTGTTGGAATCGATGGTCAAGTCGGGAGATCATCTTTGGTGCGATTTGGCTTCGCGTGATTTGTGGATAGACGTGCATATGGACCTGCCGAATGCCAGTCTTTCGCTGTTCTTCGAAGTGAGGGTGTACAATCAATGCTTCTGCTCGGCCTTGCAGCAAATGTTGGTGGAAATCGCCAACCTCTACCTTGCTCGCATCTCTTACCCTCTGGAATTCACGTCTTCAGACCTCAGTTTGGAGCGCAGAGAGGTGGCCCGAGTGGCGCTCAGCAGGAAGGACTCTTTAGGCTGCGAGGAAACAACCGCTCCACTGCAGTTTCAGACTGGGGAAAAGGTGGAAAACTACTTCAACTTCCTGAGTCGGATGGTGAGGTGTCGTTTGCATAGAAGTGAAAACGCGCCCAGCACCGCTCCTCAGGGCCTCTCAGTCGAGCACCTGGGGGAGTACCCTATCCGCCATCTGAGAGTGGAGACTCTCAAGGAGGAGACTGAGCCGCAGGAACAAGAGCTGGCAGTCGCCATCCCTGAGGAAAGGTGCTGTGTACTGAGTTAGTCTCTCTAGTTGTCCAGCAATCTATGTCTGCCGCCAAATGCGGTCTGACCCTTTGTGGGGAGTCCGCCTGTCGAAGTGTGCTTTTGGACTTGACCAGTCTGCCGCTGTGCAGTGCGCATTTCGAGAAGTTCGGAGAATTGCCTGGAGTTAAAGCCTTGGATTTCCTGCTATTATCTAAACTCAAGGAAGCGATTACTCAGCCTACGACTCAGCGAGAAGCCCGCAAATCTGCTGTCGACTTAGAAAGCGCAGCTGAGATGTTGGAGGTGCAAGGCCTACTGGAGGAAGCCGCAATCAAGTGGAGCCAAGCCTTGCAGCTGCGCAGAAGACTCACTACTGAAAAGGCGAGAGCCAGGACCGCGGCTCGCCTCGGCTACCTGCTGTTTGTACTGTTGGAACTGCCTGAGGAAGCACTGCAGGCCCTCAGACTCAGTTGGACGCTGGAAAAGAGCCTCGACCAGACTTCCGAAGAAACGGCAATCGCAGGCCTCCTGCTTGCGCACTGTCTACTAGATCTGTACTGCGAACAAGAAGCTATAACCGTTCTGCGTGAACAGCTGGAAAGCCACCCCACCCACCTCTCCTCTCAGAACCTACTGGCTTGGATCCTCTCCCTCCGCGGCAGTGACCAAGAAGCCGAGAGTGTTCTGTACGCCAGCCTGGAAAGCGCAGCAAGCGAGGCAGAAGTAGCAGAGGCCTGTCTCTACCTGAGTTGGGTGAAGACCTCGGCGGAGTACTTGTCGAAGGCAGCGGAGCTGTTTGCGGAGCTTCCTGAAGCTGAGTGCCGTTCCTTCCTGCTGGCTTTGAAAGCTGTGCTGTTGAGGAATGGAGTGCATGTGTTTGGAGACATTGGGGAAATCGCAAGTAAGGTCGCGACTTTGGAATGTCCACTTGCAGGGCAACTAGTGGAAGTAATGCAGGCGCTAATTGGCGGGACTGCAGCGCGAGAGACGCTTCGAATTAGGGTGGAGCAAGAGCGAGCCAAAGGACCCTCTATGGTGCTGGCCGGCAGACTGCAACTGTACGCAATGGTCCACAGAGAAGAAACCGACAAGCGACTATTTCTACTGGAAGAGGCGTTGAAGCTGTACGGAGACTCCGAGCGAGTCGCTCCCTTTCGCTACGCAGCTGCGCTTGAAGAGCACTACAAGGCTTGGCCGAAAGGAGATGTGTACTTGTCCTCTTTCCTCCACAAACACAGAAGTCGCAACCCTTGTTCGGAGCCTGCAATGCGGGCCTACCAAGTCTTGTCTCGACTCCGTATTCTGAGACATGACCGGGCTGCTGCTTTGGAACTGGCCAGAGACACTGCGCAATTAGTGGGACAGGACTGGTTTGCGATGCAAGCGCTGGCAGCGCACTGTCTGTTGCACCTACCTCTGCAGAAGATGGGGGCGGAACTGTGCAGAGAGTTGATACAGACGGAGGACAGGGAACTGAGTGCGAGTGTGCAAATGAGACTGGGAGGATGCTGCTTGCGGAATGGGCAAGTTGAGGAGGCGGAAAGGCTAATTACGCAGGCTCTCACTGTATTCTCAGAGCCCAGTCTACAGCGCGCCCAGTGCACCAAGCTGCTCGCTGTCTGCGCTCAGAAGCTCCAGCAATTCCCCCTCGCCGAGCAACTGTACGAAGCCGCCCTCAGTCTCTACCGCGACATCCACATCGGTGCTTCCTTCACTCTACACACTGTAGCAGTGCTGGCAGACCTGTGTCGCAAGCAGAAGGAACCAGCCCGAGGACTCGCCATCGCTCAAACACATGTTGCTTTGGTTCGCTCTACCTACCCTCTCTCTCTGTGTCTAGCGGAAGCCTTGCAGCTATCACTGCGGCACAGTAGCGACCCTGTGGAGCTGTTGCTCGGATATGAGGAAATATTGAAGTTGCAGCAGTCTGCGGATAGCTGTGTAGCGGCTGCCAGAGCGTTAGTGCGACTCTGTGAGGACAAGTTCCCAACAAAGCTGCAGTGGGCTTGTCAGAAATGTCTGGATGTGCTGCGAGCAATCCACCCCGGCTCGTGGGAAATCAAGGAATTGCTGTGGAAGCAGGCAGCAGGTTTAGGGACGGAGGCTTTCGACCGCCATTTGCAGCACTCTGAAGGCATTTGGCAGGTGCAGGCGTGCATATATCAAGGGGAGTGGATGATGGAGCACTCCAACCTGGCTGCTGCCCGACCCAACTACACAGCTGCTTTGGACCTGCTGAAGTCCCTGCAAGACCCTCCTGCCTCCCTACTGGAAGACTTAGCGTCTTTCTGGCAACTTGCAGGCGAGCAGTCCACAGCTGTGGATTTATACATAGAAGCAGCAGTACAAGCAGGCGAAGCAAGCCAGGTCCAACGCGCTTATCGAAACGCTGCAGCAGCCTTAAAGTCCCTCAGACGCGAAGCAGACGCCGAGGTCCTGTCCGAGGCCGCAGCTCCCGAGCTGTACAGCTAACTAGTCAACTCGCTGTCTTGCTTGCGCCCGTGCTCTCTCGCCAGGTCCTGTGAGTAGGAGCGCACAGCCAGCAAGAACAGCAGTCCGCTGCAGCCGTACCCGCCTAGTGTGACTGTCAGCAGGCCGACTCGCAGGCCCTGCTCGGATTCGTCTGCAAAGCCGAGGGCGAGAGACGAAACTGCGCCTGCTACAAAGGTGATCAGTAGCATGAAGCCTGTCTCTGTCTAGTGCTTACGGAGGGCGCGAATGTGGGGAGTCGTCACATTGATCATCATAGCGAAGGACACACTTAGGTACGTTTCTCCGTAGAAGTAGACCAGGAAGAGAGAGGCCATCGCCAGCCAGAACTCGGGTGACAAGTACATTAGGGCGAGGAAGGGTAGTGCAGCTAGGTTAGTCACTGCACACAGGAATGGTCTCCAGGCAGGCTGAGTCGCCTCCTTCTTGTCAGAAAACCACCCTCCCAAGTACAGACTCAGTGGTGCGAGTAAGAGGAAGACGAAGTACATCACTGTGAACGCCACCTTGTCTGAAGGGAAAGCCGCAGCGAAGTACAGTCCTTCGAAGAAGCCTCGGCCGAAGCCGGCCATGTATCGGAAGAAGAGTGCAGCCAGTGTCAGCACGAGTGTGCGGCTCTTGCACAGATCTTGCAGGTCCCGCTTGAAAGGTCGCTTGGCCACAGGAGTCTGGTAGGTCTCCAATTTCGCATTTGAAAGCAACAGCGCCATTCCTCCGCATACCAAAGCCCCTGCTCCCGCGACTATCACGAAGGTGAGTCTCCACCCCACTCCTCGAGCCAGCAGGAGAGTAAGAGCACTCAATGCACTTCCCCAGTACACAGCCACGAAGAGTACTCCGCTCGCAGCTCCTCTTTTCTCTGGGGGAAAGTAGTACGCCATCAATCGGAACAGCGAGGGATCCACTGCAGTGGAGCAGAGCGCCATAATCGCTCTCGGCCACACGAGTCCCCAAAAGGACGTGGCCAGAGCTGTGAGTCCGGTAGCCAGGTTGAAAAGCAACACACTAGCGAGCAGTAGCCACTTGAGATGCGAGACATGGTCCACCAGCCAGCTCTAGGTGGCACTCACCACAGGCATTGCGAAGAGTGCATACACTAGTAGATAGGCTGTGCCGCTCAGTAGTCCGTACTCCACAGTGGAGGTGTGGGTGGCGTCGAGTAGGTCACTGCCTGCGGCGATGTACCCAATCACTGGTTGGTGAGTACTAAAGCGTTGCATTTGGTTGCACATGGAAATCGCAACTGCCAGTGCGAGGAAGTACCAGGAGCCGCGAGAGTAGTGAACTGCGACTAGAGGCTCTTCCATACTTGTTCCACAACAAGGACGCGTACTTCCAGCAATGAAGTGGAATAGGGTTAGACGTGCATAGCTATATTAAGAAGGTGCACAGAGTGTGCCGCATAGATTTCCTATCATAAAGTCTCACAAGAGTTATGGTAGTAAAAATGAGAG
>Ga0247837_1003757_pt1 | contig 25836 bp, 17 predicted proteins | sample LaCtaG_2_FD_187115 | JGI IMG/M metagenome (GOLD analysis project Ga0247837, IMG submission 187115) | Freshwater microbial communities from meromictic Lake La Cruz, Castile-La Mancha, Spain - LaCruzMarch2015_14.5m | ecosystem: Environmental > Aquatic > Freshwater > Lake | place: Spain: Castile-La...
GCTCCGGCGATTCCGGAAGATAACCCACCAGATTTTTCGGTCCGTCGGCGATAAAGGTGAATTGCTCCGCGCTGCCGGCATCCGCGTCAATGAGTTGGAGTCGCTTGGGGAGGTTTGCGTTACGGAAGGTGACTCGTTCTTCCCCGGAGGGTTGAAAGCGAAACGGAAGGATACTGTAGTCTTGCCACCCCAACGGTTTCTCGGCATACGTGAAGGTGGCATGGAACTGTGGGGTGAGATTCATCTGAGTCAGCCGACCGACTCGGTCGAACTCGTATTCGCAGCCGAGCTTGTCGGCCAGGCGAAGCGAGCCGTCGGTCAGAAAAAAGAGTCCAATATTCACGCTGGCGGCGGCATCGGCCGGCACATAACCCGCGATCTTGTAGCGGTCCGGATCGAAGCGCATTTCCTCTTCACGACCGCTGACCAGATTGCGTAGTACCATGACGTCCGGGACCTCAATACCACTATACTCGATCCGCTTGTTAGAGCCCGGGCGCAGGGAGAAGGGAATCAGGAGGTGCCAATCGCGGCCGAATGTCTGGACCAGCGGAAGGTCGTTGCGGCGAAAGCGGGCGAGCTCAAGGATCGGGTCCGGGCCTTTGCGGATGCCGATATCGGTGGCAAACCCCTCCCCGTCGTTGGACTCGGCGATGACCACCGTCTGAGCCGGGACTTCAGGAAGCGGGGGCGCTTGGGTTTCGTCGTCGATGACCCGCGGGACCTGGGGGTCGTGCGCGGGCTTCCCGACCTGGTTGGAGGACTCCGCCGCCTTCGCTACGGTGGCACGCAGTGTCTCATCCCACACGAATCCGCCCGCCGGCTGCAGGTTCACCCCACCACGGACCTCAAGACCCGCAAACGCTTTCGACTGACGAGCGAACGATTCGACCGTTCCGGGCGAATCCTCGGTCAGTGCCAGTTCCCGGTTGGCCAACAGGAACCACAGCATTGGAACCTTCTGCTGCTTGAGATACTTCGCCAGCGAGACGTACTGGGCGTATTCGCACAACTCCGCCAGTACCGGATGCTTCGCTGCCAACTCGGCATAGCGCGCCGTGAACATCGCCGCCCACTCTTCGTTTTCAGGGCTCGCGGCCTGCCTGGCGTGATGCTTCCCTCCAGCCTGGTCGGCGGACGCCTTTTCTTCCTGGTCGAAGAGATATTCCGTCTTCAGTGTCATGCGCCCGTCTTCAAACATAAGCGCATTGCCGGTCCGACGGAAGACAAGCTCTTGGGGGACGAACCAAAAACGGCTCGAAGCGAGATGAACGACACCGTGCTCCCTTGCAAAGTCCTCCGGCGTCCGCCACTTCGGGACATCCGGTTTGCTGGTCCCCACGGACCAGCTCTTCATCAAATAATCGGCCTCGCGCATCACCCGTCCGAGATCGGAGTTGATGACATTGCCGATATAGCGCACGGCATGGGGGCCGCTGAAATCATTACTGATTGGATCTATCGAAATCCCCGGCCCCACATCGTTGAGATAGGTGGCCCACAACGCGGTAACGAAGCGGCGCAGGCCGGTGATTCCAATCACACCGGAGCCGTCGAAGACCAGCGAAAAATCCCCGGCGGTCAGTTCCGATTCGTCGTCGACTGCACGCGCCTCACCGCGTAACATCACCCCGCCGACGCCCGAGTTAAAGCCGTGAGGACCAGCCATTGATCGTTCTACGGCGTCTCTCATTTGTCGCCGCAGACCGTCGCCACCAGGCGGGTAGTCGTCCCTGCGGGAGCCTACACTGCCGGATCCCCGTTGACTCGGCTGATCTAAGGGCCTCGGATTGTCGTTTAGTCGTTTCTTCATCGGGCTCGGAATTTCCGGCTTTTTCGGACCCTGAATCTCGATGACACGGCCAACCGGTGAATAATGGATACTGCCGACCGCCGAGCCCACCCCCTCCGCCAACCTGTGCTGGAAACTCGTGGTCTCAAAGGCAGACGGTCTTGACCCCTGCCGGATAACACCGTCTGTGCCGCCATGTTCCCGCAGCGCTTGAGCGATGCCCGACCCCTGTCCGTAGACGATTGTCCTTGCCATGCGTTCGGACAAATCCGATCTGGATGTTGAAACGCCCCTGCTAAGGCTCAGTGCATGATTCACGTCCTGTTTGAAGTGCGGACTATCCGAACGTACCCGCAGATCCCTGAGCGATGAGACACCATTGGTTGGATATCGAACTGCGCTTGGCAGTACGGTCACCCCTTTGGAATAGGTGCCCAAGGATGGTGGCATGGCGGGCAACGAGGCACCGCGCGCCCCCGTGCCGGGACCCTCCACCTTCGCGCGAAAGGAGGTTCCCTCCCCGCCCCAGATGGGATGCGCGATGGTCTTGGCGAGCGGAGAGGCAATCAGCCGGTCCACCAGTTTCCGATCCGGCGCCGCGTCAAGCGGAACCTGCCATACGACGGCCGTGGTCTTGGGTCGGGACAAGATAACCAATGCCTTGAATGCGCTATCGCTTCCAGCCTGCCAGTCCCGCAGGAGGAGATCGGCCTTGATGCCGCCATCGACGGAGAACCGCGTCCGGTCGGAGTCATGGACCCATGCGCGGCTGGAGAGAACCGGATGCCGATGGGGTGTGGTCACCGCTGCGACCGGGTAGTCTTCGAGCCAGTAATCGAGTTTAGGCAAGGCGATTCCCGCTTCCTTCCACGCGACCACGGCTTTCGCAATACCGCTGAGCCGGAAGATCGAATCGAGCCTGGCAATCTCTGGAAACTGTTTGGACAATTCCGGCATTGATAGCGTCATGTCGCGCGCAAACTGTTCGGCGACCGGATCGGACGACGAGCCGTCTGGCGACCCGTCGCCGCGAGACAGGAGTTTCGCCTGGATTTCGACCTCGAACAGATCGATCAGGGCCACGCCGGCATCGCTCCGACTTGCCACGACCGAACGCTCGGACGGGAAGAACCACATGATATTGAGAGAGCCAGCCTCGCCCCCCTCGTGTAACCAGCTCGCGGCGAGCGCGTCCGCGTAAGGCGTGATTGCTTTATCGTTTGCTGCCAGTAAGCCAAGCCCAAGCTTCTTGAGCACGACATCCGCGGCAAGGAGGTCGCGCCCGACCGACGTATCTCCGACTCCCCCCTCGAAACGGACATCCTGCATTCCCGTCTGATCGGTCTCCCGATTGCGGTCGATACTCACCGCGGGGGGGCTTCCCGCGGCCATTGCCCGTAAGACGATCGGCCAGAAATCGAGATCGATGGGACGCGCCTGGGAATCGACCTCGCCGACCAGGATCAGGTCCTGGGTAGCGCCGTCGTAGACAATGCCGATTGGCCGGGTGATTCCCCCAGTCAGCCGAATCGTCTTGCCGGGGTTCCCGCTACCCACGGCCTTGCGTGCCTCGTTCAACGAAAAGGCGACGTAGCTATTGGCCTCAGCGCATCCAACGAGGAGAGCCAAGAATACTGAAAGGCCGAGCTTAATGGCTAAATTGCGCATAAGGGCACCGTAGAGAAGTCAACGCTATTCCAGGATCCCGTAACCTAAGCCATAGATTGCCACAAAAGGCCATTTGCCTTTGATAACAATGGGATCGGCACGTGCACCGCCGATCTGTTCTCTGGACGATCCAAGCGGCCCTCCGATTGCGTCGCTGACACCTCGGGCGAACTGCCCCTTAAGATTGGCAGGAAGATTCTGGCCAGATGTTCTATCGATCGACTGCCGGGGCGTCGGTGATCGGTCCAGTCTGGCCAACGCCTTCTCAGCGGCATTGCGATTCTGTTCGGTTTGCCCGCGAATTTCCAGTTCGGTCAGCTTAGCGCCTCCGGCCACCGCAACGCTTGCCAGTTTCCCAGTGCCTGGGGACTTTGTACCGGCGGTAACCGTCGCGTCTGCCAATGCAGCCAGACCCGGCGTGGCGATTGCAATGCCGTTTGCGTTCCGCTCTGCCCATCCGCCTCTTTCGTTGGTCGTGCGGATATTGCCATAGGTGTCTGTTAAAGTGCTCTTTTGCTTTTCAGTCAATTCAGGATCCTGGCCAAATTTTTCATAATAGGCGGTATGCTCGCGAGCGGCGGAGTTTAGCGTTGTCCATCTAACGAAGGTCTTACCGAATGGCAAATGCGATAGCTGCTGATCCCACATGTTACCCCGGTCCAACTTGTCCCGGATGCTAGCGGACAGTTCTTCTTTGCTCTTAAACGACGTGCCGGGTGCATGCGTCTCAGCGACCAGGTCGGCGAACGGCCGCCCGAGGACCGTCGCCGTGTAGCGAGCCTCGTTCTCCATCAACAGCAACGCGAGTGCTTCGTCCGCGCCGTCAGCCGCGGAAAGATCGCGGTAGGCGGACTGTCTGTCCCCACGGGCCAGATGCATACAACCCCTTCCATGCTGGGCCAAGGCAAACCCCCTTGATGCACCGAGTGCCGCAGAGAATGAGTCGATCGCCCCCTTGGTTCCCCCCTCATTCCGCTGAATGTGGAGGTAGCCTGTGTTGGCAAGGGCATCCGCCAAGTCTGTGCTGATCTTGCTCGCTTGTAAGAAATCCTCGTCGGCCTTTCCAATATCCTTGCGCACTGCGTAAGCTACTCCCCTGGCATTATAGGCGAGCGCGGCATCGCCATTGACTGCGATCACGACATCGAACTCACGCAGTGCCTCGTCCCACTTGCCTAAGCGTGCGGCGGCATCGCCAGCAAAGAAGTGGGCATAGGGCTGATCGGGATTCTTTGCGAGGTTCTCGCCCGCCCACGCCTGATAGGCTTGTAACTGCTGCGGGTCGCGGGTACCAAATAAGAGTACTGTGGCCTCATTGTTGTAGTTGAGTGCGAGGCAGGCGTGCCCGCGGACCAGTTTCAAGACGGGTGACGGGTGGGCGAGGTCCACCCCTTCGGTGAGTTCGAGCACCTGCTTCCAATCCCCGGCGAGTGCCTTGGCGGTGACCTTGGCAATGACCGCAGGGTCCGGTGCAGGCGCGGCGTCGGCCTGGGTGGTTTGCACTTGTTCGATGGGTGGCGCTGGTTCGACCGCGCAAACCAGTGAAGATACAGCCAGCAGGAGTCCAAGAATTGTGGGGATCGTGGTTTTCATAGCGATACCAACCTGATGAATAGCGCTCGAACAGTGTGCAATAAACGCTTTACGTTTTAACAACCAGGCGGAACGACTTAGTAGCCGTCGACTACGCCGGGTTCGCTGTCGGTACTGCCGTCGAGCGGACGCAGGACGGGTCGGTCGCGGAAGGTGGTCCAGGCAAAAGAGTGCCCTCGCGCCTTGATCGCGCGACTGAGTTTGAAAAAGGATTCGATCGAGTCTGCGCAGACGTTCAAGAAAAAGATAGCAGACTCAGGCGTAAGCCCTCGGTCCTTAATCAAGGTGTCGAGCAAGTCGCCATCTCTGATCGCGATGGAAACGGCAGTACCGTCCCGCACGCGTTTGATCTCGGCGCAAGTCAGTTGTTCGCGAGTCACTCGGTTAAAGCAGGGCGTTTCTCGAACCGAGAAATAAGGCTCGACCGCAGGAACCAAGCGGCCCTTCGTGACGACGAGCGGGACGAGCGTCTTACCCTCCATCCGGCGAGAGCTCCCGTAGCCGGCCGCTTGATCTGTCTTCGGGTCGTTGAGTGCTTCGAGCTGTTTCACGAGAGTGTCCCGCTCGGTTTCGCTGTCACGTTGCCGAGCTTCGAGCTCGGCGAGGGAAAGCGATTCCGGTAGTTGGCTATTGGCGGCAACGAGTCTCGCAAGGGTCTGTCGCTCATCTTCAATCAGTTTGCGAGTAACCGCGAGCCGCTCGGCGGCCATGGCAGGGTCTTCGTCGGTCGCGCGCGGGAGCGTATCCAGGGTTTGCTGCATCCGGTCTACCGCCTGCCGGGCTTGACCGAGCCTTTCGTCGAGGGTTGAGAGGCGCGCGGAGAGGGACGCGAAGTCTTCCTCACCCAGTCGAGCCGGCGCGGGGCCAGCGATCGCTGCTGGGCTAGCGGCGAGACAGGTCAGGCAGACCATCAGGCTGACAACGGGGTGTAAGCAACAGTGCATTTGCCTGTGCGGAATCATCTGACTTCCCCTTGGGTCAGCCCATGAAGGGCGCGCTCCACCTCGGGTAGCGACTGCTCGGCCCCGGCGATCTCCCGCTCGGCCGCGTCAATGTCGTTGGTTAATTGCAGGAGGTCAGGTCCTACGGCATCCTCCGGCGAATCGAGATCGGCCAGGGTAAGCGGGTTGAGCAAGAGCAGGCCAGCACTGACCGCGAAGATCAGGTCGGCAAGCGCGACAAAACCAAGAAAGGAGAACCCGTGGTATCTGCGCTTCATGATCGAGACCGCTGGTGAGATTTAGTGGCAGGTTTCGGTGAGGCCTTCGGTTCGGGAGTCGTCGGGGCCGCTGCATTCGGATCCGGAGGCAGATAGGGCGTGATCGATGCGCCCGCTTCCAGCGGGAAGGCAGAGCGGCCGGTCTTCTCGTCGATGCGGGAGTAGATCATCGGTTGCAGGGAATCGAATGAATCCCCGTACCATCCTTGAGGACGCACGACGAAGACGACGAATTGCGCCTGATCGATTCGCGCGATCAGTTCATTGACGACCTTGTCGTCGGGCTTCTTGGCGAGCCGGGTCTTTCCCGGATAAACCAGCGCGTAACCCTTGAGACATTCGATCAGGATGTAGGGCCCCCGGTAGTTACCGACAATTTGACGCCGTCCGGGTCTAGCGGCCTGGTCTTGGTCCAGTCTGGCCAGTTCCTCGCGGTGACGGATCGTTTCCGCTGTGGTCTCGGCGATCTTGACGCGGGCATCAATGTTTCGCCGCAGCTCCTCGGCCTCCGATTGGGCAATCCGCTGGTCGCGATCGATCCGCAGGATCTCCACCCGTCGCGCGATATGCTCCTGGGCGGACTGGGTTCCGCTTGCGCCGTCGACGATTTGCTGGGTCTTCTCGCGGAGCTGCCGCGACCAGTCCAGTGTCTTGCCGTCTTCGCTAATGACCAGCAGGCCAACCACACTCGCGAGCAGGCAGGTGAGTAGTGCCAGCGCCAGCACGTCGAGGCTGAACATCGGGTGTCGCGTTTTCATCGTGGCGGGGTCTTGCCTGAGGTGGGAGGGACTTCCGTCGCGTCGACAATCCGAATCTGGCGCGGTTGGCGAATCTCCTCGCGGATCAGTCCGGTCTGGTTTCCGAGATCGGTCGATAGAGTCGCCACCCGGTCGCCCAAGGTCCGCACCGCCTCCGGCAGATTCGCGGTCGACTGCTCGACACCGTCCAGTCGTTGTTGAAACGTGTCGATCTGGTCGGTAATCGTGCCGGTAGCTGTCGCGATGCGTGTACGTATCGCGCTGATGTTTGAGTCTAGCGTAGTGGCGATACCTTGCACCGAACCAATGGTCGTCTTGATGATTGCCACCTCGCTGCCGACCGCTGCCATCGTTTGGCCGAGTTGCGCAATTCCTTCGGTCGCTTGTGCGGAGTCCTTGACTCTTTCCTCCATCGTTGTCGCAAAGCCTTCGATCAGTTTGAGCGCATCCCCGTAACGCGTCAGCGAGTCGGAGGCGGCACCGACGCTCGCGGCCAGCCGATTCAGTGCCTCGGCGGAGTGGTTCTGATCGGCCTCTAATTGTGCATTGAACAGCCGTAGGTTGCGGTCGAGTTGCTCGATAGCGCCGGAGATCTGTTGCGGTGAAGTTGCTAACGACTCCGTATGCTCCGCCAGCCAACCGTCGATGAACAGGTTCAGTTGGAGCAGCAGAGATTCTTCCCGCTTTTTCAGCAAACTCAGTACGATGAACAGGATGATCGTCAGGGCAAGGCCTAATAAGGTGTTGTCGAACGCGATGGCAATCGCCTTCGCGAAGTCTTTGGAGCTTGCCCCGCCGGCGGCGAGGAAGCTTTGGTAAAGACCGTGACTGAGCCCGAAGACGGTCCCAAAAAAGCCCATCAGCGGCAGCACTTGTACGATGTCCGAAGGGAGACGGTAGGCGGCATCGAGCTCCGCCTCGTCGTGCTCGGCGAGGCTCTGGGTTGAAAGCCGGTAGTCGTGCCTTACACCCCAGGAAGCAAACTCGCGCACCTTGATCCAGCGACGTTGAACGATCGTTTGGCCGGACCCAATGGCAGCGTGCGCCTGTAGGTCCGACAGGGCCTTGCGTTCGAGTTGAAATTCAGGAATGCGGCGTAGCAAGTGAATCAGCCCGATCGCGAAGCTGACCAGCAGCACCCATTGGACAAACCCCCTCTGGAACAAAAACCCATAGTTCCAGGTATCGACGGGAAGGGCGAGATACAGGACAAATAGCGCGGTTCCGACAATACCGACGCCAAGCGCAACAGTCAGGGGAAGACCGCGATCGTAGATCGCATGATGTCGCGTGAACACCGCCCGGTCATCGCCGCGTTGAGGGGTAAAAGGAGCTGCGCTGAGTGATCGTTCGTCAGCGTCCCGAAGCGTTAAATCGGTTTCAATCATCGGGTAGCTCCCTGTCAAGTTGTCTGGATCGGAGAAAGATGTGTCAAATCACGGAGGAAAATGCGGAAGAAATGTTGCCGATTCACCATACGCTGCGCCCTCGATAGCGATGCGATGCCGACGATTAACCGAGCGCGAACGCCCTAACCGTTTTCCGCCTTGAGCAGGCAGGCAAGTCGTTGCCTCACGATCTCCCTGGTTCGGTCGTCCAACCAGGACTGCGCCAGACACCAACGTCCGAGGTTGGTACCGGCCGTCCCTTGGTGGGACGCGCTTGCGGTCTCCCCTGTCGCCGCGCACAGATCGGCGAGCGCGGACAGCGCGCGCGCCACCTCCGGCGGAAATTCGTCGACACCCAAGGCCATGAGTTGACGGGCATAGCGTCGGACCTCAGCGACAATTGCAGCGGGGGGCGCCGGGTGCTCGAACAGCTCGAAAAAGTTGGTGATCCCATGACGGTCCAGCGCCTGCTGCTGTTCCGTTGGCTTAGCGAGCGCACCGGATGCGCTTTCGCGCAGGGCCGTGGCGACGCTGGCGCCCATCTGATGGACCCATAAGGCTGCCAGATCCGCGTCGCCGAAGGGGTTTGGGGGACGCTCGTCGCCGGCCAACAGGCCCGCCAGAATCGTCGTTCGTTCGACCGTATCGATGGGTTTGCAGTCGCGCATGAGCTATCCTCAAAGGTTTTCGGGCAGACCCCAGACCAAGTTCATTCCGTTCCCATAGACGATCCGCCGCAGTTCCCGGAATTCCTCCTCGATATCCGCGCCCGGCACCGCATAGGACGCAACCACGGTCTCCAGATGACGTCGGAACGCCCTGACCGCGGTGGTCAGCAGATTGATCGCCTGGCGCGGTGTTTCGATCTGTAAGGTTTCAATCAGCTCTTCGTACCTGACCGGCGCCGCACCGTGCAGCGCCGGATCGGCGAGACGGAGCCGAAAGACCTGCCAGAGGTCCGCGCGTTGACGTGCCAGGCAATCCTGTTCAAAGGCAGCGACCGCGGCACACAGGACCTGCTGCGCCCAGAGGGATTGGAGCATCTCGTCCAAGCTGACCTGCGGTGATGCGAATTCGGACAGATCGTCGGTCGGTTCTTCCCGCTCGGCCTGTTCTTTGACCCGCCGCAGCTCGGACAGGGTATGGTTGCGCAACGCCTTGATCAGGAGATTGCGGAACTTGCCGCGCGTCGGGTCTGCCGCCGCCGGCAGGTTGTGCGTCATGATCTTCGCGACGAAAAACTCCTGAAGAATGTCTTGGGCCAAGTCGGGGTCGATGCGCATACCGAAGACCAGGAAGCGATGCAGGGCTGCTTGGTATCGCCCCAGAAACTCCGACAGCCAGCGCTGCCGCGCTGCCTCGTCTCCAGCGGAGGCGCGCCGCAACCAGGACCACTGGGTCTCGGGAAAGGGGGAACGACGTTTGGCCATGGTTGTGGTTCGCCCGAGTTAGGTCAGCGCTCGTTGCGCACCATACGGACATAGCGAGCGTTATCCGTGCCGAGGATACCGCTGTCGCCGTGAGAGAAACTCACATACCATGCGCCTTCGTTGGGCTTCCCGCTGAGCGTCGAAGACCAATACCAACCGGGCGAGGTGTTCGGAAAAGCACGGAGATCAATGGTGGGTCTGATCGTCATCAAGGTCCCTGTGCTGTAATACACCAGGGTCTGCAGCTCCTGGAGCTTTGGTAATCGCCAGTCCGAATAACCCAAGAAGCCTTTGCCTTGCTCCGTAGCTCCCCACCAGTCCAATAGGCGGGGTGCGCCCAGACAGGTCTGACCGCTCCAGGATTGGCCGACGCTACAGCGCATCCACATCAGCCCGGTTTGTCGGTCGGATACGGTGCCTTTCTCGTCCGGAACGAACCGTCCGGCCGTGGCAGCGGTTGCTGATGACGGCAGCGGTGGTGCAGTTTCCACAGTGACGGGCTGCGGCGGCTCGGGGATGGCCAAGAGCACAATCGGTGCATCGGTGACCGTATTGGCCGCGATGGCCCGTGTTTCCACATCCGGTGAAAAACCCGCTGCCTGCGCCTCGATCCGGTACTGTCCGGCATTGAGGTTGAGCAACAACAGCGGTTTCTCGGGCCTGACCTCGCCGCGCGACTGGCCGTTTACGCGAATGCGGGTGGGGACATTGACGGTCACCCGCAGATGCCCCGGATGCTCCACCGTTCTCGCGAGGCGAAAGCCGAGATTGCTATTGCGAAATCCCTTCGAGTTGAAGACCCGATAGGCTGCTGACGCGGCGGATGCATCGCGATTCCAACTCCCGCCGTGGATAAAGAGTAACCGCGGATTCCGGCTTGCGGGGAAGCCGCTTGATGTCCATTCCCAGACATTGCCAACCGTATCGTTGAGGCCCCAGGGGTTGGGCTTAAACGAACCGACCGGCGCCGTCTGTCGGCCGTCCCATTGGCTACCGCAATTAGCGCAATTAGCCTGATTGCGCCCTGCCTCATCGCCCCACCAATAGGCCGCGGTCGTCCCTGCGCGGGCCGCGTGCTCCCACTCGGCATCGGATGGCAGTCGATAGATAACACCGGTTCTTGCCGACAGCCACGCGGCATAGGCCGTCGCGTCATCGAAGGTGACATTGATGACCGGATGCGATTCCCGGCCCCAACCGGCATCGTCGGCTCGCGGTCGGCGCGTATCGTCACAGAAGTCGTCATACTGCGCGAAGGTGATCTCGTTCTTGGTCATGCTCAACGGGGAAAACCCCGGCTGATCCCTGTCGGCCGCCGTCGCTTCGATCGGCACATACTCAGGGCAGCTTTCGCAATCCTTCCACGGACCGGCGACACCCGCCGGCGCGGATGGCTCGGACTGGATCGGTCCCTGAGCGGGCAACGTCAGGGGCGCTATCTCCGCGACAGACGCGCCTGCCGCCGGAACCTCATCAGCCGCGGATTTCGCTTCCGCGGTGTCTTCAGGGGTCGGCGGCTGGTTCACTGCTGCCGTTGCTGATTCCGACGGCAGTGCGACCGGCGGCGCGACGGGCAGGACACCGACCGACGGTGCGCCCTTCCCCCCGATCGGTGTCGTGGGTGCCGATGACGCTGAGCGCAGCGGTGGCGGGTTCGTTGACTGTCCGCGGCTGGGGGCGACGTCGCTTGCGTGCCCGCCGTCAGGCGCAGCGATGGCATCAGGCTGGCCTTGAGCCGCCGGCTTAACGACCGGTGAGGGCCTACGCTGCGGCGGCGCCTTTTTGGCGGGCTCAGTGGTTTCTTTCTTTTTGGTACCCAACGCCCGCTGTCGCGTACTTTTTTTCTCTGACGGTGTTGCGATCCCTTTGCGCCGCGAATCGTCACGGATGGCACGAGACCCCGTATCACCCATCGGTTTAGCCGCTCCTTCGGGGTTTACCGAGCCTTTGCGTGCGGCGACAGGTGCGGCCGGTTGCGGTCTCGCTGCCGGTTCTCCTTTAATCGCTCTGTTGATCGCCTCTCCGCCGCGTTTGATCTCGCGTTTTGCCCGATCGATGACATTCTTGACTTCCTTCGGTAAGGGTATCTCATGACGAGGAGAGTCATCGATCACCTCCGCGCTGGCGATCGGCGAGCAGAGGAGGGCCAAGATCAAGAGGCGGGCGCCGGTCTTCGCTCTGCTGAGCCAACCGAGTCGACCGCTGGACGCGGTGCGCCGGGTATCAACCACCATCGACCACTCCCGCTGTTCGGATGTTGTTTTCATTGCTGCCGATCACCTTGGCTTTCTGTTCTTCGGGATAGCGGATGTTTCGGTAATAACGGAATCGGCCGGTGAGAAACGCGATCTTCAAATCAGGTACTTGACGTTGCGAGACCCATGAAGACAGTAGACGCACCGTTGTCACGAACGCTTGCCGTACCCCGACGCTACGCGGCAACCAGTCCGCTGACATGTTCGCTGGTTCTGGATCGCTCATTGGCCTTGGCAGTGCCGATATGCATTCCTATTGACCAGCCCTCGCCCTGCCGAGTGGCGATGCCCGGGTAATCGACATAGGTCGCCTCGGGTTTCATATGTGCAGGCAATTCGGGAATGGGGTGATCCTGACGATAGGCCGCCAACGCCTCCGCCTTGGCGGCGGCTAAACGGGATTTTACGGCCTCTTGGGTGCTAATCGCTGCCTTTTCCGCGTCGATGGCGATGGCGAGTTCTGCTCGGGCCTTCTGTAGCCGTTGCGCATGTCCACGATGGAGTTTCTTTGCAACGCCCCAACCGAGAACCGGACCAACCAGCAACGCAATGATGAGTGGCAGATAACGTAAGGACTCGTCCGCGTTCCACCCAACGACCTCCTCGATCAAAATAGCCGTCCCATCCAGTGCGACCGGTTGTTGCTGTAACGCCACGAGTAAAAGACCGAGCATCGCAAAAGTATAGACGGCAATGGCAATTCCTCGTCCCCGCTTTAGTCGCTCTACCGAGCGGTGGGCCACTTTTGTCTTTTCCTGGCATGCCGTGACCAACGGTGTTGCCGCGGTCAACTCCGCAAGCAAGGCGGGAAACCGCCCGTCGGCCACGGTGGCATCTCGCGCCTCATTCCATTGGGCCAAGCGCTCAGGCAACTGCCGATGTTCGTTGCGGCAGTCCGAACACCGTGGAACCACCACATCAATATAGCTAAAGCCGATCCTTGAGCCTAGCAGGAGGGCGGTCTCGCGTATTGGGCCTGACAGGCGCACCGTGATACCGGAAGACTCGCTTGCCGGGGTCTGGCTGCAGAAATGGCAAACCGCGCCAGCGGCGGGCGTTTCGATTTCCCCTGAGGTTCCGTGAAGCATATCGCCGGGAGACATCAATCGGCGCCGCAGTCCGGCGGTATCCGGAGCCGGGCAGAATGAATCTTCCGCTGTTTTTCTCATTTGCTTGAGATTTCTCGCCACGCCGCGGTCCACGGGTTGCTCGATCTCGCTTGCCAGGACGATGTACTCCAAAGCGGCTCCAACTTCGTTCCGTAATTGCCTTTCCTTATTCTCTCTCTCGCGCTTGCTTTCTTCATTACACGCGCTGCACATGAAAAGCGGGAGATCGCGGTAGGTGAAACTAACCCAGCTATCATATGACCGATTGCATCCGGTCAGGCAGGGCGGGGTGCTATAACTGTACGGATTGGGGGGATTCGACAGGGTGCGTAACCATTCGGATTCGCTCATACCCCGCAGACGATCCATGATCTTCTTGATCTTGCCCGTCTCCGCGTTGTAATCGTCCAACGCCTGGTTCACCATCCGAATCGCTTTAATGCTCAGGGCATAGGCTAGGCAGCGTCGCAGCGGTTTGCCAATGGTGGCATCCATGACCACCAGGGCAGTGATCGTGCCATCGAAGTCGCCGGCCATAGCTTTCTTGCGCGCGGCCTCAAGAGCCTCGACGGTTGGCGCTGACAGATCCCAATAACCCGGGCTGCACCAATCGTTGCCAGTTTCAACGTTGTCTTTGTTTATCTTGATATTGCTAGCGAGTTTTTCGCGAACGGGCTCGCCCACCGCGATGCTCTCGGCAAGGGCAAGCAGGGCGCAGCCCTCGCTCCAGTCGTTGGTCTTGTTTGAGAAGGCGGTCTCGCCGTCCAAGATGGTCTGTGCGACCAGGTCGTGCAGGCCGATACGGCCAAAATCGTTCTTCTCCAGCAGACAATCGGCAATCGCGAGGAGGGGTTGGACCTGCGTGTGCAGATCCCGGATATGGCGATTAGCCTGGTGCGCGGTGGCGGCCCAGCGGGCCTTGGCTTGATCGACAGCGGTCGCGACGCGGGCGCGCAGCGGCTTCAGGACCTCGGCGAGCGCGTTCTCGCAAACCTCGTCGTCCAGTGGGGACGCGCCGAGGATACGAATCTGACGCTGGGCGCCGGGGCAGTCTCCGCGCTCGGCGGCCGTGTAGGCCAGACGGGCGTTGATCGCCGACAGGGCCAGGGGCATGGTCTCGCGCAGGGGACGAACCAGGCCGGTGGTCAGTTGGGCATCGTTCAGATCGCGGATGCGAGCTTCAATGTGGTTCCAGAACTCGGCGTCCTTGACAACCTGATCCCATAATGATAACCCTCGTTGCCACAGAGCATTGATGGCAGCCCCTTGTCTCGACTCGAAACCGGCTGTGGCAGAAAGACTCTGCTCCTGGTCCAGAGCGGACAGGTGGTCCAGTATGGCCAGGTTGTGAGTCGCCAGGGGGGCCAGATCGGCTCGTTGGGTTTGGGTTTGCCAGTGGCTGCGCGCCGTCTCCGCCTGGTCTTGGGTCCAAGCCTGGATCGCGGGGTCTTCGGCCGTTCCCGTGTCCGTGGGCCAGAACCAGAAGAATTCGTCCAGTAGCCGGGCCGTGGGGTTCCTCAGGCGCGCCATGGCGTCGTCGATCTCCGCCTCGGTCAGTGTACCCATCCCAAGCTTGCTCTCCATCCGCTTGCGCTTGGCTGCCCGGTCGGCCTCCTGTCCGGTCGCGCGTGGCGACAGGCCGAGCACCCGAAAGGGATTGCACCGATAGATCTCGGGGGTAGCCAGGTCCAACAGAGGTTGGTAGGGGACTTGAGCGCTCATCGCTGCATCCATGGGGCTAGGTGAATGACCGGGCGTTTGACCATCGCCAGGCCGATCCGCAATCGGCTTGGCGAATTGGCGTGTTCTCGCCCGTTGCAAGGCATCTCAAGGCGCGTCCGTCGCCTGCGGACTGGTAGGCATTGGGCCATCCAGACCATTCGCACTAATCGGCGGATCCCCCAGCGGGGCGGCGGTTTCGGGGTTGGGCTCCGCGTCCGTTTGCAGCGCCTGCGCGTTACCCGCGGACGTCGAGAGGTGCCCCAGGAACTGCCGCTGGAATTGGTCGAGACGCTCCTCGATCCGCATCAGTGCCAGCCGCGACTGTTCCCGCGCTGCCAGCTCCGCGCTGCCATTGGTCAGCGCGGTTGCCGCCATGGCATCGACACGCTCGCGCAATTCGGCGGCGGTTTGCGACTGCCGCTTGGTCAGGGCCTCGATCTGGGCTGCGATGGGGGTCTCTTTGGCAAGAAGTGGGAGTTCCCGATCAAGCCGATCAGCTAGATCTGCAACAACAGCGCCGGCCGTCTCCAGGCTCCGCCCGGTGGTTGTTGAGAGATCGCTGTCGCGTTGGCGCGCCTCCTCCCACTCCTGTTGGCTAGTGGTCAGATGGGTTGCCAGCCGGTGTTCGATCGCACCGAGTTCGGACGCTTGCTGGAACCCCAGGGCAACGAGGATCGCCACGGCCGCGGTCGCGGCCGTCACCAGGCCGATGCGGCGGTTGCCAAAGAGACCGCGGCGCGTCCGCCTCAGCCGCTCCAATGCGAGCGGATACAAGGGATTGAGGGGGTCGGCGCGGCCAGCCTGGGCCCAACAACGCTCGGCCTCCAAGTGGAAACCGAGTTGGGCGCAGATCTTGGCCCGCAGGTCGAGCGCGTCCGCACCGAGCGGCGCCCCGCCTTGGGCCAGGCGGTCGAGCAATGACAACGCCGTCTCATAGTGACCCGCCCGGGCGTGTCGCGCCGCCTGGTCGAGAAGTGAGCCGTCAGGGGCTTGCGCATCCACGGGGGGCGTGGGTGGCACCGGCTTCGGTAGCGACCTGAAATCCGCGTTATGATTCCACATGATGATTGATCTCCATGGACCCGGCCGGCCGCCAGCGGGCGGCGACCCGGGCGGGTTGAGCGTGCAGGAACGCGCCGCGATCAGATGATTTGGGGGCGTCCGTCGCCCGAGTCGCCGATAACCTGCTGTTGCAGCAGTGAATACAGTTGCTGCACGGCCGCCTTCAACCCGTCGAGATCGTTGTTTGACACGGCCCGATTGGCCTGAGCAATCAGTCGCTTCGCCTGTTCATACTCTGCTTCGGTCAGCGACTCCCGGCGTTCCTCGATACGTTCCTGGGCAAGCTCAAGCCGGGCCAGCCAGAAACCGGGGTCGCGTCTCAGGATCTCGATCCAGAGATCATCCATCGCTTCGATGTACTGTCTGAGATGATTCTCATCCTTGAGGTCGATGGCGCGTTGGAGGTCCCCCAACAGGCGCTTGTGGAGCGCCCGGTCGTCGTTGGTGACGTACTGGCAGTCGTCGATCTCCTTCTGTAGCCGGTCCTTCGCTGCTTCGGCCTCGGCCAGCGCCTTGGGCCAGGCCATGGCGTCCTCCGCCTCATCGAGTAAGACGGCCACCTCCCGCAGGCGTCCATCGAGCGGGAGCAACGCATCCGGGTCCTGGGATGCCGCGTCGGCGAGTTCCTCGGCCTCGGCGATCATCCCTTGCTGCGCAATCGCCTTCAGGGCTTGTCGGGCGACAGGATCTACAGGTCCAACATCGCCCTGTAATGTCGCCAACCTGGCCTTTTGCATCGCGAGGTCCTGGCGCAGAATCTCCGGTGATTTGCGCACCATCTCAGAGTCGAATTTAATCGTGAACTCTTCCTCCAGCCGGGGCACATAGACCAAAACATCGACATCGAGCGACACGTTCCGCTTGACCGTGATCTCGACCGGACTGCCCGCCGGTAGGTTCTTCTTTACGTCGATGCCTTTGATGATCAGTTCGCCAATCAGGCAGTTGCGCTCGAACCGGTCGTGCTCGCCCTCGACCACGGAAATGCGGAGCCGATCTTCCGGATGACCGGCGCGCAGCGCCACCGTCGTGCGTCGGTCCTGTTGGCCTTGGGCCGGCAGCGGTTGGCCCTTCTTGATGAACCGCGCAACGGTCCCGTCGGCCAACCCGATCCCGATCGTTTGCGGGCAGGGTGGCTTGTCGGGTTTTGGGCCGATCGTGTAACAGGTGCCGTCGGGTTGGGTCGGGATGCGGCGGCCAGTCGCATCGAGCAAATCGATCTCGAACTCACAGCGGCGCTGCCGCTCGGCGTAGAGTTGGGTCATGAAGGTGCCGTCGGCACTCACGGGAATGCGCCCCGTGGTCCATTTGGTTTGCTTATCCCGCAGTTCGATGGTGCAGCCCGCCACAGCGGCTCCGCCCTCCGGGACGATCCGTCCGCCGATATCGGGGTCGGACTCGTTGCCGACGGGCTCCAACTCGATCTCGACCCGCCAGGTGCCGCGCGGTACCGCGACCGTGGGATCGTGGGGCAGGCGCTGAGTGCTGGCAAAGATCGCCGCGCCGCGGGCCACGACCGTGACCGGGTCGATGCCGAATTCCAGGGTTGCGCCCAACTCGGACTCCACGGCCTCGCGCACCCAGGGGTTCAGGGTGGAGCCGCCGACCATGAGCACGCGGTCCAGGCTGCTTCCCTTCAAGCCCTTCTCCTCCAGAGTCCGCAGAGACAGGCCCAGGGTCCGCGCGATGTAGGGACCGCTGATCTCCTTGACCTCCTCCGGAGTCAGTGAATAGACGACCTCGACGGGTTTGCCGTTAGTGTCCTCGCACAGGCACTCGATATAGATCTCCGCCGGCTGACGGGTGCGGCAGACCTCGATCTTCGCCTTCTCGACCTCGAACTTGAGCCGGCCCAGGGGGTTGTTCCACACGGGGTTACCGCGCTTGAAATCGGTCAGACTGTACTGGTCGGCCAGGGCCGGCATCACGCACTTGGTGACCAGGTCCCAATCGATCAGCTTGCCGCCGAGAAAGTTGTCGCCGTTGTGGTTCACCACCTGGATGAGCCCGTCGCGGACGCGCATCAAGGCCGCATCGAAGGTCCCGCCGCCGAAATCGTATACGAACCAGTAGGCGTTTTCGTTCTCGCTCTGGATGCCATAGGCCAGGGACGCGGCCACCGGCTCCAGCAGCAGAGGCGCGACCGCGAAACCGGCGCGCTCGGCCGCCAGTTGCGTGGCCTGACTCTGGGGCAGGTGAAAGGCGGCGGGAACCGTGATGACGGCCGACCCCACCTCTTCATTCATGCTGGCATAGACATCGGTTCGCAACGATTTGAGCACCTCGGCGGAGAGGTCTTCGGGAAGCATCTCGCGCCCGGTGCGGGCGAAGACCTTCTTCGCCTCGGCGCCGCTTCCCATGCTCAGTTTGAACTCGATGGCGCCGTTCTCCAGATCGCCGCAGAGGGTACGTTCCTTGGCCTCGGTCCCCACTTGCAGGTTACCGCGCGGATTGATCCACACCGCCGAGGGGGTGACGGTAGAACCCGCCTTGTTCGGGATCACCCGAGCATCGACTCCATCAATGACAGCGATGGTGCTGTTGGTCGTTCCCAAATCGATCCCGAAGTCGATTGTCGATCGGATTGCCATGGTTGCGTCCTCTCTCTCCTATTTGGATGATCAATTAAACTGAATCGGCGTGGCGGGCCGGGTCGCGGTCGACGTTGGCGGTTCAGGAACGGATGGGTATCGAAGCCGATGTTTGCCGAGCAATGCCTGGAGCGACCGAAGTCTTTGGGTCTGCGCCGTCCGCCAGACCCGCGGCAGCCTCTTCCGCCCCATCGCCATTGCTCGAATTGATCGCTGCTTCTTCAACAACTTGGTCACCGCGGTCCACCGTCTTCGTCGGATGAGTGGTTGTCTCGCCGCTGGTCATGTCATTCGCCGATGCTGGGATGGCGACGAAGACCTCGCCCTGGCCAATCAGACGCTTATCCCGGTAGACCACCGGGGCGATGGTCTGGACGATCTGTTCCGTGGTCGTCCCCGGGGTCGGCTCGAAGTGGGGCGTCATGGATGCCTCGCTGCCTGGCACATAGCGGCGTCCGATGGGGTCATCGATCTCGACCCCGACGTCCTCTAAGGCGGTGACCGCCGCCTCGGCCCGGCGATTGAGCAGCCGCAGTTTGCGATCCTGCTGCGCGGTGTCGCTGGCCTCCAGTTTGCGGCGGATCTCCCATAGACAGACCGCGACCTTGGCGATTGAGCGGTCCAGGCGAGCGGTCTGGTCCGGCCGCTCGGCACTGTCGGTGGTGGGCAGAGCGGCCTCGGGACCCGCGGGCGGTTCCAGGTGTGGCTCCGGGTGCGCTGCCGGTGCGACCACCCGCCGGGCGGCGATTCGGAATTCCGGCGGATACCGCCATTGGCGCAGATGGCAAAGGACCTCGCGGATACCACTCCTTAATCCGATCGATCGGCCGGTCGGTTGGTGGTTACGGCCACAGCTATGAGCGTGCATAGAGTGCTCTCTCGTCGCGATCTCTTTTGTTGGCATCATGTTGTCAGGCGCGCCTGAGTCCGCGGATGGCGCTGCAAACAGTGACCTCGCCGGTTCCCGGTTGCCGATCTTTGCCCTTCTCGCCTTTTACTACGCGCGGACTCAGCAATTGTTGCGTGGCAGATAGAAAAAATACTCACGGCGCTTCTCTAAGGTAGGCGTTGGGCACCGGCAAAGACCGCCGCCCCGCGGGCGACAACCGTGGCCGGGTCAATGCCGAATTCCAGGGTTGCGCCCAACGTAAGCCTAAAGTGGCGCGCGCCCCAAATGAGCTTGCGGGTTAGCACTACGCCTGTGGCGCGCACTCGCTTTTAAGACGCAAGTTAGCCATTGTTGGCTTCTTAATTGAGCCTGGCCCCTTTTCGCTGGCCCCTTTTCGCTCAAGTAAACTGTCTTCGGAACTCAAAAATCGCGAACAGCGCGCACATAACACGCATCGCCATGTTTGCGCAGTGGGTAACTATTCCCATTGCTGAAAACCACGGCCCACCAAGTCTCGCCCCTTTGCTCTTCGCTTGAACTCCAATACCAGCCACGACAAAACCCGCCCACAAGGTGTTCGTTTTGGAACAAGACAAGTAGTTCTTGAAGCGTTGGCAGCCGCCATCCATCTCCATGTGCACGAGCACGGGCATCGGCTCTTGGCCAATCGCACTCACCGTCATCCAACTCTTTCGCCTCCAAACCGCGATGACCGGAACTATCGACAAGAAACACAATACCGCCGGCTGGACCTCTACTACCTAAAATATAGTACCCTTTAACCGGACTCTCATCGGAGATAGCCGCTCTCATTGCGCTCTCCGCCTCCTCAAGTATCTTTACCACGCTGAATCGTTCCTTAACTAGGGCGATCCTTTTCGCGTTGTAGCTCTCTGTTCCGCGTACTGCTATCGCCGACAGATCCGCGCCGTGCTCAAGCAGTATCTGCGCCACATCAGCATGACCCTCAAAGGCAGCGAGCATCAGCGGGGTAAATCCATCTTCCTTGGCCTCATTGATAGTCGCTCCGCTGTCAATAAGAATTCTCAAGATCTCCACGCGACCATCTAGAGCTGCGGCCATCAATGCTGTCTTGCCATCGTTAGCTTTCGCTCTCACATCCACACCATTTTTCAGTAGCATCTTGACGATATCGGTGTGGCCTTCCTGTGCCGCGAGGAGTAGCGGAAATGCTCCAACCGGACCGCCGGCAGCATTTGTTTCCCCGCTATTTTCAAGCAACGCTTGAACAATATTTGGGTGTCCCGCAAGACAGGCGAGCATCAATGCCGTAACGCCGTCTTGGCGTTTGGCGTTAGGGTCTGCACCCGTCTCAAGCGCGATTTTCAAATCAGCGATATCGCCGCTATTCGCCGCGCCTAACAACCTTTCATTGGCACAAATCGTATCATTATCCATGTGTAGAGCTTTTTTCTCTGATTTTTTATTCTCTGGATTATTGAGTCTATCGCAAACTTGCTTATGACCTTGGGATTTGGCTAACGAAATTGGAGTATTTCCGTGTCTGTCGGCAAGTTCTGGATTAGCACCAGCTTCCAAAAGAAGCTTGGTTACTTCCAGATATCCAAAGAACGCAGAACCGTGTAAAGCTGTAGCTTTGTTGCCTTCAGTGGCATGTACATCGGCACCACAATTAATTAAAGCAGCAACACACAGGGGCTTATCGCGCATGGCAGCGAGTTGAAGCGGTGTAAGTCCCTTATCGTAAGTTTTTGCTTCTAAATCGGCTCCGGCTGCACATAATAATCTAATGATCTCTTGACGATTTTCAGTGTCAGTGCCTGAAACGCACACATGCAAAGGCGTAAACCCATTGGGATCTGATTTAGCGTCTACACTTGGTTTTTTCAGAAGCTCTTCGCGGACTGCCTCGATATCTCCGCTGGCAGCAGCAATATGAAGTGATGTCATCATTGTCATTTTTGCTTTTCCTCTTATAAGAATGACTACAAGTAGCAAAGTTACGCACCAAGAGAGTCAGTTGATGTGCATTCTTGTGCGCCTAACGCGGAAGCTCTCCCGCCTGCGCCCGCCACAATACTTGAAAACACGAAACAGCCTGCGGGCGTAGGTCGGGTTGAGCGCACAGTCAGGCATAGATTTACGCGAGTGACGCAGTTCGTTATCTCACCGCACATGGCCCTACGCGGGCTCCTTTATCTCACGTGCGCTCATGGTGCGAAGATTAACTTCGAATTTTAGCTGTTTCTTTCCTATTGCGGTTTCGAGTTTAGTAAGCTGATCCTGCAATGAAAGTTTCATGAACTCAGCCTCGCATTTGTGACATATCCCGTTAGCGATCATGATCCCATCATCGGTAAACATTTGACCAACTAGGATGATAACATCATTCTTAGCACTCGGATTGCCACTTGGTGTCTTGCCGCAAAAATGGCAACTGGAAACTCCAGCGAACATCCCGAATATCGAATTGAGGAGTGTTTGGGCATTATCAATGACTTCCCAATTGTAAATTTTTCCATTTCTATCCTTGTACTGGTATGGCTTAAAATCGTAACTCATATTGATACCTCTTGTTGTTGTTTATTAGGACTTACGGTTCAACTCGAATGTTGATCGTTTTTTCTATTGTTGTCTATCTGCTCCTAGCGGGGAACTCCCATCACTTTCGCATAGTATATATACTGCCAAATTGCGCTCCGCAACTCCTGTCGTTGTTTCGGGTACATAGGAATTTACTCATCTTCCTGTGATTTTGTGCTGCCTAACTCGGACTCCACGGCCTCGCGCACCCAGGGGTTCAGCGTGGAGCCGCCGACCAAGAGCACATTTGTTCGGGATCATTCTGGGATGGCCGCCATCCATGACCGCGATCATGCTGTTGACGGTTCCAAGATCAATGCCGAAGTCAATGGTTCTTCTTTTTGCCATGCCTATTCGTCCTGATCGTCCCCTATCGCTGGAACCGCTGGATTCAGGATCCTGGGTGGTTCACTCACCGGACACATCGGAGGGGTATGCCGTTGCCAACCGGTTGGTCATTCCTCAGCGCGGTGAGTTAACGCGCGGTTGATGCCCAAACGCCAAAACTGGAGATTCGCGCCCCCGTACTGCTGTCTGCCTCGCCGCTCTGGTGTTCGTTCTTGCCCTTTACTACGCGCCGGTCCGGTTGATGTTGCGGGCCGGACCGAAAATTTTTCGTGCTGCGAGGGATCGATCGACACGACCAGTTCCGGCGCTTGCTTCGGCACGTCAGTTTGCCGCGTCGTGCTGCTTGCCGCGCTTGGTCGGGCGCCGCGTCAGGGTGTCGGCGGGACAATGCATGATCCCCTTGCGCCACAGTTCCAGTTGCGGGGCGTAGCGCTCCCGCAGCCGGGGGTCCTTGCCCATCGCCTCCTCCAGGAGGTCGGCGGCGGTCATCAGGCTCAGCGGGTCCTTGGCGACACTGAAGGCGGTTTCCACGGCGCTGGCAGCCTCGCCGGGGAGATCGCGGCCCGTGTAGCCGGGCAGGGCGAGCTTGGAGGTCTTGGGCGATTCGGTGGCGAAGCGCGGATCGGCGTGCCCAGGCTCCCAGAGTTCGAGGTCCTTGAGTAGGGCCATGGCATCCGGGTAGCGATCCGCCGGGTTGATGGCCAGGCACCGCAGCAGAATGCCTTCCAGCCCGGGGCCGATGTTGATGTTGTAGTCGCTGGGCAGCCGGACCGGGCGCTGAAAGCGGCTCGGGTTTTCCGCATCGCGGGTGCTGAGACAGGGGTACGGCAGGCGGTCGGTCAGGAGCAGGTGCAGGGTGGCGCCTAAGCTCCAGACGTCAGCGGGACAGGAGTCGATGTTCTGCAGCGATTCCGGGGGTTTGAAGGGCAAGGTACCGCGACAGGTGGCCAGCAGGGTCAGCGGGTTGACCGATTTCGCCAGGCCGAAATCCGAGAGCCTGACGTGCAAGCCCGCGGCCTCGAAACCGACCAGGATATTGGCGGGTTTGATATCGCGATGGATAATGGGAGGGGTGGCGGAGTGCGCAACCGCGACGGCGCGGCAGGTCTGCCGGACGATTTCCACGGCGTGCTCGACGGGCATCAGATCGGCACCGAAGGACTTCCAGTACTGCTCCAAGGAGCCCCCGGAGACATAAGTCATGGTGAAATAGCCCACATCCCCGACCGGCGTCGTCAGCAGATTGGCGTCGAAGACCTCGATGATGTTGCGGTGCCGCAAGGCGGACAGCAGCAGGGCCTCCTTGAGGTCGGTCTCGATCTCCTCAATGGTGGCTCCAGGCGCCTTGAAGACCTTCATGGCCTGACGGCCCATGAAGCGATGCCTGACCCGGTACACCTCGGCAAAGGCCCCCTCGCCCAACAGCCGCTCGACCTCGTAGGTCCCACGCACCGCGTCTCCGGATTGAAGCAAACCCATGTGCAACTCCCTGGCGAAGCGGCAGATGACAGCGATCACCGCGCCCTCTTAGGTGATCGTCACAAATGCGCTCGGTCATCGCCTCGACTGCCGATCGCACTGGCGGGGGCAGGGTGCCCGCGAGCCGCACCGTCCGCCGCGTGGTGCGGTTCGTCCTGCGCCGGTCGCGCGTCGCGCGGCGGCAGCCGGTCGTTCGTAACGAGTTGACTGCACTTGCCAATGTGCTTGAGATTGGCTTATGGTACCAAGGGTTTTCAGGGCGATTACAGTCAATAATTTAGCGATCTCAGTCTTTTTTCGGGGTATCTGATGCAGGTTCACGAGAAACTCAGGGTGATGCGGCTGTGCAAGGGCTGGACCCAGGAGGCGCTTGCCGACAAACTCGGCTGGGCCGTGAACACCTATGCCAAAATCGAGCGCGGCGAGTCGGACGTGAAACTGGACAAGCTCAAGCAGATTGCCGAGGCGATCGGTGTCGATGTGAGCGAGCTATTGAGCCTGAACGAGAAGGCAGTATTCAATTTCGCGGAGAATTGCACATCAAGTTTGGCGCAAAACAGCCTGGCGAATTGCACGATCCTGCTGAGCGAGTCCCAATGCGTCCACGAGCTAGAGAAGGCGCGCCTGTTGCTCGCACATCGCGAGAAAGAGATCGAATGGCTTAAGGGTGAGAGCGCGCGTCTGAAAGAAATCATCGCGCTGCTGAGAAGCGGGCACCCCGACCCTGCGGCGGGGCCGAGCGGCATGGAGTAGGGTCAAAGGTTCCATAGGGCTCAATGAAATGACTATTGAACTTGGCGTTGATGCCTGTATCTTTATTGGCCTTTGGCCAAGCCGCTCAGCTACTCTATTTACCCCAGTGCCTCCAGCCCCTTGCGGTCTACCAATTCGAGCAGCTTCAAAGATGGGCCGCGGGGTCGCTTATCACCCCGCTCCCATTTCTGGATCGTTGAGGGGCTGGTATTGAGATAGGCGGCGAATACTGTTTGGCTGGCCTTGTTGCGCAGCCGGATGGTGCGTATCTCTTCCGCTGTATACGCGTGGATCTTCGGTAGGCACAGGGCGTCAAACTCACGCAGCGTTACGGTATCCATTACACCTGCTTTCGCAAGTCCCTGGGCAGTTTGGTGGACTGCTTCAAGAATGCTTTCTGTCATTGTCTATCACCTCGACCAATGCGGTTGCACTTAATGCCTGATCGATTGCGCGATCTGAGGCTGATGGTGGATGCGCTGCGCTTATCCACCCTACGAAACCGGGTCAGTTGTAGGGTGGATAAGGCGCGCCGCTCGGTGTCTGGGACCCGACACGGCGGTCGCGCGCGTCGCATCCACCAGGGGTCGCGAGATGTCGCCCAAATTTGGAGTTGCTGAAGCGTGGCGGCAACTCGCCGACTCGCTCCGGTGCCTGGCGCACCGGACCGGAGTCGATTGTGCTCCGGTCAGTGAGTCGGTTAGAGCCTCAGCTCTTGGGTGCACGGCACGCTGCCGCGCGTCATGCCTGCAGCGGCGCTTTGTGTGGCCGGTGGACTGTAGTCGATCCGCAGGCTGGCCGGCAGTTGGACCGACATACGACAAGCACCAAGGTTGGGAGTTGTCGGAAATCCTCCACAACCCTGCCAACGGTCGGCGAAACCACTGACTGGGCGATGGTCTTAGCCTTGGCGCGGTCTTTGCTTGCTTTGCGGCTTAGACGAACCGGAAGCACGCCTATGTCAACCAAGCCAATGACCGTGACCATCAACGACACCACCCTGCGCGACGGGGAGCAGTCCGCCGGGGTGGCCTTTTCCCTGGAGGAAAAGCTGGCCATCGCCCGCGGACTCGCGGACCTGGGCGTGCCGGAGCTGGAAGTCGGTATTCCGGCCATGGGTGAGGAGGAGCGCCATTCGATCCGGGTCCTGGCGCAGTTGGCGCTGCCGTCGCGGCTGATGGTCTGGGCGCGCATGTTGCCCGGCGATATCGCCCA
>Ga0247837_1003759_pt1 | contig 25833 bp, 20 predicted proteins | sample LaCtaG_2_FD_187115 | JGI IMG/M metagenome (GOLD analysis project Ga0247837, IMG submission 187115) | Freshwater microbial communities from meromictic Lake La Cruz, Castile-La Mancha, Spain - LaCruzMarch2015_14.5m | ecosystem: Environmental > Aquatic > Freshwater > Lake | place: Spain: Castile-La...
TTATGATGCAATGCGCCAGCGCCTCGGACAGTCCCAGCCTCCAGATGCCGTTTTCTCTGCGAATGATGCCATGGCCTTGGGAACCATTCGGGCTCTTAAGGAGGCGGGGCTGCATCTGCCTGACGATATCAGCGTGGTCGCAGGAACTGGCGGCGATGTTACTGGCAGTGCCCATCCCCACATGACCCGGATCAGCATCCCGCTCATGCAGATGGGGGATCGTTTGTTGGACCTGCTCCTCCGCAGGATCGCCCTGAAGGGAATCTCTTTGCCCGCCGAAATTCTCCCCTCTTCTTTCCTGCCCGGCGATACCACCAGACCGGAAGAAAATGAAATGCTTGCCGCCGTTTTCTCTGCCAGTCGCGGGAATTTACCAACGGACCGCCACGCAAAGCCAATCAGCAATTCCCGTGGCAAATCAACCAGCGGCACACAAATTTAAAATGAAAAGCAAACCCGCCGGATTAATGCTTTTAATTGTTTTTCTTACCGGCGGGCTTCCGTGCCTGCATGCGGCCGGTTCCCCTGCGACGACCGGCAATGGTTCGGGTGCAGAGATTGATTTGTCCAAGCCGGTCGTCCAAAGCCTCAAGCCCGACGTGCTCTGCTGGTCGTTTGATGGCGGGACCATTGACGACTGGATGCCGGATCCCGTGGAGGACCTGTCGGGCAACAGCTTTGAGGGAAAACTTCTCGCCGGCGAAAGCCATCCGAAACCAACCTACGTTCAGGGAAAATTCGGCACCGGCATCCGCTTGGAGGGCAATACCCCTCAGACTTCAAGTGAGGATGGCAGCAATCGAACCCACCAAAATCCACGCGTCAGCTGGTCGGACCTTGACATCCCGCAGGCACCGGATCCCGGTCGCCTCGATCTGATGAATAAAGCCTTCACTGCGGGGGCATGGGTCAAATTTGACAAGGTCGAAACCGACGAAAGTCAAATTTATATTTTCCACAGCGGCACCCCGGCCGGTTGGGCATTCTTCCTCTCGAGAAACGCCAAAGGTCTCTGGACTTTTAACTTCTACGGAGGGGGAGCAAAGACGGCAGTAAAGGACTTCGATGCCAATTTCGAGGATTTGCAATGGCATCATGTGGCATTTTCCCATGCTTCAGATGGAGACACCGGGACTATCATATTCTATCGGGATGGAGTTGCTGTTGGAACTCCGATGCCATTGGGAGCCGGAGTTGCTCCCAAGGAGGATGAGCGCCGTATGTTCACTCTGGGTGAGCGTAATGTGGGAAGGTTCAGCTCCGGTCTGGTGGGTGCGTTTGACGACGTTTTTGTCACCACCGGAGTCTGTTCATTTAAATGATATAGCACATTACCCATGGGACGGATCTGCTCCTGCGATCAGGCATTTGCACTTCTCATCCAGTGGGCCAATTGACTTTTCATCCGTATATATATGCCAATGATCTCCATTATCGGAGCCGGTTCAGCCGTCTTCAGAAAAACATCATTGCTGAGATCTTGCGGCATCCGGATTTCACTTTCAGGGGGCCTTCCATCCCGCGACAAGCTAAGCAAGCCAATCGGTCTCCCATGATATCCCCGACCTTCCGCAGGCCAATCGGGTTCCTTTACTTCCTCCCGTGGCTGGCCCTCCTCCTGCCTGACCCGGCGAGCGCGGCCAAGCTCCCACAGGATTATCCGTATCAGGTGGTGCTCAGGACTTTTCTTGGATCGCTTAAGGAGTCGGATTTTGTTATCGAACAAAAGTCTGAAGACCCAACGACGGCCTTGAGCGAAGAGCGCCGCTACCTGGATTGGCTTCCGGGCAGACATCAGGAAATCCTTGCTATAAAAGAACCCCCAGCGGATTTTCTCCTGTCTTCGATTGAATCTGAGGATCAAATTATGCAGCCAAGCGGCTTCGGGGCCGCACGTCTGGCCAGGGCGGATGTGGAAGGGAACTTCTCGAATCCCCGGGCTCTGCGTCTACGGGACTTCGTCGTTTCGACGATTGATCTCCTCATGCTTGATCATTTGCATGAAATTCCTGAAGGTGCATTTGCCCGGCGTTCGGACAGCTTGGGGGGCTCTCTCATTATGATGGCGTATGCCTATCGTGAGGCGAAGCAGGATCTCCCTCCGGAAGTGAGGGAGGCCTATGAGACGGGGTTGAGAAAAATGATCGCACGTCTGATGGAGTGGGGGCCAACAAGTTTGCACGTGAATATGGAGCTTTTCGCCCCGGTCGGGCTGACCTATGCGACGCAAGCCCTTGATGACCCCGAGATCACCAAGGCGGCTCGCGCATACACTGAAAAACTTTTCCTCGATGAGAGGTTTTATAACCCCGCTGGCTTTTTCATAGAAGATGGGGGGTTTGATTCCACCTATAATGGAATCAGCCGGTTTTTCGCCACTTGGGCCGGGCTTCTTACAGACTGGGATTTTATCAAAAAGAGACTGGATGAGTCATTCAAGTTACGGGCATATCTTTCGCTTCCGGAACCGCCGGAGAGCCGCAACCTCCAGGGCGGTCCGCTCTTTTTCGGACCTTGCCATTTCAACTCCCGTACCAGCGGGGATTCTCCCGCTGATCAGTGGAGCTACAGAGACAGAAACTACGGTGCCGCCATGCTAACGGACTATGCATTGCCGCTTGTGGAATGGCCCGGGGAGGCGGATCTCATAAGAAGCGAGGCTCAACGGAAAAAAGAAGTGGCCGGCGAAGCGCCCGGCCTCAAGCCATGGAAGGAAAACCATTGGATCCGGTCGGACCTCACAACGGAATACACCCGCAAAGATTTTTTCCAGTATATGTCAAAGTTGCGGGCGGAGAATTCCCCGCTTCTGAAACTTCCTTTCGAGAAGCCGGAGCGCTTTGTGGAGCGCTTTGGAGATTTCTTTGTTGTCGCCAAATTCGATCACTTTGGGGTGATCATCTTCACCGGTTTTGTCCCCCCGGACTATGAGAACAAAGCGCGGGGATTTGGAGGCGGCAATCTTTCGGCGTTTTGGACGCCGGATTCCGGTCCCCTCATCCTCGGCCGAAGCCGTGGCTTTCAAGGCAAAACGCCCGACTTGCCGGCGGCCTGGCGGGTTCGACCGGTCCACGCCATTAGCGGTCAGACGAAGAATGGGAAATTCTTTACCTCGTCCCGGTGCCTGCGTCCGAAATCGGATATCCAAGTTGGACCTGATCACTTTTCCGTCAGCCTCGAGGGCCTGATGGGGACCAATCCCTCCAGAATCGCCCTGCGAGGTCAAATCGCCTACAAGCGGAGCTTTAAGGGAGACAACAACGGGCTCGAAATCGAATCCTCCGTAAAAATTGAGACGCCTGAAGAGATCGGGGAACTTTGTGAAGTTATCCCGTTTTTCCTGAGGGATAACCGGTTTCACCTGGTGGAAAAAAACACCCTTCCAAAATTCTCCATCGAATTCAAAACCGGCTCAGATTGGAAGGATGCCACTGTGGAACCGACAAAAAATGTGGAGGCGATCCGCGTGAAGCGCTTTGATGGAACCATCGAGATTCTCTTGGAGAAACCTCTGAGTGCGCGTCTTTCACCGGAAGAGTGGGCTGATGACAACCAATCCAGGGTGGTGTGCCGGAATGTGCTTATTGATTTTCCACGGGGAGAAACTCCGGGACAGCCATTCGAGACCGCCGTGAAATACCGGATTATTCCAGTCCGCCAGGACCCATGAAAACAACCGTACCTCCGGGTTTATGAAAATATCCACGACCCCAAAAACACCTGAAGGAGGCGTCAACCCTTCACAGCAGATCCTGCGGAAGGCATCTGCACGAATTCTTAAAACATGGGCCAAGTTGCTCTCCCCGCATTATGGTCCCACGGGCAGCCTCGATCTGGACCTTATCCTCTATCCCGATGCAGAAGGCCCCTCCCAGTTGAATCAGTTCGCCCACTACGCGCTCCTCCTTCTTTCGGAAAAAATTATAGACTGCGGAGCAAATCCGGCCGAGAGGAAAACGTGGCGGAATCTGGCCCTTCGCAATCTGCAATACATACTAAGTATCACTGGAAAAGACTTCAAGCAGCCTCATTATTCCCGTGGCCGGGAATGGGAACGCATCCACGGGGAGTGGATGATCTTTTTTTTGCAGCGGTCCCTGAGAATTGTTGAGGAGCGCAACTTGGGAACGCAATCCTTTCGATCCCGGCTTGAGCAGGTCGTGGACGGGGCGGCCCATGCGGCATTCAAGGAGTTTCGCGATCGTCATGAACCCTTCCTCGGGGGAGGCGCAAGCGGGTTCCCGGGCAACCATGCCGCCTGGTTTGGGGCGCTTTTTTATGAGATGGGCCAACTTCGAAACATTCCCGAATGGACCCGGTTCTCCGAATTGTTTTTCCAGAAGCTGGTGCTGCCATGGCAGCGCGAAGATGGGCTCTGGTCCGAGTGTGGTGGAATGGTTGCAATCTATAGCATGGTGACTGCACAGGCCGTGTCGGTTTATGCGGACGCATCGGGTGATCGGGAGGCCCTGATGGCCGTGGGGCGGTTTCTTGCGGGTTACAAGCGCCTGACTTTCCCTGACTTCAGCGTGTCCTGCGTTGCTGACTCCAGAGCTCCGTATTCAGAGACTCCTTTTTACGGGCTTCCCATAGGTTTCCCTTCGTTCCAGGGCGGAGGAGAATTCTGCCTGGGAACCATACTGGCGGGAGAGCAGCGGCTGAAGAGAATACCAATGAGCGACAACCAGGCCCAAATCACGGCATTTTTTGCAGTCTTTGCAGCCTCGTTGTCAGCTGATAAGGCCGGGCCACCTAAAAAGGCCCCGTCTGTGGATTCCACAGAAATTGCCAAGGTCGAATCCGCGCATTGGCAGGGCTTGATCTCAGTCCAACTCAACAAAGAGATGCGGGGTCGTTGGGCTCTCGATACGCAGAACTTCGTGGACCTGTGGAGCGCCGGCTCCGGATTGATCGTGGGGGGTGGCAGCAGCAAATATGCACCTCTTTTTTCCTCAGTGCGCGAGGTGGGAGGCAGCCGTGGCTATATACCGGCCCGCGCGAAAATCTTGAAAACCTCAAGGCATTTTGCCGAGGCCGAATACCTCGTTGGGTCGAGTCGTGTGCGGGTGGGACTGCAAGTGCGGGGAAAGGAGGCTTCCATTTCCTGGCGGAACGTCGCACACCGAATAGCCGGGGTTCCTCTGGAGGCGGCGATTATTCTCGTCCTGCGGAATGGAGACGTTCTCCGCAGCAATGACGGACAGAATTTCAAAGTCGGTCCCGAAAATCTCATTGAATTCGAGTTCTTCGGAAGCCGCACCAGCTTCTCCGTTCGTGGGATATGCATCACGCCGCCGAAGGGAGCGTTCCTGCGCTGTCCCATACAAATATGGAATTCCTACACTCAGAATTCACTGGGAGGCCCGATTAGGGCAAGGTTGTCATGGCCGGTTTCGAACCACGAAGCGAAGTTGCACTTACAAGTGGAATAGCTCCATTCTGCTGATTCTGTCGGGCTTGGGTAATGCGGGCCGGCATCGCGGCCTTCACTCGTAATGGAGACATTAGTTTCACCCTTCGCGGTGACTATGGCTCCCCCTCACGGGATGCGATGGATTTCAAAATCAAATCAGGCAATTTCGTCACCTTGGATCGAAACTAGACGTTCACTCGAGTCTCTCCCTCCACGCCCTCACGGGCGCGACTACAGTTTTTCTTGAACCGCTCTAAATTACAGGTTCTTTGGGGGCTGTGATTCTTTCCTGCGGCAACACGCCCCAGCGACCTGCCGGACGTGCGATGAGGCGGGCGCCTTTCGCATAGCTGAAGTAGGCCCAGGCCCATTGGAGAAAAACGGCCGAGCGGTTGCGAAAGCCAATGAGGAAGAAGAGGTGGACGAATGCCCAGGCCCCCCACGCGGCAATACCCCCGAACTTCAGGGGTCCAACCTCAGCGACGGCCGCATTGCGTCCGATGGTCGCCATGCTCCCTTTGTCAAAATACTCCCAGCGCTCTGCCGTGCGCCCATCAATCTGGCGGAGAATGTTCCGTGCGGCATGGCGTCCGGCCTGCATGGCGGCGGGGCTCACCCCGGGAACGGGTTTTCCTCCTCCGAATGTCGCGGAAATCATATCGCCGAGAGCCTGGATTTCCGGATGCCCTGGAATCGTGAGGTCCGGCAGAACTTTCACCCGTCCCGCGCGATCCACTTCCCCGCCGAGCATGGCAGCGAGCGGAGAGGCTTTGTTTCCCGCGGCCCAGACGACCGTGCGGGTCGGGAGGACTTCAGCGCCAACCGTGACATTGGATTCCGTGATTGCCGTGACGGGATGTCCCAGCCGCACCTCGACGCGAAGATGTTCGAGTTGGCGCTGTGCGCTGGCGGAGACTTTTTCGGAAAAGGTCGGAAGGATGCGGGGGCCGGCCTCGACGAGGATCACCCGTGACTGGGCCGGGTTGATGCGGCGAAAATCCTTGCGCAATGTGAAACGCGCGAGCTCCGAGATCGCCCCGGCCATCTCAACCCCGGTCGGGCCGGCACCGACCACGACAAAGGTCAGCGCGGCGGCGAGTTCTTCGGGATTGCGCGATTTTTCCCCCACCTCGAAGGCCAGCAGGACGCGGCGGCGGATCTCGGTTGCGTCGTCGAGCGTTTTGAGTCCTGGCGCGAGGGATTCCCATTGATCGTTCCCGAAATACGCATGCCTCGCACTGGCAGCGACGATGAGGAAATCGTAACGCAGTTTCAAATCCGGCGTGAGAACTTCCCGCGCGTCAGGGTCGATCCCAATGACCTCATCAAGAACTACCGTGGCATTTTTTTGGTCGCGGAGAATTGCCCGGATTGGCTGTGCGATATCGGCCGGCGAGAGCCCGGCGGTCGCGACTTGATACAAGAGCGGCTGAAAGAGGTGGTGATTGCTCCGGTCGATCAAAATCACGTCCACTGGTGCGTCTGCGAGGGCCTTGGCCGCACTGAGCCCGCCGAATCCTCCTCCCACGATAACGACCACGGGCCGGGCTCGGATCCCCGATTGGGTTTGTTTCATAAACATTCAACCTCTCACAAGAGCGGGTTTCGTCAATTTCGGCCGGGAATTCCCTTTGCAGGGAAAACCTCTCGGGAAAGATAGACCCGCATTGCTGGCCCGGTTCAGATTCCCGATCCAAGTCCCTGATCGGCTTGGAATTGATCGGTGGGTCGTGCCAACTCGGTTTCAGCCGGGCTTGACGGAGCAAGTGGCAAATGAATGGTGACCCGAATCCGATTTGGCGGGATGGAGGCAAAGGCGATGCAGCCGCCTTGGGCTTCGATGACTGATCGGGCGATGCTCAGGCCGAGACCTGCTCCCTCGATTTCACGCGAGGTTTGAGCTCCGCGAAAAAAAGGTTCGAACACCTTGGCGGATTCCAAAGCCTCAAGGTAGGTTCCAGTGTTTTCAATCCAGAGCACTGCTTCTTTTTTGATTTCGCCGGCACCCATTTCGATAACTCCGCCGGGTATGTTGTATTTGACGGCATTTTCCGCGAGAGAAAGAAAGACTTGGCGCATTCTTCTGCTGTCAAAAAACGCATACACCGGCTGCTCAATCCTCGTCCCGACAACCAGGCCGGTCGGCTCGGCCAAAACGCGGATGTCTTCCAAAAATTCCACGACAAGTTCGTCCAAGCGCGCTGGCTTTAACTTTAGAGAAAGCATGCCGGCATCCGCCTTTGAGAGGAGTCCGAGGCTGTCCACCATGCGTGCCAGGCGGTCGACCTCCTCCACTTGGGACTCCATGCGGCTCATGGCCGGCCCGTCGCCGCGTGACTCGGCGTGCCTGGCCTCGGTTTCGGCCTGAGCCCGCAAAATAGTCAAAGGGGTTTTGATTTCATGCGAGGCGCGGAGCGAGAACTCGCGGATCTCCTGAAATGCGCGTCGGAGCCGCTCGGAAGCCCGCGCCAGTGCCATGGCGACCGCCAATGTCTCGGGTGAATCTGTATTTTCCATCGGCCTCAGCCCCCGCTCAGGGTCCCAGGCGTCGATCTGGCGGGCGATTTCATGCAAGGGCCGCAGCGTGCGACGGATGAGAAACCAACTGGCAAGCAGAATGACCGGCACGCAGCAATAGATGGCGAGTTCGGCGAAGGCCACCCATTTGGGGCCCTCGGCGCCGGCCCCTTCGGACGCATAGGCATTGGGTTCCTGGACAAGCTCATGAAAGGCGAGAAGCGCAAAGAGCATGGCGCAGCAAACCAGCAGCACAATATACCCCTGTTTGATGGAGACTCTCATTGCTCCTCCTTGAGCACGTATCCCGCACCCCGGATGGCATGGAGCAATTTTCGTTCTCCCGGTGCATCAATTTTCTGACGCAGGCGTCGCAGATAGACGTCCACAATATTCGAGCCCGGATCGAAGTGAAAGTCCCAGACTTTTTCGAGCAGCATGGGACGGCTGCACACGCGCCCCGCATTTTTCATCAATACCTCGAGGATCCCGAATTCCCTGGCCGTGAGCGGAATCTCCCGGGAACTCCTCCGGAAAGAATGACGTGAAACATCGAGCTCCAGGTCGCCACATCGCAAAATCTGTTCCGATACAACCGGGCTTCGCCGACAGAGTGCCCTCACGCGTGCGAGGAGTTCCTGAATGGCGAAAGGTTTTGGCAGATAGTCGTCCGCCCCGGCATCAAGCCCAACAACCCGGTCATCAACCCCGCCACGCGCTGAAATGAGCAGAACCGGAAGGGACTGCCCGGATTTGCGAAGTTCGGCAACGAAGCCCAGTCCATCGCGGCCGGGCATCATCACATCCACGACAGCGGCATCATAGGGTGCCGCGCGCGCGGCGGAGAGCGCAAGTCCACCGTCGGCCAGATGGTCTACCGCCCACCCCTCGGCCTTCATCGCCTCGCGAAGCCACTTGCCCGTCTTCGGGTCGTCCTCCGCCAACAATATTCGCATAAGCGCATCCTGAAACGCCGCCGCCAGCGCCGCGAGATTATTTCCAATAATGAAAAATTATTCATTTTCGGTTCATGGAAAATTCACCTTTGAAGAGCACGGTCGCGTCATGAAATTCCAAAAGTTCATTCTCATTGCGGCAGTGGCCGTCCCGTTGTCCGGGCACGCGGCTCCACCCGCGGCTCCAGTGGCGGCCTCAACGTCCGGGCGCCTTCTGGCCTCATCCTGCTTCCAATGCCATTCTTCCTCCGGCTTCGAAGGGATCACCGGAGGGGAGGCCTCAGAGATTGTTTCCGAATTGAGCGAGATGCGCACCCGCAAAGTTCCCGAGGGTATCATGGACCTTGTTGCACGCGGTTTGACCGATGCGCAGATCCGCGAGATTGCCGCCTACCTCGCCACGCTTTCCGAAACAAAGGACGAGGATTAACCGGACAAATTTTATGAAAACTCCTTCTCTCATCGATCAGGTCCTGGAATCCACAACCCTGGACCGCCGGAAATTCATCAAACTCCTCGGCCTTGCCGGTGCGACCCTGGCGATTCCACGACTGGCGTCTGCTGCCACGCCGCTTGCGCGTGTTGTGGTGGTTGGCGGAGGATTCGGCGGCGCCACAGCCGCAAAATACCTGGCACTCTGGGGCAAGGGAAAAGTTCAGGTCACTTTGGTTGACGCCAGCCCGCAGCACATATCGTGCATCCTTTCGAATCTTGTGGTCACGGGAGCGCTGGGAATGGCCGATATCACGATCGGGCTTGGGACTCTGGCAAGCAAATACGGGATCAAGGTGGTTGTCGGCCGGGCGACGGAGGTGAATCCGTTGGCAAAAACTGTATCAGTTTCAACAACCGGCGGAACGGTCCCTCTTCCCTACGATCATCTGATTTTGGCGCCGGGTATTGATTTCGTGACTCCCGCCGGCAACTACGATGCCACTCTCACCCCGCATGCCTGGGTTGCAGGACCTCAGACGACCCTGCTCAAGAGCCAGGTGGCGGGACTGAAGAAACGCGGCGTCTTCCTGATGAACATTCCGAAAGCTCCCTATCGTTGCCCGCCCGGCCCCTACGAACGCGCCTGCGTAATCGCCGATTATATCAAGCGCAAAAAACTCGGCGGAAAAGTCATCGTCTGTGACGCGAATCCCGGGATCACAGCTGAGCCGGTGGGTTTTGGAAATGCCTTCTCGAAGACCTTCAAAGGGATTGTGGAATACATGCCCAACTGCACGGTTTTGTCGGTCAACTCCGCGTCAAAGACCTTCGTGACAAGCCTGGGAAATATTTCCGGTCAGGTTGCCAACTATCTCCCGGACATGAAGGCTGGTGCGCTGGTTTCAGCCGCAGGCCTTGTAGATGCCGGGGCGCGTTGGGCGCCCGTGGATCCACTGAGCTACGGATCCATACGCCATCCGGATATCCATGTCATTGGCGACTCACAGGCAACGGCGCAGCCGAAGTCCGGCACGATGGCCAATGCCCAGGCGAAGGTTTGTGCGGATGCTATTCTGCGCGCGATAGAAGGCCAGGCTCCGGATCCTGTGCCGGTGACGATGTCCGCGTGCTACAGCCCGATCACTTCGAGGAATGCCTCATGGCTTACAGCCAGCTACCAGTATGACGCAGCTACCAAGGCAATGAAGAGGGTCGATGCCTCATTTGGCGAGGCCAAAGCTCCAAGCGCGGAGAATTACATCGATATGTTCGACTGGGCCAACAGCCTCTTCGAAGACACGTTCCTGTGAGAATTGGATTTAGCTAAGGAGATATAATTCGGCTGGGTTAAAAGAGCTCTTCCTGCGGGGCTTCGCGGGGAGGCTCCAGCCCGATTTTTCGGTAGGCCCTTGCCATGGCGACGCGGCCTTGGGAGGTGCGCTTGATGTATCCCTTCATGATCAGGTAGGGCTCATGGACTTCCTCGAGCGTTCCGGACTCCTCGCCGATGGCGACCGCGAGGGAGGAAAGGCCCACGGGACCTCCGCCGAAGAGGTTGATGATGCCTTCTATGATGCGCTTGTCCATTTCGTCGAAGCCGTCCTCGTCGATCTCAAGCATTTCCAGAGCGGCGGATGCGAGTGAGGGAGAAATAATCCCATCGCCGCGCACCTGGGCGTAGTCGCGGACCCACCGGAGCAGATTGTTGGCAATGCGGGGGGTCCCGCGGGACCTGCGGGCGATTTCGCCCGCGCCCCCATCGACGATTTGAACTCCCAGCAACCCCGCGCTGCGCTCGACAATGTCGTGAAGGTCCTCCGCCTCGTAGTAGTCCAACCGGCAATTCATTCCGAAGCGCGAACGCAGCGGCGCGCTGATCATCCCGGCCCGGGTTGTGGCTCCAACGAGGGTGAACTTGGAAAGGTTCAGCCGCACACTGCGGGCGCTGGGTCCCTGATCGATGACGATGTCCAATTTGAAATCCTCCATGGCCGGGTAGAGGTATTCCTCAATTGCCGGTTGCAGGCGGTGGATTTCATCAATGAAGAGCACCGTGCCCGGGGTCATGTTCGTGAGCAACCCCGCAAGGTCCCCCGCTTTCTCGATCATTGGTCCACTGGTGGTTTTCACTTCGACGCCCATGGCATTTCCAATGATGTAGGCGAGCGTTGTCTTTCCGAGACCTGGCGGCCCGCTGAGAAGAATGTGCTGGAGTGCTTCTCCGCGCTTCGTCGCAGCCTCCACCAGCAGCTTCAATCGCTCCACCGTCTTCGGTTGACCTGCAAATTCCTCAAAAATCGGCGGACGCAACGACACGTCGAATGGCGTATCCGGAGAGTCCTCGGACGGAAGATCAAAATCGGGCTTCGACATGGCTCTAGATTCCTTGAGAGTTCGAATTCAGTGCGTTTGAGTCCAGTTATTCCTCTTGATCTCAGCTCGCTCAAGGAATCTGAGGGACTTTTCGCTGCGAAAAGTCATCAGCGAGGCACTGGAAAGCAGGGCTGAATACAACGGAGAGTGGAAGTTTTTAAACATTTCTTGGCAGATCGGAGGCAGTGCCCCGTCAATCAGTATGAGCGATCACGGTCCGGATGTCACGGCGGCACCGGGTGCAGTTGGAGCACAGGAAGAAGGGGTTTCGCGCAAAGATCGCCAAGCACGCCAAGAGGGCGATTCAACCCCATCCACCTCCCTTTCTTGGCGGCCTTGGCGAACTTGGCGCGAGCCGGTTTCCGGAAAAACCTGGTGTGTTGCCCTGAGTTTGCGCCGAGTGACTTTTCATGTTAACTCGTCCGCATGAGCTCGACCAACCTCACGCGCAGAGATTTCGGGCGGCTGGCAGGGGCGGCGGCACTCGGGGCGGTGCTGGCGCGCTTTGACTATGCGGTTGCTGCCGGGCTGCCCCCCGTGCGTATTGCCTTTTATACAGATGTTCATTGCATGCCGGGCCTCACCGATGAGGCATCGCTGGCGCGTGCCGCTGAGGCAATCACGGCGACCCGGGCCGATGCCATCATCGCAGGGGGGGATGTCATCCACCGCGGACATGTTTCCCGGGCAGAGGAATGCCTCCCCCGCTTCGCGCAGTACAAGGAGTTTTTGAAAAAACTGCCGGGCGGTGTCCACCACGTGCCGGGCAACCATGACCTCGCGGGTGCCCGCCCTGCCGATGGTTCCGTGCCGGCCAATGACCCGTGGGCGCTCTGGCGCGACGAGTTGGGGATTCCGGAACCGAACCGGGTTTTCGAAAAAGGCGGCTACAAATTTGTGATTCTGGACACTCTGGAAATTGTTCCGGAAAAGTCCGTCTACCGGGGATGTGCGGGAACTGGCCGCCTCGAATGGCTGGCACGGGAAATTTCCTCCACACCGAAGGAACAGCCTTTCATTCTTTGCCTCCACATCCCCGTGCTCTCCACCTTTGTGGACAGGAAAACTCCTGTGGGAGAGACCCCCTCGCCGAGCCTTCAGGTGACCGATGCCGCGGAAATCTTTCGCATTTTCCAAGGTAGACCCCTTGCGGCAGTGCTCCAGGGTCACGTCCATATCAAAGAGAAAATGGAAACCGGTGGAATCCCGGTACTGACCGGCGGGGCCATCGCAGGCGCATGGTGGAAAGGGGTCAACGAGGACACTCCACGCGGCTTCGCGCGCATTGAGATAAAAAACGGAAATCTCCGTTGGGAATACGTGGCGACCTAATCCGGCGGGAGCTGGATTCCAGACTTGGGTGGTGGCAAGGAGTCGTCGGTGAAACAACCCCTACTGCCGCCGGATTAGTCCCTTACCGCTTAAATCCTGCGCAAAAAGCGCAAGATTTTTCGAAACGATGCAGGCCTCACGCAAAGGAAGGGAAGGAAGCAAAGGGATGCAGAGGATAAAATTATGGAGTTGATGCCGCGATGCATCCATGGAGGCCGTGGCTCGGTCTTTGTTCTGCCTCATTTTGCTTCGCAAAATGGAGGGAAAGAATCGAACGAAGGGAGGAGGTCACCGTTTCCCGCGAAGTGAGGTAAGCCCGGCACACCATTTGCCGCGTTGGACCGCCTGCACCGTGCCAAATCCTGCGCCACGCAGTGCCTTGGTGACATCGGGGAGTTGGTCCGCGAGCACCCCGGAAAAGATCAGCTTTCCGCCGGGCATGAGGCCGGCGGCGATGAGAGGTGCGGAGGGGATGAGGAGTCCGCTGAAAAGGTTGGCAGTAATCAGCGCACAGGGCTCCGGGGGTTTCCACTCCAACACGTCACCCCTGGAAACGCGAATTCCCCGGAGCTTGTTGGCGCGCACATTCTCTTTGGCTACGCGGACCGCATGAGGATCGTTGTCGATGGCCTCAACCGTGTCGGCACCGAGCGCGGCGGCCGCAATGGCAAGGATTCCGGTTCCCGTGCCAAGATCTGCGACCCGGAATCCCTTGTCCAGTGAACCGGAGAGATCGCACAAAAACCGGAGGCAGGCGGCGGTGGTCGCATGGGAACCCGTACCAAAAGCCATGCCCGCCGGCACCAACAAGCCCCGGGCTTTGCGGGGGAGGCGGTTCCATTCTTCCCATGCCTTGGGGTCAGAGAGAATCGCCAGCCGACCCCGGATGAGCAGGGGTTTCGCCGGGGCCACGATCCCCCGCAGGGTGGCAGACGCCGGGATCGGACCCGCCTTGCCCCCGAAGGCCCGCTCGAGACGGCGGGTGTCGGACTCACTGCAATAAACCTCGATGCGCAGCATTCGCGATTGGGGCCGCGTCACAAAAACCAGATTTCCCTCCCCCGCAAAACGCAGGCGTTCCTTCCACGAATCCTCCCACTGCGCCGAAGCGAGTCGCGTCCACCGGTGCGTTGGCTTGCTCACACGAGGGAGAATGCCTCAGAGTGCCCGCCATGAAACGCGCAAAATTGATCGTGGCTTCCAGCGAGAGCGACGCCGACATCCTCTATGCCTCGCGGTTCCATGCTCCCGACGCCTTCGCGTTTCTGGAAGCAAAGAGCCGCACGATACTTCTCCTCAACGACCTCGAAGTCGACCGCGGCCGGAGCGAGGCGGCGGTGGATGAAGTGGTCGCGTATTCGGAGATTGAACGCAAAGCGCGAGGACGCCGCAAATTGCGCCCGCCGTATGCCGCCGTGCTGGCGGCCTTTCTCCGCTCCCGCGCGGCAACCGATGTCGAAGTCCCGGAAAACTTTCCTCTCGGCCTCTCACAAAACCTGGAAAAAGCGGGGATCCGCCTCCGCCCGGTCGGCCCGCTTTTCTGGCCGCAAAGGGAATTCAAATCCCCGCGTGAAGTGCGGCTCCTGAAAGAATCCGCAGCAATTGCCGAGACCGGGATGGCTCGCGCTTTTGAGATCCTCGCTGCGAGTTCAATCCGCAAGGACGGCCAACTTGTCTGGGCGCGCAGTGTATTGACTGCGGAAACCCTGCGCGCGGAGATCGAGACGGCAGTTCTTCGCGCGGGGGGCGAGTCGCGGATGAACTCCATTGTCGCCTGCGGAGATCAGGCCTGTGATCCCCATGCCCGCGGCAAAGGCCCCCTTCTCGGAAACAGCCTGATCATCCTCGATATTTTCCCACGCTGTGCAGCCAGCGGTTACTTCGGAGACATCACCCGGACCGTTGTCCGCGGCCGGGCAAGCGAGTATCAGCGGGAGTTATGGAACCTCTGCCTGAAGGTGCAACAGAGCGCGCTGCGCGCAATCCGCCCGGGCGCCGATGGTGGAGCGATGCAGGACGCTGCGAAGCAAACCTTCACGGAAGCAGGATATCCGACCGAAATTCACGAAGGCCGCTGGAGGGGGTTTTTCCATGGCCTCGGTCACGGCCTGGGCCTTGAGATTCACGAACACCCCCGCCTCGCCGCCACCACCCTTCGCGAAGGACAGGTCGTTACCGTGGAGCCCGGTCTCTATTGGCCGGGAATCGGGGGCGTCCGGCACGAAGATGTTGTCGTCCTCACCGGCACTGGAAAGAAGTTGCTCACCTCTTTCCCCAAGCCGATGGAAATCTAATCCGGCGGGTGCCGATGCCAAGGGTGGGCGTGTAGGCAGGGGGGGTGGGGAAAATCGTGGCCAGCGCTGCCGGATTAAAGGGGGTCGATGGACTATCCAAACCGAGGCAGGGAGACGGGATTTACAGGATTGCTGACCATGCACTTCAAGAAACGAGTTTGCGCACCAATCGGATGAAGGGGCCTCTCCCGGCAAGCCAATCCTGCCAATTTTGGCAAAACTCTTCAATTCCATCCCCCCCTTGCCAACCTCTCCCTCCAGTGGTATCTAAACTGCATGAGGTTCCTTTGTGACCTTTCTCCCAGGGTTGCAGAAAGATGAGAGTTCCGGCACCTCCGAGCTGCGCCCGGAAAGCGATTTCCTATCAATTTTATTCAATCACAATGAAATTATACGGACTGTTGGCGGTGGCGCTTCTTTCTTTGACCAATGTTCTGCAGGCGGGCGGAGATCCGTTCAAGGGCTACAGCAATACGGTTTCCTATTTTCTCAAGTATGCGGAAGGGACGTCGTTCGGTCCGAATGGAACCAGCGATGTGCGCATCGAGATCACAATTGCGGGCAGGACGCATGTCTTCGACGTCGATACGGGATCGCGAGGGCTTTATGTCTCAGTTGAAGAATTGGGTCCGGATTTTCAAATCGACCCGGATCTGTCGTATCCCGGGGAAATCGATCTCAGCAGCTCGGGACGCGTCAGCAGCGGCATGTGGACCCCGGTCACGGCAAGCCTGGACGTCAAGGATTTGGCGGGGAACCCGAAAACTGTCAGCACGTCGTTTAATATCCTCGCCGTAACCACGCTCGGTGCCCAGTCCGGACGAACGGCCACGTTTGGCGTCAAAGATGACGCGGACGTGACCAGCGTCAACCTGATCGGCGGCGGCACGGTGCCGGTTGAGACGGATACCGACGGAAAAAAATTCATCTCGCTGACCAACAACGGGTCGGCCAACCAGCAGGTTACTTTCGCGGACAACCCCGGGGTTTTCAATCCGGTCTCCAACTGCGGCATCGGGTTTGACCTCAGCGGCGAGTCCGGGGGCACGGGCCCGGTGGAAGACAACAAGAACCAAATCTACAATCCGCTGATCAACCTTGAGGAGATGAAAGACGGAACCCTCGTGGCCGGCTATATTATCAGGACCGATGGTATCCAGCTCGGATTCACTGCGGCCGACAAAGGCTATGGCTACACCCGCCTGAATTCAACAGAACTAACCTCGGACAATTCCGTTCCGGACTGGCAAACGCCCACCGGAAGAGTCGTCGTCAGGAGGATTACCAAACTGCCCGGTTCTGTCGTGATGGACTCCGGGATTCCCAATGCATTCGTGAGCGCCCCGGGACTGATAGTGGGCACCCTGATCACGGGGCCCATGTCGGTCTATCTGATGAATTCAAAAGGTGCCGTTGGCTACAACATCAATCTCAAAGATGCGAGTAACGAACTGAATCCCGAGAAGGTCCTTGTCGTCAAGGCGGGGACGAACGGAACGTACTCCCAAGGCAAACGTCCCTACCAAGGTCAGTTCTTCAACACTGGCAGGCATGTCTTCAGAAAGTTCAACATGCTCTATGATGCGGAAAATGGATATATGGGAGTGCTTCCCAACGCGGCGGGAAAGTCCGATACCAATATCTTTTTCAAACCGCGGCCCGGCGGCTTTCCCAATCCGTACGCCCGCACAAAGCCGCCCAGGACGAGTTCGTAATGTAAGCTCCTCAGGGGGTGGGCGGATGGGGTCACACACGGATGCGGATGGGGGATGGGGTCAGTGTGGAAAAATCAAATATCCAAGGCAGCGGAACGCCCCGGACAGAGCTTCGCGCTCGTGTTGTCGTCATTGTCGAGATTCGGCGAGGCGAGGTTTCGACTGGCTGACACGGGAAAGATTTGGCAGGATAAAGAAATGGCAGAGATCGCAAAGAGCGGGGAGAAATTCAGTGTGGACGGAATCCTCGGGCGATTGCGTGCTGAGGGCTTGCGGATCACTCCCGGTCGCAGCCGGATCCTTGAGGTTCTCTTTTCGGCGAAGGAACCGCTGTCGCTGGAACAGATCACGAAGCGGGCGGCACGGGCCGGGCGCGGTCCGGATTTTGCGACTGTCTTCCGGACCCTTGCCCTGCTCGAGGAACTGCGCCTGGTGCACAAGGTGAACCTCCAACGCTCGAGTGCTTTTTACGAATTGCACAACCCCGAGCGGCATTACGACCACGTTGTCTGCACCCATTGTGGAAGGGTCGTCCTCATTTCCGAGCCCTGCCCGCTGGCAAAAGTCGAGGCAACCATCGCGTCCCGCTACGGATTCCGAGACCTGACCCACTCGCTGGAATTTTTCGGGCGCTGCGACAAATGCTGAGAGCGTCCATCCTGCTTCTCGCGTTTTTGCTCACAGCACAGGCTGATGATGCACTGGATACGCTATCCTCCTCCATTGCATTGGGAGGCCAGGAAGTGCTGGCGGCGGTGCGCTCGGCCCCGGCCGTTCAAGTCCAGAGGGTCGATTCGCCCGATCCCTCCACGTATGCCGAGGGGGAGCGTCCGCCAATCCTTGAGTTGGGAAAGCCGTTCCCGGTGCCGGCGGAGGCTGCTGCGGAGCTGAGGAAAATTCTCACGGAAGGCCGCACGTATCTTGCTCCACCGAAACGCTGCCGGTTCCGGGCCAATGTCCGCTATCTTTTTGAGGGGACGGGGAGTCCGGTGTCGTTGGTTTTGTGTTTTGGTTGTGGTGAGCTGGAGGTCTGGAGAGACGGCCAGATGCTTGCCTTCAGCCCTTTCGATGCCGCATACGGGAGGTTGCTTGCGGTCTCGCAGCGGCTTTTCCCCGACGATGCCTTTCTTGCGGAGTTCTCTCCAAAAGTTTTCGAGGAACGTGCGAAAGCGATGCGAGACTCGGCGGAACAAGGCGATCCAATGCAGCAGCATTAAAGAAAAAGCGGTACCAGAGGAATGGAGGAGGGTCTTCCACAAGACCAATCATTAGAAAACGACAGAAGCGCCCGCGAATCATGCGAATCTCCGCGAATGGGAAGGACTTCCAACCGAGGATGACGGACAGCTTTTTCAAATTCCTCAGCCTATTCGCGTTTATTGGCGTTATTTGCGGGCAAAATCCGGATCCGGGAACGCCAAGTTTTTTTTCCTCTCCGCTCAATGAGGTTGCCGCAGGGGTTTGGCGGGGGCATGTTCCGGGGAGATGATTCTCGAAATTCCCGACAGGCCCTTTGCGGCCTACATCTTTGACTGTGACGGGACGCTGGCCCACACGATGCCGCTCCATTTTCGCGCATGGAGCCGCACCATGGAGGAAGAAGGCGGCCATTTTCCCGAACATCTCTTCTATGAGTGGGGAGGACGCCCAGCCGTGGAAATTGTCGAAGCGCTTAACGCCCGGTGCGGGCTGGCGATGGAATTGCATGAAACCGTTCGGCGCAAAGAGGGTTATTTCTTGGAATTGCTCGAAGGCGTCCAGCCGATCGAGCCGGTGGTGGAGATTGCCCGTCGCATGTTTGGGGTGGCACCGTTGGCTGTCGCATCCGGCGGACACAGGGAGCTGGTGGAGGCCACACTCTCCCGTCTTGGCATCCGCAGTCTCTTTCAGGCAGTCGTCTGTGCGGAGGACTACGTCCGCGGAAAACCGGCACCCGACCCCTTCCTCGAGGCCGCCCGCCGACTCGGGGTCCCGCCCGCGGAATGCCTCGTTTTCGAAGACAGCCCCACCGGCATCGAATCCGCACGGGCCGCCGGCATGGAAAGCGTCTTTGTCCCCCTGCCGCCTCATTCCTGATCCCGGCTGGCAGGGATGAAGGCACCGCTAACATCGATGGTTTTGCAATCCGCCGGAGCGGTTTCAGAAGAACCTGATAATCTTGCGTTATGGAAATTGGCTGAATCAGAGTAGGATCATGGGTGAATTGCTGACCATCGACCCTTCCTTGAACGCTCGCGAAGGAACCATCGACTTCCGCGGATATAGAGTCTGGTATGCCTGCATAGGCGAGGGAGACGACCTGCCGGGAAAGCTGCCGCTTCTCTGCCTGCACGGGGGCCCGGGTGCCTGCCACGACTACCTCGAGTCTCTGGCAGCGGTAGCCAGGCGCGGACGCCGGGTTATCTTTTACGACCAGCTTGGATGCGGGAATTCGGATCAGCCGGACGATCCTTCGCTGTGGAATGTGCAGCTTTTTCTCGAGGAAATTGATGTCGTCCGCCAAGCCCTCGGCTTGGACCGATTGCATTTGCTCGGACAGTCATGGGGCGGGATGCTCGCGATGGAGTATGCCTTGACGCAGCCAACCGGCGTGGCGTCGCTCACCGTTGCCTCGTCGCCGGCCAGCATGATCCAGTGGGTGGCTGAGGCAAATCGCCTGCGGGAAGGTCTACCCGGGGACGTGCAGGCAATTTTGAGGCACCACGAAACCGCCGGGACAACAAACTCAATGGAATATCAGTCGGCGATGATGGAATTCTACCGACGCCACGTCATCCGTGTGGACCCGATACCAGAAGCGGTCGCCCGCACCTTTGCCAAGCTCGAGCGCAACCCGCAGGTGTATTGGACGATGAATGGTCCGAGCGAGTTTCATGTCATTGGCAATCTGAAGAACTGGGATATTGTGTCCCTTCTGCCGGAGATCAAGGCCCCGACGCTGGTGACATCCGGTCGTCACGATGAGGCCACTCCGTTGATCGCTGAGACTGTCCACCAAGGTATTCGAGGCTCCGAGTGGGTGATCTTTGAGGCCAGTTCACACATGGCGCACGTCGAGGAGGCCGACCGCTACATGGCGGTCCTTGACGGGTTCCTTTGCCGGCACGACTGACGATGCCTGCAGTGGTGCCCGAGGGCGAATCATGTCACAGTCGTAAGACGGTGGCCGCATCCATTAGGAGTTTGTTGGTCATTTCGAAACAGCATGTTGTCGCATGTGTGCTTCGAATAGGACTGCGCGAGGCGCCTCTTTTTCCGGGCGAAGTCCCGGAAAAACCGTAGTCCCTTTCCGCATAAATCCTGCGCAAAAAGCGCATGACTTTCGGAAACAACACAGGACCTCACGCAAAGCCGTTCGACAAAGCTCATGCCCGGAGCAAATCCGAAGGGGATTTCAGTAAAAATAATTCTTGACAACAAAAACAAGGCGAACATAAGCAGCCCTTATGAGTGCCATACCTGTTGCACGGAGTGAAAAAAAACTAATACAGGCATCAAGCCGGGGGCACCAGAGGAGGAATGGCATGTGCCTGGTTGTCGCCTGCCTGCTTATTGCGGCGCGATGTCCGGCGGGTGACGGGAAATTCGATCAGAACGATTTGATCCTGCATGTGTACTACGACCAGCGACAGGCTCCTGCGACGCTCATTGGGACAGGCGGGTCCTTCGACGGAACGTGGAAGGATTACTTCCGCAAATCGGCAGTCCACTACTACGACGCGCACGAGGGCCTGAGCCGGATCAAGCGCATCTACCTCTACAACGCCGTGGCCGACGGCAAGACGAAGGCCGACATATTCGTGACCAACGATGGTCCGTCGGCGAACCCCGGAGGCTTCGGCAAGAACGCCCTCTATGTTTTTCTTCCGCGGGACTTCCATACGCGGGGCCTGGCAAGCTCGCATTACATCACGACGCTGGCACACGAACTCACCCATTACGTCTATAACATCACCGACAGCTATGGAGGTCAGCTCTACTACGAAGACATTAAGATGCCGCTTGAATACCTGACCCGCGCCGAGCAGCAGAGCCCGTTCGGTGCCGGGGGGACCCGGCCGGACGGTCTGAATTTCCGTACCTACATGTGGACGAACGAATGGCTGAAATACCGTGTGCCGGGCCTCACCGGTCCCGCCAGTGCGGGAGGCAAGTTGTTTTACGAGCTCTCCGGAAAACCAAGCGTGGCTGGCGGGGTGCCCGACCGCGGTTCCCTCATGAGCACACCGGTGAACACCACCCTGCGCGACTCGGAGTATTCAACCTCCATTTCCCATGTGCTGCCTGCGGATTATTCCTTTCAGATGCCGGCATACCGGTATGTGAACAGTTCGGGGGTGCTGGACACGATGCCGGCAGATAATATCGCTTTCGGCTACAAGCTCAGCAACAACCAGCACGACAAGCATCAAAAAGGGGAGTGGCCGATGGTGCTCGCCTACCACGCTGCCGCAGGCCGCAACTGGGCTCTGCCCGCGACGTTTGCGAAGCAAACCTTCACAACGGAATCGCAGTATCCCGAAGTGATCCTTGTCGATGCCGCAGCCCTCGTCCTCTGCCTTGATACCTCGGGCAGCATGGCGGACGAGAACAGGATGGACCTCGCCAAGGCTGGTGCCCGTGCGGCAATCGGCCAACTCCGCGCGCGAACTCCGGAGGGCATTCCCGGACATTTCGCCGGTGTCGTGAGCTTTTCCGACTACACCACGGTCAACGCGTGGACCCAGGAAGTTCTCTCGGATGCAACCCGCTCCACGTTCAACGCTGCCGTTGGCAATCTCTCGCCCTACGGTGCAACCTCGATCGGCGGCGGTCTGCGGACCAGCCTCGAGGAGCTGCTGGACCACCCCGACAAGGCGAGGGCCATCATTCTTCTCTCCGATGGCGAACATAATGCGGGTGAATCCCCCTCGTCGGTGATCCCTGATCTGGTGGCCAACTCGGTAAAAGTCTACACGATCGCCGTTGGCGATGGGGCCGATTTTTCCACCCTTGGCTCGATCGCCTCGCAGACGGGAGGAGAAATGCGCTACGGCGAAAGCGCAACATCCTTGCGCAGGTTCTTTGTGGACCTGTTTTCGAAGCTCAGCGGCGCCGGAGCAACAACCACCTCCGACATCCAGATGGATCCGGGAGACGTTTATGAGGAATCCGTCTTTTCCGAGTCGGGTTGCAACCGTCTGGTTGTGATGTTGTCGTCGGAGGCAGGCGGGCTCGGCTACCATCTCATCCGGCCCGACGGGTCGCTCGTCACCTCATCGACGGTGGACCCCAAAATTTCGTACCGCTCGGCCTCGGGCGACCGGGTTTTCGAGGTGAGAGATCCGGCGCCAGGCACATGGCGGGCGTCCGTTTCCTCCCCTGCAGGATCGGGCTGGGGCCCGTTCACGAAGACAGAGTCCCCGGCCAAACCGATTAACGATAACACCACCATCGAGAGCCAGTTGGTCGCTTCCTCGCCTGCATCCATCGAGGAAATCCACGTGGATCTCAACCTGACTCACACCTACATCGGGGACTTGACGGTCACCCTGCGGGCTCCCTCCGGAACCGAGGTGATCCTGCACAACCGCACCGGTGGAGGAACGGACAACCTTGTTGGCACTTACGGTGTCGATCTGGTGCCCAGCCAATTGTTGGAGGCTTTCGGAGGCCAGCCCGTCGCGGGCACCTGGACCTTGCGGGTGCAAGATAGCAGCGGTGGGGACACCGGAGCTCTCAATTCCTGGGGGATTCGGAGCACCAACGACTCCACGGGTCCAGCCTCGGTGAGCGTTACCGTGAACAATCCCTCGATTGCTGTCGATGGAGAGGCCAGTCCAGCAGTTTATCCGGCTCCGATGAAAATCGAAGCCCGGGTGAGCGGGTATGGCGGGGCGATCTCGGGTGCCGAGGTCAACGCCACGATCTCCGGCCCGGCCGGGAGCAGCTCGCGCATTCCGCTCCGTGATGACGGCAGTGCTTCGAACGGAGATGCCAATGCGATGGATGGCATCTACAGTGCGCTCTTCTCCGGCTACCGTGAGAATGGGGTGCACGACATTGCCGTCGAAGTGGTGTGCAACGACGCTTATGTGGCCCAGCAATCCGACGAATTGCTTCCCGGCGACAGGCCGGTTCAAAACGCGGTGCCGCCCTTCACCCGGACGTTCGCGTTGCAGGCTGCAACGAGCAACGTGTCGGACATCAACTTCGTAACCCTCGACGCCCTCGAGTGCGGGTTCTCAGCCAAAACGGATCAGGACAGCATGTCCATCAAAGGCCGCTTCAACATGGAGGCCCCCGCGGGCTTCAACCCGCTCGCCCAGACGATTGGCATCGGCCTTGGTTCCGGCGTAGCGGCCCGGACCTGGTCGCTGGCAGGACCATGGAAGCAGGTCGGCCGACTCCAGAAGTATGCGTTCAAACAGGGAACGGGCAGTGCGGTGGTTTCCTACTTTATCGGGGGATCCAGCCGGTCGACTTTCAGTTTCAAGACCGGTGGGGCATCACTTGCGGGTCTCCGCGACCAGAAAGCCGACCTGGCTGTCAATTTTGATATGGGCTCCTGGGCGGAATCGTTGCGGGTGACGCTTGATGACCTCGGCCGCTCCTTGAAATTTGGAGGCAAAATGCCGGGAGCGCGCTTGGTGATCGATACCCTTGGTTTAAAGAAGCAGACGAAAGGAGTGAACAAGGACTCCGTGGTTTTTGCCGGCAGGCTGCTTGGCCCGGCGTGGTTGAATCCGGTCACCGACGGGCTGGTCCTTTCCTTTGGAGGACTCACGGTCACCGTGCCCTCCGGCGGCTTCAAAGTGAAGGGGACCAAGGCGACGTTTGCCACATCCGGGGCGAATGGGGCAATCAAGCTGAGCTACGATACCGAAAATCGCCTTGTCAAATGTGCGCTTTCTGGAATCTCACTGGCAGGGATCACCGCCGCCAACCCGATCCAGGTTTCGGCGAGTGCGGTCGGTGGAACCGGAGTCAGCTTTGAACAGACCGTGAAACTCGCAGCAAAAGGCAATAGCCTCTCGTATTAATCCCCTGCCAATGCCTGTGAAGGTCAACATCCCCTGGGCGGCCGCAATGTGTGGAATTGCGGTATTACTTGCCGGGATATGGCAGCGGTCCGGGGACTCGCGGGAACAGGATGAAGGAGTTCCACCACCTGAGGCCCTTACCGGGGCCACACCCCGGAGCGAACCCGGTTCTCACCCGGCTCCCATCACGGGCGGACGAAACCCGGAGAATGTCCCCATCGCGCTGCCCCCGCCTGAAAAACTCGGGATTTCCCCGCTCCCGGCAAAGGCCCGAGAGATTTACGCCCGGATGGGTGCCTCTGACCCTGAGGAGCGCAAGGGTGCGCTCAGAGGCCTTGTATCTTTGCAGGATCCGGCTTTCGGACGACTCTTTGCCGAGACACTCCGTTCGGACCCCTCCTCCGACGTGCGGGCGATGGCCGTAGAGGCTTTGGTCGAATCTGGCTCGGCCGTTGCCCCCGCAGCACTGGTTACGGCTCTGGGAGACGATGATGCCTGGGTCAGGGACAATGCCCGGGTGGCAGTACAGGAACTGGGACCGGAACTCACAGTCAAGTATCTGCGGACAGGCCTCGCCTCACCCAACCGCGGATTTGCCATTGAATGCGGGGACCTGCTCGAACGGGTGTTCGGTCACGAGGTCCCGCATGAGTTCTGGGTGGAAATGGCCGGGCCGTGAAGGCTGCGCTCAGGCTCGCACTCAGCCTTCTGTGCACGGCTATGTCGTTGGCTAATGGGGCCACCGCTCCCCTGCCCGTCGTAGCATTCCAGTTTCCGGACCGTTGGCTGGGCCTTACACCCGGGGGTCAACTCCTTGACGCACGGATCACGACGGATGCACTTTCTCTTTCGCAGGTATTCACGCGGCCTGTCTTGCCCGCCGAGGCCACGGTCATCGCAGGAAAACTGCGTCACCTCATCGATCAACTGCCGCCCGGACAGGCGGCCACAACCGACGAGACGCTGGTTTCCGATGAACCCTCATTCGTTCGTTGCACCATCTGGCTGGGCAGCGAAACGGTCGAATATGATGTTCAAAGCCTGAGGCTTGCGGCTCCGCCGCTGCTTGAGTTGTTCGAAACTCTGGAGAAACTCTTAAAGGACCAGCCTGAGACGAAACCTCCGGCCTTAGTCATGGCCCAATCCCTCGATCGCCGGTTCGGTCCGGAACAAATTTCCTATGCGGAGGGCCACCTCCGCAGCGGGCAGTCCTTTACGACTCTCGATGCCACCGAACTCGCAGGCACACCTGCCTCCTTGCGGCTTGCCTTCTCGTACCCGGGTTCGCTCGGAATTCAAGACTCCGATATGCCCGCCTGGCTCCAAGAGAATGACCAATCCAGCCCTGTGAAAGGCTTCTTCGATGCCGACGGGCGGCATTTTCAAATTGTTGTCTGGCAGGGTGGTGGAACTCCCCTTCCCCGAAGCGGCCCCGCACACCCCAAGTCGGGAAAGATCTCGCAGCCCACCCCCACCAAGAAACCGAACTAAGCCTTGCGGCGCATCGTTCCGGAGAATCTATCACGCTCCCCGCGTCCAATCTCCACCGCCAGAATGAAATGACCACTTAACCTTCGAAGGCAGGATGAAATTTGTGATCGCAACCATTATCGGTGTGTTCTCGGCTGGACTGCATATGTTGCCACTCTACTTCTCGACACAGTGCTGTCCCACGAGAGCACTAAATGGCAGTCCGATCAAGCATTGAAGCGGGACAGAACTCGAAACTGAGAAAATGGCTTTAAGAATTTCTACTTGCTTATGGGGATATTAGTA